>Ga0335070_10001985_pt1 | contig 23789 bp, 25 predicted proteins | sample Lox_Sample_13_FD_206722 | JGI IMG/M metagenome (GOLD analysis project Ga0335070, IMG submission 206722) | Soil microbial communities from Loxahatchee National Wildlife Refuge, Florida, United States - Lox_Sample_1.3 | ecosystem: Environmental > Terrestrial > Soil > Wetlands | place: USA...
GCACCGGCGGTCTGCGGAGCCCGTACAAGGCGAACGTCGTCAACGTCCGCGCCTCGTACGGCCAGGAGACCGAGGAGATGGTCGAGCGCCTGACCAAGGATCTCAAGGTCGAGCGGATCTCGATCTTCTACCAGGACGACTCCTTCGGCCAGGCCGGCCTCGCCGGGACCAAGGCGGCTCTCGAGAAGCGCGGCATGAAGCTCGCCTCGGAAGGCACGTATGAGCGCAACACGACCGCCGTCCGTCAGGCCCTCCTCGATATCCGCAAGGGCAATCCGCAGGCCGTGATCATGGTCGGGGCGTATCAGCCTTGCGCCGAGTTCATCAAGCTGGCCAAGCAGCTGAAGATGGACGCGACGTTCGTGAACATCTCCTTCGTCGGCACCAATGCGCTGGCCAAGGAGCTCGGCGACGCCGGCACCGGCGTGGTCGTGACCCAGGTCGTGCCGTTCCCCGAGGACGGTTCGATCCCCGTCGTCGCCGCCTATCAGAAGGCGATCAAGGCCGTGCCGAACGCCGAGCCGGGTTTCGTCTCGCTCGAAGGCTATTTGGTCGGCCGGCTGGTGATCATGGGCCTGGAGAAGATCGGCGGCGAGCCCAGCCGCAAGGCGCTGCTCGACGCCTTGTCGAACGGGACTTATGATCTCGGCGGCGTGAAGCTGACGTACGGCGCCAACGACAATCAGGGCTCCGATGAGGTGTTCCTCACCGTCATCGACAAGCCGGGCCACGTGAAGGCCATCAAGACGCTGGCGAGCCAAAGCTGACGATCGGCGGGACCGGCCCGATGCCGGGGCGTAAATCGGGCCGGTCTCATCGCTGCAGCGCATTTTCGGGAGGGGATTTTTTATGTCCGTTAGCCTGTTTGCTCGAATTGCGTCCCGATTCCGCATCAAACATAAGCTGTATCTGGCCTTTGGCACCGTTGCGGCGCTCACCATCGCCGCCGCATCGGTGAGCTGGATCCTGTTCGGCCAGACCGGCCGCACGATCGACGCCATCGCCGGCCGCAACGTGCCGCAGATTGCCAACTCGCTGCAGCTCGCAAGACTTTCGGCTGAGATCGCCGCGATCGCACCTGCTCTCGCCGGCAGCAACAACGAGACCGAACGCGAGCAGGCCTTCCAGAACCTCCAGGCCAAGCAGATCGGCCTCGAGGATATCTTCGCCAAGCTCGAGGCGGCAGACCCGGGCGGCAAGGCCGCCGATCTGAAGCAGTTCACGACCGATATGTCGAGACGGCTGGCGACGTTGAACGACACGATGAAGAAGCGCCTCGCGCTCGCCACAGAACGCGAGAAGTCGGTCGAAGCGTTGCGCCAGGCGCGCGACAAGTTCCAGCAGTTCGTCGCCCCGCTGATCGACGATGCCGGCTTCAACCTGACCCTCGGCCTCGCCTCGGCCGCCGAAAAAGGCACGCCGGCCGAGATCGGCAAGACGCTGACGTCGCTGTCGGACAAGGAGCTCACATCGCTTCAGACCCTGCTCAATCTCGTCGCGGACCTGAACACGGTGCAAGGCCTCCTGCTCCAGGCCGCCGGACTGCCGAACCGTGATCAGCTCGGCCCGGTGAAGGAAGCCTTTGGGTCGGCCTCGACGCGCATCTCGAAGGCCCTCGACGCGTTCGACAAGGTGACGCCAAACCCGAATCTCCGCACCTTGACGCAAGCCGTGCTCGCGTTCGGCAACGGCGGCAACGGCTTATTGGATCTGCGCGCTCGCGAACTCGACGCCATCGCCGCCGCGCAAGCTGAGTTGCAGCAGAGCCGCGAGATCGCCCAGCAGCTCGGCGAGGAAGTCGCCCTGATCGTCGATACGGCGCGTCAGGCCACCGACGACGCGATGGTGACGTCACGCACCCAGGTCCAGACCGGCAAGCTGCTGATCGGCACCCTCGCCGCCGTCAGCTTCCTGGCGGCGATCCTGCTCGCCTGGCTCTATGTCGGGCGCAATATCGTCCGACGCCTCGTCCGGCTCGGCGAGGCCATGCGTGCGATTGCCGACGGCAAGCTCGATACTGCCATCCCGAACCAAGGCCATGACGAGATCGCCGATATGGCCGCGGCTCTGACCGTCTTCCGCGACAACGCCGTCGAGGCGAAGGCCGCCTCTTCGCAGCGCGCCGCCGAACGCCAGCGCCAGACCGCGGCGCGACGCGAGGAGATGCTGGGCCTGGCCGACGCCTTCGAGGCCAGTATCAAGACCGTCGTTACCGAGGTCTCCTCCGGATCGTCGTCGATGCGCGAGGCGGCTTCGGCCATGACGCAGACGGCCGCGGCGACCCGCGCCCGTACCTCGGCCGTAACTTCGGCCGCCGACCACGCCTCGGGCAACGTCCAGACCGTCGCCGCAGCCGCCGAAGAGCTCTCGGCCTCGATCACCGAGATCGGGCGCCAGGTGTCGCAGTCGGCGCAGGTCGCCGCGAAAGCCGTCGAGGATGCCAAGCGCAGCAATGCGACCGTCGGCGGCCTCGCCGAAGCGGCGCAGAAGATCGGCGACGTGGTGAAGCTGATCAACGACATCGCGGGGCAGACCAACCTTCTGGCCCTCAACGCCACGATCGAGGCGGCGCGCGCCGGCGAGGCCGGCCGCGGCTTTGCCGTCGTTGCCTCCGAAGTCAAAAGCCTCGCGACCCAGACCGCGCAGGCGACGGAAGACATCGCGACCCAGATCAACGCCATTCAGGCGGCGACGAAGGAAGCCGTGGTCGCGATCCAAGGCATCTCCGGGACCATCGGACAGATCAGCGAAATCGCCACAACCGTGGCGGCCGCCGTCGAGGAGCAGGGGGCCGCCACCAAGGAGATCGCCCGCAACATCCAGGAGGCGGCGATCGGCACCCGCGACGTGAAGACCAATGTCGTCGAGGTGGCGCAGGCCGTCGAAGAAACCGATTCGCGCGCCAACGCAGTGCTCAAGTCGGCGGAGAACCTGTCGCAACAGTCGGTTGTCCTCGAAGCCGAAGTCAGCAAGTTCCTGGCCAAGGTGAAAACCGGTTAGCGCCCTGCGTTAACGCCAGGAGCCGAAAGCGCGCGCTTTCACCGGCGCGCGCTTTGTTTTTCCGGGCAAAGTCGCTCCGCTTGCGTTAATGTCCGGACTTTTTCGGGCCTTTTATGTATTTGATACGAAACGCTTTTTTAGCCTCCCTTTAAGGGGGCGTTCAGACCTCGGCGGTACTCTCTGCGCCTTGAGGGAGACGAACTCCCCAGGAAAGGACCCGCCATGAAAAAGCTGCTCACCACCACCCTTCTCGCGCTGTTGCCCCTGGCTGCGACGGCCGCCGAACTCAAGCCGTCAACGCCGGCATCCGTCACCACCGCCTCCGTGATTGTGGCGGCGCCGACCACTGCCGCCCAGCTGCCGCAGGCAGCCGACTATTCCATGTTCCTCCGCAAGGACGTCCCGGTCGACGTCCAGCGCGCGGCGCTGCGCATGTTGTGGTCGACGCAACCGACGGCGCCGGCCGAGTCGGGCGGCGGCGCGTTCTAACTGCCGTCGTGCCAGCGGCGGTCGTGGCCGAGGCCCGACCGCCGTTCTCGTCTGCGGCCTAGAACGGCCGGACGATCACCATCGCCACGATGATGATCAGCAAGACGGTGGGAATCTCGTTGACGACGCGGTAGAAGCGCGCGGGCCGTTTGTTGCGGTCGGCGGCGAACACTTTTCGCCAATAGGCGAACAGATGATGCAGGCCGCTCATCACGATGACCATCGTCAGCTTCACGTGCAGCCAGTGCTGGTGCCAGTCCTGCACCCACAGCAGCAGGCTGCCGAATGTCCACACCGCGACGAAGGCGGGATTCATGATGCCGCGCAGCAGCCGGCGCTCCATGGTCTTGAGCGTCTCCGACAGCTCGGAGCCGGGGACCGCACCGGCGTGATAGACGAACAGGCGCGGCAGATAGAGCATGCCCGCCATCCAGGCGATCACGGCGATGACGTGCAGCGCCTTGATCCACGGGTACCATTGCTGGACGAAATCATGTATCACGCCGGCGGTTTTACGACGGCGCTGATGCCGCGGCTAGGCTGCTGAATTGGTCCAAGAATTTGATCCAGATCAAAGCCCGGACCGGGCGGCTTGCGGCAGTGTCGCCCGCGTCGCGGTCACGAGGCTCTGAAGGCCGCGATGGGTCTTGTAAAACGTTTGCGAGTAATTATTACTTTCATGGTATAAGTATCCACAGGGCCCAGCTCCGTGGGGCATAGGGAAATTTTAAGTGCCTGATTCGACTAGTATAAGGACGCTTCCTCTCGGCCATGCGGCGAAGGGATTTCGCGGCAAGGTCGTGCGCGTCGGGGCGTTCGATGCGGCCGCGCGACCGGACATGATCGAGCTCGAACGGCGCCTGATCGAAATGGGCTTCGTCGAAGGCGCGCAAATCCATCTCCTGCACGAAGGGTTCATCGGCCGCGATCCGATCGCCGTGCGTGTCGACGACACGACCGTCGCGCTGCGCCGGCGTGACGCCAGCCTGATCCTGGTCGACCCCGAGGCCTGATCGAAGCACCGGCACCATGTCGGCCACCGCCTCCCCGGTCATCGCGCTCGTCGGGTGCCCCAACTGCGGCAAGACCGCGTTGTTCAACGCGCTCACCGGCAGCCGCCAGAAAGTCGCCAACTATCCCGGCGTGACCGTCGAGCGCAAAGCCGGTGTCTTCGCGACCGCGGGCGGCCGCCGGGTCCAGGTCCTCGACCTCCCGGGCACCTACTCCCTGCGCGCCCGCAGCCCCGACGAGGCCGTCACCCGCGACGTCGTCCTCGGCCGCTTCAAGGGCGAGGCTGCCCCCGACGCTCTCCTGGTCGTGGCCGACGCGACCAATCTCCGCTTTGCACTGCGCCTGGTGCTCGAACTCAAGCACACCGGCCGTCGCCTGATCCTCGCCGTCAACATGATCGATATCGCCCGGCGCCAGGGCGCCATCATCGATCTCGAAGGCCTCGAGGCGGCGCTGGGCGTGCCCGTCGTCGCGACGGTCGCGGTGCGCAAGGGCGGCATCGCCGATCTGTTGAGCCGCCTCGACGACGTCATCGACCGCGCGCCCGAAGCCGCCATCAATCAATGGCACGAACCCGACGCTGCGGAACTGCGCGACGCCCACCGCGCCGCCGAGCGCATCCTGCGCCGCTGTCTGTCGCGGCCCGCCGACAGCACGCTCACCGCGCGCATCGACAACGTCCTGCTTCACCCGGTCGCCGGCGTGATCATCCTTCTGGCCCTGCTGTTCATGATCTTCCAGGCGGTGTTCACGTGGGCGGTGCCGGTCATGGATCTGATCAAAAGCGGCTTCGATACGGTCGCCGCGTTTGCCGACGCGATTCTCCCGGCCGGCATGCTGCAGAGCCTGGTCACCGACGGCATCATCTCGGGGGTCGGCAGCGTGCTGGTCTTCCTGCCGCAGATCCTGACGCTGTTCTTCTTCATCATCCTGCTCGAAGACTCCGGCTACATGGCCCGCGCCGCGTTTCTCATGGACAAGATCATGGGCGGCGCCGGACTGCACGGCCGCGCGTTCATCCCGCTCCTGTCCAGCTTCGCTTGCGCGATCCCCGGCGTCATGGCCACTCGCGTCATCGACCAGCGCCGCGACCGGCTGGCGACGATCCTGGTGGCGCCGCTGATGACCTGCTCGGCACGCATCCCGGTCTATACGCTGATCATCTCGGCGTTCGTGCCGGCGCGCACCGTCTGGGGCGGGCTGCAGCTGCAAGGGCTGGTCATGTTCGGCCTCTACGCCACCGGCATCCTCAGCGCGCTCGTGATCGCGACGATTCTCAAGCGCCTGGTGTGGCGCCATCGGCCCGAGCCCTTCCTGATGGAGCTCCCGTCCTACAAGCTGCCGAACCCGCGTAACGTCATCTTCGGCCTGTGGCAGCGCGCGACGATCTTCCTGCGCCGTGCCGGCACCGTCATCTTCTCGATGATGATCGTGATCTGGTTCCTGTCCTCCGTGCCCGGCGCACCGGCCGATGCGACCGAGCCCGCCATCAACTATTCGATCGCGGGCGTCATCGGCCACTGGCTGGCACCGGCATTGGCCCCGGTCGGCTTCAATTGGCAGATCTCGATCGCGCTTATTCCGGGGCTGGCCGCGCGCGAAGTCATGGTCGCCGCTCTCGGCACGGTCTATGCCATCGCCGACCAAGGGGCCGCCGTAAAATCGGCGCTCGGCCCCATTCTCGCCGCCGACTGGAGCCTCCCGACGGCACTCGCCGTCCTGGCGTGGTACGTGTTCGCGCCGCAATGCGCGTCGACGCTGGCCGTCATCAAGCGCGAGACCAATTCCTGGATCTGGCCGACCGTCACGTTCCTTTACATGCTGACGCTCGCCTATCTCGCGGCGTTCGCCACCTATCACATCGCCACGGCCTTGCTGGCCTGAGTTAAGTCCGAAGCTCGGCCAGCGCGCAGCGCGCACTCGCCGCCGGACAGAGCCGCGCGCCGCCGTCGGGCGCCAAAGCCGCCGGCCGCTTCAACGCCGCGCGCACCAGGTGCGCCAGGCCGGCGATGAACCTCGGATCGGTTCCGACCGTCGGCACCCGCTCGTAGTGCGGCACGCCGTGTCTTTGCGCGTCGTCGCGATACGTGATGTCGAGCTCGACCAGGGTCTCGGAGTGCTCAGACACGAACGCCACCGGCACGACGACCAGCGGCACGCCATCCTTGCCGGCGCGGGCGATCTCCGCCTCCGCGTACGGCCCGATCCACTCCAGGGGTCCGACCCGGCTCTGGTAGCAGATCTGCCAGTCGAGATTCGGGATCGCCAGGGCCTTCACGACGGCGGCGGCGGTCATTTCGACCTGCGCCTGATAGGGATCGCCCCGCTCGACCATCTTTTTCGGCAATCCGTGCGCTGAGAACAGCACGCGCGGCGGTTTTGCGGGGAATAGGGCTTGGGTGCGCTCATAGGCCGGACGGGTCAGCGCCGCGAGCGCCGCGATAAAGCCCGGTTCGGCGGGATAACAGCAGATGGCGCGCGTATGCGCAGCGATGCCCCGGCGCCTGACCGCCTCGGCCCACGCCCGGCGCGAAGAGCCCGTCGTCGACGCCGAGTACTGCGGATAAAGCGGCAGCAGCACGACCTCATCGACGTCGAGCCGCGCCAGTTCCGCCGCGGCCGCGTCGGTGAATGGATGCCAATAGCGCATCGCCGTCACGACATGAACCTGCCCTAGGTCGGCGAGTGCAGCCCGCAGCGCGTTGGCCTGCGCCACCGTATTCGCCAGCAAGGGCGAGCCGCCGCCGAGCCTGGCGTAGATCGCACGCGCGAATGTGCTGCGCCGGGCCGCGATGATCCGCGCCAATAGCGGCCGCAGCAGCGCCGGGACATCGAGGATCGCCGGGTCGTTGAAGAGGTTGTAGAGGAACGGCCGGACTGACTCGGGGCGGTCGGGAGCCCCGAGATTGAACAAGACGACGGCGAGCTTCATGCGTGCCGGTGGTGCCAGGCGCGAATGAGCTCTGACAGCCGCGCCACGTTCTCGGGCGGCGTATCGGGCAGGATGCCGTGACCGAGATTGAACACGAAAGGTCCCCGGCCCAGCGCTTTGAGGATCCGCAACGTCGCGTCTTCCATGGGCTTGCCGCCTTGCACCAGCAGCAGCGGATCGAGGTTGCCCTGGACCGCAGACTGCGATTGCAGCTCCTTGGCCGCCCATTCCGGCGGAATCGCGGCATCGACGGCGACGGCTTCGACACCGGTTTCCGTGGCATAGCCGGCGTAGTTCACGCCGGCGCCGCGCGGAAACGCAATAATGGGAACGGCAGGGTATTTGGCCTGCAGCCGCTCGACGATGTTTCGCACCGGTTCGACCGCCCAGCGCTGAAACTCCGCGTCCGGCAACACGCCGGCCCAGCTGTCGAAGATCTGCACCGCCTCGGCGCCAGCTTCGATCTGATGCATCAGGTACTGTGTGGTGACATCGACCAGCAGCTGAATCAGCGATCCGAACAGCTTCGGATCGGCAAGCGCCATGCGCCGGGCGTTCACGAAGTCCCGGCTGCCGCGGCCTTCGATCATATACGCCGCAACCGTCCACGGCGCGCCCGCGAACCCGATAAGCGCCGTATCCAGCGGCAATGCCTTGCTGACGCTGCGGACCGTCTCGAACACGGGAGCCACACGCTCCAGGGCGTGCTCGGCCTCTGCCTGCAAGGCCAGGACCTGCGCGGCTGTGGCGACCGGCTCCAGCACCGGCCCCTCGCCTTCGCGAAACTCGAGCCGTTGGCCCAGCCCATAAGGGACCATCAGAATGTCGGAGAACAGGATGGCCGCGTCCATGGCGAAGCGCCGGATCGGCTGCAAGGTGATCTCGGTCGCCAGCGGCGGCGTCAGACAGAGCTGAACGAAATCCGGGGCCTTGGCACGCACGGCTCGGTATTCCGGCAGATACCGGCCGGCCTGTCGCATGAACCAGAAGTTGGGCCGTGCCTGGACCTCGCCGTGCAGCGCGCGGATCAGCGACTTAGCCTGGGCAAAGGCAGTCGAAACGGGCACAGGTCACCACCATGGGCGGAAACGTCGCACGCTTCCGGTGCGACTGAACGGTCCGACCGTTCCACTCTTCATCACATATAGTCTTAGAATCTTTAAGGATGAGGTGGAAGATGGATATCTGTGGATGACGAGAATCCCCGCAGGCCGGGTAACTGACCCCAATTTTCGCATGGGTGTGGGAAATTGAACTCGCTGTGAGCGACGCGGCGGACAACGCAGTCCCGCCCGGGAAATCGGACCTGTATAGCGGGGATATGAATTACGGGGATTGTCTGGATCGTCGTTCTGCCGGCATTTCGCGAGTCTTATTCCGGGCTTGGGGACAGATTCACCCAGCTGCGGAAAAGCACTCTGGTCCTTTGGTCGCGGTTCGGGGCAGATTTGAGTGCCTTGGTATAAGTATCGAGTTATGCCCCTGCTCCGCCGATCATCCACAGGCAAGAGCTTGCATCGATATGGCGTCATGGCCTGCATCTGACTTCTTGCATATGGCTGCCGAAGGCGGCACTGATCTGGATCAAGCAGCGATAGGCGGCGCGTGAAAAACCTTCATCTTCACCTGGTCTCCGACGCCACGGGCGAGACGATCAACAACGTCGCGCGGGCCTGTCTGGTGCAGTTCCCGGAGGTCGAGCCGATCGAGCACACCTGGTCGATGGTCAGGTCCGAGCGCCAGATGCGCAAGGTGCTCGACGGCATTGGCGCCAATCCGGGCCTCGTCCTGTTCACCTTCGTCGACGACAACATGCGCAGCATTCTCGAAGAAGGCTGTCGCAACCTCGGCATGCCGTGCATTGCCGTGCTCGACCCGGTTCTGGGGGCGCTCGCGGCCTTCTTCCACATGCAGGCCCGCCACATCCCGGGCCGCCAGCATGCGCTCGACAGCGAATACTTCGCCCGTATCGAGGCGATGAATTTCGTCATGGCCCATGACGACGGCCAGATGACCCACGACCTGGAAAAGGCAGACGTGGTCCTCGTCGGCGTGTCGCGAACCTCCAAGACGCCGACCTGCCTCTACCTGGCCAATCGCGGGATCAAAGCGGCAAACGTGCCGTTCGTGCCGGCCGTGCCCCTGCCGCCGCAGATCGAAACCCTGAAGGCGCCGCTGGTGGTGGGCCTGACCTGCGACCCGTCCTCGCTGGTGCAGGTGCGGCGCAATCGCCTGCGCATGATCAACGACACCGACGAGACCTCGTATACCGACATCGACACGGTGCGCAGCGAAGTCACTGCGGCGCGCCAGCTGTTCACCCGTCAGGGCTGGCCGGTGCTCGACGTCTCGCGGCGCTCGATCGAAGAGACCGCGGCGGCCGTCATGCAGATGCTTGCCGAGCGACGGGAACCGCCTCCGCCTCCCGCATGACCCACCCTCTGGTCCTGGCTTCGGCAAGCGCGATCCGCCGCACGATCCTCACCAATGCCGGGCTGACCGTGACCGTCGATCCGGCGCATATCGACGAGCCGGCGGTCAAGGCCGAGCTGCGTCAGCACCAGATGCCGGTGGAGACGGTGGCGATCGAGCTCGCGGTGCGCAAGGCAAAGTCGGTGGCTCAGCGCCATCCCGGCGCCCTCGTCATCGGCGCCGATCAGATGCTCGAGGCGGGCGGCGAGTGGTTCGACAAGCCGGTGGACCGCGCAGGCGCGCGCCGCCAGCTCGCCGCCCTGTCCGGGAGGACTCACCGTCTGATCAGCGGCGTCGCCGTCGTCGACGGCGATCAGGAGATCTGGCGCACGGCCGACGCGGTGACTCTCCACATGCGCCAGCTCACGCCGGCGTTCATCGAGACGTACCTCGACCGGGTCGGAGAGGCGGCGCTGACATCCGTGGGCGCCTATCAGCTCGAAGGCCTCGGCGCCCAGTTGTTCAAGCGGATCGAGGGGGACTACTTCACCGTCCTCGGACTGCCGCTGCTGCCGTTGCTCGCATTTCTGCGCGAGCGCGGCATAATCGCGCAATAACCGGGATTCGGGCGTCACGGCATGGCCGACAAGAACGACTGATGCGGATCATCGGCCTGACCGGCTCCATCGGCATGGGGAAGTCCGTCGCATTGAATCTGCTCCGGCGGCTGCGCGTTCCGGTTCACGATGCCGACGCGGAAGTCCATCGCCTGCTCGGACCGAAAGGTGAAGCGGTCCCGGCGGTCGCCAGGATGTTCCCGGGGACCGTGCGCGACGGCGTGATCGACCGCGGCAAGCTGGGAGCCCGGGTGTTCGGCAAGAACAACGAACCTGCCTTGCGGCGCCTGGAGGCGATCATCCATCCCCTGGTCCGGCGCAACACGGGTCGCTGGCTGGCCCAGCAGGCGCGCCGCCGCGCCCCCGTGGTGGTCCTGGATATCCCGCTGCTGTTCGAAAGCGGCGGTCGCCGGGGTGCCCCATCGCGCTACGACGGGGTCATCGTCGTCTCGGCGCCGGGCTTCCTCCAGCGTCAGCGGGTGTTGCGCCGCCCCGGCATGACGCCGGCTCGTTTCGCCGAGATCACGCAGCGACAGCTCGCCGACCGAATCAAACGGGCGCGCGCCGACGCGGTGGTGACCAGCGGCCTCGGCCGCGGCCGGACGATGCGCGGCCTGAAGCAGGCCCTGCGCCGGCTCGCCCGCCGCGGCGCGTGGCGGCCCGGTTATGCCGGCCAGAACGCCGCGCCGGCACGCGACCCTGGACGCGACTCGAACGGTTCGGGTAAGCAGGCAGCCCATGCGCGAAATCGTGCTCGACACCGAAACCACCGGCCTCGATCCCGAAGCCGGCCACCGCATCATCGAAATCGCGGCGATCGAGCTCGTTAATCATCTGCCGACCGGGCGGACCTTCCATCACTTCGTCAACCCCGAGCGCGAGGTCCACGCCGAGGCCCAGGCGATCCACGGCATCAAGACCCAGGATCTGGTCGACAAGCCGGTCTTTGCGTCGATCGTCGCGGAACTCCTGGAATTCCTCAGCGACGCGAAGCTGGTCATTCACAACGCCGAATTCGACGTCAAATTCCTCAACCGCGAGCTCAAGGAGCTGGGGTTTCCGGCGATCCCGCTGGCGCGCGCGATCGACACTGTACAGATGGCGCGGCTGAAATTCCCGGGTGCGCCGGCATCGCTCGACGCGCTCTGTCAGCGATTCGGCATCGACAATGCGCACCGCACCTTGCACGGCGCGCTGCTCGATGCCGAGCTGCTGAGCGAGGTCTACCTGGAGCTGATCGGCGGCCGTCAGGCCGCCATGGTGCTCGAGGCCACCGTCGAGACCAGCACGATCATCGTCTCGGCGCCGGCGGCCGCGCGGCAGCGCGCGCCGCGGCCCATCATCGTGCACGAGCCGACGGCCGAGGAGCTGGCCGCGCACACGGCTCTTCTTGCCAAGCTCAAAAATCCGCTCTGGCTGAGCTGACGCGCCGCGTCATTGCGCCCGGCTCCGCAAGGGGCTCCGCCCCTTGCGGCCCAGATGGGCCAGCGCTCGTGCTGACGGATGAATTTTGGGCCTTACGCCTGCGGCTCGGCGGCGCCGACGCGCAGCCTGCGGATCTCGGCGTCGATCGCCGCGTTTTGCTGCTGATGCAACGCCTCGAAATTGACCGGCGCCAGCAGCAGCGGCATGAAGCCGCCGTCGCGCGTCGCATTCGCGAGAATGGAGCGCGCGAACGGGAACAGCTGCCGCGGAATCTCGACCATGAGCAGCGGCTTCAGATGCTGGTCGGGGATCGCGCTATGGGCCAGCACGATGCCGGCATAGGACAGCTCGGCGACGAACAGGATGTCTTCGTCGTGCTTGGCGACCGCCTTCAGTTCGAGCACGCATTCGTAGATCGACTCGCCAATCCGGCCGCCGCCGACCGCAACCGACACCTGGACTTGCGGCGCCTTGCCCTGCATCTCGGCGAACACTTGCGGCGCCCGCGGATTTTCGAACGAGAAGTCCTTGATGTACTGGGTCGTGATCGAATAGGGAACGCCCGAGGCGCTGGTCTGGGTGTCGGACATGAAGTCTGAGGGCTCCGGTGGATCGTGTCGCGGCGTCGGTAACATGGATGGCGATGACGGGCAATCGCCAATCCCGGCCATCCGGGCCCGGTCGGAAGCCCGAGCTCAGGCCAGAGAGATCGGCACGATTTCACCGTTGGCCGAGCGGTAACCTCCGGTCAGGCAACGGATAAATCCCCAATGCGTGACGACGACCGTGTGCGGGCCGTCGGGATCCGCGGCCATCGCCGACCGGAATCGCGCCGCCCGTTCGGCGAGGGCCTCCTCGCTTTCGGCGATGCCGTGGGCGATGTGGTCGTGCCACCACGGATCGTCGAGATGATCGAAGCGATAGCTCGGGAACCGGGCCTGCAGGTCGGCCGGCGAGGCGCCGATGTCGCACATGAAGGCGGCCCGTTCGCGGACCAGCGGGTCGATCGTCACCGGCAGCTCGAGTGCGTGGGCGATGATGCCGGCGGTCTGCAATGCCCGCGTATAGGGGCTCGAGATCAACCGCCGGATCTGCCGGCCGTGCTGGCGGAGCATGGTCAGCTCGGTCGCGGTCGCCAGCACCTGGCGGCGGCCTTCGTCGGTGAGCTCGGGGTCGCGGATCCCGGGATCGACACGGGTCGCAGCGAAAGCAACGTTAAAATGGGATTGGCCGTGACGAATCAGCAGCATGCGTACGCTATCGAAACAAAATCACATCGCATTGCGGCGGCCCGGCTCTACTCCCATATAAGGAAAGCTGATATATGGGTTTTCATAGGGATGTGCCAGCGCCTCAGGCGCGAACCACCGCGGCAGGCGCAGCGCATACCCATAGCGGGCATACCGACAGCGGGCATACCCACGGCGGGGACGAACGGGCGCAGAGAAGGTAATGGGCGGCGATTTGGCATTTTTCGACATCATATTTTTCGCGCTGGTCGCGGGGTTCCTGATCCTGCGCCTGCGGAGCGTGCTCGGCCGCCGGACCGGCAACGAGAATCGCGAGCGCTGGACGCCACGGCTGCCCACGCGGCCTCCTGGCCCGGCCGCGGGCTCGCGCCCGGCGACGGGCGAGGCGACGGTGACTCCCCTGCCCACCCGTCCGGCTGCGGCCCCGGCCGCGACAGCGAGCCCGCTCGATGCCGCACTCGCCCAGGTGCGCGCCGCGGATGCCAATTTCGAGCCCGACCATTTCGCGCAAGGCGCGCGCGCGGCGTTCGAGATGATCGTCACCGCCTTTGCCCAGGGCGACACGCAGACCCTGCGGCCGCTGCTCGCCGACGACGTTTATCAAAACTTCGCCGCCGCGATCAAAGGCCGCCAAGACGCCAAGCAGACGCTGGAGACGACCCTCATCGGCATCAAGTCCGCCGAGATCATCGAAGCGCGCGTCGAGAACCGCACCGCCTACGTGACCGTGAAATTCGTCTCCGACCAGGTGAACGTCACCCGCAACGCCGCCGGCGAAATCGTCGACGGCGATCCCAATCGTGTCACGGCGATCACCGACATCTGGACGTTCGCGCGTAACACGCGGTCGTCCGACCCGAACTGGGCCCTGGTTCAGACCTCTGAAGCCCACTAAGGCTTTTTCCGCTCTCATCCCGGTCGCCGTCGTGGCGACCGCCGCCGCCGTGCTTGCGGCCCTGATTGTTCTGATCGAGAAACCGCCGGCCCTGCCGGACCATCTCACGCTCGCCCGCGCCGAGTTCCGCGATTTGCCCGGTTGGACCGCCGATAAGCCGGCGCCAGCCCTGATGGCCTTGCGCCGGTCGTGCACGCGCTTCGCCGGCCTCGCCGACGACACGATGATCGGCCGCGATGGGATCGGCGGACAGGCGCGCGACTGGCAGGCACCCTGCGCTGCCGCCGCGGGCGTTCTCCCTGACGACGATACGGCGGCGCGGCAGTTCTTCGAGCGCTGGTTCGTGCCCTTCCTCGCCGGCAACAACGACAAGCCCGACGGCTTGTTCACCGGCTACTACGAGCCGGAGCTCAAAGGGGCGCGGGTGCGCGACGGCCGCTTCACCGTTCCGCTGTACGCCCGCCCGGCCGATCTCGTGACCGTCGATCTTGGCCTTTTCCGCGAGGACTGGCGCGGCACCAATATCGCCGGCCGTGTGCAGCAAGGCGCGCTCCGGCCTTATCCGACGCGCGCGGAAATCACGGCGGGCGCGCTGAAGAGCTTGCGCCGTGCCGACGGCGGACCGTTGGAGCTGGTCTGGGTCGACGATGCGGTCGATGCGTTCTTCCTGGAAATCCAAGGCTCCGGCCGCGTCGTCCTCGACGACGGCAGCCTCATGCGCGTCGGTTACGCCGCGAGCAACGGCCGCCCTTACCTCGCGATCGGACGCGAGCTGATCGCCCGCGGCGCGCTCACCCGCGAAGAAGCGACCGCCCCCGGCATTCGCGCCTGGCTGGCGGCGCATCCGGCCGAAGCACCCGAGGTGATGAACAGGAATACGTCGTACGTGTTCTTCCGCGCCTTGCCGCCGCCGCGGTCGCCCGACGACGGACCGCCCGGGGCGCAAAGCGTGCCGCTGACCCCGGGCCGCAGCCTCGCCGTCGACCGCGCGTTCCTGGCGCTGGGCCTGCCGATCTGGCTCGATGCCGACGATCCGCTCATCGCCGGTGCCCGCCTGCAACGGCTGATGATCGCGCAGGATACCGGCGGAGCCATCCGCGGACCGGTGCGCGGCGATGTGTTCTGGGGCCACGGGCCGGAAGCGGCGCAGCGTGCCGGGGTCATGCGCTCGGCCGGACGTTACTGGATTTTCCTGCCGCGCGATGCCGCGGCGCGGCGGGCGGCAACCAGCTAGCCGCCGCCCGCCGGTCGCAGGTCAGTGCCTGCGGCTGTGGCCGAAATGGCGGCCGCCGCGGTCGAGCAGCTGGTCCGCCGTCTTCTTCTGGTCGTCGGTGAACGTCGCGTAAAGCGGCTTGGCGGCGGTCACCAGATCGTTCGTCTGCGCGGCCGCTTTCGTCAGCATCTCCTGCCGGCGCTCCAGCCGTTCGATCGCCGTCGCTGGCTGCGCCGGCGAGCCCTGGCTTTGTCGCGCGTCGCGCCGCTGCTGAATCTCGGCGTCACGGTCGCGCGCCTGGCGCCGCAGCACGTCGGCGAGCGCGTTCCACTGCGGCTCCTGCGCCGGCGTGATCTTGAGCGCGGTCTTGAGATAGGCGAGCCGCGCCTCGATGCGCTCGCCGGGCAGCGGCCGCTGGCGCTGCGCCGCGCGATCCGGCGCGGCCTGGCCCTGCACGGCCGGCGTGGTGGCCTGGGCATAGACGAAGGGCGAAGCGGCGCCGAGGCCGATCAGGCCGGTGAGCACGAGCGCCGGAAGAGCAAGCTTGGTCATGGGTTCCTCTATCGATCGGACGGGCCATTCCCGCCGTTGCTGAAATTCACGCCTGCGGTGGCTGAATCCTGCGAGCCGGAAGGCTTGCCAGTTGCCTCCAACCCCTTCATTCTCCGGCATTAAATAATCTTCATCTCGGGCAGGAATCCGGTGTCTGAAGCGTTGTCGAAAAAGCCGCGTGTCGGCCTGTTCGTGACCTGCCTGGTCGATCTCTACCGGCCGTCGGTCGGCTTCGCGGCGGTGAAATTGCTGGAGCAAGCCGGCTGCGCGGTCGAGGTGCCGACCTTGCAGACATGCTGCGGCCAGCCGGCGTTCAATTCCGGCGATCGCGCCGACACCAAGACGATCGCGCGCAACGTCATCGCGGTCTTCGAAGGATACGACTTCACCGTCGTCCCCTCGGGCTCTTGCGGCGGCATGATCAAGGAGCACTATCCCGAACTGTTCGCCGATGAGCCGGACTGGGCGCAGCGCGCCAAGCGGCTGGCGGCGCGCACCTGGGAGCTGATCTCGTTTCTCCACGATGTCCGCGAAATCGACAGCGTCGCCGCGCAGTACGATGGCGTCGTGACCTATCACGATTCCTGCTCGGGCCTGCGCGAGCTCGGCGTCAAGCATCAGCCGCGGGACCTGCTGGCGTCCGTGCGCGGGCTGAAGCTGCAAGAGCTCCCCGGCGCCGAGGTGTGCTGCGGCTTCGGCGGCACCTTCTGCGTCAAGTATCCGGAGATCTCGGACAAGATGGTGCAGGCCAAGGCCGAGGACATTCTCGGCACCGGAGCCGGCACCTTGCTCGCCGGCGACCTGGGCTGCCTCTTGAACATGGCCGGCAAGCTCAAGCGGATGCGGAGCGAACAGGGCGTGGCGGCGGTGAAGGTCCGGCATGTCGCCGAGGTGCTCGCCGGCATGACCGGCGCGCCGCCGATCGGCGAGGCGGGTGAGTGACATGATCCCGACCAGCCAGGCCTTCAAAGCCAACGCGCACGAGGCGCTGCGCGACGCCTACCTGCAGAAGGCGCTCGAGAACATGCGCGCCGGCTTCCCGCAGAAGCGGCTGGAGGCGATCTCGCGCCTGCCGGAATTCGAGGACCTGCGCGACCAGGCGAAGGCGATCAAGGATCACGTGCTCGAGAACCTCGACTGGTATCTCGAGCGCTTCGAAAAAAATGTCACCGCCGCCGGCGGCCACGTGCACTGGGCGCGCACGCCGGCCGAAGCGCGCGACATCGTCATGGACATCTGCCGCCGTCTCGGCGCGCGCACCGTCACCAAGGGCAAGTCGATGATCGGCGAAGAGATCGCGATCAACGACCATCTCGAAAAGAACGGCATCGTGCCGGTCGAGACCGACCTTGGCGAGTACATCATCCAGCTCCGCCATGAGGCGCCGTCGCACATCATCGCGCCGGCGATCCATCTGGTGAAAGAGCAGGTCGAGCAAACGTTCCGCGAGGTGCACACCGATCTCGATCCCAGGCGCGTGCTCGAAGAGCCGCGGTCGCTGGTTGCCGAGGCGCGTCAGGTGCTGCGCGACAAGTTCCTCGCCGCCGACGTCGGGATCACCGGTGCCAACTTCCTGGTCGCCGAGACCGGCACGTCGGTGATCGTCACCAACGAAGGCAACGGCGATCTGACGCAGCTGCTGCCCAAGGCGCACATCGTGCTGGCAAGTCTCGAGAAGATCGTACCGACGCTCGAGGACGCGTCGGCGATCATCCGCGTGCTGGCGCGCTCGGCCACCGGCCAGGACATGTCGGTGTACACGACGTTTTCGACCGGGCCCAAGCGGCCGGACGACGCCGACGGCCCCCGCGAATATCACGTGGTGCTGCTCGACAACGGCCGCAGCGCGCTTCTGGGGACGGACTTTCAGCCGATGCTCCGCTGCATCCGCTGCGGCGCCTGCATGAACCACTGCCCGGTCTATGGCGCCGTCGGCGGTCATGCCTATGGCTGGGTCTATCCGGGGCCGATGGGGGCCGTGCTGACGCCCAGCCTGATCGGCATCGAGACGGCCAAACACCTGCCCAACGCATCGACCTTCTGCGGCAAGTGCGAAAGCGTGTGCCCGATGCGCATCCCGCTGCCGAAGATGATGCGTCATTATCGCGAGCGCGAGTGGCAGAAGAAGCTGTCGCCGCCGGCGGCTCGTATCGGCCTCGGCGCCTGGGCGTTCCTGGCGCGCCATCCGTTCCTTTACCACTGGGCGGCGGGATGGATCGCGGCGACCCTCGGCTGGCTCGGCCGTCGCCACGGCAGCTTCCACAATCTGCCGCTCGCCGGCGGCTGGACCGCGACGCGCGACATGCCGGCGCCGCAAGGCAAGACGTTCCAGCAGATGTGGAGCGAGCGGCGGACAAGGAGAGCGGCATGAGTTCCGCTCGGGACCAGATTCTCGGCGATATCCGCAAGTCGTTGCGCGGCGGCGCAGCCCTGCCCGCGGCCGCGGCGGCGCAGCTCGAGGCGCGGCTCAAGAATCACCCGGCCGGGCTCATCCCCCGGCGCAGCGGCGGCCGTGATCGCGCCGGCCTCCTGCAACTGTTCGAAGAACAGATCACCATGGTCAGCGCGACGGTGCGACGCGTCCGCTCGCTGACCGATATTCCCGCCGCCGTCGCCGAATATCTGAGCTCGCAGAATCTGCCGGCCGAAGCGACCGTCGCCACCGGGACGCTGCTGGACGGCATCGACTGGAAGCAGCATCCGATGCTGCGCATCCGCCGCGGCACGCCCGATCCCAAGGATCAGGTCGGCGTCTCGGCACCCTTTGCCGCCATCGCCGAAACCGGAACATTGATGCTGCTGTCGGGTCCCGACTCGCCGTCGACGCTGAACTTCCTGCCCGACACGCACATCGTGGTGCTGCCGGCGAGCCGCGTGGTCGGCCCGATGGAGGACGCCTGGCAGCGCCTGCGCCATTCCCGGAACAACGACGTCGTGGCCGCGTCCATGCCGCGCACGGTGAATTTCATCACCGGCCCCTCGCGCACCGCCGACATCGAGCAGAAGATCGAGATGGGCGCGCACGGCCCGCGGCGGCAGCATATCCTGATCGTCGAGGATGAGCAGGTCGCGTAAGCCGCTCGCGGATGCGGACCTGTTCGCGGCGGTGGTGCGCGACGTGAAGCCGCTGCGCCGCTCGAAAATCGCCCCTCACCCCCTTACGGATGTCGCGCGCGCCCCTGATCTCTCACAGGGGGCGAAGCCCCCTGAACCCCAGGCGCGGGTGAGGGGTCTTGTTGCGTCGGCACCCCCCAATCCCGGCATCGACCGCCGCACCGCCGAGCGCCTGCGCAAAGGCGCGATGGAGATCGACCGCCGCATCGACCTGCACGGCATGACCGAGGCGAACGCGCATGCGGCCTTGGACCGGTTCGTGCGCCAGGCCTGGCGCGACGCGCTGCGCGTGCTCTTGATCATCACCGGCAAAGGCAGCGTGCGCGACGGCGGCGGCGTGCTGCGCCGCAATCTGCCGCGCTGGCTCGCCAGCGGCGAGCATGCCCACCGGGTGCTCCGCATAGAAACCGCACAGCCGCGCCACGGCGGCGGTGGCGCCTATTACGTGCTCCTGCGCCGCCAGCGCGAGCACCCGCAATGACCCGCCTTCGCCGCGCTACGCTCCGCTTCGGCGGGCGAGGCCGTTTTATGCGGCGGACCTGTCCGCCGAAGCTCCGAAGGAGCGCAGGCGGATGACACCCTTCGGCGAAAAAGTGCGCGAGCTGCGCCGCCGCCGCGGCATCACCCTGAAGCAGCTCGCCGCCGATCTCGAGCTGTCCCCGGCGTATCTCTCGGCGCTCGAGCATGGCCATCGCGGCCGCCCCAGCCCGGCCTTCATCGTCCAGATCTGCGAGTACTTCCATCTCATCTGGGACGACTACGAGGACATGCACCGTCTTGCACGGCTGTCGCATCCGCGGGTGGTCGTCGACACCCGCGGCCTGTCGCCGACGGCGACCGAGCTCGCCAACCTTTTGGCCGAGCGCATCGCCGGCCTGGATGAGCCGACGATCGCGGCGTTCACGAAGCAGCTCAAGGCGCTGCCGGAGACCGCCGCTCCCGAGAAGCGCCGCCGTGGTCGGTCGGCCTCTTAATCGTCATGCCGGCGCAAGCCGGGGTGGCGAACTGGTCCTACCGCCTGGAATCGAAGCTGTAGGCCGACGAGCCTTTGACCTTCTCGTCCACGACCAGCCGGTGCTGCAGCGGCGGGAAGGCGCGCTGGCGGCAATTGTCGCGCTCGCAGAGCCGGCAGCCGACACCGATCTCGGTCGCGGCGTCGAGCCGGGTCAGGTCGAGTCCGTCGGCATAGACCAGCTCGCCCGCGCGCGCGATGTCGCAGCCGAGCCCGATGGCGTAGCGCGTCGGCGGCGTATGGAAGCCGCCGCCCGGCCGCTCGACCGTCCGCGCGATGCAGAAGAACGTGGCGCCGTCGGGCAGGCGCGCGATCTGGGTGCGGATCAGGCCGGGCGTGCCGAAGGCTTCGTGCGCGACCCAGCGCGGACACGAGCCGCCGAAGCGCGAGAAGTGGAAGCCCGCGGCCGAGAACCGCTTGATGATGTTGCCGGCGCTGTCGGCGCGCAGAAAGAAGAACGGCACGCCGGCGTCGCCCGGGCGCTGCAGGTTGGAGAGGCGATGACAAGCCTGCTCGAACGACACCCGGAAGCGGTGCATCAGCGCCTCGACGTCATAGCGGAGATCGCGCGCGGCGGTGAGATAAGGCTGGTACGGCATCATCACCGCACCGGCGAAATAGTTGGCGAGGCCGACCCGGCACAAGGTCTCGCTCTCCGGCGATTCCAGCTTCGCGGCGGCGATCGTCGTGTCGAACACCTCGCGCGCCTCCAGCAGGCCGATCTGGTAGGCGAGATGGAAGTTCCGGCTCGGCCGCGGCAGCACCTCGGACAAGGCGAGGGTGCGCGCCCGCGGGTCGTAGCGGCGCAACGTGTCGTTGCCTTGGTCGAGGCCGACGATGTCGACGGAGATGCCGTGCCGGGTCGCCAGCCGCTCGATGAGGTTGCGCTCGAGGCTCGCCGGTGCCGCGCCGGCATCGCGGCAGAACGTCTCGGCGGCGAGTTCGACCGCTGGAAAATAATTGCCCCGCGCCTCGAAGAAATCGCGCGCTTCCTCGGTCGGCAGCACGATGCGCTTGGTGGTGCCGCTGGGCAGCCCGAGCGACAGCGCCTGTGCGTCCTCGCGCGCCGTGCGCCAGGCGCGATAGAGCTCGACCACGGCGCGCCCGGCCTTGGGCGCCGCCGCGACCAGCTGGCGGATCTCGTCGGCATCGACCTCGGCGCCGGCGAGCCCGGGATCGGCGAAAACCTCGCGCAAGGCCAACGCCAGGCGGCGCTCGGCGTCGTCCGACAGCTCCTGCAGGTCGACGTCGAAGGTCTGCCCGAGCTTCAGCAGCAGCGACACGGTAACCGGGCGCTCATCGTGTTCGATGAGGTTGAGGTAGCTGGGGCTGATGCCCAGCCGCTCCGCCATCTGCTGCTGGGTGAGGTTCCGGTCCTGCCGCAGACGCCGGATCTTGTTGCCCAGCAAAGCTTTTCTGGTCGCCACCCGAGCCTCACGCTGGTTTACAACTTTACAAAACGAACAATAACTTTGAAAACCCGACCACGATTTTACTAATTAAATTACCGGTTTGCGGTTGCACTTCGCAGTCGCAATGTAAAATCATGGGCATGACTTGCCGTCTTAGCAAGTCCCGAATTCCAACTCCGAACGGGAGATCCCGGCTCATGACGTACATGCCCATCACTGGCTCGAAGGACAACATCCTCGACTTCAACCATCCGCGCTGGCGCGGCCTCAAGCGCGACTACAGCGAAGCCGACGTGAAGCGGCTTTCGGGCTCGGTCCGCATCGCCCACACCCTCGCCGACCGCGGCGCCCGCAAGCTGTGGGACCTGCTGCACAGCGAGCCGTTCGTCCCCACTCTCGGCGCGCTCACCGGCAACCAGGCGCTGCAGCAGGTGAAGGCGGGTCTCAAGGCCATCTATCTCTCGGGCTGGCAGGTGGCGGCGGACGCCAACAACGCCGGCCAGATGTATCCCGACCAGAGCCTCTATCCGGTGAGCTCGGTCCCGGAGGTCGTCGCGCGCATCAACAAGACGCTGCAGCGCGCCGACCAGATCCAGACCATGGAAGGTAAAGGTTCAATCGACTACTTCGCGCCGATCATCGCCGACGCCGAGGCCGGCTTCGGCGGTCCCTTGAACGCCTTCGAGCTGATGAAGGCGATGATCGAGGCCGGTGCCGCCGGCGTCCACTTCGAGGACCAGCTCTCGTCCGAGAAGAAATGCGGCCATCTCGGCGGCAAGGTGCTGGTGCCGATTCAGCAGCACGTGCGCACCCTGAACGCCGCGCGCTTCGCGGCGGACGTCGAGGGCGTGCCGACCGTGCTGCTGGCGCGTACCGACGCCGACGCGGCGCAGCTCCTCACCTCCGACGTCGACCCGCGCGACCGGCCGTTCCTCTCGGGCGAGCGGACGCCGGAAGGCTTCTTCCGCGTCAAGCCCGGCGTCGGCAAGGACTATGCGATCGCGCGCGGCATCGCCTATGCCGAGTACGCCGACCTCATCTGGTGGGAGACCTCGGAGCCCAACCTCGAGGATGCGCAGCGTTTCGCCGACGCCATCCACCACCACTTCCCGGGCAAGCTCCTCGCCTACAACTGCTCGCCGTCGTTCAACTGGAAGAAGAAGCTGGCGGCGGACGACATCGCCGAGTTCCAGAAGCGCATCGGCGCCATGGGCTACAAGTACCAGTTCGTCACCTTGGCCGGGTATCACCAGCTCAACTACGGCATGTTCGAGCTGGCGCGCGACTATGTGAAGCGCGGCATGGCGGCGTATTCGGAGCTGCAGCAGGCGGAGTTCGCGGCCGAGGCGAACGGCTACACCGCGGTCAAGCATCAGCGCGAGGTCGGCACCGGCTACTTCGACGCCGTGTCGGTCGCAGTCTCGGGCGGTCTCTCGTCGACGACGGCGATGGCCGGCTCGACCGAAACCGAGCAGTTCCACGAGGAGACGAAGGCGCCGATCGCCGACGCGGCGGAGTAACAGCAGCATACAGCGGTACTGACGTCGTATCGCGGAAGGCCGGGCGGCTCGTGAGGGCCGCCCGGTTTCTCTTTGGTCACAGCGCGCGCTGTTTCCCATTTTGGAACCTCTCCGGCGACCTGTTGTTCTAGGGCGAAGGTCTAAATGGAGAGAGCCATGAACCGTCAGCAATACCTCTCGCTCGCGGGCGCCGCGGTGCTCGTCTCGCTGGCCGGCTGCGCCGGCCCGGGCTGCAGCACGTCCACCGACCCCGCCACCTGCCGCAACACCGAGGACGTGAACAACTACAACCGCGCGCGTCAGCTCGGCCAGGCGCCGGCGGCGCCGCAATACCCCGACCAGTACCAGATGATGGATCAGGCCGGCCGCGGCCATCCGTATTATTATTACCCGGCACGCCCGGTCCCCGGCGGCTACAGCTACTAGTCCTGGCGGGCGCCGGTCGCGGTGAGGGCGCGGCTGGAACCCACGTTTCCGTGAAGGCTGCGTAGCTCCGATTGACAGCGCCGGGCGCATCGCGGAGGACTGCACCGAAACAGGTGGAGCCCCTCGCATGCGCCTCGCTGCTGTCGCCGCCGTGTTGGCCGCCTTTCTCGTCGCCGGCTGTACGCCGCCGCTGGTCGAGCAGATCCGGGCGCAGTGCGCGAACGCGCCGGACCGCCAGAAATGCGAAGACGACGCCTACGCGCGCGCTTACGCCGAGGAACGCTATCGCAACCGGCGGATCGGCGGGGATTAGCGACGTGCCTCCGTCCTACCCTTCGTGACGCTCGCCCGCCGGGCTCGCTCCTCAGGGTGGGGAGATATTTCTCCCTCATCCTGAGGAGGCCCGAAGGGCCGTCTCGAAGGATGACGAGGAGTTGACGGGCGCCCCAAAATCGACGATCAACGCGCCTTCTGAATTCGGGAGGACCACATGCGCATCGTCGTGTTCG
>Ga0335070_10001986_pt1 | contig 23783 bp, 17 predicted proteins | sample Lox_Sample_13_FD_206722 | JGI IMG/M metagenome (GOLD analysis project Ga0335070, IMG submission 206722) | Soil microbial communities from Loxahatchee National Wildlife Refuge, Florida, United States - Lox_Sample_1.3 | ecosystem: Environmental > Terrestrial > Soil > Wetlands | place: USA...
CGGGTGGCCGGCGCCGCGCACCAGACGCTGGAGGCCGAGCTGCGGCGGGTGCGGCTCCAGGCGGCGGACATCCTGCGGCACATCGGCGCCGGGGTGATCACGATCGAGGGCGACGGGACCCTGGTCTACGCGAATCCGACCGCGGAGGTGCTGCTCGGCCTGCCGCTCACCGAGCTGCTGGGCCAGCCGGTGCTGGAGCGGATGGACCAGGTGGCGCCGACCCTGGCCGACGCGATCCGGCGGACTGCGCGCGAAGGCCGGCGCGTGGTCCGGACCGAGGCGGAGGTCGCCGGCAACGGCCGCACGTTTCCGGTGGGTTTCACGACCACGGCGGTGCGCGCGGCCGAGGGTGTGGCGCCGTCGGCCACCGTGATCTTCCAGGACATCTCGGACGCGCGGCGGGTGGAGGCGCTGCGGCTCAGGGCCGAGCGCCTGGAGGCGGTGGCCGAGATCTCGGCCTCGCTCGCGCACGAGATCAAGAACCCCCTGGCGTCGATCCGCAGCGCGGTGGTGCAGTTGTCGCGCCGCGCGGTGCCCGGCGCGGACGAGCGGGTGCTGGCGGGCCTGATCGTGCGCGAGAGCGACCGGCTGGCGGCGCTGCTCACCGAGTTCCTGGACTTCTCCCGGGTGCGGGTGACCCGCTCGGCGCGGCTCGACCTGGTGGCGGTGGCCGAGCACGGCATCCGGCTGGCGCGCCAGCACCCCGACTGCTCGCCGGTCGCCACCATCACGCTGGATGCGGCCGACGGGCCGGTCATGGTCGAGGGCGACGAGGACCTGCTGCACCGGGTGGTGTTCAACCTGGTGCTCAACGCGGTGCAGGCCGCCCCCGGTGCGGCCCCGGTCCGGGTCCGGGTCGCGCCGGCGGCTCCCGGCGACCTGCCGGGCGGGGTGACGATGGAAACGCCGCGCCTGCTGGCGGTGAGCGACGCGGGGCCCGGCGTCGCGCCCGAGGTCCTGCCGCGGCTGTTCGAGCCGTTCGTCACCGGCCGGGTCGGCGGCACGGGGCTCGGGCTGGCCATCGTGCAGCGCGCGGTGCTGGCGCACCGCGGCCTCATCTTCTGCGACTCGGTGCGCGGGCGCGGCACCACTTTCACCGTGTTCCTGCCGGCGCGGTTCGAAGCGGAGGACAGCGCGTGAGCGAACGGCCTTCGGTGCTGATCGTGGACGACGAGTCGGCGATTCTCGACACGCTCCGCATCCTGTTCAAGAGCGAGGGCTTCGAGGTCACGGTCGCGCAGGGCGGGCCGGCCGGACTCGAGGCGCTGCAGCGGCAGGTGCCCGACCTCGTCCTCACGGACATCCGCATGCCCACGGTCAACGGCATCGACGTCCTGAGCGCCGCGCGCGGGCGCGACGCCGACGTGCCCGTGGTGCTGATGACGGCGCAGGCCGAGTTGAAGACGGCGATCGAGGCCATCAACCGCGGCGCCTTCCACTACATCCAGAAGCCGTTCGACAACGACGAGCTGGTCGCGATCTGCCGGCGGGCCCTCGAGCACCGCAAGCTCAAGGCCGAGAACCGGGTGCTGAAGCAGGAGATCCAGCGTCGCGGGGGCGCCCCGGTCGCGAAGCCGATCGGCGCGTCCAAGGTCTTTCGCGACCTGCTGCGCATGGCGGAGACGGTGGCGCCCACCGACAGCACCGTCCTGATCCAGGGCGAGAGCGGCACCGGCAAGGAGGTCGTGGCGCGCTACATCCACGCGCTGTCGGGCCGGTCGCGCGCCGCGTTCTTTTCGATCAACTGCGGCGCGCTGCCCGAGGGGATCCTCGAGTCGGAGCTGTTCGGGCACGTGAGGGGCTCGTTCACCGGCGCGGTGCGCGACCACGAGGGCCTGTTCGCCGCCGCGGCCGGCGGCTCGTTCTTCCTGGACGAGATCGGCGAGACCACGCCCGCCACGCAGGTGAAGCTGCTGCGGGTGCTGCAGGAGCGCGAGGCGATTCCGGTGGGCGGCACCCAGCCGGTGCCGGTCGACGTGCGGGTCATCGCGGCGACCAACCGGGACCTCGAGGACGACATGAAGAAGGGCCGGTTCCGCTCCGACCTCTACTACCGGCTCAACGTCATCGCGCTCCACCTGCCGCCGCTGCGCGACCGCCGCGACGACATTCCGCTGCTGGCGGACGCCTTCATGCGTCGCATGGCGGCCGAGCGCGGCGAGCCGCCCCGGACCCTCGGCCCCGACGTGATGGAGGCGATCCTGGCGTACGAGTGGCCGGGCAACGTGCGCGAGCTGGAGAACGCGCTGGAGCGCGCGTTCACGCTGAGCAAGGGCGAGCTGATCGGGGCGCAGGGGCTGCCGGCGCGGGTCACCGAGCAGCGCGCCCCCTCCCTGGTGGCCGAGCGCCCCGCCGACAACCCGACGCTCGACGTGGTGGAGCGTGCCTACGTGCTGTGGGTGCTGCAGCGCGAGGGCGGCAACAAGAGCCGGGCGGCGGAGGTGCTGGGCATCGACCCCTCGACGCTGTACCGGAAGCTGGCGCGGTACGAAGAGTCCCCGTGACGGCGCCCCGGTGAGGGCGCGCGCCGCGTGGGCGGCCGCCGCGGCGCTCGCCGTCGGGGCGGTCGTCGCGCTCAACCTCACGCCCGCCCTGGTCGGCGTGTTCTACGACGACGGGATCTACCTGGCGCTGGCCAAGTCTCTCGCCGAGGGGCACGGCTACCGGCTGCTCTACCTGCCCGGCGCGCCCGCGGCCGTGCACTACCCGTTCCTCTATCCGCTGTTCCTCGCCGCGTTGTGGAAGGTGGCGCCCGCGTTCCCCCGCGGCGTGGTGGTGTTCAAGGCGGCCAACGCCGTGCTGCTGGGCCTCGGCGCCGGGCTGCTGGTGCTGTACCTCGCCGGACGCACGACGGCGCGGCCGTGGCGGCTCGCGGTGCTGGTCGCCGCGGCGGCCACCGCGCTGCCGCTCGTGACCGTCGCCACCGAGCTGTTCGCGGAGCCGCTGTTCCTGGTGGCGCTGGTGGCGGCGTGCTGGGCGGGAGACGCGGCGCGCGACGCGGAGAGCCGGCGCAGCGCCTGGCGGCTCGCGGGCCTGGCGGGGGTGCTGGCGGGCGTGGCCGCGCTGGTGCGCTCGCTGGGCGTCACGGCGGTCGTCGCGATCCCGCTGTCGCTGGCCCTCGCGCGCCGGCCGCGGGCCGCGCTGGTCGCGCTCGGCGCGTCCGCGCTGTGCCTGGCGCCGTGGCTGCTGTGGACGGCGCGCCACCGCGGCGACGTCGACCCCGCGCTGCTGGCGGGCTACGGGACCTACGGCCAGCTGCTGGCGCAGGCGGGCTGGGCCGCGCTCTCGCCGGCGAACGTCGGCGACCTGCTGAGGCCGATCGGGGCGGTGGCGCTGGCGCCGTTCCACGGGTGGCTGCGGTTCTTCCTCGGCGTGCCCGCCCTCGCCCTGGTGGTGGCCGGCTTGGGTCCGCTGGTGCGACGGGCCGGCGCGCTCGGCTGGACCCTCGTGGCCTACGGCGCCGTGGTGCTGGTCTGGCCCTACGGGCCGGACCGATTCGTGTGGACCGCGTGGCCGTTCCTGGCCATCGCGTTCTTCGCCGGCGCGATGCAGGTCGCCGGGCGCGCCGGGTCCGCGGCCCCGGCCCTCCGTGCGGCCGGTCGCTGGGCCGTGGCCGTGACCGTCGTGGCGGTCGTCGCCGGGTACGGCTTCTACCAGGTCCGGGGGTACGTCCGGGGCGACGCGACCGCGCTCGGGCGCGGGATCTCCGCCACCGTCTCGGAGCTGCTGCCGTGGGTGCGCGACCACACGCCGCCGGATGCGGTGGTGGCGGGGGAGGACGAGGCGCTGCTGTGGCTCTACACCGGCCGCCGCGCCGTTCCGTCGTACGTGTGGCGCTACCGCGGGCGCGAGGACGTGAGCCTCGGCCCGGACTCGCTCAAGGCCTGGCTCGACCGGGCCCAGGTCAGCTACGTGCTGCTCGGCAGCGCCGGATCGGACGCCGCGCCGACGCTCAGCGCGCTGCTGGGGCGCTACCCGGGGTACCTGCACGTGGCGCAGCTGTGGCCGCCGCCCGCGAGCGCGATGGCGTTCGCCGTCGACCGGAGCGGCACGGCCCCCGCGCCGGCGGGTGTCGCCCGGTGAACGGCGCGCGGCCCGAGGTCTCCGTCGTCATGCCCTGCCTCAACGAGGCCGCGACGGTGGCGCGGTGCGTCGCGAAGGCGCGGCAGGCCATGGAGCAGGCCGGGCTCGCGGGCGAGGTGGTCGTCGCCGACAACGGCTCCGAGGACGGCTCGCCCGCGCTGGCCCAGGCCGCGGGCGCGCGCGTGATCGCGGCCCCGGTGCGCGGCTACGGCGCCGCGTACCTCGCCGGACTCGAGGCGGCGCGCGGCACGCTGCTGGTCCTGGGCGACGCGGACGACACCTACGACTTCGGCGCGGTGCCGGAGTTCGTCGCCGCCCTCCGGGCGGGCAACGACGTCGTGCTCGGCTCGCGGTTCCGGGGACGCATCCTCCCGGGCGCGATGCCGTGGCTGCACCGCTACGTCGGCAACCCGGTGCTCTCCGGCATCCTGAGCCTGTTCTTCGGCCGCCGCGTGTCGGACGCCCACTGCGGCCTGCGGGCGATGACCCGGGAGGCGGGCGAGCGGATGCGCCTGCGCGCCAGCGGCATGGAGTTCGCCTCCGAGATGGTCGCGCTGGCGCTGCGCCACGGCCTCGCGGTCGCCGAGATCCCGATCACCTACTACCCGCGCAGCGGCGAGTCCAAGCTGCGGAGCTTCCGCGACGGGTGGCGGCACCTGCGGTTCATGCTGCTCCTCTCGCCGACGCCGCTGTTCCTGGTGCCGGGGCTCGCCGCGCTGGTGGTGGGGCTGGCGGCCCTGCTGGCGCTGCTGCCCGGGCCGCTCCGGGTCGGCGGGCTGCTGTTCGACTACCACTTCATGTTCGTGGCCAGCGCCGTGGCCGTCCTCGGCGTGCAGCTCGTGGTGCTGGGCCTGGCGGCGAAGTCGTACGCTGGCGGCGCGCTCGCCGTCCGCGGCGACCGGTGGGTGGCGTGGCTGGACCGCCACTTCACGCTGGAGCGCGGCCTGCTGGTGGGCCTGGGACTGGCCGCGGCGGGGCTCGGCATCAACGCCTGGATCCTCGAGAGCTGGCTCGGTGCGGGGCGCGGGCAGCTGTTCGCCGTCCGCCCCGCGCTGCTCGGGCTCAGCCTCATCGTGGTCGGCGCCCAGGTGGTCTTCGGGTCGTTCTTCATCAGCGTGCTGCGCGACGACCCGCGCCGGTGACACCCGGCTCGGGTCGGGAACGTGCGGGCGGCGCGAAGACCGCGACGGATCCGGTGCGCGTCGGGTTGGCGCGGTGACGCGCGTCTCGGCGATCGTGCCGACGCTGAACGGCGCCGCGACCCTGCCGGCCCTGCTCGGCGCGCTCGGTCGCGAGCGGGCGGCGGGGCGCGGCCTCGCGGAGGTCGTGGCGATCGATTCCGGATCGCGGGACGACACCCTCGAGTTGCTGCACGCGGCGGGCGCGCGGGTGATGGATCTCGGCGGCGCGCCGTTCGGCCACGCCAGCGCGCGGAACCGCGCCGCGGCCGCCGCGACGGGTGACGTGCTGCTGTTCCTCACCCAGGACGTGGAGCCCGCGGGCGACGCGTGGCTGCCACCGCTGCTCGCGGCGTTCGACGACGCCGCGGTGGCGGGCGTGTTCGGGCGCCAGCTGCCCCGCGGGGCGTCGCCCGAGGAGGAGTTCCTCGCCCGGGTCAACTACGCCGGGCGGCCGCGGCGGCTCACCCGCGCGGATCTCGACACCGCGTTCGGGCCGGGAGCCACGCTGTTCTCCAACGCCTTCGGCGCGGTGCGGCGCACGGTGTGGCAGGCGATCCCGTTCCCCGAGGTCGTCATGAGCGAGGACCAGGCCTGGGCGCTCGCCGTGCTGCGGGCCGGACACGAGATCCGCTACGAACCGCGGGCCGAGGTCTACCACGGACACCGCTCCGGCATCCGGCGCGCCTTCCGCCGCAACTTCGACAGCGGCTCCTCGCTCCAGGCGCTCGGGCTGGCCGGCGGCGCCTGGCACGGTGGGGGCGCCCACCTGCTGCGCGAGCTGCGGTGGGTGGTCTCGCGCTACGGCGCGGCGGCGCTGCCGCACGCCGCCCTGTTCGAGACCGTCCGGATGCTCGGCTTCCAGTGCGGGAGGCTGGAACGCCTGATGCCGCGGGCGCTGGCTCGCCGGCTCGGCGAGGCACCGCGCGCGTGAGCGGGCACCAGGCGCCCGGCGCGGCGATGCCCGCCGTCCGTCCGGGACGCGAGCCGCGGGGCGCGTTCTCCAACGCCGGCCTCAACCTGGCGGCGAGCTTCCTCCCGCTGCCCCTCGCCCTGGTCACCATCCCGGCGGTGATCCGCGGCTTCGGGATCGATCGCTACGGCGTGCTGGCGACGGCCGGCGTGGTGCTCGCCTACCTGGCGCTGCTGGACGTCGGGCTGGGGCGCGCGAGCACGCGCTTCATCGCCCGGTCGCTGGCGGAGGGCGCCGCCACGACGGCCGAGACGTTCTGGAGCGTGGCGGCGCTGGCCGCCGGGATCGGCGTCGTGGGCGGCATCGCGGTGGCGGTGGCCGCCGCGCCGCTGGTGCGGCACCTGCTGCACGTGCCCGCGGAACTGGCCCCGGACGCGGAGGCGGCGTTCCGCGCCCTGGCCCTCGGGGCGCCGTTCGTGGTGCTGCTGCCGGCGCTGCTCGGCGCGCTGGAGGCGCGGAGACGTTTCGACCTGGTCGCGGCCATCTCGGTGCCGAACGCGGCCCTCGGCCTGCTGGCGCCGCTGGCGGTGCTGCCGTGGACGACGCGCCTGCTGCCGGTCGTCGTGGTCGTCGCGGCGCTGCAGGCCGCCGCCTGTGCGGTGACGCTGGCCGTGTGCCTCCGCGTCGGGCCGGAGCTCCGGACCCCGGTGCGCCCGCGGCTCGCCGTGGTGCGCGCGCTGCTCGGCTACGGGCGCTGGGTCGCGGTCTCGAACGTCGTCGGCCCGCTGATGGTGAACGCCGACCGGCTGGTGATCGGCGCGGTGCTGTCGGTGCGCGCGGTGGGCTTCTACGCCGCGCCCTACGACCTGGTGACGCGCCTGTCGCTCGTGCCTTCGAGCATGATGCGCGCGCTGTTCCCGTTGTTCAGCGCGGACCGGACGGCCGACGTCCGCGAGGCCCGGCGGCTGGCCGTGGACGGCGCGCGCGCGATCGTGCTGGTGCTGGGTCCGCTGGTGGCGCTGATCGTCGCGCTGGCACCGGACCTGCTGCGCCTGTGGCTGGGTCCGGAGTTCGCGGCCCGCTCGCACGCGACGCTGCAGCTGCTCGCGGTCGGCGTCCTGGTCAACGCGGTGGCGATGGTGCCCTTCTGGCTGCTCCAGGGCATCGGCCGGCCCGACGTGTGCGCCAAGTTCCACCTGGCGGAGCTGACGCTCTACGTCCCGCTGCTGCTCCTCCTGCTGCGGTGGCAGGGCATCACGGGCGCGGCCCTGGCGTGGACGATCCGCGTCACACTGGACGGGCTGCTGCTCCTGGCCGCGGCCCGCCGCCTGGTCGGTGCGTCCGAGCACGCCGCCGCGCTGCGGCGGCTCGCGCGGTTCGGCGCGCTGCTGGCGACGGCGCTGGTGGTGGCGTGGCTCGACGCCGGGAGCGGCGCGGGCGCGGCGGCGCGGCTCGCTTTCGCGGTGCTGCTCGCGGGCGCGACCGGAGCCGCGGGCTGGCTGGTGGTGCTGCGCGCGGGCGAGCGCGCCGCGGTGGCGGGCGCGATCGGGGCGCGGCTGCGGCCCGGGAGCCGGTGATGTCGGGCGCGACGCCCCGCCCGGGGCCGGCAGCCGCGGGGCCGCTGCCGCTCGAGGCGGCGGGACCCTGCCCGGTGTGCGGGGAGACGGGGCGCGAAGACGCCTATCGCGGGCTCGTGGACCGGCTGTGCGGGACGCCCGGGACGTGGACGCTCCGGTGCTGCGCCGGATGCGGCCTGTTGATCCTCGATCCCCGCTATCCGGCCGCGCACATTTCGAGGGCGTACGAGAACTACCCCTTCAACCTGGCCTTGCCCGTCGCGGCACCGCCGTTGCGCGGGCTCGCGCGCGCGGTGCCGGCGGCCTATCTGGCGCGCGCGTACGGCTACGACGACGGGCTCCCGCGCTGGCAGCGGGCGCTCGCCCTCCTGGCGGTGCCCTACCCGGAGGGCGCCGAAGCGGCGGCGTTCTCGGTCATGTACCTGCCGTGCGTGGCCGGGGGCGAAGTGCTCGACGTGGGTTGCGGCGGCGGCGCGTTCCTCGAGCGGATGCGCGGGCTGGGGTGGCGCGTCGCGGGCGTGGAGCCGGATCCCCGCGCGGCGGAGGTGGCACGCGCGCAGCGCCGCCTCGACGTGCGGGCGGGAACTCTGGACGACGTGCGCTTCGAGGAGGGGCGCTTCGACGCCGTGACATCGAGCCACGTCATCGAGCACGTGCACGATCCGTTGGCGTTCCTCCGGGAGTGCGCGCGGGTGACGAAGCCGGGCGGCCGGGTCGTGGTCGTGACGCCCAACACCGGGAGCCTGGGCCACCGGCGCCTCGGGACCGACTGGATCGGCCTCGATCCGCCCCGTCATCTCTACCTGTTCACGCGTGCGACGCTGCGTCGGCTCGCGGAGAAGGCGGGGCTCGCCGTCCTCACGGTCCGCAGCAGCGTGCGCAACGCGGAGTTCTCGTGGCTGCTGGCGCGCGGGAAGCTCGCCGCCTGGCCCGAGCCGGGACAGCGGCCACCGCGCGGCTGGGCGGGCCGCCGCGCGCGCGCCTTCCAGCTGGCCGAGTGGGTGCTCACCCTGCTCGGCGTCCCGGCGGGCGAGGAGCTGGTCCTGGTGGGGAGGAAGCCGTGACGGCCGCCGCGCCTCGCGCGAGCGTGGTGATCCCGACCTGGAACGGCCGGGCGCTCCTCGAGGCCGCGCTCCGGTCGCTGCGCGCGCAGACGTTCCGCGACTTCGAGACCGTCGTGGTGGACAACGGCTCGCGCGACGGCACGGTGGAGATGCTGCGACGCGACTTCCCCGAGGTGGTGCGCGTGGAGTTCCCCGAGAACCGGGGGTTCGCCGTCGCGGTCAACGCCGGCGTCCGCGCGGCGCGCGGGCGAGTCCTGATGCTCTTCAACAACGACGCCGAGGCCGATCCCGACTGGCTGGAGCGGCTCGTGGCCGTGCTCGACACCCGGCCGGAGATCGGGTCGGTCGCCTCGAAGATGGTGACGGCACGCGATCCATCGATCCTCGACTCCGCGGGCGCGGCGATGGGGCTGTTCGCCTACGACATGGGCCGCGGCCGGCCCGACGGGCCGCCGTTCGACCGGGGGCGGGAAGTGCTGTGCGCCTGCGCGGGCGCGGCGGCGTACCGGCGGGAGCTGTTCGAGACCATCGGCGACTTCGACGAGACGTTCTTCGCCTGGTTCGAGGACGTCGAGCTGGGAATCCGGGCCCAGCTGGCCGGCTTCGGATGCTGGTACGAGCCCTCGGCCAGGGTGCGGCACCACGCGCATGCGACGGCCGGACAGCTGAGCATCCCCAAGGCCGTCTTCATGGTGCGGAACGCCCTGCTGCTGTTCTTTCAGACCATGCCGCTGCGCCGTCTCGTGCCCTGGGGGCCGGTCATGCTGGCATGGCCGTTCCTCGACCCGTTGTTCAGCGGCTGGCCGTGGCGCGCGACGGTCCGGGGCTGGCTCAAGTTCTGGCCGCTCGTGCCGCACGTGCTGCGCGCGCGGCGCCGTACCTACCGGGGCCGCCGCGTGCCGGTCTCGCGCCTCACCGGACTCCTCGAGGACGCCAGTCCCGACTTCGGCCGCGCGCTCCGGCTGCTGGTGGCGAGGCTCGGCGGCGCGAAGCCCGCGAGGGTCTCGTGAGCCGCCCACGTTCGCTGTGGCTGATCGCCTTCGCGGCGCTGGTGGTGCGGCTGGTCCTGCTCCTGGCCCGCGGCGACTACATCGTCTACGACGAGGGCTACTACCTGCTGCTCGCGCGGAGCCTCAAAGCCGGGCACGGCTTCACCCTCAACGGTCTCCCGCACGTCGCACTGTCGCCCCTGCAGCCGGTGCTGGTCGCCATCGTCTCGGCCGTTGGCGTCCCGGACCTGTGGGCGTCCCGACTCCTGGCAGCCGCCTGTGGCGGCCTGCTCGTGCTGCCCGTCGCCGCGCTGGGGCGGAGGGCCGGCGGCGAGCGCGTCGCGTTCGCGGCCGCGGCGCTGACGGCCGCGAGCCCCGCCCTGATGAGCTTCGTGCCGTTTTTCCCGGGCGAGAGCTGGAACCTCTACTTCGGCAGCGAGCCTCTGTTCCTGCTTCTCGCCTTCGGCGCGGTCGCGGCGGCGGCGCGGGCCCGCGAGGCGCGATGGCCCTGGTGGGTGGCCACCGGCGCGCTGGCCGGCGCCGCGTACCTGGCCCGCGCGGAGGGCGCGGTGCTGGGCCCGGCGCTGTTCGTCGTGCTGGCGGCCCTCCTCGCGGCGCGGCGCGCCGGCGCCGCCGACTGGAGGCGCTTCGCCCTCGCCGCGGTGGTGGCCGCGGCCGTCGCGGCTCCCTACCTGGGCTACCTGAGGTGTACGCTCGGCCGGTGGGCGCTGAGCGGCCGCGTGCAGGCGGCGGCCGCGGCGAACGCGGAGCTGCCCTCCGCCGTGCAGGGCGCTCGGACGGGCGGACGGGTGCTCGAGAGCTTCGTGTGGCGGGGCGAGCCGGACGCGTTCGTGAAGGCGCTCTACGGACTCGATCCCTCCGGGGAGCGGATGGCGTCGCAGTACTGGGGCGTGCAGGGTGAGGCGCCTTCGGGGCGCGCGACCAAGGGCATCGCGCCGCCGGCGCCCGATTCGCTCGCGACCGCCGCGCCGGCTCCGGAGCAGCGGAGCGCCTTCACCATCTGGCGCCGCGGGCTCGCGTCCGTCGTCCCGTGGTGGCTTGCCGTGCTGGCGGTGGCGGGCCTCGTCGCGGCCGGCCGCGCGGGCCTGGTCTGGATCGCTCCGCTCGCCGTCTGCGCGCTGCTGCCGTCCCTGCTCACGTACGTCGAGCCGCGCAGTCTGCTTCCGCTCGCGCCCCTCGCGGCGATCTACGCGGGCGCGGCCCTTGGCTGGATCGCGGGCCGGGTGGCCGAGCGGTGGCGCGGCCGGGCCGGGCCCGTCCTGGTGGCCGCGGCAGCCCTCGTGCTCGTGGCGCCGGCCGTGCGGGACTTGGTGCGCGCGTGGCCGCAAACCACGGCGCTGCAGCAGGTCGCCACGGCGCGTCGGGTGGTCGGCGAGTACCTCGCGCGCCACCTGCCTTCGGACTCGCTGGTCATGAGCTGGCATCCGGCCGTGGCGATCTGGGCGTCGCGCGCCTGGCGGGTGCTGCCGTACGCCTCGTTCGAGCGCACCGTTGCGTACGCCAGGGCGCAGCGGGTCTCGGCGATCGTCTTCTCGCGCTTCGAGCCGTCGCCGATCCGGCAGCCGCCCCGCGCCTTCACCATCGTGCTGCCGGGCGACGGCCCGGCGTCGGGCGCGAACGTGCAGCTCCAGCCCGTGGACGAGACGCCGCTGCTGTTCGTCGGGCGCCTGGCGCGCGCGGCGGGGATGGGTCCGTGAACGGCGGCCGCCGCTGGCCGTCGATCGTGGTGCCGGCCGTGGCGGTGCTCGCCGCGGCGTGGTCGCTGGTCCCGGCCGGCGTGTGGCTGGCCGGCGCCCAGCTCTCCTACTACGGCGGAGCGTGGCAGGCCTGGTTCTGGGGCACCGTCGTCGCGGGCGGCGTCGCGGGCGTGGTGCTGCTGCTCACCCGCGGAGCGGCCGCCACGCGGATGCTCGAGCTGTGGCGCCGGGTGGCGGCGCGGCCGTCGGCGCCGTGGTTCGTGGCGGCCGTCTCCGTGCTGCTCGCGGGAGCGGCGCTGGGGATGTGTCTCGCCGCCTTCTCGGGCAATCCGCGCAACGTGGACGGCTTCGCCCAGCTGTTCCAGGCGAGGATCTTCCTCGCGGGCCGCCTGTGGGTGCCGCCGCCTCCGGCGGGCGAGATCGCGAACTTCGCCACCCTGCACATGATCGTCGGTCCGGAGCGCTGGTTCTCGCAGTACCCGCCGGGCCAGTCGCTCGTGCTCGCGGGCGGTCTCGCGGCGGGCGCGTGGTGGCTCCTGAATCCGCTGTTCGCGGTCGCGCTGGTGGCGGGCACCTATCGCAGCGCGCGGTGGTGCGCCGGCGAGAGCACCGCGCGGCTGGCCTCGGTGCTCCTCGTCCTGTCGCCGTTCGTGGTCGCGGTTGCCGGAAGCGAGATGAGCCACCTGCCCGCCGCGGCCCTCGGCATGCTCGCCGCGGCGGGCGCGACCGGGGCCGGCCGCAGCTGGCGGCGGGCCGGGCTCACCTCGGGTGCGCTGCTCGGGGTGCTCGCCGCGTTCCGCCCGCTGGATGCCGTGGCTGCGGCCGCCCCGGCGGCACTGATCCTCCTGGCGGCCGCGCCGCCCGCGCGGCGCCTGGCGGCGCTCCTGGCCGCCGGCGCCGCCGGCGTGCTGCTGACGCTGCCCCTCCTGTGGTACAACGCGCACACCACGGGCTCCTGGCACGAGTTCGGTTACGTCTACCTGTGGGGTCCCAACCACTCGCTCGGTTTCCATGCGGTGCCGTGGGGCGTCCCGCTCACGCCGGCGCGGGCCGTGGGCCTCACCAGCCTCGACCTCCACCAGCTCGACGCCTACCTGTTCGACGCGCCGTTCCCGGCCCTGGTGCTGGTCGCCGCCGCGTTCATCGCCGGGCGCCGCCGCCTCGAGGCGCGGGACGCGGTGCCGCTCGCCGGCGCGGGCGCGCTCGTGGCCCTGCTGTTCTTCTACTGGCATCGCGACGTGTTCTACGGGCCGCGGTTCCTGTTCACCGCCGTGCCGTGGCTGCTGGTCCTGGTGGCGCGCGGTCTGGTGCTGCTGCGGCGCGCGGGCCGCGAGATCCTGCCGGGGGTCACCGCCGGGCACGCCGCGGTGTTCGGGTTCGCCGCCGCGATGGTCCTGGGGCTCGCGACGGTGACGCCGGGGCGGCTCGCGGCGTATCGCCGGGCCACCCCGGCCTTCGACCTGCATCCCGATCGCGACGCCAGGCGCGCCGGGATCGGCCACGCGGTGGTGGTGATACCCGATGGGTGGGGGACGAGGCTCATCGTCCGCATGTGGGCGCTCGGCGTGCCCGCCCCGCGCTCGACACGCCTGTACGCCGCGATCGACGCGTGCACCCTCGAGCAGGCCCTCGACCGCGCGGCCGAGAGCGGCCGCGCCGGCGCGGCACTGGTGGCCACGCTCGACACGCTCGCGGCGCTCGGCCGGCCCGGCGTGAGGACCGGTGCCACGCTGGATCCCAATCTGCGCCTGCCGGCGGAAGGCGACCTGGCCCCCGCGTGCCGGGACGAGCTGGCACGGGACTCGGCGGGGATGCTGGCGTTCGCGCCGTTCCTCTACCTGAACCGGCCCTTGCTCGACGGCGACGTCGTGTGGGCGCGCGACCTCGGGCCATGGAACGGCGCCCTGTTCTCCCGCTATCGCGATCGTGCCCTCTACCGCTACGACGCCCGGGGCCCGGGCGAGAACCCGGTGTTCACCCCCATCGCCCGGGACGCCGAGGCGCGTGCCGTCCGCTAGGGCGTTCGGACTCGTGCTGGCCGTCGCCCTCGCGGCGTCGGCGACCAGCCTGGTCAACGGGTTCGTGTACGACGACGTGCACGTCATCCGGGATGACCGCCGGATCCACACGCTCGACAGCGTCCCGACGATCCTCGCGGCGCCGTTCTGGGGGAGCGACTACCGCAACACGGCCTATCGGCCCGCGACGACGCTCGCCTTTGCACTCGACTGGGCCGCGGGCGGTGGCCGGCCCGCGGTGTTCCACGCCACCAACGTCGCCGTCAACCTCGTGGTGGTGGCGCTGGTGCTGGTGCTGGCGGCACGGGTGCTCACCTCCGCCGGGGCGCTCGTCGCCGCGCTGTGGTTCGCCGTCCATCCCGTGCACGTGGAGGCGGTCGCCAACGGCGTCGGCCTCGCGGAGCTGCTGGCCGCGGCCGGCTACCTGGGGGCGCTCGCGGCGTACCTCGCCGATGGAGCGGCGGCTGGAGCCGGCGAGCGCGGCGGGAGGCGTCGCGCCTGGCCGACCGTGGCGGTGCTGGTGGCGGCCGCGGTCGCGTTCGGAGCCAAGGAGAACGCGATCACGCTCCCGGTGATGCTGCTGCTCGGCGACGCTTGGCAGGCGCGGCAGGCCGGCCAGCGCGTGGGCGACGTGTTCCGGCGCCACGCGCTGCTGTGGGCCGCGGTGGTGGCGCTCGCTGTCGGCTACCTGGCGGCCCGGGCGTATGCCCTGGGGCCCAACTTCGGAGGCGGCGCGGTCGCCTCGGGACTCGAGGGCGTGTCGCTCGCCGGCCGCGCGCTGATCATGGCGCCGGCGGTGCTGGTGTGGCTGCGATGGCTGATCTGGCCGGTACATCTCTCGGCCGACTACCTGCCGGATGTGTTCGTGCCGAGTGCGCGCCTCGGCCTCGGTCAGGTGGCGGGCGCGCTGGCGGTGGGCCTGGTCGGGTTCGCGGCCTTCAGGCTCCGGAGGCGGCTGCCTGGTGTCGCGGTCGGTGTCGTCTTCGGCCTGGTGACGGCCTCGCTGGCCGCGAACCTGGTCGTGCCGACGGGTGTGCTCCTGGCCGAGCGGCTCGCGTACCTGCCGTCGGTGGGAGCGGCGATCGCGCTCGGCGCCCTGTGGGAAGCACAGCCACGGAGCCGCTGGACCTGGCCGGCGACGGCCGTGGTCCTGGCGCTGCTCGCGGCCCGGACCATCGAGCGCAATGGTGTCTGGCGCGACGAGCCGCGATTCCTCGCGGCGCTCGTCCGCGACGCGCCGGAGTCGTACCGGACTCACTGGGCGCTGGGGGCCGAGGCGTTCCGACAGCACCGGCCGGCGGAGGGCGAGCGGGAGATGCTGACCGCGATCCGGATCTACCCCTCCGATCCCGCGGTGCTGCAGGAGCTGGGCGAGCAGTACCTGGAGGCAGGCGTCTTCGCTCCCGCGGCGCGGTTCTTCCTCGCGTCGTACGCCGTGGACACGACCCGAAGCGACGCCGCGGTTCGCGCGGTGTTCGCGCTCCTCAAGGGTGGACGGGCGGACTCGGCGGCACAGGTCGGCACGGCGGCGCTGCGCCGGTTTCCGGACGCGGTCCCGTTGCTCGTCGTGACCGAGCAGGCGCTGGTCGTGACCGGCCAGGCGCGCGACGCGCTGGCGCTGGCGCGACGCGCCGTCTACCTCGTGCCCGGCAACTGGGGCCTCGAGCAGCTGGCCGGCGCGGCCGCGGCCGGCGCGGGCCGCTGCGAGGAGGCGCGGGACCGGCTGCGGCGGGCGGCCGCGCTGGCGCCGGCGGCGGACGGCTCCGGTGCCCGCGCGCTCCTGGCGCGGCTGCGCCCGGGGGCTGGGTGCGGCCTGGGAGCCTCGTGACCCGCGGACGTGCGGCGTGGCTCGCGGCGGCCGCGGCGGCCGTCGTGTATCTGCCGGCGCTCGGCAACGGATTCGCGCTGGACGACGGGCCCATCGTGGAACGGAACCCGGCCGCGCACTCGGTAGGCGCGGCGGTGCGGGCCTTCGACCGCGCCTACTGGCCGCCGGAGAACGGCGCCGGCCAGTGGCGGCCGCTCCTGGTGCTCTCCTTCGCCGTGGACTGGCAGCTCTCGGGCGGCAGCCCCGTGTGGCTGCACGCCGTCAACATCGCCTGGCACGCGGCGGCCACGGCGCTGGTGGTGCTGCTGCTCGCGCTCTACGTCCCCGAGGCGGCGGCGCTCGCGGGCGGCCTGGTGTTCGCGGTGCATCCCGTGCACGTGGAAGCGGTCGCCAATCTGGTGGGTCGTGCCGAGCCGATGGCGGCCACGCTCCTCCTGGCCGCGGTGCTGCTCGGGCGGCTGGTCCGGAAACGGCGGCAGGAGGGCCGCGCCTCGTGGCCGGCCGAGCTCGGCCTGGTGGGTGCGGTGGGCGGCGCCCTGCTGTGCAAGGAGCACTCGGCGGTCGCGGTGGCGTTGCTCGCGCTGGACGACGCCGCGTCGCGGGGCAGGATCGGACGCGCTCTGCCGTGGCGCGACTACGCGGCCGTCGTGGTGCTCACGGTCGTCTGGTTCCTGCTCCGTCGCTCGGTGGACGCCGGCGCGTCGTTCGCGATGGTGGCGTCCACGTTCTTCGGCCTTGGCGCCGTGGGGCGGGTGAGCACGATGCTGCCGGTGGTGTTCGTGCTGCTGCGGCTGCTGGTGTGGCCGTTCAGCCTTGCGCCCGACTACATGCCCCCCGTGGTGCCGCGCCTCGAGCATCCCACGCTGCTCGGCGCCGCCGGTCTCCTGGTGCTGGCTGCGTCGGCGGCGCTGGCGGTGGCGTCGTGGCGGCGGCATCGCGCGCTGTCGGCCGGCCTGCTGCTCGTCGGCCTCGCCTGGCTGCCCACGTCGAACCTGCTGTTCCCGACCGGCGTGGTGATCGCCGAGCGCACGCTGTACCTGGCATCGGCCGGCGTGGCTCTCGTCGTCGCCGCGGCGTTCGAGTGGTGGGAGAGCCGCGGGGGGCGCCCGCCGGCGACGTGGATCACCGCGGTCGCGGTCGTCGCGTTCGCGGCTCGCACCGCCACGGTGGCGCCGGTGTGGCGCAGCAACCGCGACCTGGTGCTGTGGGCGCTGGAGGAGCATCCCGAGTCGTACCGTCAGCACCAGGCCGCGGCGCGCGCGCTGGTGCGCATGGGCGACCTGTCCGGGGCGCTGCACCAGTACGACCTGTCGATCGAGCTGTATCCGTTCGATCACTACAACCTGGCCGAGGCCGCGAGCGCGGCGCTGGACGCCGGGAGGCCGCGCCAGGCGCTGGGTTACCTGCGGCGCGTCGGACCGGTCAACTCCTCGGCGCTCACCGAGGTGCTCATGGCCCGGGCGCTCGTGGCCGTGGACTCGGGGACCGCGGCGCTGCCGCACGCCCGCCGCGCGGTTGCCCTCGCCCCGCGGGACCTCGCCGCCGCGGGCGTGCTGGCGGCGACCTTCGCGGCCGTCGGCCAGCGGGACAGCGCGGTGGCGGCCTGCGCGGCCTACCGGCGTGCCGGCGGCTCGCCGTTCGACTCGTGGACGCTCGAGGCGTCGCTGCTCGCGGGTCTGGGCGATGCCGCCGCGGCGAGCGCCGCTCTCGATTCGGCGACGCGCGTCGCGCCGCCCGACTCGGCGTCGCGCGCCACGCTGCGGAACCTGCGGACGCGAGTTGCGGAGCTCGCAGGTCGGTAAGAGCCGCGACTTGCGAGCAGCGGCTCGCCTTGCAGAACGCAAGCACGGAGGACGGGTTTTCGACTAGTTCTGCGGGTCGCAAAGGGCAGGTATGTCCATGCGCCGCAGTGCATTGCGCCCGACGCGGCCGCGGATGGCATGGGGGTTGCCCCTACGGTGCTGTGTGACCGTGCAGGCAGTCCCCGTGATTCGGGAGTCGGGTTCTCGTGATGGCAGGCTGGGTTCTCCTTCAACAAGGGGTGGCGACGTGAAGAGCACGAAGGGTTTCACGCTGATCGAACTCCTGATCGTGGTGGTGATCATCGGCATTCTCGCCGCCATCGCGATCCCGAAGTTCGCGAACACGAAGGAGAAGGCCTACATCGCCGGGATGAAGGCCGACCTTCGGAACCTGGTCACGGCCCAGGAGGCGTACTTCGCCGACAACGTGACCTACGCGTCGGTGCTGACCAACCTCAACTACAACGTCTCGGCGGGGAACACGGTGGCGATCTCCTCGGCCACCGGGACGGGGTGGGCGGCGACGTCGAGCAACAACGCCACGACGAAGACCTGCGGGATCTTCGTGGGCAGCGCGACCGCGCCGATCACCGGTCAGAACGAGGGCGCGCCGGCGTGCCAGTAGGGCCCGTGGCGTGAGGACGGCTGAGGGCGGCGCTGCGGCGCCGCCCTTTGCATTTTCGGCACCGGGATGCTAAGTGGAGCACATGTTGCGACGTCCGTTCCGGCCGGCGCCGCGGCCGAAGCCGTCCCTGCAGGTGGAGCTGCTGTTCAACCTGTCCGTGCTGGCGGGCGGCGCCCTGCTGCTGGCCATCGCGTCGGCGCTGCTCGCCCCGCTCCTGGGACACGGACTCCTCGGCGGCGTGCTGCTCGTCTCCCTCGTCGTCGCGGACCTGGTGATCTTCGTCGCTTTCGGCCGGTACCTGATCTCGCGCCTCGTCACCGGACCGATGAACGCGCTGGTGGAGGCGACGCGGGCCGTGGCCGCGGGCGAGCTGACGCGGCGTGCGCCGCCGGCCGACACCCGCGAGCTCGACGGCCTCGCGGTCAGCGTCAACCGGATGACCGAGCGGCTGCTCGACGCGCAGGGCGCGCTGGTACAGGCCGAGAAGCTGGCGTCCGTGGGCCGGCTGGCGGCGGGCGTCGCCCACGAGGTGGGCAATCCGCTGGCGGCGATCGACAACTACGTCGAGCTGCTGCGGCGGCACGCCGTGGAGCCGGAGCTGGTCGCGGCCATCGCGCGGGAAGCCGAGCGCATCGACGCGATCGTCCGCAGCCTGCTCGACTACGCGCGGCCGCGAGCCTTGGAGCACGAGCCGCTCGACCTGAGCGAGGTGGCCGCCGGGGCGGTGACGCTGCTGCGCACCCAGGGCGTGCTGAGGAGCGTGGCCGTCGACGTGGAGGCCGCGCCCGGGTTGCCGCGCGTGCTCGGCGCGCGGGCGGCGCTCGAGCAGGTGTTCGTGAACCTGCTCCTCAACGCCGTGGACGCGGCGGGAGACGGAGGCCGGCTCGTGGTCTCGTCCAGCCAGACCCGTCTCGGGCCGCCCGACGACGTGGAGGTGCGGCGCACCGACCAGGACGCCGCCGGCGCGACGGAGCGCAGCAGGCCGAGGGCGGCGCGCTATCTGGGCGGCGCGCCCGACGGTGCGCCCGCCGTGCAGGTGGTGGTCGCGGACAGCGGCACCGGCGTCGCCTCCGATCTGGTGGCCCGGATCTTCGACCCGTTCTTCACGACCAAGCCGCCGGGCAGGGGCACCGGGCTCGGATTGGCCATGGTGCAGCGGATCGTGCACGACCACGGCGGGAGGGTGGACGTGGCGAGGGCGAGAGAGGGAGGGGCGGCGTTCACGGTGACGCTGCCGGCGCTGGTGCCATGAAGCTCCTCGTCGTGGACGACGAGCCCGGGCTCCGCCAGTCGCTCAGGCTGCTGCTCGGCGAGGAGGGCTTCGAGGTGGCCGAGGCCGCGGACGGCGCGCGCGCGCTGGAGCGGGCGACGAAGGAGGCGTTCGACGTGGTGCTGTGCGACGTGAGGATGCCGGCGCTCGACGGTCTCGGCTTCCTGCGCCAGTACCGCGCCTCCGGCGGCACGGCCCTGGTCATCATGATGAGCGCCTATGGCTCGGAGGAATCGGCGATCGCGGCCATGAAGGAGGGCGCGTACGACTACGTCCAGAAGCCGTTCCGGGCCGACGAGGTGGTCCTGGTCCTGCGGAAGGCCGAGGAGCGGGAGCGGCTGCGGCGCGAGGTGGAGTCGCTGCGCTCCGCGCTCGGCGCCGGCGCGGCCTCGCCGGACATCGTCGCCGCCTCGGCGGCGATGCGTGCCGCGCTCGACGTCGTGACCAAGGTGGCACCGCACTCGACCACCGTCCTGTTCACCGGCCCCAGCGGGACCGGCAAGGAAGTGCTCGCGCGCGAGCTGCACCGGCTGTCCCCGCGCGCGGACCAGCCGTTCGTGGCCGTCAACTGCGCGGCGATCCCGGAGGCGCTGCTGGAGTCGGAGCTGTTCGGCCACGTCCGCGGGGCGTTCACGGGCGCCGTCAGCGATCACCGCGGCCTGTTCGAGAACGCCGCCGGGGGCACGCTGTTCCTCGACGAGATCGGCGAGCTGCCGGGCTCGCTCCAGGCCAAGCTGCTGCGCGCCCTGCAGGACGGCGAGGTGCGCCGCGTGGGCGACCGGAACGCGCGGCGGTTCGACGTCCGCGTCGTGGCGGCCACCGCCCGCGATCTCGCGTCGGAGGTCGCCGAGGGCCGGTTCCGCGAGGACCTGTTCTACCGCCTCAACGTGGTGGCGATCGCCCTGCCGCCCCTCGCCGATCGGCCGGAGGATGTGCCGCCGCTGATCGCGGCGATGCTGGCGCGCCACACCGCGCGCCTGGGCACGCCGAAGCCGGAGATCGATCCGGACGCCATGCGCGCGCTGCTGGACTACGCGTGGCCGGGCAACGTGCGGGAGCTGTCGAACGCCATCGAGCGCGCGCTGGTGCTGGCGCGCGGCGGGGCGATCGTGAAGACGGACCTCCCGCCGTCCGTCCAGACCAACGCGCCGTCGCCGGCCGCGACCGCCCGGCCGGCCGGGGAGCTGACGCTCCGGGCGCGCCAGGGCCAGACCGAGGCGAGCACGATCCGGCAGGCGCTCGAGCGGACCGGCGGCAACCGGAAAGAGGCGGCCGCGCTGCTCGGGATCTCGGTGCGCAGTCTCTTCTACAAGCTCAAGCAGCTCGGGATCTCCTAGTCGCTGCTGGACGCTTCGTCATCCTTCGCAGCGCAGCAGATCCTCGGCGACCGGCCGCCCGGCAGCCGGCCCGCCCTCGGCCGGCGCGGCGTCGGATGCCAGCAACGGCTCCGCGCCGCAATCGTCCGACTGCGGGCGTCGCAGGCGGTTGCGCATCTTCGGCGCCGTGCGCGCGAGAGGCTACACGCTCGTGGAGCTGATCGTCGCGGTGACGGTCGTGGCCGTGGGCGTACTGGCGGCCGCGTCCTCCGCCGCGCCGGTGGGGCGGCTGGTCCGCTGGGGCGGCGCCGAGTCCGGGGCGGCGGCGGCGGCCTCCGCGACGCTGGAGACGCTGCGGACGGGCGGGTGCGCCCGGCTGGTGTCCGGCGACACGATCGTCGCCGGGCGCTACCACGTGAGCTGGAGCGCGGCCGCGGAGGGCGCGCTCCGCGCGGTGCGGCTCACGGTGGTGTATGCGTCGGGCACGGCGCCGCGGGCCGACACGCTCGAGACGGCGGTGGCGTGCGGGCCGTGACGGACGGCCGGCCGGGTCGCGGCTTCACGCTGGTGGAGCTGCTGGTGGGCCTGGTGCTCGGCGGAGTGGTCCTGGCCGGCGCGTATGGCGTCCTGCTCAGCAGCCAGCGGTTCTACCGCGCGCAGGCCGCCATCCTCGAGGTACATCAGGGCGTTCGCGCCGCGGTCCAGGTCCTGGTCGCGGAGCTCAGGGACCTCGACCCGGGCGGCGGCGACATCGTCGCGATCGGGCCGGACTCGATCTCGATCCACGCGCCACGCCGGCTGGCGTTCGTGTGCGCGAACCCGCGGACCGGCGGCCGGCTCGTGGTCCGCGACACCCTGAGCTACGGGTTCCGCGCTGTGGATCCGGCGCGCGACCGCGCCCTGGTGCTGTGCGACGGCGGCGCCGCGGCCGCGGAGCCCGGGTGGCTCGACGTCGCCGTGACGTCGGCGACCGCGGGCGCCCGGTGCGACGACGGCGCGGCCGGCACGGCCCTGGTCGTCGCCGCGCCGCCGGGGGCGCTGGACTCGGTGCCGGACGGCTCGCCGGTGCGCACCTACGAGCGCGAGGTGTACCGGCTGTACGCCGACGACGGCGGCAGCTGGTGGCTGGGGGAGCGCGCGTTCACGGACGGGGGGTGGGCGGCGATCTCGCCGGTCGCCGGACCGCTCCAGGCGCGAACCGGGGTGCGGTTCGCGTACCTCGACTCGGCGGGAACGCCGACCGCCGATCCGCGCGCGGTCGCCCGCATCTCCATCGCGATCCGGGGCCTGAGCAGCGCGCCGGTGCCGGGGAGCGGCGGGCATCAGGTCCGGTTCGCCGACTCGCTGCTGACCGTGGTCCGGCCGCGCAACGGCCGCGCGGCGGCGCCGTGACCCGGTCTCCCCGGCGCGAGCGCGCCATCGCCCTGCCGGCCGCCCTCTTCGTCCTGATGGTGGTGTCGGCTCTGGTCGGGGCGATGTTCTACGCGGCGCTCCAGGAGTATCGCATCGGCCGGAACGACGTCGGCGCCCTGCGCGCGCTCCAGGCGGCGCAGTCCGGGCTCGATGCCACGCTCGCCGGCTGGGACGCCGCCAGGCTGAACCTGCTCGGCGCGGGCGAGGCGAGCGTGTCCTCGGGCGCGCTTCCGGCGGGCACCGGCACCTGGGTCGCGAGCATCCAGCGCCTCACTGCGCGCGAGTTCCTCGTGCGCTCGACCGGAACGGCCAGGGGCGGAGCAGCGTGGCGGACCATGGCCGTCGTCGCCCGCCTGACGCCGCTGGAGCTGAGCCTGCCCGGAGCCATCGCCGCCAGCGGAGCGGTGACGGTCGGCGCCGGCGGCCTCGTCGATGGAGCCGCCGCCGACGGCGGGCCTGACTGCGCCACACCGGACACGGCGGCAGGCATCGCCGTCGCGGATCCGGCGTCGGTCTCCACCGAAGCGTGCGGCAGCGGCTGCGTGCGCGGCGCGCCGCCGGTCCTCGCCGATCCGGCGCTCGCCGGGACCGTCCCGGTGCTCGGCGACTCCGGCCTGGTGCGCCTGGCTGGGCTGGCGAGCCTCGTCCTCCCGCCGGGCGCCTCCCGGGCGTTGCCATCCGCGGCCGATTCCGCGCTCGTGGTCCACGCCACGGGCGACCTGCTCGTCGACGGGGGCTCGTGGCCGGGCGTCATGCTGGTGGACGGCGATTTGCGGATCGACGGCGGGGCGCGGCTCTCCGGGCTGGTCGTGGTGCGGGGGCGGCTGAGTATTGGGGGTGCGGGAGGACGGGTTTCGGGGGCCGTGCTCGCGGGAGGAGTCGAGCTGGGAAGCGGCCTTCCCGGGGCCGAGGCTGCGGTGGTCTACTCGCCCTGCGCCGTGCGGCGAGCCCTTCTGGCCGTGGCCCCGGCGAGGCCCTTGCCCGAGCGGGCCTGGGCGGAGGTCTACCAGTGACCCCTTCCGCGTAAGTGACTAGAAAGAATAAACTTTCGCCGCGTTGGCTAAAGTATCTTGACAAACCTCCGGGCGCGACGCTATCCTAGTGGGGCGTCATCCCGTATCTTCTTCTATCCTCTTGCACCCTAAACAGATATGGCACCTTTCGGACGGAAGAAGCGGACGGTAGGCCTGGACATTGGCAGCGGGCTGATCAAGCTCGTGGTCATCGACCACAGCAAGTCACAGCCCGAGCTGGTCAAGGTCGCCCTGACGCCGGTCCTGGCGGACGCGATCGTCGAGGGGGAGGTGATGGACCCCGGGATTGTGGCCGACGCGATCCGCGGGCTGTTCGTCACCGCCGCCATCAAGCAGAAGGGCGTGGTGACGGCCGTGGGCGGCCGCGACGTGATCGTCAAGAAGATCCAGATGGACCGGATGAAGGAGTCGGACGCGCGCGAGGTCATCCGCTGGGAGGCGGAGCAGCACGTGCCGTTCGACATGGAGAACGTGGAGCTCGACTTCCAGATCCTGGATCCGGAGGGCGAAGGGCTCCAGATGAACGTGCTGCTGGTCGCGGCCAAGCGGGAGCTGGTGGAGAACAAGGTCTCGCTGCTGACCGACGCGGGGCTGACGCCGGAGATCATCGACGTGGACGCGTTCGCCCTGCACAACGCGTTCGAGCTCAACTATCCGGACGAGCAGGCCGGGATGGTGGGGCTGCTCAACATCGGGCACGAGGTCACCAACATCAACATCCTCGAGGACGGCGTGCCGATCCTGACCCGCGATCTGGCGATCGGGACGCGGCGGTTCCGCGAGGATCTGCAGCGCGAGCGGGGGATGGGGGCGGAGGAGGCGGACGCGCTGCTGCAGGCGCCGGAGCGCAACCCGGCGGTGGACCCGTACGTGGAGAGCCGCGGCGAGGAGATGGCGGTCGGGATCGAGCGGGCGGCGGCGTTCCTCCAGACGGCGAGCCGCAGCGGGGTGGCGA
>Ga0335070_10001987_pt1 | contig 23778 bp, 15 predicted proteins | sample Lox_Sample_13_FD_206722 | JGI IMG/M metagenome (GOLD analysis project Ga0335070, IMG submission 206722) | Soil microbial communities from Loxahatchee National Wildlife Refuge, Florida, United States - Lox_Sample_1.3 | ecosystem: Environmental > Terrestrial > Soil > Wetlands | place: USA...
AGTCTCTTAGGCACACGTTTTGCTGAAAAGAACACGGGGTGGTTTCATCTGGTTCTCGTTCGGACCGGCTTAATCACCTGCTTGTGTTGGCACCCTGACACATCATTTCGGGATCTGGTAACCGGGGAACTACGCGGTAACGTCGATGACATTCTTATGATGGGTTTTATCCATATCTTCACCTTTTACAATCTGCTAAACGATACCCCTGGCGGATTTCGAAGAAATCATGGAGATAGCATTTTAAACATCAAAAGAAACTCCCGTTCAGTGAATGACTTCATCCCCCCAAGACCACTAGCGGGAGTTTTCTTTTGGATCTGTGCCTGTTGACAAAAATTCATCACGGGAGCGGTTCCTGGCTGGTTTATATTAGGGGAGATCATGAAACTTGGTAAGAAAAAACGGGTAGCCTTAAGTTTTGTGGCAGTCGCTATTGGAACGGGAATCATTATCGGACTTATCGTTAACTCTGTAATCAGCCACCGGGTAATCTATGAAACTCAGGAACGGGTTAAGGAGGCCCTGAACGGAGCCCGATGGCTTTACACAGCGAAAATAAACGAGCTTGACCGAGCAGTCTATTTGACTTCCCTGCGATATATATCAACGAGAGCTCTCAAGAAGGAAAACGGCCTCTTGATAAAAAATGATATGAAAAGGCTGATGATTGATCAGGGTTTGGATTTCCTAACCCTGGTGGATAAGAAGGGGACTGTATTGTTCAGGTTTCACGACCCTACCTTGTCTGGAGATAGCTTAATCAAGGATCCTTTCATTCTGGAAGCTCTTAAAAATAACGGGATTTCAGGAACCCAGGTTCTTTCGAGGTCGGGATTACTGAAGGAGGGAAAACCGTTGGCTGATAGGGCACTATTCTATTCGATTCCAACACCCAAGGAAAAGCCTAGCCGGGAGCTTACGGAGAATTCGGGGATGGTATTGAAAGCGGCTCATCCTATCGTCGATGAGGATGGGAATGTATTAGGAGCGTTAATGGGAGGAATCCTCCTCAATCGCAATTGCGAAATTGTAGATGGTATTAAAAGTATTCTTTTCAAGGATGCAAAATACAAAGGCAAAGAAATTGGTACAGCCACCATTTTTTTGGGTGGTCTGAGAATCTCAACCAATGTCATCGATCGGGAAGGACATCGGGCGACCGGAACTCGAGCGATGAAAGAAGTCGAGGAGCAAGTTCTTGAAAAAGGACTCCCCTGGATCAATCGGGCGTTTGTGGTCGATGATTGGTATATCACCGCCTATGAACCGATCCGTGACATCCATGATAAGATCGTTGGGATGCTTTATGTCGGAATACTGGAGAACAAATATGTTGTGTTAAAAGAAAGGCTCGTTCTGCTATTCATGCTTGGAATGTTGATTGCCGTTGGGATCTCATGTTTCCTCTGCTTTAAAATTTTGGAAAAGGAATTCTGGGAGGAAGCCCATACCACTTAGAAGAAGGCTTCGAGGAGACGTTGTTGCAACTAATTTTTCATCAGGCCTTACATCAAAAACTAAATGAGTAGCTTCTGGGTCGCTTTACGGAAATCATCATGTCTTTTCTTGGAAAAATAAATAAAGAAGGCTGGTTTGTATTGAAAGGTGGCTAATGAAAGATTGCGTTCATAAAACCATTTGGATAATCTTGCCAATCGCTCTTTTCTTTCCGTTCTCCTATGCTTCCGCCCAACAAAAACAGATCAAATCGGAGGATGCCGAGTTCTATAAAAGTCGAGGGGTTGCCTATTTGGAAAAGCATCAATATGATAAGGCGATCTTCGATTTTAATAGGGCTCTTAAAATGAATCCAGAGGATGCGTATGCCCACTGCAATCGGGGGAGGACTTATGGGGAACAAGGCCGATATGACCTGGCTATCTGTGATTACACCAAGGCTCTTGAGATCAATCCACGGTTTAGTGATGCTTACTTTTATCGAGGGCTTGTCTATCATACTAAAGGTCAATACGATCAAGCTATCTCTGATTACACCAACGCTCTTGAGATAGATCCAGCAGATGCTGGAACCTACTACGCCCGCGGGGTCACCTATTATTTTAAGAAAGAATATGAAAAATCAACGGTGGACGTGAAAAAAGCGCGAAGTTTAGGCTATCCAATTCATCCCAAATTTCTTGACGATCTGGTCAACGCTTCTGAAAAACAAAAGTCCGAGAAAGGTAAAAAACTTTCCTCCAATTGACTCCTGATGTGCTCAGTTTGTTCACTTCCGTAACTGGGGTGTGTTCTCAAAATGCCAACAGCAAGTGAAAAATGACGACGCAAGTTTACCCTGATTGCGGCGCGGTCCGAAAATCTTCCCTCATATTTTGCGGCCTCTTTGCTTGACATTCGACTCAATTTTTCTCATATTTAAAGATAGCAACGTGGTTCTATCCATAAGGATTTCATTACCCAATTGTTGTCTCTATGGGCGATCGCTCAGTTGCCGATTCTTTACTACGTAGCATTTGTCATGAGCAGATCAATCTTATCCCGGCAATTGAGCACCATGTGGATGATCACTATTGGATTCTTAGCGCTCGCTTTCTCCATATTCCGGGCCGTCCTCGGTCTCCCATTCATCAACCTCGATGATCTCGATCAAGTGACGCAGAACCTGGAAGTCATTTGGGGTCCTATGATGCTACTTTTACCAATGGTTCCGTCCGTTGAGGTGGTTCTGACATGTTTGAAATAATCAGGAAGATTCGTGCTCTAAAGAATTTGCGAGAACACTTCTTAACGCTCACTCTTTGTTTTCTGTGCTTACTGTTCCTGGTGAGTCTGTTTAAGAACATTTCTTATCCTCTTCTCTGGGCAGATGAAAGCATGACTGTTATGCATGGGAAGAGGGTATTAGAATATGGCTATCCAAAGGTTCATGACGGCAAGAATGCCGTGTACGACCTCCGCCATTCAAACCCCAAGTTGGGTGTTGACGAAAAAACAGACGCCTTCATCGGTGGTGCAAACTGGGGTATGTATTATGTTGCGGCCGTCGCCGTAACCCTGGCTCACATCAGCAATGACATTTTTACAAAGACGGCGATCCTCAGAATCCCTTTTGCGCTTGCTGGATTAATAGGACTGGTGATCCTTGGATTGCTTGGCGCACAATTTTGTGACAGCAGATCTTCCAAAAGAGGTTTTTGGGTCCTGTTCGCATTTTTGGAGCTTATTTCAGTACCTTTGGTACTGCACCTACGCGAGGTAAGATATTATTCTTTGGCCGTTTTTTTGACCGCTCTCATCATCTTTTCATATACTCGATATAAAATCCTGAAGAAGGGTAATTACTTGACCTATGCTGTGTTGTTGACCGTCTCCTTATTTCTACTGTTTGTCACTTTCTCGCCCGGTTATTTTATTTTCCTAATTGCCATATCACTTTATGAATCAATTGGATTCGCGAAAGCCCTCTTCTCAAGATATATTAAAAAAAACAGCCAGATTTTACCTGGCGTGCCATCTCTTAATCAGTCATTCAAATGTTATCTTCGAGATTTATTGCCCCTTGTTTTTTCCTTGATCGCAGTTTCTCCACTAATATTCTTTTTCAAGACCTTTTATATAGCCGAGGAGATGGCGAAGTTTAATTTTTTATTATTCGGTATTTCCAAATGGAATATGTACCTATATAATCTTTCAGTCATTTGGAGATATTTCGCATCATTTGATTTCATTTATCTAGTGATCTTTCTGAAGCTCTGCTTTTTGCTTTCTTGTGTTAGGTTCTCACTCAAAGGCCTTGCGCCCTCAAGTACACGCAAACTGATGTTTTCCAATTTCCTGACGATCATTTTTGTAGTTTATTTCTTTGCCATAGCCAAAATTCCAAACTTTCCCTTTACCAGGTACCTTATTCCCCTTCAACCCGTACTGGCGGTAATGATCATTTTGGACACGGTTTTGATATTTAATCTCATCTCGATACGGCTGCCTCGGAAGGATAATTATTACAAGCTCATATTGCTGATGGTATTCGCCGGCTTCGTCCTGACGAATATGGTGAAGAATGTTGAGCACCTGAAAGGTCATGTTTATGAATTATCCCACCAGTATAAAGGGCCGCTCGACTATCTCATACCCTTTATAAGGGATACATACGGAGACACCGAAAAACTTGTTATTGCCACCAACTACGAGGAGACTTCGTTGATGTATTACCTTGACTCCAAGGTGATCATCGGTTACGTGGGAAATAATCTGGAGCAAGACTCGCAAATGGTACCGGACCTTGTCATTTTCAGAAAAGGTTGGAGGAATCTTGATCCAAAAATATTTATTTACTTTTTCTCGAAAAATCATTATCAGCGGATATCTTTTCCTGTTTTTGATTACAAGGTAAATAATATACCCGAATTAAATCTTTCACCTGAGTACCAGCATCAATTTCGAACGTTGAATACAGAAAATGAAAGAATGAAAGTAGATATTTTTTTGAAAAAGTGAGCTCAAAGAACGATTGGGATTGTCCCGGCTTATAGATGGGAGAGGCTGCCAAAGGAATCCTTTTACTTTGCGTTTGGGCCTTTACCACCCTTTCATGGCTCAAACTGACATCCTATAGCCCTCTAAATTACGCGGAGCGATAAAATCGGTGAGCAGAAAAAAAATTGACGATTGCTATAGGGAACTTCCTGCCACGGGAACAGCAAGTGAAGACAAGTTGCCGCTTGCGAACCTCTATTGGTGTCATATCGTGATATTGCTTTTGGGAATCTTATTGGGGACTTTGATGGCTTACCTTTTTGTCTCGTTACATCCCTATTTTCCCGGAGAACTTCAGACGGCCAGAAAGCTCGGGATTGTGAGCCTCACCATTCTTGCTGGATATCCTAAGTCAAGGGACATCCTCGCATATGTCTCTATTCTTGGATTCCCTATCATCTGCTCTGTGATACTCTGGTTGTTCTGGAGAGGAAAGCAGCACAGCAGGAATTTGAGGGAAGCGCTCCGATTGACTGAAGAATCTATGCCCATCAAAAGCAGCGGATGGACTGTTTGTTTGCTCATCGTCATAGGATTTTCTCTTTGTCTTTCATTCGACTTGAACTATTTTTACTGGATCACTTCTGGATGGAATCTCTTAGGAGAAGAAGGAGGGCCTCTCGCAATCGTCCAAAGCATCCTGTCTGGAGGAGTTTATGGGAAAGACTTCGTTTCTCCCTATGGTCCGATGATGACTTATCCTATGGTTTGGTCAATGAAATTGTTTGGAGCTACAATGCTCGCTGCAAGGCTTTATACTTATCACCTTAACCTGATCGCCTACGGCCTTGTTATTTTCTTTTTGTACCGTACGCTGAAGTCAAAAGCAAACTTTGTTCTGTCTTCCATGATCTACCTTGCGGCATTTCCAGTTTTCACCCTTCCTGCTCCCCAGTGGTCTTATCTGAGGGTTACTCTTGGTTTCTTTCCTCTTTTGCTCACCTACATTTACCTTCAAAACAACAAAAAATATCTTTTGCCTATTGGCGGAGCCATATTAGGACAGAGCCTTTTATTTAGCCAGGAAGTCGGGATCTGTTCACTTTTCTCTCTGTTTGCCTTACTGGCGATGAATTACCTTGCAACGCGGAATTGGAAGATGTTTATACGGGAAATTTCTTTCGTCTTAGCAGGGTGTTTTGTGTCACTCATTCCGATGCTGGTTTATTTCTATTTCAAGGGAGCTCTCCTTGCATTTTTCATGAACATTTACGAATATCCGAAATACTTCGCTATGGGCTTTGGGGCACTTCCTTTTCCAAACTTCAAGGATTTTCTTGCTTCACCCTGGCAAAAGGGGACATGGTTTGCCTACTGGATCATTTTCCTTTACATAGTTACTGCAAGCTATCTCATTCCCCGGATGCTTTTGGGGCAGTTGTTTAAGGAGCATTTTCTCAAGGCTTCCTTGCTCATATTTGGAATTCTCCTCTTTCGATCTGCTCTCGGAAGATCCGATATGCATCACTTCCATTTCGTCTCTCCACCGGCTTTTCTGCTGGTCTTTCTTTTTGTAGACCGCTCGATTAGGGGCATATTAAAGCCTAATCCCGTCTGGTCTAGGACTGCCAGCCTTCTATCATTGGCGATATTGCTAATTTCGACTTTATTTTTATTTATTAAACCAGTGGCATTCACGGATAATCTATACGAATGGAGGCTGTCGGGGAACGGATACACGATGCCTGATCTTAATAGGGGTGGTGTTCTGTTTGATATTCGAACGGCTGAAACCCTTAGAAAAATCCATGAATTTCTTGAAACAAATACTAAACCCGGTGAATATACATATTTCTTTCCCAACGAGGCGGGCTGCTACTTTTTGTTTAACAAAAAAAATCCTACCAGGTATTTTGGTGCCTATCACGCAGTGACCAAAAAGCAGCGAGCCGAGTTAGTTAGGGAATTGGAGAAAAATAGGCCCAAATATGTCATCTACAGTGGGGATTTTACATCCCGCATCGATGGCATTTGGGAAGACAAACAGGTTCCTGAGGTGTTGGAATTTTTGCGTAAGAGATATAGATTGGACGCTGATTTGAGAGAAGTATTGATCTTGAAAAGAATTGGATCATAACAAATAGAAGAACCATTTTTTATAATTTCGAAAGCATTTCAATGTCCGACACACCCCGAGTGAAATCAGACTTTCTGATCATTGCGATTTTAACTATCCTGGTTTTATCCATCTATTGGCAGGTAGGGAAATATCCGTTTATTGCATTCGACGACGACGTGTATGTTTACGAGAACTCTCATGTCCGACAGGGTCTCACCCTGAAGGGAATTGCATGGAGCTTCACCACTTTCCATGGTTCAAACTGGCATCCACTGACATGGATATCGCATATGGTGGATGTTGAGCTATTTGGTATGAACGCCGGGTGGCACCACCGGATGAGCATATTGCTCCACTTATTGAACACGGTCCTTTTATACCTTGTTATGAGCAAGATGACCGGAGGAATTTGGCGCAGTGCTTTTGTAGCGGCCCTTTTCGGGGTTCACCCGCTCCATGTGGAGTCTGTGGCATGGATAGCAGAGCGTAAGGATCTCTTAAGCACCCTCTTTTGGATACTGACGATGGGAGTGTATTTGAGGTACACTCGTCGTCCGAGCTTGGGGCGATATTTGCCTGTAGCGATATTTTTTGCCCTCGGTCTGATGTGCAAGCCGATGGTGGTGACATTACCATTTATACTTCTTTTGATGGACTGGTGGCCCTTGAGACGAATGACTTTAAATAATTCCCAAAATTTTGGATCCCCATCTTACTCCCTGTCGACATTCTCCGGGTTAATATTGGAAAAGGTGCTGCTTCTGGGGTTTTCCGCCATTTCGTGTTTTGTTACTTTTTTAGCGCAGTCCTGGGAAGGGGCAGTTCAGTCCTTCGACTACATTCCTTTTGGAATGAGAATTTCCAATGGTTTCGTGTCCTATGTGAGCTATCTCTGGAAGATGGTTTGGCCCTCTTCACTTACGGTGTTTTATCCTCACCCAGCGACTGCCCAATCCGGTTTACCTGCTTGGGAAATTACAGGAGCGGCCTTACTGATCGGAACATTTTCATTATTAGCAGTTTGGCAGAGGCATTGCCGGCCTTACCTTGGTATGGGATGGCTGTGGTATTTGGGGACGCTGATTCCAGTGATCGGATTGGTGCAGGTCGGTAATCAGGCTATGGCGGACCGGTACACCTATCTGCCTCTGATCGGGATCTTTACTGCCGTGGCTTGGGCTATCCCTTCCCTGTTTTTGAAAGGGCGGTTACGCCAACTCCTGCTTGGGGTATTGGGAGGCATGGTGATAGTGGCGCTTTCCAGCGTCGCCTGGCATCAAACAAGCTACTGGCGTGACGATGTCACGCTCTTCTCAAGATCATTGGCAGTTACCAAGAATAACTGGTTGGCGTGGAATAATCTTGGCTTCGCTTATGACAAACTCAACCGGCCGCAATGGGCAATGACTTGCTACAGGAATGCGATACGTATCAAATCGGATTACGCTGATGCGTGGAGCAACATCGGAGCTATCTACATCAAATCGGGCCAGCCCGAACAGTCAATCGTTTATTTCAGGGAAGCGTTGAAAGCCAATCCATATTATACCAAGGCATTGAACAACCTTGCCGCGGCTTACTATGAGCTCGGCCAGCCGGAACAGGCGATTATGTATTACTGGAAAGCGTTGCAGATCAAACCCGACTATGCTGAGGCATGGTATAACCTCGGGTTATCATATGTCCAATATGGCCAGCCTGACCGGGCCGTTTCCTGTTTTCGGGAGGCGCTGCGGATTAAGCCAGATTTTAAAGAGGCGCTACAGAAGCTTTCCGTGACGGAACATCCTGGAAAACGTCATTAGGCTATCTTACAAAAGATCTAAAATGATTTTGAAGCCTCATGGCACCTTCGAAAGAACAAAGTATGTTTGAATTAGTCAAAGAGATTTCTCCTTCTATGCCCCTTGCATCCCGTTCCAAGAGTATGCGCGCGAATCTTTCAAAACACTGGCCCTGGATCGGTGTTGCCATCGTTATTGTCTTCATTACAGCCATTCGCATTCGTCTGTTACAAATCCCATTGGAGCGCGATGAAGGCGAATTTGCTTATATGGGTCAATTGATGGTCCAGGGGATTCCACCCTATCTGCTGGCGTATAATATGAAACTCCCTGGTATTTATGCTGCTTATGCCCTGATCATGGCAATTTTTGGACAGACGATCGCCGGTATCCATATCGGCTTAATGGTTGCCAATGCGATTGCCATCCTCCTTTTATTTCTGCTCACCCGTCGCCTTTTCGACGACGTTGCCGGTGTTGTCGCGGCCGCATGCTATGCCCTAACCTCCTTAAGCCCGTCTGTTCTGGGGACTTCGGCCCATGCGACGCAATTCATTGTGCCTCTTGTTCTGGGTGGAACCTTTCTTCTAGTTCAGGCGCTTGATTCCAGAAAATATTCGACACTCTTTGTGAGTGGATTGCTGTTTGGCTTAGCATTGATGATGAAGCAGCATGCGGTTCTCTTTATCGGTTTTGGGGTGATCTATTTACTATGGAGCATCTCAAGGAATCACCCGTTTGATTTGAAGAGGCTCGTAAAGGGAATCAGTTTGTTTATACTCGCTTCGGCGATTCCTTTCATCGTCAGCTGTGTAATCCTCTATGGAGTCGGGGTCTTCCCAAGATTTTGGTTCTGGACCTTTACTTACGCGAGCCAATATGTTTCCGAGGTTACTTTATCCACGGGGATGCGACATTTCATGATGTCTGCCCAGTGGGCGATCAGCCCATGGGTTTGGGCAGTCTCTGGAGTAGGTCTGACGGCGATTTTCTGGAATGAAAAGGCTCGGGCAAATTGGTTCTTTCTAATCGGATTTTCTCTGTTTTCATTCCTGTCGGTCTGTCCGGGATTCTTTTTTCGAAGTCACTATTTTGTGACACTACTTCCGGCAGTAGCACTGCTGGCCGGTGTCGCAGCGAGTGCCATGAAGCAATTTCTATCTGACAAGAAAATGCCCCTCTTAGTGCAAATACTTCCACTGCTGATCGTAGCAGGAGCTGTCGTTGGGCCCATGTCCATATTCACCCGCTTTTTCTTTACGGCAACCCCGGTAGAGGCATGTCGCATGATGTACGGCGAGAACCCTTTCCCTGAATCGATAGAAATCGGAGAGTATATCAAGAACCATTCAACGGAAGATGACAAAATTGCAGTCATCGGCTCCGAACCTCAGATCTATTTTTATGCCAACAGAAAGTCCGCGACAGGGTATATCTACATTTACGGCTTGATGGAGCCTCAGGATTACGCCTCCAGAATGCAGCGTGAGATGATCCACGAGATTGAGAAAGCCCGTCCCAAATATATCGTGTTCGTCAATGTCCCTTATTCTTGGCTTGTAAGGCAGAATTCCGACATGACTCTTCTTAAATGGGCACAGAGGTACCTTGATTTGGATTATCGTATCGTAGGGCTTGCAGATATTAACCCGAATGGGATCTCGAAGGTTTACTGGAATGATGAGTCCACGAAAAATGGGCCCAGATCGCCATTCAATGTATATGTGCTGGAGCGAAGAGCAGGATAATAATTAACCAGAACCTCCCGTCATCCTTTGAAAATTGCTGACGAAAGAATTCCCCACTTCTGAAGGCGAAACTGCAGCGAAGTCTTTAACACACCCAAACCATACATGAGGCTGCGCCGGAAGTTGATGGATGACGCCTCCGGGAAATACTTCGTCGGGCAGCTGACCTCCCCAATTCGATAGCCGAACCAGATGATTTGAGCAAGCATTTGATTGTCGAATAGGAAGTCATTGGAGTTGTGCTCCAGTGGCAATCGCTCGAGAATTTCCCGGGAAAATGCACGGTAACCGGTGTGATATTCCGATAGCTTGTGATTCAATAGCAGGTTTTCAAATAAAGTTAGAAAACGGTTGGCGATGTATTTATAGAGGGGCATACCACCCAGCAATGCACCAATGCCCAGGATTCGCGAACCGAGAACTGCGTCGAATTCACCATAGGCGATCATAGATGCCATCGCGGGAATCAGTTTCGGAGTGTACTGGTAATCCGGGTGTACCATGATGACGATATCAGCTCCGAGCTCCAGGGCTGTCTTATAACACGTCTTCTGGTTGGCTCCATACCCAAGGTTCGTTTCGTGAACGATGGTTCTGATCCCCATGTTCTTAGCAGTTTCCGAAGTTCGGTCGCGGCTTGCGTCGTCAACAAGAATCACATCATCAACAAACTCGAGGGGGATTTCTCTGTAGGTCTTCTCGAGTGTTTTCTCCGCATTATAGGCGGGCATCACTACAACAACCTTCTTGCCATTTAGCATGAATCCTCCTGAACGCCTTTGAATTCCGGTAACACTAATTTCTGTTCACTTAGGGGCTACTGCCCAGATTTTAACCTCATCGCTGTTTCCAGAGCTTTTCGGGCTTCCATTAAACCAGGGTCGATCTGGAGGGCCTTGGTAAAATGAAAGATACCCTCATCGAGCCTCCCCTGACGGGCGAGTGCAACACCCAGGTTGTAATGCGCAACGGCAAATTTAGGGTTAATTGCAATCGCCTTTCTAAAAAAGATGATGCTTTCATTGAGATTTCCTTGGACCCCGAATGCCAACCCAAGGTAATAGCATAGATCATCGGTATTCGGCCTCAGGGAGAAAGCGTCAAAATAATGTCTAATCGCCTCCTCGGTCTTGTCTCTTTGAAAAAAAGCCAGTCCCAGGTTCATGTGCGCGACATAGTTGTTCTCGACGGCCTCAATAGCGTGTGTAAACAAGGTGACGTCATTCTTCCAATATCTGAGCTGTATCCAGGTGCCTATTGAGGACGCTGCAAGGACGAGGAGTGCCATGGCCGTGACGATAGATCGCCGATAGGGGAACCGGTCTGTCAGAGCCGGGATTCCCCACGATATCATGATGAAAAGCCCAATCAGAGGTATGTAAGTATACCGGTCAGCCATGGCCTGTCGGCCAACCTGCACGAACCCGATGACCGGCACGAGGGTTCCGAGATACCAAAGCCAACCCGTAAGCAGAAAGGGATTCATGCGGGCACGACGGCAAACGACGGCAGTTATCCCGAGCAAAATGACCCCGGAAATGGCTGCCTGCGCCAGCATCAAGGTTGTGGGGAGTGGATAAATGACCGCAAGATTATGCGGCCATAACATATTTTCAATGTACTTAGCGTAGCTAACCAGCGCATTGACAAGACGGAATGCAAGGGGCACTGCACGGGCTCCGGCAACAGATGCCCCGTGAGCTTGGGCATAATAGGTGACGACGCTGGATAGTAGTGAGAAGGCAAAGAAGGGAAGTTTTTCAAAAATCAAATGCGGTAGAGTTGAAGTTGAGGCCGGATCGGGCGTACTATTTTCCGTATTTTCTTTGAGCGGTGCTCGTAAACGTAACCTGCCTAATGGCCAGAAGTCCCATAAGAGCATTACAAATGGAAGGGTTACCAGCATCGGTTTAGACATTAGCCCAAAAATGTACAAGACCAAGGACGATATATAGAGGAGTGGGCGTGAGTTCTTGGTGTATCGGGTGTAAAGAATCAATGTCCCGAACATGAAGAACGTGCTAAGCAAATCCTTTCGTTCGGCAATCCACGCAACTGATTCAACGTGTAACGGGTGCAGGGCGAATAGGGCCGCGACGAATAGGCTTTGCCAGTATTTCCGGGTTGCGGAAAATAACAGATACCAGAGGAGTAGGGTGCTCGCGATATGAAAAAGGATATTAGTCAGGTGATGACCTTTGGGGTTCAATCCATAGATTTGACAATCCAGCATATGTGACCACCATGTCAAGGGGTGCCAATTCGAAGCTTCGATTGTTGTGAAGGCCCAAAGCATGTTCCCATAAGTCAGCCCTGTCTGGACATGGAGATTCTCGGTTACATATACATTATCGTCATAGACGATAAATTCGTGGCCTGTTGACTGCCAGAAGATAGCAAAGGTAACCACAAGAAGAAGGACGACCAGCACGGCTTTCTTATGGGCAGAATGGGTTTTAATCCTGTTATTAATTTCCAAATGAGATTCCATCATATTGGATAGGTAACGATTGCTTTCTTAAGGCTTCCTTTCTATGATTTCCAGATTATGTAACGCTTCCTTATTGCCGGGATCGATCATGCTCGCTCGAATAAATGCCCGCTTCGCCTCAGGAATATTCCCCGTATTGTAATATGCAATTCCAAGGTTATTATAAAGCTTTGCATTTTTGTCATTCAAACTGAGAGAAAATAGGTACTCGCTGATGGCCTCGCTGTATCTCTGAAGCTCCAGGTAAGAGTTGCCGAGCATGTAACGAACTTCAAAATCGTTTGGTTTAATTTTTCTAAGATATTGATAATGAAGCAGCCTGGCGATCTTGTACTCCGCGGTCGCCTTTTTAACGTCCATTACACTGCCGTATGCCTGTCCGAGTCTTCTATGCGCTGGCGCGTTACTGCCGGTTACTTCGATCGTGTGCTGGAATAGAACGAAATCATTCTTCCAGTATTTCGTTTGCAAGGTCGTCATCAACGAGAGAACGGACAATACGGCGATCGATAAAGCAACAGCAACGACTTTATTGAGATGCAGCCTTTCGATCAGCTCGTTAGCGCCCCAGATAATCGTGACAAATAAACCAATGAGCGGTAGATAGGTATAACGATCTGCGTAGGCGTGATCGCCGATCCTGACAAAACCGATGACGGGTACAAGGGTTCCGAGATACCATAACCATCCCATCAAAAAATAGGGGTGTTTTTTCGTTTGCCGGAGGGCAAAGTATGACACAGTCAATATAAAAACTCCTGATGCGATAACATTAACAGAATTAATTTGATCTGGATTAAAAGGATAGATTGCAGCGAGAGGATGCGGCCAGAACATCTTGGCGATGTACCTTACGTAGGATATAAGACCATTACCCATATTAAGTATTAGAGGAGTATCGATATTGAGCGCTCCTGATTTTTTCTGAACAAAATAAGTGATAGTGCTCGACCCGATGGCCAAAATGAATAATGGAAGTTTTTCTAAAAGAAGAGAAGTCAAAGGCTTCGCGTCGGGTCTTCCCGCGGGAATATCAGAGCATGACGCCTTAAAATTCCACCTTTGCAGCGGCCAATAGTCCAAGAGTAATAGGAGAAATGGCAAGGTCACAAACATCTGCTTGGCCATGAGACTTAGAACAAAAAATAATAAAAGAAGAAGATACCTGGACTTCTTTGAAGTTTTTGAAAAATCCACATAGGCCAATATAGCCAGGAAGCCAAACAAAGTACTGAGCACGTCTTTTCGTTCAGAAATCCATGCCACAGACTCGACATGCAAGGGGTGGAAGGCAAAAAGGGCCGCAACCAATAAACTCCTCCAGAAGGCTCCGGTCAATTTCCTGAATATTCCAAAAAGGAGCAAAGAATTCGCTATGTGGAATAAGATGCTAACAAGGTGATGTCCCGTTGGGCCTAATCCAAAAATTTGCACATCGAGCATGTGAGAAACCCATGTCAAGGGATGCCAGTTGTAGGAATGGACGGCTGTAAAGGCCCAAATGACCCCCTTCCAGGTGAGACCCGCCATCACCGGGGGATTTCCGGTTACATAGGCATGGTCGTCGAGATTTATAATGAACCCGTTGAAAAGAGCCGGCGCGTAAATGGCGAAGACAACAATCGAAAAGAGCAACAAAAAACTTACGTTGCGGTGGTTGGTCTCTGTCAAAGATTACCCTTCTTATTTTAGTTAAATTTCTTAGGTCAGCATGTAATCGATATTAAAATTTTAACTTGTGGCACCGCCGTCCCGCAAGGCCAATAGTCCCCATTTGGAGAGCTTGGCCTGCCCAGACGTATGTTTATTAATCAGGCCATAATTGAATTGACATCCGATTAACCCCACCCCTGCCCCTGCCTGCCGGCCCCGGTCCCGCACTATTAATAGACCGTGGGCGGGGCAGGCAGGCTTCCCCTCCCCCTGAGAGGGAGGAAAATTGTTATATTCATTCCCTGAAGCGGACGGAAATCCTTATGGTCCTTGCCCTTCAAGGGGGAGGTTAGGAAGGGGATGGGGATTCGCCGAAGGAATATAACTACGTCGTCTCAATTATGGCCTCATTAGTAGTTTGTTGGTCTGGTTGTAACGGATGAGAAACTGCTGAGCTGTGACTTGTCAATCGTACTAACGAGGGGTCGAACAGAAGGTGTCGTAATCGGGCAGGTTATCCGAAAATTCTCGAGACATCCAATACCGCACATTTCCATTCTTCGGCATAAAGCAGTAAGCCCGAAACAGGTCTTGCTTACTAAGAAAAAACCCATGTCTGGCCAGCAGCTGGGCTGTCCTCTGCTCGTCTCGGACAGCGACGCCAAGCGTATCTTTTCTCTGTTCCAGATAGGGGAGAATACTTGCCTGGAATTGTGGGAGCTGCCATCGCGGGGGTAACGGCCATACGGCAGATTGTTTGTCGAAGTAGTGGAGATTATCAGTATTCATTCTTGTTTCAGTGCCTACCATTTTAGCCATCATCAGTTCATCCAGCCAGAAAAAGCCGGCGATATGGGCTACGGTGTCGATTTGGTATTCTTCCGCACGGAACCATTTGGGTAGTCTGTCAAGTTGTTGCTGCAAGCGTTCAGCATTGAGAGAGAAAGGTTTAGGGGTTGCCAGGAGAAAAGCCTGGTCCGAGCCGTAGACATACCAGAGTGTGGCGGTAGGGAACGCGCGCCGGAACGTGTTCAGATGTATCCTGAACAGATCTCCCCGCATGGAACCGAGCACTGGCACCCATTGCGCAAAGACCCCGCCAGGAAGCAGACGTTTTTGGACGGCTTTGTAAAATTCTTCTGTGTAGAGAATCCAGCTGTCATAGGCGCGTGGATGGGTCGAATCGCAAATAATCACGTCATAACGTTTGTTGCTCGTGACCAGGTAGTTTCGGCCGTCGTCGTTGTGGAAATGGAATCGGGATTGATGAAAAATATCCCCGTTCACATCTGTAAACAAGTTGTTGATGCCTTCCACGTCGGGATTCAGATCGACCGTATCGAGGGAGGCCACCTGATCAGAGGCCAATACAGAGCCTGCTGTAATTCCAGCTCCAAAGGCGATCACCAACACCTGCTTGGGTTTCTCGGCCTCATGCACCAGTACCGGAAAGATCCCGAGAAGCTTGAACAGCTGGGCATGCCAATAGCGCGTTGACGCTTCCTCAACACCGTTGAGGTACATGTCACGGTAAGTCCCCTTTTTGGGATCGCTCTGATCAAGAACGGTGACCATTGCCGCGCGTCCCTCGTGGATGAGTCTGACCTGCGCTGAGCGCGCGCGTGTTGATTCCGCAATCTTTTGTGCATACAGGTTCGCCATTTTGGGCAGTGTCAGCGAAAAGACAAGGCCAAGCGCAATGATGCTCAGAACGACGATAGACCAGCGATTAAAATTTCTGCCGGGGGAGAGCAGGCTGATGAATCCCACGGCAGCGCAAATCAGAGCAAGACCTGTCAGGGCACCCTGCGTTCCGATCGCGGGGACAAGATAGTGGTTTACCAGGCCCGAACCCAGCAGGCCGCCTGCAGTATTGAGAGCATAGAGCGTGGCCGCCTCCTGCGTCGCCTCGCCGCGCTTCTCCGATTGAAGCATCCTGATCGCAATGGGCAACAGGGCGCCGATGAAAATTGTAGGACCGATGATCAGCCCCAAAATGGGTAATGGATTTCTGGCACTGGCGTCAGCAACTCGGGCAAACTGGTCATTGCTTACCACCCAATCGGTCAGAAGGAGATAGGGAGTGATTAAGACAAAGGCTCCTGCCGCAAAGGCGATGAAACCAAACAGACGATTGCTGCTGTTTGTGTTGCGGCGCAGTACGCCGTAAATCCACGTCCCCAGCACGGCACTGATTCCTGTTCCCAAAAGAAAGCCCGTCAGCACGAGAGGGAAAACCGATATTGTATTTCCCAAGTACAAAATACCCAGTCTCGTTAGCAGAACTTCATAAGCGAGTGCGACGAATCCAATGCCGAAGGTTGCGCAATTGAGAAAAAATCGTAAGCGGTTGTTTACAGTTGGGTTGTTCCTGAGGAGAACCGGTTCTGCGGCGGACTTTTTTGCTTTTGACTTTTTAATTTTCTTTTTCAGGTCCTTTTCCGGAGAAGGAGCGGCTTCCCGGACGGCCTCAGCGATTTCGGATTGCGCAATCGTATTAGCGATGAGTCCGCATAGTGCCGCAAGCAGGTAGAGGCCGAAAGCGCAGATCAGGGTGATCTGAACGCCGAACTCAAACAAGAGATGGTACCCCGCCACAAAGCAACCCAATGCGGCGCCCAGGGTATTCAGGCTGTACAGGTAACCTGTACGTGCTGTCCGTTGTGACGGTGAATCGGGCGCTGCTCCAGAGATCATCGCAGGAAATGTCGCACCCATCAAAAAAGCCGGCAGGACAAGCGCAGCCAGGCTGACGACCATTCGCACCATTGTCAAGGTGGCTCGATGGGTAACGCTTTCTGCCAATGACGTGAAGAGATGGGACAGCAGCTCGAATAGCGATGGCGAGAGGAGGACGTAAATGCCGATGGCAATCTCCAGCAATAGATAGGGTACAAGAGAAGCCGCTCGTTTACGAAAGATCTTTCCCCCCACATAGCTCCCGAGGCCAAGCCCTCCCATAAAGACCACAATGATCATGGCGGTTGCGCTTAGTGAATTACCCACGACCACGATGAGCATGCGATTCCATGTGACCTCTGCGATCAGACTGGCCGCGCCTGACGCAAAAAAGGCAACATAGATGCAGTTCAAGAATAAGAATGAGCGAAAGCTAAAAGTCATCTGTCGGGGATGGCTATTCGATGTAGCCATAAACGACTCCTTTTAAATTGGCTCTTCATGCCAATCTGTTATCGCACAAGCGTAGCCGCAGCCTTTAGCCTGCGCGGTCAGCGGAAGTTAAACAAGCAATTCTAACCTGAGCTCTCGTTATCTGCAATTCAGGCTAATTTTACTAATCAGTCCACAATTGTATGGACATCGTAGACTAAATCCCTCCTCACCTCCCTTTACAAAAGGGAGGAATTACCCCTCTTTGGCCGCCGGCCCATAGGGCCTCTGGCCCGGAGGGCAAAGAGGGGGCGAGGGGAGATTTTCTGAAGAGAAGATATGTCTTTTCAATTATGGACTCCTTAGTAATAATTGCCATATCGGAAATGTTTCTGATGGTGATTTTAGCGGATATTCGTGCGGGATCCCGGCTGGTCTTTCTGTCAAAAAATGTTTACCGTTCTTCCTCTTTTGAAAACAAACCTATCATAAAGGATAAAGTCTATGCAAGCGGCGATTCCTATACCAACGGCTACGTTGAGAAGGTAGAAGACCCCCCATTTTTCAAGAACTGCAAAGAGAATGATTCTTAAAACGATGCCCACCAACAATGCCAGATTGAAGGATATAAACTGGGCTACCAGGCCTTTGCCCTGCTTCCTGGGTGCATCTTTCCAGGTCCACAACCTGCTAATCGAAAAATTATAGACGGCGCTCATTTCAATGGCTAGGATGTTAGCCAGGTTCTTTAGAAAGTAGCTCTTAAATCCCAAGAACTCTATGAAAATAGTTATCAGCAAGAAGTTCACGAGGGCAGCGCTACATCCAACGATGAGAAATTTCATTATCCGTTCGTTATAAGTCATAACATTCACTTTCCAATCAAATGTGCCGGGGCTTGCAAGAAGGATGATCAAACAACAACATTTTAACAATAATACATTCACGAGCTTTATTCCAATGAACAAGTAAGCCCATATAAGAGAAAGCAGTGATTGCCAGCCCAGTCAAGGTTTTATTACGTCCATTTATTAAAACCACACCTGAAAACCCCGTCCTGTGGACGGGGATGACAGGTATGTCTGCTGAAAGCAGATAAAAGCAAACTGGATGCTGAAACCAGTTCAGCATGACAAGACGGGTCGGTTCTAGTCTTTTTGTCATCCCGAACTTGTTTCGGGATCTCGTTTCGTGTTTAGAGAATTTGTGTGTTAAAGCCCCGCCCCGTGGGCGGGGTTCTTTATCTTTTATAATCTCTTAGGCCTCGCAGATTTTGTCTTTAATTCGGATTTAGACAACGACCGTTTACAAAACTTGAAAATATCAATACGGTCTGTTAGCTTTTAAAAGATGACGAGAAAAACAACCAAAAGCCTCGCTAGCGATAACAAGCCAAAAGATGTGGCCCAGCAGGACAACGATGTACATGAAACGAACCTGTCGCCATTTTACATCTATGCCCTCGCTTTTTTCTCCGGTATGTCAATCATGGCGGTTGAGCTTTGCGCATCCCGGCTCATGGCGCCATTTTTCGGAACGTCCACCTTTGTCTGGACAAACATTATCGGCATTATCATGATTGCCCTGTCGATCGGCTACTTCATTGGAGGAAGGCTTGCCGACCGGAAGCCGCAGCTCCGCATCCTTCTGAAGCTTCTGATGGCAGCCTCTGCCTTTCTCCTTGCTCTCCCTTTCGTGGCATCACCGCTTGTCAGGTGGCTCGCATCACTCATGGGGAGCTTCAATTCGTCCTTCTCCTTCATATTTTTCGGGTCCCTTTGTGCCATCATACTTCTTTTTTCCCCGCCTATTGTGGTGATGGGTATGACGAGCCCGTTTCTCATCAGGATTATCGCCCGGAGCGGCCACGTAGGCGACTCTGCCGGGCACATCTTTGGAATCTCAACCATCGGGAGCGTTTTGGGTACATTTTTGCCAATACTTGTTTTCATTCCCACCTTAGGTACAGCCACGACGATACTTTTTTTTGCGGCTGTCCTCTTCGTTGTCAGCGCGCTGGGTTTTTCCAATAGAAGGACCGCGCTCCTTTGCATCGTAGCGGCTGTACCGTTTCTCTTTCCGATACCTCCAATGCGGCAGATCCCCGGAAAGGTCTATTCGACGGAGTCAGCCTACCAGTACATAGAGGTGTTTGACAGAGGTCCCTTCCGCTATCTCGTCTACAACGATGCTGTAGGGTTCCAAACGGCTGCCAGCAAAATAAGCGTCTTTACCGGCCTCTATTACGACTACTACTCGCTTCTTCCTTTGTTGTTCGGGAGTCCCCCCCGAAGCGCTCTGATTATCGGCCTGGGAGGCGGGATCATAGCGAACCAAATGCACCACTTTTATCCGGACATGGGCGTTGACGGTGTTGAGATAGACCCAAAGGTAATAGAGATTGCCCGAAAGTATTTCGCCCTTACCGATACCGTGAAGGTATTTAATCAGGACGGACGTATCTTCATGAACCTGGGAAAAAGAAAATACGACATCGTCATTATCGACGCCTACACCCAACAGGTCTATATCCCTTTTCACCTTACGACGATAGAGTTCTTCAGCGAAGTGAAAAGGGGACTCTCGAACGACGGAATTGTTGCCATGAACGTTTCCTCGGCAAAAAACGACTCACCCCTCATCAGGAGCATCACCAATACGCTTCGGTGTGTATTCGCTCATGTATACCAGCTCAGAATCCCGGGTTCCGTTGATAATTTCGTGCTTGCCTCGGATCGGAACATCAATTTTGCGTTTCCTACATCTGGGGTTGAAAAAGAAATGCAAGATATGGCACGGTACAGCCAGCGGTTCTTTACCGAGAGCCCATATGACGAGAGATACAGGCCTCTGACTGACGATAGGGCACCGATAGAGCACATGGTGGATTGGGAAATACTGAAGCAATTTGTCAAAGGTTAGATCGGGCCTGAGCCTCCCTATCTTTCCATCACCTCATCACCTCATCTCCTCATCTCCTCATCTCCTCATCTTTTCTCTCCGCGTCACCGCGCCTCCTTATTCTCCGTGTCTTCCTATTAGTCGGATATCTGCCTTTTCTCCGTCTCCCAATCACCGTTTCACCGCGTCCCCGGCGCTCATTATCTTTATTATTCCCCCCATCTCCTCATCCCCTCATCTCCTCATCTGCCGATCTCTTCACTCCTAAGGACTGTGTGAGATTCCGCAGTAGATGAGAGTTTCCCCGCTAAAAAGGTTCGAAATTTCACAAGTCCACAAGAACGCCATTCTTTACATTGGAAATAACAATTCTAACTGATTGAATTGATTAAATGTTTTTGCCGTGCAAATAACGTGTCCCTCTGCCCTCCGGATCCGGAACTTGGTATGGGATTTGCGTTATATCAGGTCAGTTGGATTTAGATCGAAGCGGTACTTGGAAATGAAGGTTAAACTGGCGAAACTGATTTTAGGATTTTCATTGATTGCTATTGTCTTAGCGGGGTTTTTGACGCCCGTTGAGGCGAATGTCAGCGCAACCTTTCTATACAGCCTTTCTAACTTCACGGGCAAGATTCCTTATGATACCACGAGAATGACCGTCGACAAAAAAACAGGAGAGATTTACGTCATTTATGAAAACTTGCTCAAAGTATTCAACCCAGCGGGAATGGAAATATATAATTTTGGTGAAGATTTAGACGTTGGACAGATCATCGATCTAGCTGTTGTTCCGAATGGTGATCTGCTGCTTCTCACAGTCAAGGATTCGAAAGAGACATTGGTCAAATGCAATTACAGGGGAGATCCGATCTCAAGAATGGAGCTTTCCGGATTTGGGGCGAATCGTCTGGTATGCCATGGCGATAGCCTCTATTTCGCATCTGCCGAGGGAATGAAAATTGTCATTACTGACCTTGAGGGCAACTTTAAGAAAGGATACGATCTCGTCTCTCTTCTTGAACTCAAAGAAAAGGAGAGAGAGGGTGCGGAGATATTTGGTTTTAGTGTTGACGGGAGCGGAAATATTCTATTTACGATTCCTGTTCTGTTTAAGGCCTTCATGCTTTCAAATGATGGCAAAATTTCGTATTTTGGCAGGCCGGGCGGCGCTCCAGGAAAATTTAATGTGGTTTCGGGAATTGTAAGAGATAGCAAAGAGAATTTTCTGGTGGTTGACCGATTAAAATCCGCCGTGATGATTTTCGACAAGAAGTTTAATTTCGTGACCCAGTTTGGCTTTCGCGGCTTAAAGCCGGAAAACCTCTTTGCCCCGGATGAGATCGCCATTGACACCAACGACAGGATCTATGTAACCCAGGGCAGAAAAAGGGGGGTCAGTGTTTTCAAGCTGACTTACAACTAAGACAAACAGGGGGGTAATTCGGGGGGAAATAAAAAATGGAGAAGGAGGTGGTGGAAAGCAACCAAGTTAATAGTAAGCAGTAGGCGGTATGCAGAAGGCAGTAAGCAGTAAAGAGTAAGCAGTAGGCAGAATGCAGTAAACAGAAAGCAGTAAGCAGTAAAAAAAACAAAAACTAATTAGGAGGAAGAAAATGAAAGCATTGAAATTGAGTTTGGTTATCATGGCTGCGGCCTTGTTAACCCTTGGTTTAGGGGGAATGGCCTATGCTTTCCATGCTGGCGGTGTTGCGGATTGTGCCGGTTGCCACAGCATGCATAGCCCATTAAGTAATGCGCATTTATTAGTTGGTTCAGATGCCAGCTCAACATGTTTGACCTGTCATGAGCACGCGGGGGATACGGGTCCAAGCTCCTACCACGTGAGCACTGCTCAGGCCAATTTGACCGTGGGAACCGCTCCTCTCCAGAGAGGCCCGGCCGGAGACTTTGCCTGGTTGAAGAAAAATTATTCCTGGACGGCTCATGGAACGGCTAGTAACGAGGATGGTTCTATCCACGGCCACAGCATTATTGCTGCGGACAATGGCTATACGGTTGTTGATCCTGCACATGCCACGTCACCTGGCGGCAGTTTCATGTCAAGCAACCTCGGCTGTGACAGCTGCCATGACCCTCACGGAAAAGGCAGAATACTCAGCGACGGCTCATTTGCGACTACCGGCGCCCCGATTATAGCATCCGGTTCAACGGCCAGTGCCAATCCCCCCGCTGGTCAGGCATACGGGATCTACAGGATATTGGCCCATCCAAACTATACCGGAGCTCCGGGTGCGACTTATACCACATGGCCAGTCGCAGTTTCTCCGTCTTCGTATAACAGGACCGAAGCTGCCACGATGACTCGAATTGCTTATGGCGGTGGTAGCAGCGCGAATGGCTGGGGAAAATGGTGCGGAACCTGCCATGCGCAGATAGCAACCGGAGCAGGACTTAAAGGCCATCCTTCCCATCCGGTGGATGCGGCAATAACTGCTAACTTCGCAACTAATTACAACAACTATGTGATGTCGGGCAATACGAGTGGGACATTCCCTGGTACAGCACCCGGTCCCTACAGCTCACTCGTGCCTTACCAGGAAGCAACGAGTGCACTTGGGACCCTCTTCAGTCACGCGAAAACCGACAACAGCGTCCTTGGCGGTCCGTCGGCAACCGACGAGGTAACGTGTCATTCCTGTCACAGATCGCACGCCTCCGGTTGGCAACATGCGTTAAGGTGGAATAATAATGAGACGTTCATCGTGAACAACGGTGCATGGCCTGCTGATGATGGCCGGACGTCCATAGAGACACAGGGCGCCATGTACGACAGACCGGCGACTATGTTTGCAACCTACCAGAGGTCGCTCTGCAACAAGTGCCATGCGATGGACTAATCGGAAAGTCGCATAGCGCATAAAGCAGAGAGCATAGGGTAATAAGTAAGCTAAAATGCCCATGAGGGCTGACAGAAATGTCAGCCCTTTTTTTTAGTTGAGTTTTAAGCATTCTTGAAGAATAGATCGTGGTGTGATAAGCTACCCGGATAGGGTAAGCCGTCACTACTGACTACTGATTTGCAGATAGATGATTTTTCTTCGAAAAATACTAAATTCACCCCATTACTTCCGGCGGTATTTCGAAGTTCATTAAAAAAGGAAGCTCAAAGTTCAAAGCTAAAAGGTAGGAATGCAGATATTTAGTTTTCCCTTCGGGGATGGTGGAAACCCCTCCCCTTCAAGCGAAGTTCTTTTTGCGATAGGGTGCTAAACCCTGAGCCTCCTTCCCCCTTGAGGGGGGAAGGTTGGGATGGGGGTGATTAGCTTTCATGGTCCACCCCCACCCTGGCCCTCCCCCATCACCGAGGGGGAGGGATTTTAGGTCGAGTTAAGCCGATTTTATGTGAAAACCCCTCGCCTTCAAGACGAGGGCAGTTTAGTTTTTTCTGCTTCAATTATTTGAGCAAAGGATTCTTGAAAAAACAAGGAGATACAGATGGGCAATAAAATGTCGGGGAAGAGGGAAAGAGCTTGCCCCGTACTCGATACGGGGTTGAGGGGCGCTATG
>Ga0335070_10001988_pt1 | contig 23774 bp, 18 predicted proteins | sample Lox_Sample_13_FD_206722 | JGI IMG/M metagenome (GOLD analysis project Ga0335070, IMG submission 206722) | Soil microbial communities from Loxahatchee National Wildlife Refuge, Florida, United States - Lox_Sample_1.3 | ecosystem: Environmental > Terrestrial > Soil > Wetlands | place: USA...
CGACCGCAAATTGTGGGAAGCTTGCACGATGACACGGCCCTGCTGTGACCATGGGTTCACAATTTCGTAGGGTGACTGCAACTGCTTGGCGGAGCGAATCCGGACTTTCTTGCCCAGAAATGCGGTTACCGCGGCCGCGATCACAACCAATATTTCCGGGCTGACTTCCTCGGCCTGAGCAGGTTCGGCTGTTGTCACAGCAGGCGTTACTGCCACTTTCGCGGGCGGCGCGGCAACGGACGCGGCCCCTGCCCGTGTCGCTGGCGACCGCTCTGCAATCTGAGCTTCTAGGGCGTTGAGAGCCTGGGTAAGCGCGTTCAGTTGCCGTTCGGTTTCCCGTCGCAATTCTGCAACGGACCGCCGGAGAGCGCGCAGTACACTGACGTACGTGAGCAAGCCGCCTACTGCGACCACCACGGCGACTACCGCTACATCGATGCCATTCAGTGCCACACGCTGCTCCTCATCACCGCCTCAGGGGAAACGTCGCCATGCACGCCAAACCTGACCAGCGTTGCAACAAGATGAAAGTCTTGACACGGTATGCGATCTCGGTTGTAAAGCCAGATTGATCAACCGCTGCTAGAATTCGGTCAAATTCGTCACGAGAAAGCGGCTGTACTTGCTTTCGGCCCGATGGAAATGACTTCAGCTTCATTGAAGGATCAGAGGCGATGAGATCGGTCGCAAACGCCCACTTGAAGAAGGTCTTAACCATCGACCAATGCACTGCTGGGCTGTCACTGTCTTTCTTGAATGTCCAGCCGCTCCGCCATTCCGTGAGCAGTAAAGCGGTGACATCTTTCAACAAAATGATGCCTTTCGCATTTGCGAACTCACGGAGACGTCCGAGCAGCCGTCGCGCTTTGGAGAGGTCTTTGACTCCCCGCTGATCCATATCCTTCAGGTACAGATCGACTCCCGATTCGATGGTGATGGCTTCAGTCTTCTTGGGCGGGTCAATACCCATCTCTTTCAGATTGAGTTCCTGTTCGAGTTGGCGGGCCTTTTTGTTCGCGATTTCCCACGTGCGCGTCTTCGCCGACTTTCTGCCCTTCTTGCCCCACCGTAACCAGAGCGGGCATTTACATCTTTTCTGGGCACCATCATTCCCTTGGTTTTTCTCCCGGCACTTCTTCGTGTGCCGTTGTACAACCTTCACAATCGCCATAGCTAGATTCCCTCTACGGCTTAAATACCGTCCAAACCGTCAAAAACACGAAACGGCTGCGGCAGTACAAAAGCGGTACAAAATTTTGGGGATTCAACGTAAGCGGTTGGAAAATCGGGGCAAAAGAATGGCTCCTCAGGTAGGACTCGAACCTACAACCCTTCGGTTAACAGCCGAATGCTCTGCCATTGAGCTACTGAGGAGTGTTGTGTCGCGGGCTGGCGCCCACTCCACTTCATCATAGCATTTTTGTTCTTTTCAGTGAACTCCGTGCTCGTTCAGAAATGCGCTGTACTGCTGGTCGACGGACTGGATGTGGTTCCGCAGCCATTGCTGCAGGAAGGTCATCAGCTGCGGCGTTACGTTCGACGTCCCGGCCTCGAATTCTTTCTTGAACGCGAGCACTTTGTCGGTCAGCGCCTTGTGTTCCCCCTTGTGCGCAATGTAGCCGGGAAACTTGTGCGCGCTCATCAGCCGCTCCTCGGCGGCGAAGTGGTGCACCGTGTAATCGAGCAGACGGTCGAGCACGTCTTTCGCGATGTCTTTGCCGTGGCCCGAGGCCATGGCCGTGTGCAGTTCGTTGATGAGGGCGAATAGTTTCTTGTGCTGAGTATCGAAAGCGTTCACCTTCACGCTGTACGCGTCTTTCCACTCAAACGTGCTGCTCATGATTTCTCCTAGCCTCAGACTAGATGCGCCGGACTCGGGCGGGACAGATCACCTAGGTATGCATCTGACTTCTCAGTTCCCTTTTTGGCGGGATGTTCGTTTCGGGATTCACGCTGGCATTCTGGTACGCTGAATCTTGGAAAACTCTTCACCACGGAGGGCACCGAGTTTCACAGGGGGCAGTCGGGCTGGTTCGTGGTGGAAATTCCCTGACTGGCCGGTGGCGATTGCGAGTTGCAAGGGATCCTTCGACTGCCTTGTCGTCCGCTTCTTGCGGACGACAACTTCGCTCAGGATGACAGAAGTTTTAGGGTATCGCTGATTTGAGGCTCTTATGACAGGAGGTCGTGGGTTGATCGTTCTTTCTTCCCTTCTCTTTATTATTGTTGGCGCGGTCTTCGCCGCCGACGACTCCCACTCTGCGCAGAAATCCGCTCCTGTGCCCGACGCTCCTCCCGTTGCCGATCCCAAGCCCATTGCCGAAATGTTCCATGGGACGCGCGTCATCGACAGCTACCGCTGGCTCGAGAAGGCCGACGATCCCAAGACGCAGAAATGGGTCGCCGACGAAAACGCCTACACCCGCGCCCTGCTCGACCCTCTCCCCGGACGCGACGCCATCCACAAGCGGCTGACCGAACTTCTTTCCATCGGCAGCATCACGCCGCCGCAGATCGCCGGACATCATTACTTCTATACGAAGCGTGAAGGGATGCAGAATCAGCCGGTATTGTATGTACGCGACAGCGTCGGCTCGGGAAAAGAGCCCGCCCCCGACCGCGTCCTTATCGACGCCAACCAACTCGCCGCCGACGGGACGATTGCGCTCGACTGGTTCCAGCCTTCGGAAAATGGCAAGTACGTCGCCTACGGAACTTCGCAGTCCGGGTCCGAGATGTCCACTCTGCACGTCATTGAGACGAAGACGGGTACGATTCTTCCGGACACGATCGAGCGCACGCGCGCGGCGTCGATCGCGTGGCTGCACGACAACTCCGGCTTCTACTACACGCGCTATCCGCAGAAAGGAGAAGTCGAGCCCGGACAGGAGATGTACAACCGTCACGTCTTCTTCCACCTGCTGGGCAGCCCGGTCGAGACCGACGACAAGATATTCGGCGAGGGCCGCGATCCCGAGGACTGGCCCAACGTTCAGCTCTCCAACGATGACCGCTGGCTGCTCATCACCGTCGAGCAAGGATGGACCAAGTCCGAGCTGTACCTGCAGGATCTGAAATCCGACAAGCCGGCCAGCCGCCTGACCCTGGGCAAAGATTTTCTCTATCGCGCCGAAGTGTACGACGGCAAGGTTTACATCACGACCAATGAGGATGCGCCGCGCTATCGCGTGTTCGTGACTGACGCCGGGAACTTCGAGCGCGAGGCGTGGAAGGAACTCATCCCGCAGACCGATGCCGTGTTGCAGGGCGTGGCCGTGTTTGGCGGTAAATTGTTTGCGCAGTACGAGCAGAATGCGACGTCACAGTTGAAGTTGTTTGATTTGGATGGGAAGAGTATCGGCGGTATTTGGCTTCCCACGCTTGGGACAGTGTACGGGGTAGGTGGCCGCTGCGATCGGGATGAGATGTTTTATGGATTTCAGTCGTTCACGTTTGCGCCTTCAATTTATCGGGTGGACCTCAAGGCGTTCGTCACACAAGCGGCCGAACTTCAGGGGTTAAAGTCCTTCTCTGCCGACACGCCTTTCCGTCGCGGCATTCCCCCTAGCGAGGGAAACCTCACTCAAGTCAGCAAACAGCCTGAACCGACAACCGATGAGACCCTCTGGGCCAAAGTTGACGCACCTTCGATCGATCCTTCCGCCTACGATGTCGCGCAGGAATGGTTCAAGTCGAAAGACGGCACGCGCGCGCCCATGTTCATTGTGCATAAAAAAGGTCTGGCGAAAAACGGGCACAATCCCACGCTGCTCACCGCCTACGGAGGCTTCAACGTCAGCCTCACACCTGCCTTCAGCCGCACCGCGTATCTCTGGATGGAACGCGGCGGCGTCTACGCTGTGGCCAACCTGCGCGGCGGCGCCGAGTTCGGAGAAGACTGGCACCGCGCTGGCATGTTGGACAAGAAACAAAATGTTTTCGACGACATGATTGGCGCGGCTGAACACCTGATCAGCGAGAAGTACACGGACAAGCATCATCTGGCCATCATGGGCGGATCGAACGGCGGCCTGCTCATGGGCGCTATGATGACGCAGCGTCCCGACCTGTTCCGCGCCGTCATCTGCCAGGTGCCGCTGCTCGACATGCTGCACTACCAGGATTTCCAGATCGCGAAATTGTGGATCCCCGAGTACGGCAGTTCCGAAAAGCCCGAGCAGTTCAAGTGGCTCTACGCCTATAGCCCGTACCATCACGTGAAGCGCGACACGGAATATCCCGCAGTCCTATTCATGACCGCCGACACCGATACCCGAGTCGACCCCATGCATGCAAAGAAGATGGCCGCGCTGATGCAAGCCGACGCTCGCAATGGGACGAGCAAGACGCGTCCGATTTTGTTACGGATCGAGTCAAAGGCGGGGCATGGCGCGGGGAAACCCGTGACGAAGCAGATTGAAGAGTTTACGGATGTCTATTCGTTTTTGTTCTGGCAGGTGGGGGGAGAGAAGGCGTCGTTGGCCGGTGGTCGTTAGTCGTTGGCTTTTTCCCGGGCGGCGTTGAGGTCCGTGGTACCACCCTTTCGCAAACTGCGCGAAAGGATGGGGCAGCCTGTTCAGTGGTGCTGCAAAGGTGGGGCGCCCGGCAGGTGGGAAAGAATTAAATCTCACCGCAGAGTACGCCGAGGACGCAGAGGAAAAAAGATCTAAGTTGTTTCGAGGTCCGTGGTACCCACCCTTTCGCAAGCTGCGCGAAAGGATGGGGCACCCTCTTCAGTGGCGGTCTAAAGGTGGGGCACCCGGCTCTAGCTCAACATCGAGCTGTCTTCGCTCTCCAGCGATCAGTCGCAGCATAGGGCGGGACGAGCCCGACGGATCGGTGTAAACCCAGCCCTTGTATCCCTTCGCCGAGACTACAATCACCAAGTCACGTTCTGAGGGTACAGTGACACTGAATTCGCCGCCAGCGTGTGAAGAGGACGCGCCGCCCGCGTTGTCATCTACATCGACGTACCTTATAGAGGCCCCCTTGATGGGTTTTCCGCTAGACTTGTCCTGCACAGTTCCAACCAGGATCGCGCCAGCTGCCTGAAGATGGATGGTGACATCCGGGGATGGATTCGCTGCCGAGACTACGACCGGCTCACCTGGGCCCTGATTTTCGGTGGAATACCCTTCTGCTTCTTTAACGGCAAACACGTGGTACGTTCCGAACCCGACTTTAGGGATCTGAAACTGTCCGTGATCTGTAGCTATGGTGCAGTCTATCGTGGTTGAGCTCTTGCCTGTACTCTGTGAGAGGCAGACGCTCGCACCCTCGACGATCTGACCATGATCATCCAACACTGACCCAGAGATCCGACCGACACTCTGGGCAATGGACAGGGGGGTTACACAGCCGAGGAACACGAACGCGAGACTTGGCTTCATGCTGAACACTCCCACGGAACCCGAACATTCAGTTCAGTAGTCCGATTCTAGCCTGCGCTACGTCCAATTTCTGCTCAAGTCTCCGGCAGGCGGCGCGCATATTGTGCTTCTGCTCGATGAGCGTTCTCAGGTCCTGAACCACGACCGCGTATAGATCTGCATCTTTCGGAATCGTTGGATCCTTCAGCTCTTCGATGAAGCTTTCTGTTCCCTGGTGTTGATATATATCTCTCAATCGGGACATGGCTTCCAGGCTGGCTCGCCGTCCTCTCAATAAAGGCTCTGCATACTGCGCATCGCCAAAGGTTGTTCCGTCTGCGAATTGAACCCACAGCGTAGTCACGTCGCATGTGGACCGCGACGAGCCCACAATAAGCGGTGATTGTCCGACCTCATTCCTCCCACTCGTCTCGAACGGGACCGTGTCGCCCGGTTTCATGAGCGACGGTTGGAAAAAGAGTTCATATTGGTTAACCTGTGCCCCCCGCGCCCCACTTGGATATTCTACGGACAGAGACTCAACAACGGCAACGATATCCTTTGTCGATGAATTTGTAACCACCCAGCTAGCTTGGATCGATCTATCAAACTGCCCGTCGTGCGGCTGCTCGGTTACTATAGCCGTACCCGAATTTCGGAGCGGTGACGCAGCAGCTGACTTATCCTCGATTGTCACAATGTCTGACGCCAGAGCCATTCCAACGAGCGTGAAAAGAACAGCAAACATCCCCCGTATCATTTCGTCTTCCTTAAGGATGGCATAACATCTGTCGTCAACACCCGGTCTTGGTTGTGATGTCCGTGAATCCTACCGACGTAGCAACACAAGTGGAGCCTCCAGTTACCTCAATGGAATTGGCGCAGCACAGTGTCTCGACCGACTGCAGGTGCTTTACGCATGCGCCTACTGCACGCTTGCACGGATATGCTCCTCAACTCCATTGAGTTGACGACGTAAATGATGCTGAATTAACTTGGCACAGGATTCCGCCACGTTCAGCCTCCCAATGACAGGTAAGTGCACACTGGTTGCCGGAACTATAGCAGGAGGACTGGGTGAGCGGTATCGTACCTCCTTGTCCGACGGCGTATTGTTCAGCAACAACACAAACACACAACATCATAAGTAGTCGACTTACTCGATACATAGTACTCCTTCATTTCGAGAGCTATTTACCACATACCTTACTGCATGTCAACAACTACCTGCCTTGGGATATCACTTACTGCTCGCGCTCACGCACGTCTGTGATCTCAGTCACGCCGGATGCTGCATCCCTTACTTCCGGGTGCCCCGTCGTTTCGCTTTTGTGCGTTGCCCTCAAGGTCCGGGGTTCGAGAGATCCCTCGCTCCGCCTGGAGAAAGCGGCACCGCTCGGGATGACGCCCATAATTAGGTGGTAGACCGGGGCAGACGGGACGTTCAGTAGGTGTCTGCTGGACCTCAGCGGCTGAAGCCGCGATTCAATTCGTGCGCGTTACGGCGCGGCTTAAGCCGCGCCCTTTCAAAACGGAGCGAGAGCGGTTTCAAGCTCTGGACGCCTTCCGGTTTGTTTCTTTCGTCCCTACGGGACTGGGCGCCGTTTCTTTTTCTAACCCAGCGCTTGCGCGCTGGGCTGTATTCTTTCGCCGCTTTGCGGCTGGGGTCGTGGTGGACTGGCGCGATTGGGTAACCAGGCCGGCCGAGATGCGGTTGCCCTTGAGGTCCGTGGTTCGGGAGACCCCTCGCTCCGCCTGGAGAAAGCGGCTCTGCTCGGGATCACGCCATCCCTAACGTATTCCCCCTATCTTCACCGATCGGATTCTTGTTTCTTGTCGCTGGTGTTTCTTGTCACAGTGGTCTGTACTTTTGGTCACGGACTCTTTATTGGAACATTCTTATTCTTAAATATCTGCCCAAAATTTGGTTGGGGATGGTGGTTGCGCTTGAGAGCGCGACTTAGGGAGGAGTGTTCTGTGGAGCAGAGTTTCGGGGTTTCAACTTTTTCGGGTTGTAACGACAAAAGCAAAGTCAAAAGCAAAGTCAAAAACAAAGACAACGTCAAAGGCGCCGGACAAGAGTGTCCGACCCACATGCTGAGTCGCACTACCGAGTATGTGGATTGGATTTGTGCAGTGGCGGAGGAGAATTGGTGGGAGGAGTTGCGTGGGGATCCGAAGCGGTTGGGGGAAGTTTCGCAGGCGGCGTTTTTGCTGAAGGCGCGGATGCTGGGCTTGAGCGTGGCGATTCCGTGGGGAGACAGCGATGCGAATGATTTTGTGGTGTGGTCGCGGAATTCGAAATCAAAGTCAAAGGCGTCGGACAAGAGTGTCCGACCCACACGTGTCCGACCCACATCGAGTGTCCGAGCGACGTCTGGTGGATTGATATTGCGGGTGCAGGTGAAGGGGACGGGAAGATTGTATCGGCGGGGATATGAAGTGCAGCCGGTGCGTTCGACGCGCGGCGGGGGGAAGAAGCGGTATACGAAGAAAGATATTGATGTGCTGGTGGCGCATGTGCAGCCGGTGGATGCGTGGTACGTGATCCCGATTGAGAAGGTGGGGCGGGCGAAGAGCTTGCGGTTGTATCCGGGGATTGAGAGCCGGAATCCGCGGTGGGAGCAGTGGCGCGACCGGTGGGATTTGCTGGGGAAGCGATAGCTGGGGGAGCGAGCACCGGTTCAGGTCGGGCAAAGATCTGCAGTTACGGTCGCACGAGAGGATCTGGGCCGGACACTCTTGTCCTGCTAGGCGCGGGCGGGGATGTTCACATTGTCGGGTTGGGCCGGGTCGTCGGCAGTGCGGCGGCGGGTGGCGATGCGGCTCATCTCGAGGCAGCGCTGGCAGGGGCACTTGAGGTAAGGATCAGCGGGCGCGGCCATGTGTCCGCAGCTGAGGCAGACGAACCATTCCCGGTGGGGCCGGTGCAGCATCGGCCGGAATTCGCTGTCCAGCACACAATACGGGCAGCGCACAATCTCTTCGGACATTCTGTGTGGCTCTCCTTCGCTTTCGTCCTGCGCCACAACGATCGGGGCAGCGACTCCGGGCCAGCAGGGGAGGCACGGCGAGTCTCCAAAACGCGCTCGCACAAGAAAGTTGCCTGCGCCGGAAGTTGTTACTGTAAAGCAGTAATGGCTCGTGTGTAATGGCCCGGAAGTTCGAGAGAAGTAGCCCAATCGTGGAGGGTGGCGATCCGTGGCCATTGTGCGGGGCCAATTCCACCGGCACAGCCACAAGCTACTCCAACAATGCAGCCGCGGACGCTGCCTTCCACACCTGCGCAGACACAAACTCCGACGTACTCACAGCCGCAAAATAATTCGCCCCATGTGAACGACACGCCGCAGGCGCCTCCGCCACCGGACCGCACGGTTTCGCCGATGACGCCGAATGCACCGAACGAATAGCTATCGATCGAAGGTCAATGCGGTGAAGCGCCCGCCAACGTTGCTTGGCCGCCGAGCAGGATGCGACGAGCGCGCGCGGTCTCGTTGGGGTACAGGTCCTTAGGCACGGGCAGACCAGACTGCGCCACCTGCAAACGCGCGCACTGGCTCGGATCACTGTGGCAGAACTTCTGCCGCAGGGCCTCTGTGGTCTTGGGCAGGATCCGGAGCTGGGTGGAAAAGAATTGACACTGATTCAGCTTGTTGCAATCGGGCATAAGACTCCGCCGTGACGCAAGGACTGCTCTCCATATGCAGATCGGCGAAATATCGCTGCAGCAGCATGGCATACCTGCATACGACGGGATCGGATAGGCAGGAATGGGAAAGAGTTCGGCAGCAATCTCGGGGGCGCACGCTCGAAAGCTTAGAACTCCTTAGTTCGGGCGTTCGTCTCAGGTGTTCGGCCTCTGACTTCAGTTATTGCTGCCTACGACGCTTGTACAGGCTTTTACTTAGATTCGCTGTTGCCTCTGACAACGGGCACTTTCCAGTTGTTTCGACGGGAAGGTGCTGCATTTGACGCAGGAGTCGTTGTATCGGCCGCAGGAGTATTACGAATTGGGGCGGTGAGAGTTGGTCGTGCGGTTTATACGGGCTGGGCTCACCGTCGAGGCTTGAGGAGAGGGAGGTCTCTCGCTCCGCCTGGAGAAAACGGCTCCATTCGGGATGACTCCGGCGTTTCTGCTAGCTCCGGCATTTCTGCGTTTCCTCTAGCCGAGGAATCATAAGGGTTTGCCGATTTCCCATTGATGGCCGAAGGGATCAGACACGCGGCCGACGCGCCAGCCATGTTCTTCTGACACAGGAAAGACTTGGTGCGCGCCGGCGGAGATGGCACGGGCGAAGACGGTATCGGGATCATCCACGACCAGTACGATGCGGACCGTGCTGCCGTTCAGGGAGTCAGGGCTGAAGTTCGCGTGCGCGGGAGATTCGTCGCTGAGCCAGAATTTTGCGCCGTCGATGGAGAGTTGAGCGACCGTGCTCGTTTCATCGCCGATGCGGAACAGTTCGGTGGCGCCGAAGGCGGATTTGTAGAAGTCGACGGCGCGGGATCCGTTGCGGACGTTGAGCCAGGGGGAGATGGTTGACATGGTTTCCTCGGTGTCGACGCAGCGGCTAAAGCCGCAATTATTCCTGCTTCCTATGGCACGGCTGAAGCCGTGCCCTGATACGAACCTTTCGTGGGTTCGTGCGAAAGAGCTATGCGGCAGCGCGTTTTAGTTCGTCTACGTCGATTTTCGACATCTTGAGCATGGCTTGCATCACTCGCTTGGATTTTTCAGGATCTTTGCTCGACATCAGTTCCATGAGTTGTTTGGGAATGATCTGCCAGGACAGTCCGTATTTATCCTGCAGCCAGCCGCAGCGGTCTTCCCTGCCTCCGGCACCGAGTTTCTGCCAGAGATCGTCGACCTCTTGCTGCGTCTCGCAGTTGACGAACAGAGAAATGGCGGGAGTGAACGAGAACGTTGGGCCTCCGTTGAGGGCGATGAAATGCTGGCCCTCGAGTTGGAAGGTGATGGTCATGACCTGGCCTTTCGGGCCGGGGCCAGCGTCGCCGTAGCGGGAGGCGGTCAGGATTTTCGAGTTGTTGAAGATGGAGACGTAGAAGTTGGCGGCTTCTTCGGCTTTGTCGTTGAACCAGAGGAAGGTGGTGATTTTCTGCATGGGATTCTCTTCCTTTCGGAGAATTACGACGCAGCGGAGACCGAAATTCTAGCACGTAGGGGGACGCAGTTGGATACGAGGCGTCTGTTATGAAGTACATAAAAAATCTGCCCCGAGAGTCGTGGAGCGGGAGATCCCTCGGCGCGCTGGTAGAAGCGCGCGCCTTCGGGATGACGCCGCTTGAAGTTGGAAGGAAATCCAGTGAAGTTCGAGATCCCAACTTTGGGCTTGTGTGATCGATGCAAAAATCCCCACGTCTCGCGCAAAGGGCGCGCGAGAAGTGGGGCACCCGCCTTGATTTAGTGGTTATTTAGTGCTGCTTGGTACATGGCGTTTAGCAGGTCTTGCGAGTGGCCGTCGTAGTCCGCGTCTAACGACCACATCCAGGTACCGCCGAAGCCGCGAGTGTAGTCGGAATATTGGGTGCGGTAATAAGTGGAGAACGCGTCGTCGTAAGTGATGAAGCCGTTGCTGCCATCGGCCTTCAACATGTACGGAACGAAAGCGTTGGGATCGCGATAGCTCACCCATCCTCTTTTATTGATCAGGTTCTTGAAGAACGTGCCGTAGTTCTGCGTCTGCACCATGTAGTCGCAGGCCTGATCGTCGGTCCAGTAGGAATTGGGGCACCGCTCGAAGAGCTGGTTGATGTTGGTGTAGTAGTAGCCGTAGAAGGGCATGCCCATGTTGAGCTGCTGCGCGGGGACGGTCGCGAGAAAAATGTCGGCGGTACCTTTGGCGCTGCCTCCGGGTTGGCATTCGTAAGGCGCGGGATTGTTGTAATCCCAAAAGATGGGAGAGTTCAGCTGGCCGTGCGCGGTCCAGGGGCCGGCGCAATCGAACATCATGATGTTGAAGTAGTCGAGTGATTTCTGCAGAGTCTTGGTGTCGTAGCCGTAACCGCCCCAGGGAGCAACATCGATGGAGAGCGTGTAGTTGGGATTCGACTTGCGGAACAGCGCCATGAGCTTGTCGAGAAAGATGCGATCGCCGGTGGTGGCGGGATATTCCCAGTCGATGTCGGCGCCATCGTATCCGTATTGCTGTTCGAAGGCCGCGACGTTGTCGACCAAAGTTTGCGCGGCGCCGCTGGCTTCGAGACCGGGGAAATCTCCTCCGAGGAGAAGAAGGACGCGGACACCGGCTGCGTGCGCGTTGGAGATGAGTTCGGGCTCGAGGAATCCATCGGGAACGCTGAGTGTGCCAGTGGCGTCGAAACCGACTCCGGCGTGATTGATGTGGGTGAGCTGGTGAAAAGGAATTTGCGCGGCGGAATAGGGGGGGTTGTTAGACCGGCTCCAGTATCCGTAGTCGCCGATGAGGCGCTTGGGAAGTTGAGCTTGGGCGGTGGCGATCAGGAGAACGGACAGGAGTGCGAGCCGGGAGATCATTGAAATACCTCGGTGGGCCGGATGGAGCGCGGGGCGCGGGATCCGGCACGGAGTGGAATTTTAGCATAGAGGGACGGGCTTCCATGTCTCGCAAAGGCGGCGAGACGTGGGGCATCCCCGGCGTTTTTTGGGAAGTCAAAATCTCAAATAGTGGGAAGTTTTGGGAGATCCCTCGGCGCGCTGGTGAAAGCGCGCGCCTTCGGGATGACGCCGGTTGAGTTGTGCGGGACAATGCCTTCTTGCTCACCCCGATGATTGTGAGATCGACATAAAAATCCCCACGTCTCGCGCAAAAAACGCGCGAGAAGTGGGGCACCCGGAGCTCATCACTTCATGCTTTAGTAATGCGTGCCTTGACTGGCGTAGGCGTCGGTTAGCGAGATTACTTTTAGAGCGCTTTGCAGATCTTGTTGTGACGACTTGCTGGTTACTTTCAGCGTGACGGTCTCTCCGGGCAGCAGGTCGAAATAGTTGTCGGAGAGTTGGGTGTCGAGATCGCCGAAGGAGATGTAGGCGGCTCGGGCCAGGGTTGGGCTTTTCAGCGTTAGCGTGTAGCCGTCGGCGGATTTGGTTAGCGTGGTTTCGATTTTTGGATTCGCGGCTAGTTCTAGATTGTGCGTGACATCGAAGAAGACTTCGTTGCGGGAGACTTCTTTGCCTGCGACTTCGAGGGTGACGAAGAGGAAGTTGCGATCTTTATTTGTTTTGGCCGGATCGGCGAAGAGATCTTTTTCATCGAGTGTGAGTGCTACAGCGCTGGAGGCTGGCGCGATCTTCACGTCTTGCGATTTTTCGGAGAAGACGTTGCCAGAGAAATCGAGCAAGCGAGCGTGCAGCGTTCCTGCCTGCGGCTGCAGTTTGTCGGAGATGACGTAGATATCGACCTTACCATCGTGGGCATAAGGAGAAACGATCGTGTCGTCGTAGAAGCGGCGCGCGTAGTACTGCAGCGCCTTCCAGTGTCCGTAATAGTCGATGCTGGCCCAGGAGGCGACGGGCCAACAGTCGTTCAACTGCCAGTAGAGAGAGCCCATGGTGCGCGGACGATTGCGACGCAGGTGCTCGGCACCAATCTTGATGACTTCGGCCTGCTGCACCTGGCTGAGGTAGACGAAGCTGGCGAAATCTTTCGGCTCGCGATATTCGCGCAACATGTAGGTGAGGATGCGTTCGTTGCCGCCATGATTTTTCTGGTGCGACTGCATGACAGTGGAGCGGATGTCCATGTCTTCGGGCTTGGCGAACATGCGGATGGTACGCATCTCGGGGAAGGATTGGAATCCGAACTCGGACATGAAACGCGGCTTCACGGTGAGATAGTCGGTGGGCGGCGCGAGGGCGTGCCAGACCATCCAGTAATGCATGTCGCCGTACTTGTCGTTGTCGGGGGGGAAATCGAATCCGGCGCTGGGCGAACTGGGCGTGTAGGGCGTGGGATCGGAGTAGTCGGCGACGACGGTCTTGAGGATGTCGGCGAACATGACCATGTAGTCCTGCCAGACGCGCTGGCTGATGTCGTAGGGGTGGCTGTCGCGGAACCACTGGCGATCGCCCCAATGGAGCCACCCAGTTTCGACTTCGTTGTTGCCACACCAGACGACGATGCTGGGATGATCGCGAAGACGCTTGACCTGCTCAATGGCTTCCTGACGAACGTTGGCCTGGAAGGCGGGATCGCCGGGGATCATGTCGCCGCCGAACATGAATTCCTGCCAGACCATGATGCCGAGTTCGTCGGCAATGTCGTAGAAGTCGTCGGGCTCGTAGAGGCCTCCGCCCCACTCGCGGACCATGTTCATGTGGGCGTCGCGCGCGGATTGCAGGATGTAGCGGTGGGTCTCGGGGGTGACGCGCGTGGGAAAACTGTCGTAGGGAATCATGTCGGCGCCTTTGGCGAAGACTGGGATTCCATTGACGATGAAGTAGAAACTTTTGCCGATGTCGTCGAGTTCGCGGCGCAGTTCAACGGAGCGGAGTCCGGTTTTGAGATCGGCGTGGGCGGCGGGAGTTTTGCCGAGGCGGACTTCCACATTGAAGGTGTAGCGATCTTGCGCGCCGTAACCTGCGGGATACCAGAGTTTGGGATTAGCGATGCGGATCGGCAGCGAGATGTGGTTGGTGCCCGGATCGAGTGGGACGGTGAGAGAGCCGTCTGCTGCGGACTTGCCGTTGAGTTCGGCGTGGCTGACGGTGATAGTAGCGGTCGTTGCTTTGTCAGCTTCGATTTCGATTTCTGCGGCGAGACGTGCAAGATCCTTCGTAATGCTCTGCTGATGAATGTGGAAGCTTTCGATGCGGAGGGCGTCCCAGGTTTCGAGATGCACGCCGCGCCAGATGCCTTCGGTGACGAAGCGCGGGCCCCAATCCCATCCATAGTTATAGGGGGCTTTGCGGGTGTAGGGCGCGGTGGCGATGCCTTCTTCGTTGCCGCCATTTTGCGTAGAGATGGCGGGAAGAACGTATGGCAGCGACTTCACGTACGGCAGCATCTTGGTGATGGGCGAGCGGAAGACAATGCGGAGCGTGTTGCTTCCGGCGTGCAGGCTGGGCTTGGCGTTGACGCGCCAGCGGCGGAACATGTTGTTGGCTTCGAGGATGGAGTGGTCGTTGAGGGTGACTTCGGCGAAAGTGTCGAGTCCGTCGAAGACGAGGTCGATGTGCTCGTGCGCGAGCGCGGCCGCGTCGAGGTCGAAGGTGGTTTGGTACTCCCAGTCGGATTCGCCGACCCATTGCAGGCGCGTTTCGTTGTCCTGATAGAACGGCTCGGGGATGAGCTTGTTGTCGAGGAGATCGAGTTGGACGGAACCGGGGACTTTGGCGGCGTGCCACTGTTGAAGTTCCGCCTGAGACTTGGCAACGTCGGGTCCGGTGAGGAAGCGGAATTGCCATCCGGAGTGGAGGTCGCGGGTGGCGGGCTCGGCGGCGTGGAGAGAGGCGAAGGAGATAAGAAGCACGAAGATGAGCGCGATGAGACGAGTCACATTTCGGCAAAGCATGGGCACCTGCGGAAAAACGATTTTGTGTCGGGTTCAGGGTACATGAAATGAGGAGAGGAAAAAAGGCGGCGACGAGGTCTTCTTACCGATGACGAATTCCCGGCAGTCTCTCGATCGTTTTCATGGGCAGGAACAGTCTGAGAACGTCGTCCAGAAGATCAATGAAACCGTACTTGCGATAGAAGGCGGCGGCGTTTTTGTCGATGGCCTCGACAAAAACAGCGAAGGAAGCGACCTGCAGACTAGCGGTATAGCTGCGGTAGAGCGCATCGAGCAGAGTGCGTTCGCCGATACGGTGCCCTTTGTAGCGCGAATCTACCGCCATACGCCCCAACAGCGTTACCGGAAGGCGATCGTACCTGCCGGCTTTCTTCGCTATCTCGGGCGGTATTTGTGCCAGGCGGATCTCACGATTGGACAGAGTGTAATAGGCGGCAACTTTCCTGGGCTGCCCTTTCAACACCAGCACGAACACAGCGGCGAGTTTTCTCTTTAGGTCTTGTGAGGCCTGTTCACGGAGGTAGCGATCAAGGGACTCCTGGCCGCAAGAAAAATCTGAACGATCATGATCTCCGAGGGGCTCGAAGTGATATTCGGCGACGTTCACTTTTGTGATTGTCGGGAGCGGGCGTATCTCTCGGCGGCTGCACGCAAGGCTTCGTTAGGCCGTGGGGGATTCAGCAGGGCATCGAAAAAAACAGCTTGGTCGCGGGAGCTAAGCTGGATCGCGTTGTGGCTCTGCAAGGCTTCGGTGGCCGCTCGATGCATGCTGGAAATAACGAAGTCGGTTAGTGTGACTCCCTGAATCTCAGCCGCGCGCTCGAAGAAGCGCTTCTGTTCGGAACTGACTCGCGCCTCAATGCGGGCGGATTGTTTTTGACGTTTGGAAGCGGTGCTGGGCATGACGGCTCCTAACCTAATTGTACGGCAATTTGCCGTACGGAGCAATAACTACTCTCGGCCAGATAAAGCTGAAAGGGATCCTTTCGACTGCGTGGCCGTCCGCGTTCGCGGACGACCACTTCGCTCAGATGACAAGCTGCGAATCAGGGCGAGCCCTCCAGCAACGACCTCACAAGCCGCTTCTATTTCAGCTCCACGTTCATGTTGAGGTTGTGGGCTACGAAGGCCCATTCGTCGGCCATTTCGTCGACCTGCTTGGAGATTGGCTTGCCCGCGCCGTGGCCTGCCTTGGTTTCGATTCGGATGAGCACTGGGGCTGGGCCTGCCTGGTCGGCTTGCATTGTGGCCGCGAACTTGAAGCTGTGGCCGGGGACTACCCGGTCATCGTGATCGGCGGTTGCGATTAGGGTTGGCGGATATTTTGTGCCGGGCTTCAGGTTGTGGAGCGGGCTATAGGCGTAGAGCCACTTGAAATCTTCGGGGTTGTCGGAGGAGCCGTAGTCGCTGGTCCAGGCCCATCCGATGGTGAACTTCTGGAAGCGGAGCATGTCCATGACGCCGACGAGCGGGAGCGTCGCGCCAAAGAGTTCGGGATGCTGGGTGAGGGCGGCGCCGATGAGGAGGCCTCCGTTGCTGCCGCCGCGGATCGCGAGTTTGGGAGTGCTGGTGTATTTCTCTTTAATTAAGTATTCGGCGGCCGCGATGAAGTCGTCGAAGACGTTTTGCTTGTGAGCTTTCGTGCCGGCTAGATGCCACTCTTCGCCGTACTCACCGCCACCGCGCAGGTTGGGCTGCGCGTAGATGCCTCCCATTTCAAGCCAGACGATCGTGGGGACGGAGAATGACGGCGTGAGCGAGATATCGAATCCGCCATAGGCGTAGAGCAACGTGGGATTCTGGCCGTCGAGTTTGAGACCCTTTTTATAAGTCAGAAACATGGGGACGCGGGTGCCGTCTTTGCTGTGATAGAAGACCTGCTTGGTTTCGTAGCGCGTCGGATCGAAGTCGACTTTGGGCTGGCGGAAGACGGTGCTCTTCCCTTCTGACGGAACGTAGCGGTAGATGGTGGTCGGCGAAATAAAGCTGGTGAAGGCGTAGAAGGTCTCTTTGTCGGTGCGCTTGCCGGCGAAACCGAGGGCGGTGCCGATGCCGGGAAGATCGACGTTGCGCAGGAACTTTCCTTGCAGGTCGTGGACGCGGACTTCGGTGCGGGCGTCTTTGAGATATCCGAGTAAGAAGACGTTGTCGACGAGTCCGACGAATTGGAGTTTGTCGGGACTCTCAGCGACCACGGTCTTCCAGTTGGATTTCTCGGGATGGCGCGTATCGATGGCGATGAGCTTGCCGCGGGGTGAGTCGAGATCGGTGTGAATCCAGAAGACGGGGCCGTCGTTATCGATGAAGTTGTACTGGGCGTTGAAGTCATCGATCAGCTTCACGACTTCGGAGGTGGGATTGGTCAGGTCTCGGTAGTAGAGGCGATTCTTGGAAGAGGTGTCTTGCGAGACGGAGATGACCAGGTAGTGGCCGTCATCGGTGACGGAGCCGCCGAACATCATTTCCTTAAAGTCGGGGCGGTCGTAGATGAGTTTATCTTCGGATTGCGGCGTGCCGAGGCGGTGGTAGTAGAGCTTCTGGAAATAATTGCTCTCGCGGAGCGCGGCTTCTTTCGGCTCGTCGTAACGGCTGTAGAAGAATCCTTTGCCGTCTTTGGTCCAGGAGGCGCCGGAGAACTTGACCCACTTGATGTCATCGGAGAGATCTTTACCGGTATCGACGTCGCGAACGTGCCACTCGGTCCAGTCGGAACCCGAAGTGGCGGTGCCGTAGGCGATGAGTTTGCCGTCGTCGGAAATAGCGGATCCGGCAAGGGCGACCGTGCCGTCTGAAGAGAGCGTGTTGGGATCGAGGAGGACGCGAGGCTCGGCTTTGAGGGATTCGGCGACGAAGAGGACGTTCTGGTTCTGGAGTCCGGTGTTGTGCTGGTAGAAGTAGCGTCCGCCTTCGAGGAAGGGCGGGGCGTAGCGCTCGTAATTCCAAAGCTTGAGGAGGCGGTCGCGGATGGCGCCGCGGTAAGGAATTTTATCGAGATAGCTGAAGGTGACTTTGTCCTCGGCTTCGACCCAGGCCTTGGTGTCGGCGGAGTCGGTGTCCTCGAGCCAGCGGTAGGGATCGGCGACCTTGGTGCCGTGGTAGTCGTCGACCTGATCGACGGTTTTGGCCTTGGGGTAGGCAAGGGCGCCGGCTCCGTCTTGGGCGGCTAGTGGGAGGGCGGCCAGTAAGAGGATGAAGGGGATCAGGGCACGGCGTAGTGAGGTCATCGGGGACTCCTCGGGAGAAATCGGTGAAGGGGTATTCTGCCTGAGAGTGGGGTGGGATGTCACGAAGAGAGCGATCTTGGTGGCCCGTTATTAAGTGCTCTCACCACAGAGGACACAGAGAAAGACAGAGGGCAAGTGGCCGCAACGTGAATGCGGAATGTCAATTTCTGCGCGGCACTGTGCCTATCCCTAGTCTTTCGACCAGGGCGGGGTTACGGCTGTCATGCGCGCATAAGCGATCAGTTGTCCCATGTGCTCATTGCAATGAATGATCAGGCGTAGATAGAGGTTATCAGCATTCGTGCTTCGCTTCAGAAACTCAACTTTTCGCTCTAGATCTTTTGGAGTTTCTTTGGCTCGTGCATCGCGTGCGGCATCCAGAGAGCGCTTGAGCCATGAGATCACGTCGGCCTTAGCGGTTACCGATTTTTCGAAACCCGCCTTGATCTCAGGTGGCATTGTCTGTTTTCCAACAACGCTCAGGAAGTAAAAATTGGCGATAGCGATGTGCATGTATACCTCACTCGTAGAGCGCACACCGGGCGATGGCCGCCACGCGAACTTATCTGCGGGGGTGGCTTCCGCCAAGTCCAGCAGTTGGCTGGTGACATGCTTTAACTCGCCGTCGTAACCTTGTCCAACTCCCTCGGGAACGGTCTGAGCAAACGCCGTTGAAATCAGACACACCAGTATTAGCAACAATTTCTTCATTCAAACTCCTTGATGCCCGCGTCGAATTGTACTTGAATGGCCCAGCAGTACGCATCGGGCTCGAAATTCGATATGGAAAGGAAACAGAAACGCGAGCACAGACGGGATGTAAAAATCGGGTTCTTTGTCCCAGACCGGAAGCAGAACCGGTAAACGTCCCGTCTGATCCCGAGGTTGTCTGCATTTTCGCCAACTTCATGGTCGTTATTAACGAAGTTCGTTAGTTCAGGTGAAAGTCGACATCGACACTGATTTCAACTGGAACCGGCAGGCCGTGCATTCGCGCCGGTAAGAACTTCCATTGCTGAACCGCCTCGATCGCTTTCTGGTCGAGTACGGTATCGAGTGATTGAGTCACGTGTACATCGTGAACGTTTCCCTCGATGCCTACGGTCAGTGTGAGGATAGTCGTACCATTATTCACTTTCGGCTTCCCTGTAGATTGAGCACTTTCCTTCTCGGCGGTCGAACGGGGCTTTTCCTGATGAATTGGGACCGGCGGCGATACACCGAAGCCCACTTGCCGCAGCCCGGCTTGCAAGTCTGCACGACGTTGGTGCCGATGATGGTCAGTATCCGCAATGGCCTGCTGTACATCCGGGCAAGAGTTACCCTTCGCAATCGCCTTTGTGTTTTGGCCGAGATCGTCCGTGGATTCGGTTCGTATATCAAAGCCCGATTTTTTCGCTGCTTTAACCACGTTCTTCGGCAGAGCTGTAGATAGCCCCACTGAATCACCTTTCAAAAGTTCCGGTGAGTAGATTTCGTCGGTAGCGCCAGCCAACGTCAATGCATCGAATTCTTTGTACTCAGTCAGTGTTGCAGCGCGAATCAGTTCACACGAAGCAGTTAGGCGTTGGTGAAGGGTTACCGGGTAGCTAGCAATGACATTTGGTTGTGCGACGATCGTAACCGGCACTGAGAGAAACACCACAACGAGCGCCTTCAGCATGACAGTAGGATAACCGACGTAAACTAGGCCATAGCGCTCAAATTCCGATTTCTTCCGATTCAGTCGACATTTACAGGGTTCCGTCGCTGACGGAGGTCCAGTTGCGAATCGACCCTGCTTGTATAAAGGTGCGGGACAGCAAACAACTTGCCAGTATTGCGATTCCTGCTTCTATCGGAAGCTTGCCCGATGGTTGGCTGTCTCCTGCCAAAGCTCGCGGGGCTGGCGAGCCTCTCTTCCACAGATTTGTCGATTTTGTTCGGGGAATTTGTGATCTGGCGCACAGGAAGATTCCCGTTCAGGGACTAGGGTGAGAATCAGGCTGCATGGAGCCGCGATGGTGTTTGACCCTGTTCTTCTAACGTGTTATAAATGCCCGTTTTGCGCTGGTATGCTGCGGACGGAGACGTATGTCTCCAGTCGTTTTTCGCGGCGAGTTTTGGGACTTATTTTTGAGTCACTGCGGCGCAGACTCCGACGCGGCCAAGCTTCATCATTCTTCACGGTCTTGCGGTGGAAGCGTGTTCGGAACTCCGGGCAGAGTTGAGCTCGGTTGAGTTTAGAGTGGCTGCATGGATGCGGTGCCGGGTAGAGCGATCAGGGTAAGGCCCTCGCGCTCGTCACGGCTTAAGAGGCTGCGGAAGAAGTCCACAGCAAAAGGCAAGAGCGAACCTCAGCGGCTGAAGCCGCGACGATTTTGCGGGGCTTGCGGCACGAGTAAAACTCGTGCCCTTCCCAAAGTCGTTCGTGAGATGAGTTTTGCCGCACCCTTTTAAGTCGTGCTGCTCCCGATCCCGATTAAAGCGGCGAACTCAGACACGTTATTAAATTTCCTAAAACAGTAATACTTCGGAGGATTTCTTATGCGCACCTGGCTTGCCACTGCTGCGTCCAAAACACGAGGGGTGGCTTTGAAGATCTCGGCGGTCATGAGCCTGTTAGCTCTTAGCTCACTAGCTGCCTTTGCCCAGCCTGAGGCCGGCGGAGAAGCATCGCTGAAGCTGCCCGACCTTTCGCAGGTCCGTTTCTTTAATGGCGCAATCGACGGCCACAAACTGCTGCTGATCGGGATTCTGTTTTGCCTGTTCGGGCTGGGATTCGGCATGGCGATTTTCATGCGGCTGAAGAATCTGCCGGTGCACCGGTCCATGCGCGAGATTTCGGAACTCATCTACGAGACCTGCAAGACCTACCTGGTAACGCAAGGCAAATTCATTCTTTTCCTGTGGGCATTCATCGCCGTCATCATCGCGGCGTACTTTGGATGGCTGTCGCCGGTGCCTGGCAAGTCGGTGGGACTGACGCTGCCGATCATTCTGGCATTCAGCCTGGTGGGCATTGCGGGCAGTTATGGCGTGGCGTGGTTTGGCATTCGCGTGAACACGTTCGCCAACTCGCGGACGGCGTTCGCTTCCCTGCCCGGCAAGCCGTATCCGGTGTATCAGATTCCGCTGGAGGCGGGCATGAGCATCGGAATGATGCTGATCAGCGTGGAATTGCTGATCATGCTCTTCATTCTGCTGTTCATTCCGGGCGACTATGCGGGACCGTGCTTCATTGGATTCGCGATTGGCGAGTCGTTGGGCGCGGCTGCGCTGCGTATTGCGGGCGGCATCTTCACCAAGATCGCCGATATCGGGTCAGACTTGATGAAGATCGTGTTCAAGATTAAGGAAGACGATGCGCGCAATCCGGGCGTAATCGCCGACTGCACCGGGGACAATGCTGGCGACTCGGTTGGGCCGTCCGCTGACGGATTTGAAACCTACGGCGTAACCGGCGTGGCGCTGATCACGTTCATCCTGCTGGGTGTGAAGGAACCGACGTTACAGGTGCAGCTGCTGGTGTGGATCTTCGTGATGCGCGTGATGATGCTGGTATCGAGCGCTCTGTCGTACTTCATCAATGGCGCGATTGCCAAGGCGAAGTATGGCTCCGCAAACGAGATGAACTTTGAAGCGCCGTTGACTTCGCTGGTGTGGCTCACTTCGATTATCTCGATCGGTATCACCTATCTGATTTCTTACTTCGTCATCCCGCAACTGGGCGTCGATTCGACGCAATGGTGGAAGCTGGCGACGATCATTTCGTGCGGAACGCTGGCGGGTGCGTTGATTCCGGAACTGGTGAAGGTGTTCACGTCGACTGAGTCGCGCCACGTGAAGGAAGTTGTGGTGTCGGCGCAGGAAGGCGGAGCGTCGCTGGGAATTCTGTCGGGATTCGTGGCGGGCAACTTCTCCGGCTACTACCTGGGCTTGGCGATGATGATGTTGATGGCCCTTGCCTACTACATGAGCACCATGGGCCTGGCGCTGGCGGCGGGAATGCTGGCACCGGCGGTGTTCGCGTTTGGGCTGGTGGCGTTCGGATTCCTGGGCATGGGGCCGGTGACGATTGCCGTCGACTCGTATGGTCCGGTGACGGACAATGCGCAGTCGGTGTATGAGCTATCGCTGATCGAGGCCGTTCTAAACGTCCAGTCGGAGATCAAGAAAGACTTCAACCTGAGCGTTGATTTCGATCGTGCGAAACACTTGCTCGAAGCCAACGACGGAGCAGGAAACACGTTCAAGGCAACAGCTAAGCCGGTGCTGATCGGGACCGCCGTGGTGGGTGCGACCACGATGATCTTCTCGATCATCATGGCGTTGACCAACGGACTGGCCGGCAACCTGGATAAACTTTCGCTGCTGTATGCGCCGTTCTTCCTGGGACTGATTACAGGTGGAGCGATGATTTACTGGTTCACGGGAGCGTCCACGCAGGCGGTTACTACGGGTGCGTATCGGGCCGTCGAGTTTATTAAAGCCAACATCAAACTCGAAGGCGTGGAGAAGGCTTCGATTGCCGACAGCAAGAAGGTGGTCGAGATCTGCACCAAGTATGCGCAGAAGGGGATGCTGAACATCTTCATTGCGGTGTTCTTCGGGACGCTGGCATTTGCCTTCGTGAATCCGTTTTTCTTCGTGGGCTACCTGATCTCGATCGCGATCTTCGGGTTGTACCAAGCGATTTTCATGGCCAACGCCGGCGCCGCATGGGATAACGCCAAGAAGATTGTCGAAGTCGAGATGAAGCAGAAGGGCACGCCATTGCACGATGCCACGGTCATCGGAGACACGGTCGGCGATCCATTCAAGGACACGTCGTCGGTGGCACTGAATCCGGTCATCAAATTCACCACGCTGTTCGGGCTGCTGGCAGTGGAACTGGCAGTGAAGCTGGCCACCGACCAGGGCACGACGCTGACACGCATTCTGGCGCTGGTGTTCTTCGTCGTATCGTTTACGTTCGTATACCGGTCGTTCTACGGGATGCGGATTAAGCAGGGCGCGGAGTAAGGGCTTCTGCGGTAGACTGGCGCCATCCGGGTGATCGGATGGCGCTTTTATTTTTGCTGATCAATCGAGGCGGAGCCAGAAGCTGAAATCGATTGATTCTGATAGTTACTTCTTTAGCGTCTTTGCCTTTTCGTCATAAGAGCGAGCCTCTGAGTACTCGCCTAATTTGCGACTCACTGCCGCAAGCATTGAATATCGCAGAATAGGCTCTGGTCCGGAAGGCCCGGACTGCAGACAGAGGATGAATTCTCGTTTGGCTCGTTGGAACTCTTTCAGCTCGTACAAGGTGTAACCATAGTAGTAATGAAATACAGGCTGCCATTCTTCGCTCACGCCGAGTGCATTGGCTCGCTCAAACTGCTCTTGTGCCATGTTGTAGGAGGCGAGTTCGTGATAGCAGCGACCAAGATGACAATGGACATCGCTGCGAACCTCGGCGCTAAGCTCGAACTGTGTCGACTCCTCAAGTAGGGGCTTCGCTTCAGCCTTCTTCTCAAGGTGCATAAGAGAGAACGCCCTCTGTACCTGGATCGCTTCGTAGACAGAGCGGCCTTCTGTGGTCCGCAACCAGCCTTCATATTTCACTAACATCGCTGCCAATGCTTGCAGTCCCTCTTCCCGGTGCCCCTGTTCGAGCAGAGCAATTGCAAAAGAAAAGTCTGTT
>Ga0335070_10001989_pt1 | contig 23773 bp, 20 predicted proteins | sample Lox_Sample_13_FD_206722 | JGI IMG/M metagenome (GOLD analysis project Ga0335070, IMG submission 206722) | Soil microbial communities from Loxahatchee National Wildlife Refuge, Florida, United States - Lox_Sample_1.3 | ecosystem: Environmental > Terrestrial > Soil > Wetlands | place: USA...
CAACATCCAGCAGCATCAGGAACCCGCATATCACCGCTGGGGAGGCACCGCCGGTGTATTCCTCAACTTCTAATCTCGAAGCTGCCGACTCAGCACATGAGATCGGAGCCCTGAGCCGGCGGGGATGGCGCGGCGGCATCATCACTCCGCACCGGGCGCTTGTACGCCTCCATCTGGGTCCGGGTCGCATTGCGGAGAGTGTCTTGCTCGCATTCGGGGCAACGATCGGGTGGATTCTCGCGCTCCCCGCCATCGGGCGGCTTTGGGGCGACATCTTCACATTCTGGGCCAGGCACCTCGGCATGAAGACTGAAGTGCTCATGGTCCCGCAAGGGTGGGGCAATCACATCCACTTTTCGCTTCCGTGTTTCGCCGTCGCCGCTGGTCCCGCCACGGGAATGGTCTGGTGGGTCACCGCCATTCTCACTCTTCTCTGTTTTGTTGGCAGTTTCTTCCTTCCGGAGGATGTCCTCCCTTGGATGTACTTGCTGCGCGGGTTCTGCCTGCTGCAAGCGACAGCCTTGGGATACCTTGCGCTGGCCTCAGCGCGCTTCCCCCACGATCTTCCTGGTTAAACCGTCAGCATGCTGGTCTTTAGCTGCATCGTGATTGGCCTCGTGCCGATCCTCTACGGATTCACCTTCTACTTGTTGAACTTTACGTTGCAGCAGAAAGTTTCCTCACGGTTATCACGATCGTGCACCTGCTGCTGTTCGTGCCGCAGCAGTACATCTTGCACGTCGTCCTGCTGCATAAATCCGTCTTATTTATGCCTCTCCTTTATTTTGTATTCGGCCCATTCCTCGATATCCTCGCGTTCGTCGGGTTCTATTCCTGGGGCATGAGCTGGAGCGGGTCCGGTTCCCTCGATATCTGAAAATTTCCCGAAAATCCGCCCTTTCACGCATCTGTCAGTGACGGGGCGCACATGTTTCCGTGATTTGTAAAAAGCTGTCCGAAAGTAACGCGGCAACGTTTACGTCGCTTCTATTTCCCTGCTAACATAATTTGTTTAGCTTTCAGCTCACATTCAAATCTGTTTGTGGCCTCATAACCTTACGGAGGAAACATGGCAATCAAGGTAGGCATCAACGGTTTCGGACGCATCGGACGCAACGTACTGCGCGCTTCGCTGAAGGATCCGAATCTGGAATTCGTGGCAGTGAACGACCTGACGGAGCCGAAAACGCTGGCTCACCTGCTGAAGTACGACTCAGTGCTGGGCAACCTGCCAAACCAGGTTTCTGCGGGCGCCGATTCCATCAATGTCGATGGCAAGAACATCAAAGTTTTCAAAGAGAAGGATCCCGCCGCCCTTCCCTGGGAATCGCTGGGCGTGCAGGTCGTGATTGAGTCCACCGGCAAGTTCACCGACGCCAACGAGGCCAAGAAGCACCTTCGCGGCTCCGTGAAGAAGGTCATCATCTCTGCGCCGGCCAAGAATGAAGATGTCACCGTCGTGCTCGGCGTAAATCACGAGAAATACGATCCAGCCAAGCACAACATTATTTCGAACGCTTCCTGCACCACAAATTGCCTGGCCCCGGTCGCCAAGGTCATCAACGACGAATTCAAGATCGTCAGCGGTACCATGACGACGATTCACTCCTACACCAACGACCAGGTCATTCTTGACTTCCCCCATAAAGACCTGCGCCGGGCCCGCGCTGCCGCACTCTCGATGATCCCAACCAGCACCGGCGCCGCCAAAGCGTTGAAACTGGTGATTCCGGAACTGGGCGGAAAAATTGACGGATTCTCCATGCGCGTTCCCACGCCGAACGTTTCCGTCGTTGACCTGGTCGCATGGGTCGAGAAGAAGACGACGAAAGAGGAAATCAATGCGGCGTTGAAGAAGGCGTCGGAATCCGGACCGCTAAAGGGCTATCTCGGCTACGAAGAGCACGAACTGGTTTCGTCCGACTACAAAGGCGATTCGCGCTCCTCGATCGTCGACGCTCCCTGCACCATGGTAGTTGGCGGAAACTGCGTGAAGGTAATCTCCTGGTACGACAACGAGTGGGGATATTCCTGCCGCGTCCGCGACCTCATCAACTACATAGCCGGCAAGGGCCTGTAAGAATCTGCTGTGTGGCGCGGGCGCCCTCGCCCGCGCCGCAGGTGGCATCGGGAAGGGCTGCGCGGACGAGGGCGTCCGCGCCACATCGAACCGCCTTCATAAGGACGACTCCATGTCCAAGCTTTCGATTCGTGATCTCCCTCTGAATGGAAACCGTGTGTTCATGCGCGTCGACTTCAATGTTCCTCTCGACGATGGCCGCGTCATGGACGATACTCGCATCCGGGAAACTCTCCCCACCATCGAATATGCACTCCGCCACGGCGCGCGCCTGATCCTCGCCTCGCATCTCGGCCGGCCCAAGGGCAAGCCCAATCCCAAGATGAGCCTCAAGCCCGTTGCCGAGCGCCTCCGCATGCTGCTCGACAAGGAACTGGCGCGCGGCGAAAACGTCGGCTTCTGCCCTGATTGTGTCGGTCCCGAAGCCGAGGAAGTCGCCACGCAACTGGAAAAGGGCCAGACGCTCCTGCTCGAGAACCTGCGCTTTCACGCCGAAGAAGAAGCCAATGACGAGAAGTTCGCGCGACAACTCGCGAACCTTGCCGAATATTACGTGAATGACGCCTTTGGATCGGCGCACCGCGCCCACGCATCCACCGCCGGCATCACGAAGTTTGTGAAAGAGTCTGCCGCCGGCTTGCTGATGGAAAAGGAACTCAAATATCTGGGCACAGCGCTGGAGCATCCGGAAAAGCCCTTCGTGGCCATCCTGGGGGGTGCCAAAGTCAGCGACAAAATCGGCGTTATCGAAAACCTGATGAATAAGGTCGATGCCCTGATTATCGGCGGAGGAATGGCGTACACATTCCTCAAGGCGCAAGGCCAGGAGATCGGAAAATCACTGCTCGAAGCCGACAAGCTCGACCTCGCAAAACAACTTCTGGAAGAGGCGAAGAAACGCAATCTCAAGTTCCTGTTGCCCGTCGATCACGTCGTCGCCATGAAACCCGAAGCGAATGCCGTGATTCAGCAGGTTGGCGAAGGCGGGCCGATTCCGGCCGACAAGATGGCGCTCGACATCGGCCCGAAGACGATCGAGCTTTTCTCGGAAGAGATTTCCGGCGCGCGCACCATCGTCTGGAACGGTCCGATGGGCGTCTTCGAGGTACCGGGGTTCTCCAAGGGAACGTTCAAGATCGCGCATGCGGTGGCTGACAATGCCGGTGCAACCTCGATCGTCGGTGGTGGTGATTCCGTGGCAGCCGTGAAAGCGGCCAATGTCGCCGACAAGATCACGCACATTTCCACCGGCGGCGGCGCGTCGCTGGAATTTCTGGAAGGCCAGAAGCTTCCGGGAGTCGAGGCTCTGACAGATAAGAAATAGCCCGCCAACGGATTGCACAGATTTCGTATTCGGGGTGAGCGCGGGGTGGCATTCGTCTCAGGGCATGACTTGACGCATCACGCGAAACAGCCATGCCGACTTACACTATGCGACTGCATCTCCAAGACGAGAAGGTAATCGAAATTCACGGGCCCGCTGACATCACGCAGGAAACCACCGATGCCATCGTGAACGCCGCCAACTCGTCTCTTCTCGGCGGGGGAGGCGTGGACGGCGCAATTCACGACGCCGGGGGTCCATCGATTCTGGAGGACTGCCGACGCATCGTCGCGAAGATTGGTCGGCTCGACGTCGGCAAGGCCGTCATTACCACAGGAGGAAAGCTCCCCACGAAGCATGTCATCCACACCGTGGGCCCAGTCTTTCGTGGTGGAGGAAATCGGGAGGCGGAGTTGCTCGCAAGCTGTCACAGCGAGTCAATTCAGCTCGCAGATCAACACGGCCTCCATTCGCTCTCGTTTCCAGCGATTTCCACCGGAGCCTTTGGATATCCAGTGCACGAAGCCGCGCCGATTGCGTTATCTTCCGCAGCCGATGCCCTAAAAAGAGCAAAAAACGTTAGAACCTGCCGGTTTGTCTTATTTGATGTGAGGACCGTTCAACAATTCGAACGGGCGGCGAAAAAGCTCCAGCAGTCAGATCCAATACTCCACATTCGAAAGGCGTCCTCATGAGAAAGAAAGTCATCGCCGCAAACTGGAAGATGTACAAGAACCCGGACCAGACCCGCGCCTTCTTCCGCGATTTCCTCCCGCTGGTACAGGGCCACACCCGCGACGAGATCGTCGTCTGCCCGCCCTTCCTCGACTTGCCCGCTGCTCTGGAAGCGGCAAAGGGTTCAAACGTCGTCGTCGGCGCGCAAAACATCCATTGGAAAGAAGAAGGTGCCTTCACGGGAGAGACTTCTGTCGGACAACTGCAGGCAATCGGCATCGATCACGTAATCATTGGCCACTCTGAACGGCGCCAGTATTTCGGCGAGACGGACGACACCGTCAACCTCCGCCTCAAAACTGCCCTGGAAGCCGGATTCACTCCCATCTGCTGCGTTGGGGAAGTGCTCGAGGAGCGCGAAGCCGGAGCCACCGACGACGTCCTCCGCCGCCAGTGTGTGCGTGCCTTCCATGCCATCTCCGCAAAGAAAGCGGCCAAGCTGGTTGTCGCCTATGAACCGGTCTGGGCCATTGGCACCGGTAAAACCGCCACCCCGGAGATCGCCGCCGAAGCGCACGCGGTGATCCGCAAGGAGTGTGCAGAAATCTTTGGAGAAGAATTCGCGGCGAACCTTCGCATCCTTTACGGCGGCTCGGTGAAGCCCGACAACGCCTCGGCCCTGATGGGACAGGAAGAAATTGACGGCGCCCTGGTCGGAGGCGCTTCCCTCGACCCGAAGTCATTTGCGGCAATCGTGAAGTACTAAGGCTAAAGCTTGGCGATCCGGCGACTGTTGAATATTGCAAATCCGCCGCTGGCAAGCATGATCACCCCGAACGCATACATATAGATACTGATTGGGCCGCGGAAAACAATCCCAAAGGCCACGAACACCGCGGCCATCGCAAACAAGATGACCGCATTCCGCTGGTGAGTCTTGGCACCAATGCCGACCAACTTGCGGTTTCGGTCCACCATCGCGCGCAACGCCTGAACCTCAACGGCACACGCCTGGCTGCAGACGATTCCCCAACCTGATTCCTTGGCGCACGCACCGCACACGCCCTTGGAGCAGTGTTTGCAAGTGCCCACGGCGTCATGATCCGGATGGCTGTAGCACTTCATGCCGAAATTCCTTTCCGATTTGATCGGTAAAACCAGTGATCACCGTCACCGCAGAATAATCAAGCGCGGAATAGTATCCCAGCCGAGAGACAGCCGCGCAAGCGACCCCTCAAACCTCACCCGAGGAGGTCCTATGCCTCTGACCAAGCTTCGCGAATTCCTCGATGTTCACAACGTCAAATACCTGGTCGTCTCCCACTCCGTCGCCTATACGGCGCAAGGGATCGCGGCCATGGTGCACGTTTCCGGAAAAAAGCTAGCGAAAACCGTCATCGTCAAAATCGATGGCGTCCTGGCCATGGCGGTCGTTCCCGCCTCGCTGCATGTCGATCTCGATCTGCTCCGCGAACAGACCGGCGCTCTCGCCGTGGAACTCGCAACCGAGCAGGAGTTCAACAGCGCATTCCCCGATTGCGAAACCGGAGCCATGCCGCCCTTCGGCAATCTATATGACATGCCGGTCTATGCGGATGAAACTCTGGCGCAATTCGAGGAAATTACCTTTAACGCAGGCACCCATCGCGAGCTCGTGAGAATGGCCTGGGCCGACATGCTCCGATTGGTGAATCCGGCGCTGTTGAATCTGACCGAGCGCACGGCCGCCGCAGCGTAGATTTCGGTCACGAGTGAGCGGTATCGAAATCCTGAAAGGAATATCCTGTCTTCTCGCCGGAACTATGAGCTGCTGATTCTTCTGCCGCCGGACCTGGTCCGTCACTCCGTTATGCAGAATTTCGTGCCGCAGCAAAGGGGGGCAGAGCGGCGCCAGCGGGGTCGCCAACCGATGCCCCGATAAGCGAATTCATTTGGCCCAGCGGTTCGCCAATTCCATCGCGATTGTGCTCGACTCGAGCCACCGCGGCAGAAAGGATCCCCACAAATCGTTCGACCTGCTCTCGCGTGCTGAAGCGTCCAAGGCTGATGCGGAGCAGACCGCTGGCCCGGACGTTGTCATATCCCATCGCGACGAGCACGTGCGAAGGTTCGCCGGAATTGTGCGCATTGCACGCACTGCCGGCCGAGATAGCCACGCCGGCTTCGTCAAGCGATGTCAGCAGCGCTCCGGTTTGGCTTTCCAGGCCGCGAAAGCCGATACTCAAGTGCCCGGGCAGGCGCTGCACCGGATGCCCAAAAACGTAAGCTCTTGGAAAATTGAGCTGAATTTCCCGCGCCATGAAGTCGCGCAGATCCCGCAAGCGGAGAACCTCCGCCGTCAGTTCTCCCCGGGCAATCTCAGCTGCTGCTCCGAATCCGACAATTCCGGCTACGTTCTCCGTCGCCGAACGTAGCCCGCGCTCCTGCCCGCCGCCGTACACGATCGGCGATAGCTTCACGCCATTCCGCACGTAGAGAGCGCCTACCCCCTTCGGCCCATGCAACTTGTGCGCCGACAGCGAAAGCAGATCGACATGCAATTGCTGCAAATCCAGCGGAACCTTGCCTCCCGCCTGCACCGCGTCGGTGTGGAACAGCACCCCATGCAATTTGGTCACGTGCGCCAATTCCTCAATCGGCTGCACCGTGCCCACAACATTGTTCGCGGCCATGATGGAAACCAGCGTGACTTGGGATTGCAGCGCACTCAGCAGATTGCTCATCTTGACGCGCCCGTCGGAATCGACCGGGAGATACGTCACCCTTGTGCCGCGCCAAGCAAGAAAACGGCAAGTCTCAAGGATGGCTGCGTGTTCGACTGCACTTGTAACAATATGACCAGCCTCTCCGCTGCCGCCGACGGCGCCGATCAGCGCCAGGTTGTCGGCTTCGGTCCCGCTTGCCGTGAAGATGATCTCTTCGGGCACAGCCCCGACCAAGGCAGCCACCTGCGCTCGCGCCTTCTCCACGGCGGCCCGGGCAGTCTTGCCTTCGTGGTGAGTGCTCGAGGGATTTCCAAAGCTTTCGCCCAGAAAGGGCAGCATCGCATCAAGCACTCTGGGGTCGAGTGGCGTGGTCGCGGAATGATCAAAATAGATGCGGGATGGCATGAACGTTCTCCAGCCAGGCTGCGCTGGGCCCTGCGCGCCCAAAAACACGAATGCCTCATCCGGGATAAAGGGGATGAGGCGCATCCTCACCGCAATCTCATGTCCCCCGCGAACCGGGCGGGAATTGGCACCATTTGATCAGGCTGTTTCCTGATCCGGTTGTCGTGGCTTCTGCGGGCCCGTTACCCTCAGCCACTCTGCATGAGATACGGAACTTCCGGCATTGCTGCCGGACTCGAAAGACTAGCCCAGGAAACAGGGCGCGTCAAGAAAGAAGTGCCGCTGAAATTCAAAACGCCGGCGCATGCCCACGTCAGGCTGCATCGGTCTTCACTGCCGCACAGATACGCACCGCGTCAGACCGTAGTCGCTTCTGCCATGTCCAGAGAAGAAACGTGCCGATGAGAACGAGTCCGGCGCACAGGCCGATCCAGATCCCCAGGGCTCCCCATCCGAAATAGAAGCAAAGCAATGAACCGAAAGGAAGTCCAATGAACCAGTACGCGACCAGATTGGCCAACATCGGAGTGCGTGTATCGCCACTGCCGCGAAGGGCTCCGGTGGCAACGGTCTGCAGCCCATCGAATAACTGGAACGCAGCAGCCACAAGCAGCAAGCGCGCTCCCACACGGATGACGACCGGGTCAGGACTGAAAATTCGCGCGATCGGTTTGGGAATCGTCACAAAGAGCAGTCCCGTGCAGCACATGAACGCAGCGCCCAGAACGATGGCCGACCATCCTGCCAGGTGCGCCTTTTCCGGATTGCCGCGGCCGATCTCCTGCCCGACGCGAACGGCTGCTGCGGAACTGATCCCCAGCGGCACCATGAACGTGAAAGCGGCACAGTTCAGCGCAATTTCGTGCCCGGACACCGGAACTGGACCAAGCTTCGCGCACAACGCCGTCGCGCCCGAGAAGGCTCCAACTTCCAGAAGAAGCTGCGCGGCCGCCGGAGCGCCCAGCGCCAGCAGTTGCCACATACGCCGAAAATCGGCCGTCATTTCACCGAGCCATTCAGAAAGCCCGCGCTTCGTTTCCACGAAGACCAGGGTGGCGAACATGACCAGCGCCATATAGATCCGCGCAAAACAGGTGGACCATCCCGATCCCGTGATGCCCATCGCAGGAAACCCCAGGTGCCCGTAGATCAGGGCCCAATCTCCGATGAAGTTGATGAGGTTCGCGGAGATCAGCGCAAACATAATGGGATGCACTACGTTTACCGCCTGCAGATAACGGCGCAGCCCGAAGTAGCAAAGCAACGGAAGTGTGCCCCAGTTGAGCGCGGTGAGAAAAGGCCGCATGGGATCCACCAGTTGCGGGCTCACTCCGAAATAATCCATGAGCGTCGGCCACAGGGAGATCAGGAGCATGAGCACCGGAGTCAGCGCGACCGCAAGCAGAAATCCGTTGACCAGCGAGTGCCGCGCGTCGCGCATGTCTTCGCGGCCATGGGCCTGCGCCACAAATGTATCCAGCCCGAGCAGCAGTCCGGCGCCGAAGATCCCGACAATGTTGTACAGGCTTTGGCCGAGGCCCGTTGCGCCGATGGCAACCGCGCTGTTCGGCAGGCGCCCGACCATGATCGTATCCACCACGCCCATGCTCATCCAGCCGACTTCGGCGATGACCAGGGGCAGCGCGAGGCGCAACGTCGGTCGGAATTCCTCTTTCAGTGCGTGATAGAACGACATGGAATCGGCCATTATGACGAAGGGGCCACGAAGGTTCAATCCTTGCAACCTCGGGCGTTCGCATAGCATGACTTTGCTATAATCTAGATGCTGCTCGGCACTTCAGGTTCCGATACTTGCGGAAGTGGTGGAACTGGCAGACACACCATCTTGAGGGGGTGGCGCCGAAAGGCGTGGGGGTTCAAATCCCCCCTTCCGCACCAGTTCATTCTTGCTCGGTTAAAGCGCGCGCACTCAAAGCGCGCCCGAAGAGTTGTGTTTTCCCTTCACAACGGACTTACATGGATGGTCGGCCGTTAGCCGGCTGAAATCGTTGTGCACTACAACGGCCAATACATCAATGACTTCCCAACCACTAGCCCGAACGGAAGCGATTTGCTTAGACGCAGAAATACTGGACTTCAATCTGATCTAAGCTCAGTATGAGCACACCGGTGGCCCAGGGAGCACCGTCGTCATTGACTGGATACCAGTATTTTCGATTCAGTTCAAAGGGTAGCGGTATCGTCGAAAACTGCGCACCGAAATCCATCGTCGTATCATCCACCGGATGATCACCAGGTCGGATGTCCTCGGTTTTGCTTGCACGCGAGTACGGATTCGTCACGCATGCGAGCGCCCACACGACTTTACTGGGTGCAAATGCTCGTGTGAGAACCGGTACGAGTTCGTTCAGCCTTAAAATCGAGCATTCCGTCACAGTGGCCATACCTTTTAGTTTCTTCTTCGTCCACTCTCTTTCCGGCAGGCGAACCTGTAACTCAGGCCCTGGGATGCAAGGGAGATCGATGTGGAGAAGCCCCAAATCGCATACAAACACGCTTCACTCCGACTGCTTGCAGTAGCCATCTCGATGTGCGTTTTGTTCGCCGGCATACCAGTTGCCGCGCAGGCGACGCTCTCGGTTCCTCCAGACTCACCGCGGTGGGATTTACAAGGTGAGGCCAAAGCGGATGAATATCAGGGCCGCAAGTGCCTCACCATGAGTGGCGGCGCTGCACTTTTGAAGGATTTCGAAATGCGAGATGGGATCTTCGAGGTGGATGTCGCGACCTCTCCTACACGTGGCTTCTTTGGAATCATGTTTCGGCTCGACAAGGACGGCTCAAACGGGGAAGAGGTCTATTTGCGCCCGCACAAGTCCGGACTTCCTGATGCCACGCAATATACGCCAATTCTCAACACGGGCCGCAACTGGCAGATCTATAACGGTCCAGGTTTCACCGCCGCAGTGGATATCCCGAAAGAGGCTTGGTTCCACCTGCGACTGGAGGTAGCGGGAGCGCAGGCAAAGCTATACGTCAAGGACATGGAGAAGCCCGCGCTCGTGATGAACGATCTCAAGAGCGGCATTCAAAAGGGACAGATTGCTCTTTTCGTTCTTTTGGGCGAGAGCCGGTTCTCGAATTTTCAGATACGAACTACCCCCGACGTGCCCTGGGAGCGGCATCTCCCCCCAATGCCGCCGGGTACGTTGACGAAGTGGAGCCTCTCGCCATCGTATGACGCGCTCGCGCGCAATCTGGAGCACCCACTCTCCGATTCGGAAAGCAAGGCAATCAGCTGGCAGGATGTAGAAGCGGAGCCTCCTGGCTTCGTGCCTATCAATCGTTATCGTGAGAGTCCACATCCCAGAGTCTCGTTTGAGGGCGATTTCTCCAAGCGCCTGGAACCTCAACCCGGCATGAAAGTCGTCTATGCCCGGACGAGTATCCACTCTGACCAAGTTCAGGTGAAAAGACTCTCGATCGGCTACAGCGATGACATCAGCGTCTTTCTGAACGGAAAGATCCTCTACCGTGGTCGAAGCGCTCAAGGATTCCGCGACCCTGGCTTCCTCGGCATCGTGAACCCGGAGAATGACACGGTCTACCTTCCATTGCGTAAAGGGAACAACGAACTGGTTTTGGCCGTCAGCGAACTCGGCGGAGGGTGGGGATTCATTTGTCGACTCAGCGACCTCGATTAGTTCAGCCTTTCAGAACGTTCGGCCTCCACTTACGAACACCCTATTTCCAGGAGATCCAGATGCGACGTCGGACTACTTCACGCTGTTCCATGTTGTCGGCTCTTTCGATAGTTCTCTTAACGGCGGCCAGCTTGTCCAGCCAGTCGCAACGAACGGTCACCAAACTAGCCGACGGTATCTATGAAATTGAGCATCCCCACGAAGGCGGTGGCAACACTACTGTCATCATCGGCGATCGTCAGGTATTCGTAGTGGACAGCTGCTTCCTGCCTTCTGCCGCGCGCGAGGATATCGCCCAGATTCGCCAATGGACCAATAAACCGGTCAGCTTTGTGCTGAACACGCACTTTCACAATGATCACAACTTTGGAAATCGAGTCTATATGGACGCGTTTCCTGGGTTGACGATCATCGCTCACGAAGAAACCAAGAAAGACATGGACCTTTTCGGGCCGGGATCGTTGATGAGAGAGGAGAAGGACAGTTACGGCTTCCAGAAGATGCTGGAGACGGGAAAAACGCCCGACGGCGTCGCTCTGACCGAGGATCAGAAGTCACAGGTAAAAGCTGTCCTCGCCCGGAAGCCCGCCCTGCTCGAAGAACTCAGAGAAATCAAGTTTCAGAGTGCGACGCTAACCTTTGACCACGACTTTCGGATTGATCTCGGGAACCGCGAAGTCCAAGTTAAATTCCTGGGACGGGGCAACACCGCCGGGGATGCGGTGGTCTATTTGCCGAAAGAGAGAATCGTCGTGGCTGGCGATCTGGTTGTGTTCCCAATTCCAAATATGATCGACGGCTATCCTGTCGAGTGGAGCCAGACACTACAGACTCTCGCGCAATTGGATGCGGACACGATTGTTCCTGGCCACGGACAAGTCTTGCACGACAAGAGCTATGTCTACTTACTTCGCGATTTCATGAAGAGCGCCGTCGACCAGGTGAACGAAAAGCTCAGACAAACGAGCCCCGCGATGTTTCTGACTGTGGACGATGTCAGGAGCGCAGTAAATTTAACGCCATTCCGGGAGCGGTTCGCAGGTAAAGATAATGATCTAGGAATAGCCTTTGACGACGTGTCGGCAGAGTTGGTGAAACTCGTGTTCCAAGAAGCCAGCGCGCGATGAGAGTCAGGCGGCAACAGTCGCCTACTGTTGCCTTCAGTCGCTGAGGAGAGCGTTCTCGATCTAAGTATTCTTATCGCAGAAGATCCGCTAGCGTCTTTTCTGCCTCCTGGTGGAGATCTGGTGGCGCTCCATACAGCACGCGTGCCGTTTTCCCAGACCGGCCAAACAAGAACAGCGTCGGCACAGACGTGATGTCCCCGAACGCTTGGGCCGTAGCAGGTTCTGCGATAGCCCAATGGAGATGGGCTGAGCGAGCTAACTGTCGCGCGGATCTTATCCTCCGGAGATTCCACCGCCAAAGCGAGAACTGTGATGTTGTCACTAAACTTTTTCTGCAGTTGCCCCAACCATTCTAGCGTCGAGCGGCACGGTGGACACCAGGCAACTCAGCCCCGCCCAGGTTGCGTACGGCCTCGTGCGCAAGACACATTCGCTAGAATGTCTTTCCGAGGTGAATCGTGAAACTCCTTCGTATATCGGCCTGGCTAATCTGCGCTTTGTGTATGCAACCGTCGGCGATCGCACAATCGCCGACTCCAGCGAGTGACACAATGAAAGCATTCCTCTCCGCAACCGAGGGTTCATGGGAGCCGGTGCGAGATACCAATCGGCCCCACAAGTATCTCGAGACCCTCAAGTTCATTTCCATCCTGGATGGCAGGTTTGAGATCTCACAGCAGATTCTCCGCAACCAAAAAGGAGAAATCATCTATCGCGATTTCGTCATCTTCGGAATTGATCCCGATACCCGCAAGCTTTTTTTGAACGCTTACAATACCGACGGCAGCATCGATCGCACGCGCGAAACAGAATCTCGTCCCGGACAATGGGTATTCCTGGGAACAGTCTACGGCTCAGCACAGTTCCGCGACTATCGCTACACCATGACACAACTCGACGGCGGCCGCCTCCGGATTCTCGTGGAGCTATTGAACGATGGAAAGTACGAGAAGCACTCGGACGTTAGCTACGAGCGCACGTCGAGAACTAACACAGCACAGATCGAATGAACATTGGCGACGGAAGCCCTTCCCTGTACTTGTCACCACACACGACAGGCATTCGCACGCACCATCGGTTGCCCAGCTTTGCATCCGAACGCTTTACCAAATTCTTCGAAATTGCTGACCGCTCCGTTAACCCGAAACTCTGACGGCGAATGAGGATTGGTCTGAACTTGTAACCGCAATGCTTCCGCAGTCGCGTTCGTGCACCAAATCTGCCCGTATCCGAGGAAGAATCGCTGCTCAGAGGTGAGGCCGTCAATCGGCTTTCGTTCTTCCGAAGACTCATTCGCAAGCGCTTCCATCAGTGCTGCGTAAGCGATGCGCAGGCCGCCGTTATCTGCGGTGTTCTCGCCCAGCGTGAGTTTGCCGTTCACGTGCTCACCGCCCGCCACCGTAAAGTCGTCGTACTCTTGCACCTCACAGTCGGTGCGCTCCTTGAAGGCCTTTCCATCTTCTGGTGCCCACCAGTCCCGAAGATTGCCCTCCGCATCGTATTGCCGGCCTTGATCGTCGAAGCCATGCGTGAGTTCGTGTCCGATGACCACTCCGATGGCGCCGAAGTTGACCGGGTCGTCGAGCTCCTGTTCGTAAAAAGGTGGCTGCAGAATTCCCGCCATGAAGTTGATGTTGTTTTGCGGTGGGTAATAGTAGGCATTAACCGTCGACGGACTGTAGAGCCACTCGGCGGGGTCCACCGGCTTGCCGATCTTGTTGAGTTGGCGCCGGGCTTCGAATTCGTTGCTGCGCAGAGAATTGCCCAAGGCATCGCCGCGAACAATCTGCAGCGTGCTGTAGTCCCGCCAGTTATCGGGGTAGCCAATCTTATTGGTGATCTTATGCAGCTTCCGGAGAGCCTGTTCTTTAGTGGGCTTCGTCATCCAGGGCAGATCGGTGATATCGCGTTCAAGAGCCTTCTCAAGCGCGTTGACCATGCGAAGCATTCGCTCCTTCTTCTCACCGCCAAAAGCACGCGCTACGAAAGCTTGGCCCACAGCCTCTCCTAGATCGTTGTCGGTAGAGTTCACACAACGTTTCCAGCGCGGCTGTTGCTCTTGCTGTCCCGCCAGGACCTTGCCGTAGAAATCGAAGACTTCCTCATCAATGTTCTTTGGCAGGAACAAGGCTTGCGTGCTGATCACGCGCCAGCGCAGATACACTTTGATGTCGTCCAAGTTGGTGGAGACGATTAGCGCTTGCACCTCCCGGACAAATTCCGGTTCGGAAACATTCAACGTTGGTGTTCCCGTAAGGCCGATCTGACCTAGAAAGTTGCGCCAATTGAAGGCCGGGCTGAGCGCCTGGAGTTCCTCGACGGTCATTTTGTGGTAGACCTTGTTGGGATCGCGGCGAGCGACCCGGTCAAGGGCAGATTTGGCCAGAGCGGTCTCGATCCGCATGGCGATTTGCGCATGGGCCGCTGCATCTTTGGGATTATCGCCGAAGAGCTCGAACATCCTCTCCGCGTGCTGCACATACTGCTTGCGAATCTCTACGGACTTCCCGTCGTCTCGGGAATAGAAGTCGCGATCCGGAAGCCCAAGGCCTCCCTGGTATATAGCGGCAATTTCCTGCGTGGAATCTTTCGCGTCCTGCTGAACGCCTAGTCCGAAGAATGCGTTTGTGCCCACCATCGAGAAGTGGGCCATAAGCGTGGGGAGGGCATCTTTCGTCTCCAGCCCATCGATGCGCGCCAGTTCCGGCTGAAGGGCGGCAGTTCCTTTCTTCTCGATGGTGCTTTCATCCATACAGGAAGCGTAGTAATCGCCAATCTTCTGCTGGTTGGCAGTGCGGCCGGGATCAGGAGCCGAAGTCTTCTCCAGCGTGTCTCTCAGAATCGCGTGGTTCCGGTCCGTGAGTTCGGAGAAGCGTCCATAGATCGATCTGTCAGGCGGCACCGGATTCTGCTTGAGCCACGTCCCGCAGGCGTAGTGATAGAAGTCAATGCAGGGATCGACGTTCGTGTCCCGCGCGTTGACATCAAAGCCGTCCTTCAGATTGATCGTACTGTCTTGCTGAGAGACGGCTAACGTGCCATCTGTGATCAGAACGCCAGCCACGATCATAGAGAGCATTGTCAGTTTTGAGACCTGCATCTTCTAACTCCTGGTTCAGTTTTCGCAATCGCTCAGGTGACCCGAAACCTTTGACTACCAGACGCGACAAGCATTCACTCGCACTTCTGGCTGGCCCTTGTGGCAGCCGAATGCTTTGGCAAATTCCGGCATATTGGCAACCGTGTTGTTCACGCGATATTTCGGATACGAATGCGGATCTGACAACACGACCAGGCGTATCAGCTCGGGGCGATACTCTGTACACCAACCGAAGGCATAGGCAAGAAAGAAACGTTGTCGGGGAGTAAGCCCGTCAGCTTCCTTGCTGTCCATGTCTCGACCCTGACGCGCCAGAGACTCCTGTAGTGCCGTAAGGGCAAGGTAGATACCGCCGTTGTCAGCAGTATCTTCGCCCAAGGTCATGCGTCCGTCTTGCTTCACACCGGGACCGGCCTCGGGAACCTCCTGCGTGTATTGGTCAGCAATGCATTTATCACGCGAGTCGTAGGCTTGCGCGTCGCTGGCAGTCCACCAATCTCGCAGGTTGCCCTGAGCATCGAACTTGCGGCCCTGATCGTCGAAGCCGTGGATGATTTCGTGGCCAATCACGGCACCGATTGCCCCGTAGTTCACGGAATCATCCTGGCTCATTTCGAACTCAGGTGGCTGCAGCATCCCGGCGGGAAAGTTAATCGTGTTCGTGGGCGGGTCCTCGTAGGCGTTAAATGTGGGAGGAGTCATCGTCCACTCGCCGCGGTCGACAGGTTGTCCGATCTTCGCGACCCAGCGCTCGAACTCGAAACCGATTGCTTGCTGGCGATTTGCCAAATAGTTGTCGCGGCCGATCTTCACACCGGAATAGTCCCGCCACTTGTCCGGATACCCGATTTTGTCGAGCGTCGCCGCCTTCTTTTCTTGCGCCTGCTTCTTAGTCTCAGCAGACATCCAATCGAGGGAATCAATGTCCTTGCCCAATGCGTTCGTCAAATCTTGCACCAATGCCAAGGCCCGTTGTTTGTTCTCTGGAGGAAAAGCTCGGGCGACGTACGCCTGACCGAGCGCGTCGCCCAGCATGAAATCGCTGCTGTTTACGCAGCGGCGCCAGCGAGCTTGGATCTCTTTGGCGCCGAACAATGTTTTTCCAACGAAATCGAAGCTTTCCTCGACCATGACATGGTTCAGCGCAGACGCCGAGCCGTTGATCATCTGCCAGCGAAAGTAGGCTTTCCATTGTGGAATGGAATAGCGATGCAGCATCTGCTCCACTCCCTTGAAGAACTTGGGAGAGGTGACAATGTAGTGTGGACTCGAAGGTGCTTTCACCAGCGCCAGGTATCGTTCGAAGTCGAACGACGGCGCCAGCGCCTTCACCTGTGCCAGCGACATCTTGTTATTAAGATTCTTGGGATCGCGGCGTGAAATTGCATCCATCGCGACCTCAGCCAGACTGGTTTCAATGGCCAGGACCATGTCGGCATCATTCCTTGCCTGCTCCGGCTGTTCGCCAGCCAGAGCAAACATTTTGGCTAGGTGCTTTAGGTATATCGCGCGGATTTCTTTTGACTTGTCGTCCTGGTCAAGATAGTAGCTGCGCGACGGCAGACTCATGCCGCCCTGATCAAATTGCGCTATGTTGTGCGACGCATCGTCGTAATCGGGGGATCCGGCAAACCCGAACAGAGGGCTCGAGGTCTGATTGTCACCGAACGCCCAGGCTTGCGGGATGGTCTGGTGAAGATGCGCCACTACGACCGCTAAGTCAGACACTGACTTGATTCCGTCGATAACATCGAGTTCCTTTTGCAGCCATTCCTGGCTGTGGGACTCGATCGTCTTCTCGTCCATGCACGAGTGATAGAAATCTCCTATTTTTTGTTCGCTGGGAGACCGGCTCGAATCATTGGCAGACAACTTGTCAAGCGTCTGGCCCAGGATGACCTGGTTCCATTTCGAAACCGGACCAGCCGTTCCCCAGGCGACTTCATCCGCGGGCAGAGGATTCGCTGCCGACCACTTACTGCATGAATACTTGTAGAAATCGGCGCAGGGATCGAGGGTCTTGTCGGCGATCTCAGGATTGAAATGAGCAACCGGCGGGAGTTCGGACGGTGGACCTGACTGGGAGGAGTGCTCGCTCTGGCCACTCGCCAAGCACGCACAAGAAACGGCGGCGACTACGATTATGCATGTTTTCACTCTTCACCTCGCTGTCTCACTGGACTGGGCACCATCGCTCATCGGTCGGAGATAGGTCACAAAGTGGTCCACGAACTTCTGAAAGACGTGTATCAGCGCTTCGTCCGCGAAGTGGTGCGTCTGCCGGGGATAGGTCATCATGTCGAAAGATAAACCTGCACGCACGAGCGCATCCGCCATCTTTATGGTGTTTTGCGGGTGCACGTTTACGTCACTCAGGCCATGAGTCATAAGCAAATGGCCCTTCAGGTCTTTGGCATGCAGGAGAGGAGAGTAGCGGTCATATCCATCTCTGTTATCCGGCAGCAAGCCCATGTACCGCTCGGTGTAGGCTGCGTCGTACAGCCTCCAGTCGCTTACCGGAGATCCGGCAGCTCCTGCGATGAACCTGTCGGAATGCGTCAAGGCGTATAAAGTCATAAAGCCGCCGTAACTCCATCCCCAGAAGCCGACCCTGGACAGATCTAATTGCGGATAGCGGGCGAGAACCTGATCAAGGGCAGTCAGTTGATCTTTCAGTTCCACCTCTCCCATGTGCAGAAGAATCGCGGAGGAAAACTCCTTGCCCCGATTTCCCGAGCCTCGGTTGTCGACGACCAATACGGCCATGCCGTGGTTTGCGAGCACGAGATCGAACAGTATTGATGGCGACCAGCGATTCCGAACCATTTGTCCGCTCGGGCCGCCGTAGGGGGCGAGAATCAACGGAACTTTTCCGCTAACATGGGGTGGAAGAAACAGCATCCCGTGCAAGACAGTGCCGTCGTCCGCTGTGAAGTCGATGAATTGCGGCGGACGAATGTCGTAGAAATCGGCAATTGTCGAGGGTGCATCGACGACCCTGCAGTCCCCATCAACTGTGCAAATCGATCGTTCGGACGCGCGATCAGCGCGAGAGTGGACCTTAACGTATGCCGTTTCTTGAGGATTGAAAGAGATCGAGTTATAGCCTTCGTCCGTCGTAAGTCTGCGCGTGTTAGAACCGTCAAAGCCAACGGCATAAAGGTCCTGCTGCCTGTCGTCTTCTTTATTGGCAACGTAAAACAGGGTTCCCGTCTTCTCGCTGATGCCGCTGATTGCTGCCACTTCGAAATTGCCGCGCGTGAGTTGGCGCTCGAGTTTTGCTTCGCTCGCTAGCGGATGTGCCGGGTCAAAACTGTACAGATAGACATGAGTGAAACCGTCACGCCAGCTCATCCACAGAAATTGATTCCCCGACTGCAACGAACGAAACTGGAGGTGAGATTCGACATCGATGAAAGCGTCGCTAGTTTCAGAAAGCACACACCGGGATTTCCCTGATCGTTCGTCGATGAAGAGCAGTTTTGCTGTTTTCTGTTTGCGATCAAGGACGATTGCAAAAAGAGTTCGCGAGTTCACCCACCCAAAGCGAGGGAGATATGAATCCGCGGCATCAAGATTAATCCAATGGATCTTTCCTCCCTTGCGGGAAACAACTCCCAGTCGAACAACCGGAAGGGGGTCGCCTACAAGCGGATACCTTTCCAGGTTCATGGTCGCATGCGTCGGAATGTAGTCCGTGATCGGATGTGACGGCACACGGCGGAGATCGCTTTGCAAAAAGGCAACTTGCTTACTATCGGGTGACCAGAAGTAGTTGCTACGGACGCCGAGTTCTTCCTCGTACAGCCAATCGACCTCACCGTTAAGAACATCGCCGTTTCCGTCCGCGCTCTCCGGCCCTGTGCTGAGTGTAATCGGGTGTTCCCGTCCGTCCGCCAGTGAGTGGACAAAGAGGTTGTGATGGACCACGTAGCTCACACGCTGGCCGTCCGGGGAAAACTTCGGATCTATTGCTGGACCGGCCGTTACTACCTTCTTCGATTGGCCGGTACCAAGGTTGTAGTAGTGCAGCGCGCCATTAGCATCAAACAGTATGTGCTTGGCGTCGGGCGCCCAGTGATAAGATGTGACGCCGTAGCGAGTACGACGCTCCCGCTCAACAGCATCGTCTATGTGGGAGATGGGCGCTGTAATTTCCGAAAGGTTCTTCGAATCAACTAAGAGTTTTCTGCTTCCGGTACTAACATCAATCGTCCAGAGTTCGGAGCCGTTGTCTCCCTGCTGGATGTAGATCAACTGCGCCCCATCCGGAGACCAGGTAACCGGACTTGGCTCGCCGCTCAGGAGCTCTCCAACCCCGAAGACAGACTGCAGCGTGACTTCTCTTTTTTTTGATGTGGAACCCCGAACATCCTGTGCGCCCGCCGCTGCGGGGCCGGCAACAGCGGCAGCACCGAAGCAGAGTAACAGCGACGCTCCACAAAGGATGCCGGAAACGCAACGATCCCGGTGCAATGGCGATGAGCGCACCATGTGGCTCAGTTCTCGCTTGCGGACGGCGCGGCCGGCGCTCCGCCACCCGAGGCTTTAGGATTGCCGTCTGGCGCAAGAGTTCGCAGCCATGTGGCCAGGTTCGGTTTCTGTTGGTCGCGAAATTCAATGCATGCATCGATCGTGTGCAATGCTTTGTCCAAAGCTCGATCTGAAGCTTCTACCGGGTGACCGGCGAAGAAGCTCTGTACATCCCGCCGATCGGCAGCATCGCAGAATGCTCCTGTTGCGGCCACCACGCGCGCCCCGCTACTGATCGTGAACCTCGCTTGCACTTCCGCCCAGTGGTCCTTGATCCAGGCCCAGGACTGTTTACGGGTTTGTGAATTGTTCAGCAACGTCGCCAGAACGCTTGGCGAGTCCTGACTTCGCACCTCAGCAGAGACTGCCGTCTCCAGCGTGCGGCGCACAAGCTGCGGATCTGAGAATGACACCATGCCATACAAGAAGTTGAGAAACTCTTCCGGGGACTTGGCTGTCCGGGCGGCTTGAGCGTAGCCGTCGTACAAGGCGGAGTCACCCTCTCTTGCGGCCAATCCAAGTACGGCAGACACCATGGAGGGATCTACGGAGGAGCGGTCTTGCAGGTATTGCTCCGCCAGTTTTCGCGCCTCGCGGATGACTTCAGGATCATTCCCATACGCACCCAGCACCGAAATGAGGGCGGGCCGGAGTTGCCGATCATCGTCATCCTCATTAAGGACGGGTTTCCAGCCAAGGCGCTTGACGCGGGGGGCTATCAATTCTCGGATCAGCGCAGACAAACTCCCGCCCTCACCATCCTCGGTAAGGTGCTGCGCGATCCTGGGAAGTGGCTGAAGTTCCGTCTCGAGAACGACTCGTTCGCGATCCGCGCCCATCCGCTTGATCAGATCCAGATAGTCGCCGACACTCTGTTTGTCCGCTCGTACTAGGGCCCAGGTATCTCCAGCCAACCGGTCCCGCTCACTGGCATCCCAAGTAGTACCCGGCAGTCTCCGGAACATGTCACTGGCATACTGCGCTCGATAGTAGCCGCTGCCATCCGCATCGGCTGACAGTTCACGGACACAGCGATCGAACTCAAAGTCCTGCTGTTTCTGATCCAGTATTCGACAGTCTTTATCGGAGCCCACTTTGAAGCACACTGGAATCGTCCATATTTGGGTCGATGGCGAATCCATCAGGCTCTTCTGCAAGTAGAAGCGCTGCTGAGTCGCCTCGACGGTCATCTTCTTTCCGGAGCAACGAGAATGAACTGAAATCATGGGCACTCCGGGCTGATCGACAAAACTGCTCATGATTCTGTCCATTGGTTTCTTTGAAACCTCCGCCAAGGTATTCCAGAAGTCCTCAGCAGTGGCGTTTCCGTAAGCATATTTTTCCAGGTACCGCCTTACGCCTGCGCGGAATACCTCAGGACCGACATACTGCTCCACCATGTGCAGCACGGCGGCCGCCTTGCCGTACGCAATGCCGTCGAACAGTTGGTTGATCTCATCGGGAGTGCTCGCCTGCATACGGATCTGGCGCGTTGCCGGAGAAGCATCCACATCCAAAGTGTTGGACGTATCCTGCACGTCCTGCAGCGATTCCTTCCACTCAGGTTTCCAGTCGCCGACTGGCTTACTGACCATCCAGGTGGCGAAACCTTCGTTCAGCCAGAGGTCGTCCCACCATTTCATGGTCACGAGGTTGCCGAACCACATGTGGGCGATCTCATGCGCCAGTACTTCGGCCACACTCCGGCGCGCTGCGACCGAGGAATGCTGCTCATCGACCAGCAGATAGATCTCACGAAAGGTGATCGCCCCGGTATTCTCCATGGCACCAGCTTCGAAATCGGGCACTGCAATGATGTCGAGCTTCTTGTAGGGATAGCGAATCCCGTAGTATTGATCGAGCGAGTGCACGATGTGCTCCGTCGCCTCCAGGGCAAAGTGGCCCAAGTCGACTTTGTCCGGAGTTGCGACAAATGCGGATGGGAATGCCGTCTGTGCCGCCTTCGACGCACTTCCAGTCGCCCACCAGCATCGCCACCAGATAAGTGGACATCTTCGCGGTAGTCGCAAAGCGGACGGTGTGCTTGCCCGTCCCGGGCCCAGGAGTATCGGACACGATTGGTCCGTTCGAAATCGCGGTATCTCCCTCATCAATCGTGAGGGAGATATCAAAGGTCGCCTTCAGCGCGGGTTCATCAAAGGAGGGAAACGCACGGCGAGCGTCCGTTGCCTCAAACTGCGTGGATGCGTAGTTCCGATTCTTGCCATGAACGAGGTAGAAGCCACGAAGCTTGTCGTTGAGCACTCCCGTGAAATCTATGTCCAGTACGGCTTCGCCGGTCGCAACTGGAGCTGCTAGCTGCAGAGTTGCTGTCTGGTGCGCTGGATCTAGCGAAACCCTGGCGTCTTGGCGGCCTTCGCTCGACTGCACCACGACTTTGCGAAACTCGATCTCGGCCGCGTTCAACGTAATGACGGCGGTTGGTTTGAGGAGGTGCAACTCAACCTCTTCGTGGCCATCGAACCTCGCAGATGGAATATCAGGAGAAAACGATAGAGTGTAGTGGACTGGAACTACCCCCTCCGGCAAACGCTGCCCGGCAGCGATCCCGGCAGCAAACAGCAAGCACACGCACACGGTTAATCTGAACCGCATCACCCCTCCACAGAAGTCCTGGCCGGAGATCACCCGCCGCAATATTGACGGAAGATTCTGACTCGGATTAGCACGACTGGGCTGAGTCACATTGAATCAGGGAGGAACAGCGGTGGATGTGGTTGCCAGCTGCTACGAAAGTTTCTGTTGGGAAACGCCAGCGGTTGAGACTCGATCTACTGAGGATGGACTTGTGGACTCGGCAATCGTCTTGAGCAGGTGATCCAGCCGATCGCGATAGCCCCGGCTCAAGGAAAGGCTCTTGCCATTCTGCAGAACCACGAGATACTCGCCATAGCCGCACGCCTGCAGATGGCGAATTCGATCAACGTTTACAATCAGAGAACGATGGATACGCAGGAACTTATCCGGCTGAAGCCGGCTTTCGATTTCCCCAATCGTTTGACGGAGCAGATGGACATCATTGCCAACATGGAGCCGCAGATAGTTGTGCTGGGCTTCGATCCAGTCAACCTGCTCGACCCTTAGAAGTTCCACTTTTCCGCGAGAGCGCACCACCAGCCTTTGCGGCGAGTTCGGCACGTGATGAGCCTGCAGTGCTCCGGCGATCCGAGTGATCAGGTCTGCCGGATTGAGCCGGTTGGCGAGCCTCAACTGGGCTCGGTTAACCGCTTTCCGAAAACGTTCTTCATCGAATGGCTTGAGTAGATAGTCGACCGCATTGTGCTCAAACGCCAGAACCGCATACCGGTCATAGGCGGTAGTGAAGATAATCGCCGGAGCAGATTCCCCAGATATTTCCCGCAACACTCCAAGCCCATCGATGCCCGGCATCTCCACATCAAGGAATAGGATGTCCGGTCGAAACGCTTGCACCGATTGGATCGCTTCCGCTCCGTCTTTGCATTCGGCCAGGACCTGGATGCCACACGCCCCTGCCATGGCGGAAATAGCCTGTCTCGCTAGCAGTTCATCCTCCGCGATGATTGCGCGAATCGTCATCTGCCCATGCCCAATCCTTCCGGCAAAAGTGACGGAATGAGCGCAGCCTCGAGTCCGTGAACCGCTCTGGTTTCTACGGGAATGCGGACCTCGACCTGGAATTGTCGACCGGGGAGTTCCATGGCTCCGAGGATTCCCGCAGAACCGTAGAGCATGCGCAAACGGCTTCGTATATTTTCGAGCCCAATCCCCAATCGCTCATCTTCCGGCACCGGAGTGGCTGCGCCGCTTTCGTTCACAACCGCGATGGTCAAGACGCCGGATTCTTGGCCTATCCGAATTCCGATTTTTCCAGTCTCTCGCATTCTGGCCACACCGTGCTTGATGGCGTTTTCAACGAGAGGCTGCAAAAGTAAGTACGGAACCATCGAGTCGAGAGCAGCTTGGTCAATCTCGATCTCGGCGAGTAACCGGTCTTGGAATCTCACTTTCTGAATGTCAAGGTACATATGAAGCAACTCAAGCTCGCGTCTGAGGGTAACCTTAGGAACACCTTCGTCGGCGAGCGTCAATCGCAAAAGGTCACCAAGGGAACAAATCATTTTCTCAGCACCGCGCGGGTCCTTGCGAACGAGCGCTG
>Ga0335070_10001990_pt1 | contig 23767 bp, 19 predicted proteins | sample Lox_Sample_13_FD_206722 | JGI IMG/M metagenome (GOLD analysis project Ga0335070, IMG submission 206722) | Soil microbial communities from Loxahatchee National Wildlife Refuge, Florida, United States - Lox_Sample_1.3 | ecosystem: Environmental > Terrestrial > Soil > Wetlands | place: USA...
TGAAGCTCAAGGGCCGGCCGGACCTCCTGGACAAGCACCAGGTGTCGGAGCTGTTCCCCCGCAACCTCGTGCTCGCCATTCTCACCGGCATCATCGGCGACTCCAACATGGGACAGTACCTCAAATCCCACCGGGAGAAGCGCTACTACCAGATCTTTGCCACGATGTTCAACGACATGCTCTCCCGGCGCACCACCAAGAAGACGAACTTCTTCACGGCGGACCAGCTCTTCGGCGAGCTGCAGAGGCTCTCCAACAATGAGAAGGGCTGCTACAGCTACATGATGTCGCGCCGGCGCATGTCGGCGTCCATCGGGTACGTGGCTCTCGATGAGAAGGACGCCGCTCCCCTGTTCCTGGACTGTGACGAAGACACCGTGGTCTCCACGGCGCGCGTCGTCGCGGACAAGCTTGCCGAAGAAAGCGGCAAGCTTGGTCTCGTGGCGTACTACGACAACCCCGCGCGTTCCGACCTGGTCCAGTTCCGCCTGCGCCGCTCCAGCGTCTGGAAACAGTACGACCTGCGGAATCTCCTGTCCCGGTTTTCCATCCAGAACGGCGGAGGCCACGAAGGAGCTATCGGCTTCCGCATCCCGCAAGCCGAGGTCCCGGATTTCGGGTCCTACATCCAGCAGCTCATTCAGGGGATCGAAGAAGCGATTTCATAGGCCAGCTCCTACCGCGTCGCGCGCTTCCCGTACACCCTTTCCATCAGTTCGATGGCATGCCCGAGATCCGGCTGGCACGGATCCGGCAGGGAGACGAGCTTCTCCGCGGCGCCGGTGTCCTTGAATCCTGTTCCGGTGAGGAGCACCACCACCGTCGAGCCGGGATCGACGTCTCGGGAATCCTTGAGAAAGCCTGCCCACGCCGTGGCGGAGGAAGGTTCCACGAAGGCACCCGCGGTCTTTCCGAGCTCGGCCTGGGCGCTGCTGATCTCCTGGTCGCTCACTTCGACGGCCCGGCCGCCGGTGCGCGCCAGCCAGCTCAGTGCCATCCGCCCGCAGGCCGGGGATGCGACGGAGAGGGAATCCGCGATCGTGGAGGCGCGGTCCAGGATCACCTCTTTCTTCTCACGCCAGCTCCGCGCGATGGCGTTGCTGCCCGCGGCCTGGACCGCGACCATGACCGGCATCCTGTCGATGAGCCCCGCCTGGAGCAGGTCGGCGAACCCCTTGCATGCACCGGAGTAGATGACGCCGTCTCCGACCGGGACGTACACCACGTCCGGCGCGCGGAAGCCGAGCTGGTTGTACATCTCGAGGGAGACGGTCTTTTTCCCTTCCACCGTGAACGGATTGTAGCCGGTATTCCGGTTGATCCCGCCGCAGGCGCCCGTGTACTCGATGGAAAGGGCAAAGGCATCGTCGTACGTTCCCCGTACCGGAACGACCCGTGCGCCGTACATCAAGGACTGCAGCAGCTTGGCCCGGGGCGCTGAGCCAGGCACGAACAGCACGATGGAAAGACCGCAGGCCGCCCCGGCGCATGCCATGGACGCCCCCGCGTTGCCCGTGGAGGCGAGCGTCACCTCCGTCTCACCGTGAAGCCTGGCCTGCTCCGCAACCAGAAGCGAGGCCCTGTCCTTCAGGGAGCCGGAAGGATTCTGGCTGTCGAGCTTGAGGAACAGGCGCGGGAAGCCCGTCGACGCTCGAAGGCGCTCCGGCGCGGCAAGCGGCGTCCCGCCCACCGGGAAAGCCGCGGACTGCCGCACCGGAAAGGGAAGGAGCTCGTGCGGATCGACGGCCGCGCCCCGGGAAAACGAGCGCGCGGGCTCGAACACAATGGAGAGATTTCCCCTCTGAAAGCCCGGCGCGGCCGGCGCGTCAGCCGGGGAGCAGGAGGGACAGCGGTACACGACGTCATCAGAGGCGAACTTGCGGCCGCAGTCGCCGCAGACGTAGGTGAGCGCCATCCGCTCAGGTGCCCCGTGAGCCGTGCGCGCGCTCGCCGGCCTTTTCCTCGAGCCCGACGTCTCCGTTGAACTCCTGGATGAGCTCGTCGATCCGGGCGGCCTGGCCCTGGATTCTTTCCCAGTATTCCGGGTCGCTCCACTGGGCGTTCAGCTCCTGCACGGTTTTCCCCTGCTGCTCGACCCAGGTGTAGTACTTGAGGTTGTGCACGCGTTTCCTCTCGGGGTGCGTCAGCTCCAGCACGTTGTCCGAGCGCTGTCCCTCCAGGGACACGGCCATGGCGCGCACGGCCGCGGGCCGGTCAAGAGGGCCTTCCTGCTCGGCCAGCTCCCGCACCCGTGAGCCGTACAGCTGCATGGAGTCCGTCAGGATGGTCACCACCGCGTCGTTCTCCGAAAGCTCGAAGTGGCGCGCCAGCTTGATGGAGGCAAGGAGGTTCCCCATGCCGGAGATCCCCACGAGCGGAAGGGACTCGATGAGCGGCGCGGGCACCCCGCGCGCCGAAAGGAGCGCCTTCCCCTCCGGCTCGTTGAACAGCCGCAGGAGGTTCATGCAGTCATGATCGTCCACGGCGATCACGGCATCGAGGTTCCGCACGTTGTGGATCCACGGCACGTGCTTGTCGCCGATGCCCTCGATGCGGTGCGCGCCGAACCCGTTCATCAGCAGGGTGGGGCACTGGAGCGCCTCCGCGGCGCCGATCTTCACGCCGGGGAACGTCTGCTTCAGCCGGTCCCCCGCGGCGATGGTCCCCGCCGAGCCGGTGGAGGAGACGTAGGCGGCAAGGACCCCCTTCTTTCCCAACGCGCGCTCCATGACCCAGCTGATGGCGTCCGCGGTGATCTCGTAGTGCCAGAGGTAGTTTCCGAATTCCTCGAACTGGTTGAAGATGACGATGTCGTCCCCGCGCTCCCGTGAAAGCTCGCGGCACTTGTCGAAGATCTCCTTGACGTTGCTCTCACTCCCCGGCGTCGTGATGACCTCTCCGGCGATCCCCGACAGCCACTGGAACCGCTCCCGGCTCATTCCCTCCGGGAGGATCGCGATGGACTGGCAGCCCAGAACGGCGGAATTGAACGCGCCGCCGCGGCAGTAGTTGCCCGTGGAAGGCCAGGCGGCCTTCTGTTTCGTGGAATCGAAGGAGCCGGTGACCAGCGCGGGGGCGAGGCATCCGTAGGTGGCGCCCACCTTGTGGGCGCCGGTGGGAAACCACTTGCCGACCAGCGCAATGATCCGGGCGGGGACCCCGGTCAGCGAGCTGGGGAACTCCAGGAAGTTCACCCCTCCGAACGTGCCGCCGGACTCCACCGGCTCGTTGCGCCACGTGATGCGGAACAGGTTCAGCGGGTTCACGTCCCACAGGCCGGTGCTCTTCAATCCTTCCAGCGCCCTGCGCGGGGCGGTCTCGGGCGCTTTCATCTGCGCGAACGTCGGGAGGATGATGCCCTTCTCTCGGCAGCGGCGCACGTTACGACCGCGCACGTCGGGGTGTACGTCGAGGGAGATCATGGGACGATGAAAACAGGCCCCGCGGCCGGTGTCAAGGAGAAGAGACTTCGAAGGCACGGGCGCGGCGCTGGGGGCGCCGCGCTCCGATCAGTCCGCGGCGAACAGGTCGAAGAAGGGAGGGAACGTGGTGAGCACGCCGACCACGAGGAGGATCGCGGAGACGACCACGACGGGCCCGATTTTCACTTCGCGGTCCTTCCATGCAAGGCCGAGGAGCAGCCAGGCCGCGAGCCATACGGCGATCCCGAGAATCGTCTTTCCGGAGAGTGCCCCGACCGCCTTGGACCACGTGAGAGCCTTGCTGAATGACGCGATGGCCTCCGCGAGAGTGGAGATGATCCCAAAAGCCGCGAGGCCGATACCGCCGGCCAGAACGGCCGCTGCCGAAGGTCCTGTTTTCATACGACCGGTGCCTCCTTGGTGATGATGGCCCCGAGCACGCCCACGATGCCAGCGAGCACGAACGCGACGCAGACGATCACGAACAGCGTCCAGCGGATCCTGTTCTCCTCCGTGAGCTTCTCACCGTAGCGGAAGATCAGGTACGCGGCCACCGTCGCGATGATGGGAACCACCCAGCCCAGGTGCTCCTTCCACTCCATGCCGAAGTTGTGCCACCCGCTGACCGCCGTGTTCGCAAGGAGCCTCGAGCGCGGGAAGCCGCTCAGGTCAGTGGTTCCCTGCGGCGGCACCGCCCGGTACCAGGGGTACACGAACCAGGTCCCGACGATGACGGCGAGCCACGAAAGGACCGCGATGACGAGGCCGGAGATCTTGAGGAGAATCACGTTGGTACGGACCCCCTGGGCGGTCAGGGCTCCTGACCTCAGGGTGAGCAGGAGCGCAAGCGTGGCGGTGAAGAAGAGGATGAAGCCGAACCCGAACGCCATCCCGTGGATGGCCGTCCAGAACTCACGAGACGTGAACTGCATGCAGCGCCCTCCATCTCCTGAGGATTTACTGACGCAGGGAGGCGATCGTCAACAGAAAAAGGGCCCGGACCGGGGCGGCTCCGGACCCGACCACGGCGCTAGATGACGGGAAACTCGTGCGAGCAGCGCGGGCAGACGACCATGCCGCAGCTTCGAAAGGGCCGGGGGCAATGCGCGCAGGCCATGCTTTGAGCCCTGTCGAACCGGGCGCCGCACAGCGGGCACTGGACCGTCTGCGGGGCTTGCGTTCTGCCCGTCTGCGCCGTTTCGCCGTTCGGCGATCGCCGTCTGAACATCGCCAGGCTCTCCTACCCGATACCCAGGGCGCGCAGTCCCCACCGCGCCGCGCCGCCCACGAGGAGCGCCAGCGTGATCGTGAAAGCCACGATCCCCGCCGCCCGCCGCCACCCCAGCTCCCTCCCCAGCACGGCCACGGTGGCCACGCAGGGAATATAGATAGTGTTCACCAGCGCGTACACGAACAGCTGCGCGGGCACCATGAAGTCCAGGAGGCTCTTCGTGTGCGGCCCGTAGCGGACGATTGCCAGGGTGAGGAGGAGCTGGAGCGCAAGCTCCTTTCTCAGGATGGCGAAGATCAGCGTCAGACCCGCGACCGCGGGCAGGCCGAGCCATCCCTCCATGATGGGAGCCAGGGGTCCGGAGAGCTTCCAGATCAGTCCGGTCTCATAGAGCGCGCCCAGCGCGAGGCTTCCCCCCAGGACGATGGGTGTCGCCACGAAGATGAAGTCCTTGAACCGGTGCCATGTCTTGACGGCGATGGACTTGAGCGACGGCATGCGGAACGGGAACATCTCCATGACGAGCCCGCTGGACTGCCCGGGCATCACCTTGTTCAGCGCGACGCCGGAAACCGCGACGAGGACGCCCATGAGGGCGAACACGGCGATCCCCCACTGCCATCCGGCCAGCCCGGCAAGGGCGCCGAGGACGACCGCCGTGCGGGCGGAGCAGGGAACGAGGACGATGAGCGTGCTGGCGATGGTCCGCTCCCGCAGCGTGGTCAGAACGCGCGTTCCGATGATGGCCGGCACGTTGCAGCCCGCTCCCGCGACGAGCGGGATGATGGACCGGCCGTGCAGGCCGAAGCGGTGCATGATCCGGTCCGTGAGGAAGGCCACCGAATTGAGGTATCCGCTGTCCTCCAGGAACGCGAGGAGGAAGTAGAACGTCAGCACGTAGGGGATGCCGACCGCAAGAGACGCCTGAATGCCGGCGTCCGGGCCCCAGATCAGGATCTTGGCGAAGACGGTGTTTCCCGCCGCCGCGTGGATGGCGCCCTGGATGAGGGGAGACAGGACGAGCGCCCAGAGGGAGCTGAATGCCCGGGCCAGGAAGTCTCCGACCACGAACAGGAAGGCAAAAATCCCGGCGAGCGCCGCCGCGAGGATCGGCATGCCGGTGAGCGGAGACGTCGTGAGCCGCCAGAGGCGCTGGGAAAAGAGCTCCCGGTCCCGGCCGCGGCTCTGCACCTGTTCGGCGATCGAGCCCGCAAGGCCGTGGCGCTCCCGGATGATCCTCAGCGACGCCTCTTCTCCGTGTTCCCGCTGTATCTGCTCAGCGGCGCTCTGAACGACCCTGAGGAGCTCGGGTCCCTGGTCCGCTTCACGGACGATCTCGGTGAACTGGGCATCGTTCTCGAGAAGGAGGAGAGCGAGGCCCCGGACGCCGACGTGCGGCGCGCGCCCGTTCAGCATCCTCCCGATGTCCGCGCTCAGCCGGGAAACGACCTGTTCGATGTCCGCGCCATATCTCGTGACGGGGGACGCAGGGGTTGCCGCGGCGCAAGCACGGCTCCCACCGCCCCGGGACGCGCGGGCAGCTTCAACGGCCGCGCCAAGGAGCGTCTCCAGGCCTTCCCCGTGAGTGGCCACGGTGGGAATGACCGGGATGCCGAGGATCCGGGAGAGGCCGCCGACGTCGATCTCGATTCCCTTCTTCCGTGCCTGGTCGAAGAGGTTGAGCGCCGCGACGACCGGGAATCCCATGTCGAGGAGCTGGAGGAGCATGTAGAGGTTGCGTGTGAGGTTCGTTGCATCGAGGATCACGATGACGACGTCGGGGTTCCCGTCCAGGATGCCCTGCCGCGCTACCCACTGGTCCTCGGAGACGGCGCCCAGCGCGTAGGTCCCGGGGAGGTCCACGAGCCCGATCCTCAGGTCCGCGAGGCGCGTGGCGGCCACGTTGATCTCCACCGTCTTGCCCGGGTAGTTCGCCGTCACCGCGCCGGTGCCGGTGAGCGTGTTGAAGATGGAAGACTTTCCAACGTTGGGGTTGCCGGCAAGCGCGAAGACGAAATCCGTGCGGCCCCGCATCTCGTTCACGGCGCCGCAGCAGGAGAGGCTCATTTTTCGTTCTCCCTGACCCAGATCTTCTCCGCGATCTCCCGTCCCAGCGCGTAGGTAGCGCCCTTGACGCGGACAAGCAGGGGACCTTCGAACGGCGCGACCTGCTCCACGCGCACCGGTGCGTCCGGCATCATCCCCAGGGTGGCAAGGTATTCCAGGAGGTCCCGCTTCTCCTCCGCGATCTTTGCGATCACGCCGCCCTGGTCACGCTTCAGGCTGCTGAGCCTGCGCGCCGGTGGCTCCGCGGTCCGTCCGAGCTTGTCCGGAATGGGGTGCCCGTGGGGGCAGGTATCGGTCTTGGTGAGAAGGGCCGTCATGCGGGACTCCACCTCGGGGGACAGGACGTGCTCCAGCCTGCAGGCCTCCTCATGCACGTCCTTCCAGTCCATGCCCAGCACGTCCACGAGGAAGCGCTCCGAGATGCGGTGCCGGCGGATGAGGTCCAGCGCGGCCTTCCTGCCCCGGCGGGTCAGGACGATTCCCCGGTCCCGGCTCTTTTCCGCGAGGCCCTTGTCCACGAGGCGCTCCATCATCTCCGTGGCGGAGGCGGGGGACACGGCGAGTTCCTTGCCCAGCTCCGTGGTGCCGAGCTTTTTCCGGTCCCCGGCGAGCTTGTAGATGGCCTCAAGGTATTCCTCAACGACGGGTGATTCCATGCCGCAATCCTCCTCTTAGGTGGCCCTAAAAAGTATCCTGCGGCATACCGTAAGCAATGTCAAGAGATTTTTTTCACGATTGAGAAGCGATCAGTGTCGGGAATGGATTCTCGATAGGATCACCTTTTCCCAGGGAGTTCCGCGGTAGGCATCCAGCAGGTCGCGGAGGAGGTCCAGTTCGGTCGGCACGTCTCGCCGCGTGACGTCAGAAGGAAGGAGAATCTCCCGGTCCGCCGTTGAAAAGCTTCCCAGGAAAAGAAGCCCCGGAGATTCAGCGTAGAACACCAGGGGTGAAGCTCCGCCCGGGGCTTCTGTCCGCACGGTGACCAGCGTCCCGCCTTCCGTAGTGAAGGAAGAGATCTTCCATCCTCCGCCGACCGGAAGCGGATCCGTGAAGAACATGCTCCCCCGCCGGTACGGCTCCACAAGAAGCTCCGGGCCCCCGGGCTCGATCCTCTGCAGAACGATGTCGCTCACCGCGCCGTTGAAAAGGAGACCATCACTGCAGAGGGATCCGAAGACAACGAAGCTGCCGGCCGGATCTTCTGCGGGCGGCAGCGGGGAGGGCTCCTCCGAGGCGCAGCCCAGGACGCACGCGCTGAGCCAGACGAGAATCCCTGCCACGTTTTTTCCCATGCCGGAACCAATGGAGGCGCCGGCCGGCCGCTTCCCGGATCCTCTTTTTCCCGCTATTCTCCGCTCACCAAGCAGGAATCGACAGGTGTCTCACGCACACGGCGGGAAATGGGCCGTTTTCGCCATCGTCGCCATCGGGGTCTTCATGGGGACACTCGACTCGTCCATCGTCAACATCAGCCTCCCCACGATCGCGCGGGACTTCCGTGTCCCCCTGGGAGGCTCCATCGAGTGGGTGGTCATTGCGTACCTGCTCATGAGCGCGGCAACGCTCCTGAGCGCCGGAAGGCTGTCCGACCTGATCGGCCGCAAGTCGGTGTGGATGGCCGGCCTCGCGCTGTTCACCGGGGGCTCCGCGCTCTGCGGCGCGTCCTTTTCCCTGTGGTTCCTGATTGCGTCACGGGCCATGCAGGGGCTCGGGGGCGCCCTTCTTTTTTCCACGAGTCCCGCGCTCCTGACTGCGGCGTTCCCGCCTGAGGAGCGCGGCCGCGCGCTCGGACTGAATGCCGTGACGGTGGCCCTCGGGACGAGCGCCGGCCCCACCCTGGGAGGGATCATCACCGCCTCCCTCTCCTGGCGGTGGATTTTCTTCATCAATCTTCCGCTGGGGCTGGCAGGCGCTTTTCTCTCCTGGAGAATTCTGGACGGTTCACGGGCCGGGAGAGCCGGGCGCTTTGATCCCCTGGGAGCCGCGAGCCTCGGCATCGGGCTTGCCGCCATCATCGCCGCGCTCTCCTTCGGTACCGAGCTCGGGCTGCGCTCGCCGCTGATCATCTCGGCGATCATCGTCGGCGCCGCATGCCTGACGGCATTCTTCTTCATCGAGCGGCGCGTGCCGGATCCCGTGGTGAAGTTCTCCCTGCTGCGGGACCGGGTCTTCCTCTCGGCGAACCTCAGCCTGATCCTCAGCTTTCTCGCGCTTTTCGCCGTTGGATTCCTCATGCCGTTCTACCTGGAGCAGCTTCGAGCCTTCCCGACGGAGGTGGCCGGCCTCCTGCTGACCCCGCTGCCCATCATGATCGCCGTGATCGCGCCGCTCAGCGGGATGGTGTCGGACCGGATCCGCAGCACGCGCTGGCTCGCCGCCTCGGGCCTTCTCATCGCCTGCACCGGGCTCGTTCTCACCGGGCTTCTCACCGCGGAGAGCTCGATTGCCGACATCGTCTGGAGGCTTCTCGTCATCGGTTTCGGCCAGGCGCTCTTCCAGGCCCCGAACAACAGCGCGCTCATGGGCTCCGCGCCGCCGCAGGACCGGGGCCTGGCCGCGGGGTTCCTGGCCACCGGCCGCGTGATGGGGCAGAGCCTCAGCGTCGCGCTCGCGGGAGCGGTGTTCACCGGCCTCGGCGGCGCGGTTGCCGGCGCAGCCCTGGAGCGGGGGGACAGCGCGGCCCCGGACCTGTCGGGAACGTTCCTCACCGCTTTCCGCGCGGCTTTCTTCGTGTGCGCCGGCGTCGCCGTGGTGGGCGTGGCGGCCTCTCTCGTGCGCGGCGCGCGCGAAAAAGGAGCGCAGGACAGGCGCACGCGCAAACAAATTTTGCACACACGGACGAAACAGGAGTAGAATCGGATTCCAATGAGCGACGTCATGAGACCCATCCCTTTCCGGCAGCTGGTGCTCCGCTGCCTGGCGGAATACCGCGCCAAGGGATCCATCTTCGATATTGCGGCTGATCATTTCTGGCGGCCCTCCGCCGCGCGCCGGGTCTCGATCTTTTCCTCCTCCGCGGAGAACCCCGTGGGACCCGCGGCCGGCCCCCATACCCAGCTCGCTCAGAACATCGTTGCAGCGTGGCTCACCGGCGGCCGGTATTTCGAGCTGAAAACGGTACAGAAGCTTGACTCTTTGACCATCGAGAAGCCGTGCATCGACGCTTCGGATGAAGGCTACAACGTCGAGTGGTCCACGGAGCTGAGCCTGGACCAGGCCTACGATGAGTATCTCAAGGCGTGGATGGTTCTCCATGTCTTCGACGCTCTCGTCGGCGCCTCCGGCATGGGGGCGCCTCCGGCCGGGCCGTCGTTCCTGTTCAACATGAGCGTCGGCTACGACCTGGAGGGGATCCGCACGGAGAAGATGGATCGTTTCATCAACCGGCTCATCGACTCGTCCTCCGAGGCATTGTTCCTGCGCTACCGGGAGGAGCTCGCCTCACTGGCGGAAGACCCGTCCCTCCTTGCCGGCACGCCGTGGCGGGACAGGACGTCCCAGCTTCGCGCCGTTCCGGCGGGCGTATCACCGCGCATCTGCGGATCGGTCACCCTGTCCACCATGCACGGCTGCCCTCCGGGAGAGATCGAATCGATCTGCCTGTACATGCTGAAACAGAAGAAGCTGGACACGCTCGTGAAGCTCAACCCCACGCTGCTCGGGTACGACCGGGCTCGGGAGACGCTTTCAGGGCTGGGCTGGACCACGGTGACGCTCTCCCGGGAAGGCTTCCAGAAGGACCTCCAGTACTCTGCCGCGGTCCCCATGCTGCGCCGGCTCCAGGAGGCGGGCCGGGCGGAGGGACGCCACTTCGGGGCAAAGCTTTCCAACACCCTCGCGTCGGCCAACGACAAGAAGGTCCTGCCGGGCGCGGAGATGTACATGTCGGGCCGGGCGCTCTATCCGTTGACCATGAGCCTTGCTGCAGCGCTGGCCGCGGACTTCGAGGGGGACCTTCCCCTTTCCTTCTCCGGCGGGATCTCCGCCTGGAACGCGGCGGAGGTCCTCTCCGCAGGGATCCGGCCGCTCACCCTGGCCACGGACCTCCTGAAGCCGGGCGGCTACGGCAGGCTCAAGGAGATCGCGGAGATCACCGAGCGGCACGCCGAGTCGTGGAGCGCGTCCCGGGTGGACCCGTTGAGGACGCGCACGGCCGCGGAGTCCTCACGCGCCGTGGAGCACTTCCGCAAGGACTTCCGCGGGGACGACCAGGTCCACGTTCCCGGGGCCCTGCCCCTGTTCGACTGCTTCGTCGCGCCGTGCCTCGTCACCTGTCCCATCCACCAGGACGTTCCGGAGTACATCCACCTTGCCGGTGAAGGGCGCTACGAGGAAGCATTTGACGCCATCTACGCCCGCAACCCCCTTCCGTTCATCACCGGGTACCTGTGCGACCACCAGTGCACGGAGAACTGCACGCGCATGGACTGGGAGGGCGCGGTCCGGATCCGGGAGATGAAGAGGATCGCCGCGGAAAGAGGGTACACGCCGTTCCGGCGCAGCGGAACGCCCAACGCCCGCAAGGCATCTGCCCGCGGAATCAAGGCGGCCATCATCGGGGCCGGACCGGCCGGGCTTGGCGCCTCGTGCTTCCTTGCCCGTGAGGGCTTCGAGGTCCACGTCTTCGAAAAGGAACACGAGCCGGGCGGGGTCGTGCGCTACCTGCTTCCCGGGTTCCGCATGCCTCCCGACGCGGTCGAAAAGGACGTGTCCCTCCTGCGCGACCAGGGCGTTCAGTTCCATTTCGGCGAGCGTACGATCCCCGCCGTCCGGGACCTGCAGGCCGGCGGCTTCCGCTACGTGCTTGCCGCGGTGGGAGCGCAGGGGGACCGGGACCTCGGCATCCCCGGGGCGCGGCCGGTTCTTTCGTTCCTGCGGGAGTTCCGCCAGGATCCATCCCGGCTCCAACTGGGAAGCACGGTCGTCGTCGTTGGAGCCGGTGACACCGCCATGGACGCCGCGCGGGCGGCAAAGCGCTGTGCCGGCGTGAAGGACGTCAGCATCGTGTACCGCCGCGCCGAGCGGGACATGCCCGCCTCCCGGGAGGAGTACGAGTCAGCGCTCCGGGAGGGAATCGGCTTCCACTTCCTGCGGGCGCCGCAGGCGTGGGTGAAAGGCCCGGGAACGGGCCTCGTGTGTACCGTGATGGAACAGGGCGCGCCGGATGAGAGCGGCCGCTCCCGGCCTGTGCCGACGCGAAAGGCGGAGACTCTCTCTGCCGACACGCTGATCACCGCTGTCGGCGTCGATGTCGAGAAGGACCTGCTGGAGGCTCTCGGGATCGCCGCCGCGGATGCTCCGTCACACCCGGATCCTGAAAGCCAGGAGACCGGGATTGCCGGCGTGTTCCTGATCGGGGATGCGGCGCAGGGCGCGGAGACAATCGTCAAGGCCATCGCCTCTGCCCGGCGCGCGGCAGACGCCATCTGCGCCAAGGAAGGCGGCAGCAAGTACCGCAACGGCAGGCTGCCGGCGGAAGACACCGTGCTCCTGAGAAGCCGCCGCGACCGGCTCGCCGCGGCATCCGGGCCGTCGGCAGAGGACGAGCAGATCCGGGAGCGGGAGTCGCGCCGCTGCCTGGGCTGCCGCGCTCTGTGCATGAAGTGCGTGGAGGTGTGCCCCAACCGGGCCAACACCATGGTGCGCGCCGCCAATGGGTTCCGCGACGAATGGCAGATCGTGCACCTGGACGCGTTCTGCAACGAGTGCGGCAACTGCGCCACGTTCTGCCCGTGGGACGGCAGGCCCTACCGGGACAAGCTCACGATCTTCGCCGGCGCGGAGGACTTCCACAAGAGCGAGAACCCCGGGTTCTTCCTCAGCGGCGGCAAGGGGCTGCTCCGGCTCGGCCTGGCCGTGCGCCAGTTCGCCCTGGACGACGCCGGCAACGTTCCCGCGGACATCGGCGACGAGTCCGTGAGATCGCTCATGCAGACCGTCGTGAAGCACCACTCCCACCTGTTCGTGTGAGTCGGCAAGGGGGCCGCCATGATCGCGCTGAAAAACGCAACCGTCGTGCACCTGAATCCCGCGGACGTGGCCCCCGGGGTGGACGTTCTCATCGACGGGACGGAAATCGCCGCGGTCGGCAAGGCCGCGGCTGAAGGAGTGCGCGCGGAGCGCACCATCGACCTGGCCGGCCGGCTTCTCATGCCGGGGCTGGTCTGCGGGCATGATCACTTCTACTCGGGACTCTCCCGGGGCATCATGGCGCGCATCGCGCCCAGCACGGACTTCGTCTCAACGCTGGAGAACCTCTGGTGGCGGCTGGACCGCGCCATTGACCGGGACATCCTGGCCAAAGGCGCGGTTATCTGCGCGATGGAAGCGGTGAAAGCCGGCTGCACGTCCGTCATCGACCATCATGCTTCCCCCTCTTTCATTGAAGGCTCCCTGGAAGTCCTGAAAGCCGGCTTTGAAAAGGTGGGGCTGCGCGGAATCCTCTGCTACGAAACAACGGACCGCAACGGCGCGGACGGCATGAAGGCGGGGATCGCGGAGAACCGCAGCTTCGCCGGGCTCGTGGAGGCGGAGCGCCGGGGTAGAGGGAAACAGCGCCTGGTGGAAGCGCTGATCGGCGGGCATGCCCCGTTCACGCTTTCGAACGACGGCCTGGAGGCGCTGGGAGGCGTGGTCCGGGAAACGGGCCGCGGCTTCCACGTGCATGTCGCGGAGGACGCCTTTGATCCGTCTTTCTCCCACCGGTTCCACGGAAAGGACGCTCTGCGGCGCCTGGACGATTTCGGGCTGCTCACCGGCACCTCCCTCGTCGCCCACGGTCTGTACCTCACAGCGGAGGATCGCGAGATCCTCAATGCGCGTGACTCGTTTCTCGCGCACAACTGCCGGTCCAACATGAACAACCACGTCGGGTACAACGGCGAGCTGCCCCACGTGAAGAACGTCGTGCTGGGCACGGATGGCATCGGGTCCGACATGCTGCAGGAGCTGAAGTTCGCCTACTTCCGGCATCGCGACGCCGGCGGCCCGCTGTCGCCGGGCGCTTTCGCCCGGTTCCTCCAGAACGGAAACGAGATCCTCCACCGCTGTTTCGGGGAGAGCTTCGGGAGGGTGGAGAAGAACTACAAGGCGGATCTCACGATCCTGGACTACGACTCCCCCACGCCGCTCGTGCGCGAAAATGTCGCCGGGCATGCCGTGTTCGGCATGGGAAGCCGGGACGTGGACACGGTGATCGTGAACGGGAAGATCGTCATGGAGAGCAGGAGCTTCCGCTGGGACGCCGCCGCCGCGTACGCCGAGGCGCGCGAGGCCGCGCAGAAACTGTGGAGGACGATGGATTCCCTGTAGCGCCGGCTCTCCTGTACCGCCCGCGCCTGCAACGCCCGCTCGTTCTAGAGTGACGGCAGCACGCCCTCCACGACGAAAACCATTCCCAGCGTGAAGACAGCCACGGCCGCTTCCGCGGCTACCCCGACCACCAGCGGGGAGATCCCGGTCCGCACCATGTCGCGGAAGCTCGTGCGCAGGCCCACCCCCACGAACGTGAGCTGAAAGGCCCATTCGGAAAGATTCTTCAGTCCGTTCGTCTTTGCCACGAGCCCGGCGTGGTCTCCCGGCGAGCGAAGCGCCGCGAACAGGACGCTGAACAGCACCGAGAGCGCGAGGAATCCAAGCACGAACTTGGGGAACTTCTGCCAGAGGAAGAGCCCCTTGTTGGAGACATCTTTTGCCAGGCCGCGGCGCGAGTAGGAGATGGCGAAGCCCAGGATCACGAAACCCATGAGCGCGTTTCGGCACAGCTTGGCGAGGGTGGTGTAGGCCACGGCGGCCCTGGAGTAGATGGCGCCGGTGGCCACGGCCTCCGCCGTGTTGTCTACCGCGAGCCCGGCCCAAAGGCCGAAGGCCTTGTCAGACATCCCCATGAGCCTGCCGAGGAGCGGGTAGGCCACGAGGGCGAGCGCGCCGAACACGAGGATAACGGCGATGGCATACCCCGTCTCTTCCTTTTTCGCGTCGATGGAGCCCGAAGCGCCGATGATCGCCGAGACGCCGCAGATTCCGACGCCCACGGAGATGAGGCTGCCAAGCTTCTCCGGCAGCCGGAACAGCCGGGAAAACAGGCTGACGAAGGCGATGGAAAACGCGATCTCTACCACGACGATGGCCAGCCCGATCCCGCCGAGGCGTGCCACGTCCGTGATGAGGAATCGCGCGCCCATCAGCACGATCCCCACCTTCAGGAAGAACTCGTAGGAGTTGATTCCCTCCGCGAAGATCCGCGGCAGGGGGATCAGGTTGCCGATCAGCATTCCGCCGATGATGGCGATGATGACGCTGGCGGCCAGCGAGCGAAGCCATGCGACGGTGATGATGGCCTGGAGCCAGTTGGAGAGGAGCTTGCCGCCGATGGCGAGTGCCACGATGAGAGCGATCCCCGGCAGCAGGCCGAGCAGGGAACGGAAGAAGTTTCTCATCCCGTCACCTCACCAGGGGATGGTCGGCAGGATGCCGCCGAGAACGAGCGCCGCGATGACCGCCGCCGTGATGACCGTCCACCAGTCCAGAGAGATGCGCTTCTTCTGCGTTTCCATGGGAGCCCTCCCTGGCCGCGCATTCTGCCCGGCGCCCGGGCGGGAGTCAACGAAACACCGTCGAATTAACGGAAAATCAACCGTGGAGGTGGAAATTCGCAGCTGTCCGAAGGGAGGGTCGGATCATGCGTCGAACATTCGAACGAAAAATCCGGTTTGATCAGGGCGGTTCACGTGGCGCGGCGCGCTCTTCCGTCGAGGCGTTCGTCGCGCCGGAAGCGCAGCCATCGGCGGAGGCCGCGCTCCACGAGGACCATCATGTCCTCCGTGAGGTCGTCCGCGGAATGGTCGCGCGCGCTCAGGGGAATCGTGGAGAACACCGCGATCAGCATGCGCTTTGCGTTGTGGAACAGGCTCGTGCGAAACACTCCCCTCCGCGTGCCTTCGTCGAGGATATCCTCGATGAGGGACTCGATCCGGGAAAAGAGCGTGCTGCCTCTCTGCCGGCGCTCCTCCAGGCCCGGGTACAGGTAGCGCTTCTCTCCCCCATAGATTCCGCGGAGGATTTCGTTCGTCCGCAGGCTGAGGGTCGTGTAGCGGAACAGCGCCTTCAGCCGGTACAGCGGCGACCGGAAGCTGCTGACGCGCTTTTCCAGGTCCCGGATGCCCCGCTCCTCCAGGCTGTCCAGGACCGATCCGTAGAGCTGCTCCTTGCTGTCGAAGTACGTGTAGAAGCTGCCCATGCCGAGGCCGGCAGCGCTCGTGATGTCCTTGATGCTGACGTCGCGGTATCCGTGCTGTGCGAACAGCCGTTCGCCGATTCGGAGGAGTGCTTCCCTGCGGTTCGTTTCTCCCGACATGGCGCGTTCCACAAACCGGATTTCACGCTCGAATATCCGGCTGCTTCGCTCCTCCCGGGCCGCGCCGGCGCTTTTTGCGTCGGTTTTGCACCGTGCCGGGCCCTTTTCTCACGCGCGCGCAGCGCGCTGGTTGACAATGCGGGACTCGAAAAACAGTCTGTGCCCTGACAGTATGAAAGCACGACAGAGAGAGCGTGCCAAGGGGTATGCGGGCGGGCCTCCTGGCAGCCATTACCATCTTGCCTGTCCGGTCTGCGGGCGCCGCTTCGAGGATTCCCCGACGGAATTCCTCCTTGCCTGTCCGGAGAAGCACGACCCGTCGCTCCTGAAAGCGGTCTATGACCAGAAAAAGCTCGTCGCTCATCCCGAGCAGACCGGCGTTTTCCGGTTTTCCGACTGGCTGCCCGTCCGCCGGAGGCTCACAGGTTCTCGGGGGCCGGTTGTCTACCAGAGCCGCGGCCTGGGGCCCCACCTCGGGCTGGAGAACCTCTCCATCGTCTTCAGCGGCTGGTGGCCGGAAAAGGGCGCCTTCATGGAGACGTGCACGTTCAAGGAGCTGGAAGCCCAGGCGGTCTGCGCCCGCGTCGGGGCGCACTGGCCGTCGCGGCTCGTCGTCTCCTCCGCCGGCAACACGGCTCGCGCGTTCCTCGATTCCTGCTCCCGCTACGACGTGCCGGTCCTCGTGGTAGTGCCGGGCCGCTCGCTTCCCCTGCTGTGGACCACGACGGAACGGAAGCCCTTCGCGCGCCTGGCCGTCCTGGACGGGGAGGCAGATTACGCGGATGCCATCGCCCTGGCCAACAGGATTTCCGGACTCGATGGCTACTACCCCGAAGGGGGCGCGCGCAACGCGGCGCGCCGGGACGGGATGGGCACCGCGCTCCTGCTCGCCGTGGAGCAGATGCGCCGGATCCCCGACCATTACTTCCAGGCCGTGGGCAGCGGCACGGGTGCCATCGCCGCGTGGGAAATGAACCAGCGCCTGATCGATGACGGCGGCTTCGGGGACACGTGGATGAGGCTGCACCTCGCGCAGAACTCTCCCTTCACTCCCATGACAGACGCGTGGGAGGCAGGCTCGCGCAGCCTGGCGACATCGGATGACATGGAGGCCCGCCGCAGCGCGCTCGCCATCCGCGCGCCCGTGCTGGGCAACCGCAACCCGCCCTACGGGATTGCCGGCGGGCTCTATGACGCGCTGCGGCACACCAGCGGCTCCATGTACCGGGTGTCCAACACGGAGGCCGCGCTGGCCGGTGACGTGTTCCAGCGGCACGAGGGGTGCGACATCGACGCCGCCGCCGAGGTGGCCGTTGCCGCCCTGATCCAGGCGCGGGCAGCGGGCCGGATCAAGCCGAACGACCACATCGTCCTGAACGTCACGGGCGGCGGCCGGGATCTCCTGGCCCGGGACAGGAAGCTGGAGCTGATGCGCCCGGACGTGCGCTTCTCAATCGCGGACCTCCATCACGAGGAGACCGGCTCGAGGATCCGGGAAGTCATGGAGGCTGCCGGGTGAACGATCTCTTCGACAAGACCCGCGGTGACGGAGGCTACTTCGGGGCGTTCCGGGCCCACCGGGACATGTACTTCACGCAGCCCGTGCTGGACGGGGCCCCGGGCCCCCGCATGAAGTTCCAGGGCCGTGACGTGATCATGTGGGCCATCAACAACTACCTCGGCATTGCCGGCCGGGCGGACGTGAAAGCCGCGGCCGTGAAAGCCATGAGCGACTACGGCCCCGGGTGCCCCATGGGCTCGCGCCTGCTCACCGGCAACACGGACCACCACATCGCGCTGGAAAAGCAGCTTGCGGACTTCTGCGGCAAGCCGGCGTCCATCCTCTTCAACTACGGGTACCTCGGCGTCCTGGGAACGATTTCCGCGCTCATCGGCAAGGACGATATCGTGGTCATCGACTCCCTCTCCCACGCCTCGATGATTGACGCCACGGTGCTCGCCTCCGCCGGCAGGCGCTTCCGCCCCTACAAGCACAACGACATGGACAACCTCGAGTTCCACCTGCGCGGCGCCAATCGCGACCGCACCGGAGGGATCCTCGTGGTGACGGAGGGCGTATTCGGCATGAAGGGCAACTGCGCGCGTCTGGCCGACGTCTGCCGGCTCAAGAACCAGTACGGCGCGCGCCTGTTCGTGGACGATGCTCACGGCTTCGGGGTCATGGGGCCCACCGGACAGGGAACCGGCGAGCACCTTGGCGTGCAGGACAGGATCGACCTCTATTTCGGGACCTTCGCCAAGGCCTTCGCCGCCATCGGTGGCGTGACGGCCGGTGAGGACGACGTCGTGGAATACATCCGCTACAACGCCCGCACCAACGTTTTCGCCAAGGCGCTTCCGCTTCCGTACGTGAAGACCGTGGAAGCGGCGCTCGCGGTGGTCAAGGATCCGGCCCCGCGCGCGCGGATGTGGCAGATCACGAAGCTCCTGCAGTCGGGGCTGGAGGGCCTGGGATACGACATCGGGGAAACCGAGTCTCCTATCACCCCGGTGTACGTGCCCTCAGGAGACGAGAAGTCCGCCATGGCGATGGTTTCGATGCTCCGGGAGGAATACGGCGTGTTCGTTTCCGGCGTCACGTTCCCGGTGGTGCCTCCCGGCGTCGTCCTGTTCCGCATGATCCCTACGGCGGCGCACTCGGAGGAAGACGTCGAGCAGACTATCGCCGCGTTCCAGAAGATGCGTGACAAGCTGAAACTGGATCTTTCCCGAAAGCCGTCCCTCGTCAACAGGTAGCGCGGTGTCCAGCCGCACGGCCCTGGTGACCGGGGCATCACGGGGCATTGGCAAGGCGATTGCCGCGTCCCTTGTCCGGTGCGGTTGGCAGGTGGTAGGAACCTCCCGCAAACCGGACGACATGCCGGGCCTCCGCATGGCAGAGCTCGACCTTGCCAATGAGGCGAGCATCGAAGCCCTTGCCGCGTCCCTGGGGAACGTTGATCTCATCGTCCACAACGCCGGCGGCAGCCAGATCGGCCCGATCGAAGAAGTGCCGATCCCGGCAATGCGCGCGCTGTTCGAGCGGAACCTGTTCGGCGCGCTCCGGCTCACGCAGCTCCTCCTGCCGCGCATGCGCGCGCGAGGGTCGGGCCGGATCCTTTTCGTGAGCTCCTTCGCCGGGGTGATCCCCGTGCCGTTCCTCTCGATCTACGCGGCCAGCAAGGCCGCGCTGATCGCGGCGGGCCGCGGCCTGCGGCAGGAAGTGCTCGGCAGCGGCATCCAGGTGTCGGTGATTGCGCCGTTCGACATCCGCACGAACATACCGCTGGAGCTGAGCTACCGGCCAGACTCGCCGTACATGGCGAGCGTCCGTCGGGTCAGGGACGTGCGGGACCGCTCGCTCGCGGAAGCGCCCGAGCCAGATGTCGTTGCGAACCTCGTGCTGCGGGTCATTGCACAGCCTCACCCGCGCGCCTTCTACGCCGCCGGCAGGCGCGCGGGCCTCCAGGCTTTTCTCCTGAAGCACCTGCCTGACGCGCTGGTGGAGTTGATCGTGCGCCGCCTGTTCCGGGTTGACGGCTGAGCGGGGCCAGGGCTCAGTGCGGGGAAGCAGCGGCCCGCTTCCGGACCGTTGCCGGGTCGAAGTACGTCTGGTACAGGGACATGAGCGTGTCCGTGTACACGTCGTACTCCTCGTCATCGTCGACGGCTGTCTTGTAGCTCAGCGTCTGCCGGTCAGCCTCCGCGGCCCCGCCCAGGCTGATGCTTTCCACGCTGGCGATCCCCTCCGCGTGTTGCCAGCGCAGCTGAAGGGTGACGCGCTCCACGAGGTCGCTTCCCCGCGTCGTATCGACCGTGAGGAAAAGGTCATCCCCCTGGGCGCGGCTTTCCACCAGGCGCGAGGTCGTTGCACCCATCGTCCTGAACACGGGACTGCGGAACAGCACCTGCACGGGGCAGTCCTCTTTCAGACCGAACGCCTGGGACGTCAGCCACAGCCGCGCGCCCCAGAGCCCATCCGGAACGCTCTCCGCAAAAGCGGGGACGCCCGTGAAGGCGGCGGCGCACAGGAGCGCCGCCGCAGCGATCACGGCCTTCTTCATTCGACGATGATCCTTCCCGTCATGTCCTCATGCCCCTCGCCGCAGAACACGGTGCACAGGAAATTGAACTCTCCCGCCTTGTCCGGCGTCAGCGCCACCCGCGTGGGCTGGTTCGGCACGACGGACGTCTCGATGTTCAGGTCAGGGATCGCGAAGCCGTGACGGACATCGGTGGAGGTGATTTCGAGGGTCGCGGGCACGTTCTTTTTCAGCCGGATGACGTCCGGAGAGAACTCCCCGCGCCTGGCAACGACCTTGATCGTGGATCCGGCGCTCGATCCTGCGTCAGAGGTCTGGGAGGCGGCAAGAGGATACTCGGTGACCGTGACCTCGTGAGTGACGGTGTTCACCTCCACGGTGCGAAAGCCCAGCCCGCGGTACGGGTTCTGGGGATCCCAGGCTACCGGGGCGGACTTGGGCGCGGAGCCCGGGGCCGGCAGGGGGAACATCAGGCCGCGGGCCGCGTACTGGGTGAACCAGTCGTTGGAGTCCGTGCGGAGCTGGTGGATGTGGCCGTAGAACAGGTTCACGTTCCCGAACGGCTTGAGGAGATCCAGGGCGCGCGTTCCGTCCTTCGTTCTCCAGTCCCACTGCGGGTAGACGTCCAGGAGCGGGCGGTGGGAGAACAGGATGACCTGCGATCCTTTCTGGAATCCCGCCAGCGTCTTCTGCAGCCACGCGAGCTGGGCCTCACCGAGGCTGCTCCCGCTGGAGACGTTGTCCAGCGCGATGAAGTGAACGCCCTTGTCGTCGAACGAGTAGTAGGGCTCGCCAAAGAACTCGCGGTACGCCTGCGCGTTGTCGAGTGAGGCGTCGTGCTCTCCCGGCAGGAACTTGATCTCCTTGACGTTCAGCGAGCTGATGATGCTCTTGAACTCCGTCATGCGCTGCCGCCGCACCGCCGGGTCATCCGTCGTGTGCGTCTCGTCTCCCGAGAACACGATGAAATCCGGCGTTCCCGGGAGCGCGTTCACCTGGGCGATGGCCTTCTTCAGCGTGCCGGCGTAGTCGGGATTGATTGCCGGGTTGTTGAAACCCCAATGCGTATCAGAAAGCTGGACGAAGAGAATCTCGTTGGGGCCCGGGGAGCGTGACTGCGCTCCGAGGCCGCCCGCGAGCAAAGCGGCCAGGGCAACAACAAGGGCAGGAACCGGGAACCTGAGTTTCATGATGCATCCTCCATGCCCACTGGTACACGGGAGGACGCCGTCCGGATTGCCTAGCCTGCTCGGGGTTCGGCCGCGCGTGAACCTTCGCGGGCGCTCGCGATCATGAGCTTCAGTCGATTGAGCTGGTTCACCTCGCTGGCCCCCGGGTCGTAGTCGATCGCCGCGATGGTGACCTCGGGGTGACGCCGGCGAAGCTCGCGGATCATCCCCTTGCCCGTCACGTGGTTGGGGAGGCACGCGAAGGGCTGGACGCAGGCAATCGACGGGACCCCGGCCTTGATGAGCTCCACCATCTCCGCGGTGAGGAACCAGCCCTCACCCGTCGTGTTTCCCAGCTGGAGGATTCCGTCCACCCCGCGGGCAAGCTCGCGGATACCCGGCGGCGCGCTGAACCTGCCGGAGGCGGCAAGCTCCTTCTTCATCCGGAAGCGGAACAGCTCGAGGAGACCGTTCGCCGTCCGGGTGGCGAGCTCGGTCCGCAGCGTGCCGGCCAGCTTTTCCCGGCGGAACCGCGCCCCGTGAAACGAGTACAGGAGGAAGTCCAGGAGGTCCGGCACGACCGCTTCCGCCCCTTCCGCCTCGATGGTCCGGACGATGCTGTTGTTGGCCGTGGGGTGGAACTTCACGAGGATCTCTCCCACCACGCCCACGCGCAGCTTCCGTTCCTCGCGGATGGGAAGCTCGTCGAAGTCCTTCACCATCCGGCGGATCATCCGGTGATAGCGGAGGATTCCGGGGCGCGCCAGGGCGCGCGCGCATCGAGCGCTCCAGGCGTCACAGAGCCGCTCGGCGGAGCCGGGCACGATCTCGTACGGCCGCACGCGGTAGAGCATCCGCATGAGAAGGTCGCCGTAGACGAGCGCCATGATGCCCCGCACGAGGAGCCCCGCGGAGATCCGGAAGCCGGGGTTCCTTTCCAGGCCCAGCGCGTTCAGAGAGATGACAGGCACCCGGGCCATGCCGGCATCTGCCAGCGCCTTGCGCACGAACGCGATGTAGTTCGTTGCCCGGCAGCCGCCTCCGGTCTGCGTGATGAGCAGGGCCGTGTGGTCAAGGTCGTAGCGGCCGCTCCGCAGCGCCTCCATCATCTGCCCCACGACGAGGATGGACGGGTAGCATGCGTCGTTGTTCACGGAGGTGAGGCCCACGTCCACGGCGCGCCGGTCCACCTCCGGCAGGATCTCCAGCCGGTACCCCGAGTGCCGGAACGCCTGCTCGAGGATGCGGAAGTGGAGGGGGGACATCTGGGGCCCAAGGATCGTATGGGTTTCCCTCATGCCCCGCGTGAAAACGGGACGCCGCTTTCCGAGAGCCGGCGGCGCCGGGGCGGCGGTGGAGCCGCGCCCGTTTCGCGCTTCGAGGGCGGCGCGCAGAGAGCGCAGGCGGATCCGCGCGGCACCGAGGTTCGACTGCTCGTCGATCTTGATCAGCGTGGACATCCTGCCGCGCTCTTCGATGATCTCCTGTACCTGGTCGCTCGTGACGGCATCCAGGCCGCAGCCGAAGGATGTGAGCTGCACGAGCGCGAGCCTCTCCTTCTCCGCGGCAAGGGACGCCGCCGCGTACAGCCGGGTGTGATACATCCACTGGTCGATGACCCGCAGGGGCCGCATGATCTTCCCGAGGTGAGCAACGGAGTCCTCCGTCAGCACGGCCAGGCCGAGGGAAACGGCCAGCTCGGGGATCCCGTGATTGATCTCGGGGTCCACGTGGTACGGGCGGCCGGCGAAGATCACGCCGATCAGGCCGCGGCGCTCGATCTCCCGCAGCGCTTTTTCTCCCTGGGCCCTGACCTCCGCGCGGTAGGACGACTGCTCGGCGAGCCCCGCCTCAACAGCGCGGGTCACCTCGTCCCGCGTCACGCCCGCCCAGGAGAGCTCCTGGGCGAGCCTCTCCTTGAGACGCCTCGGGTGGTGGAGGGGGAGAAACGGGTTGGCGTAGCGCACGGGTCCCTGCCGCATGCCGTCCACGTTGTTCAGGATCACCTCGGGATACGAGGTCACGATCGGGCAGTTGAAATGGTTTGGGGCCTCCCGATCCTCACGCGGGCTGTGCGGCAGGCATGGATAGAAGATGAATGGCACACCGTCCCGGACAAGCCGCGCAATGTGTCCATGAACCAGCTTGCCGGGGTAGCACACGGACTCGGAGGGAATCGTCTCCATGCCGGCCTCGTAGACCGCGCGGCTGGAGCGCGGGGAGAGCCGGACGGAGAATCCCAGCCGGGTAAAGACGGTGAACCAGAATGGATAGTCCTCGTAGAGGTTGAGAACGCGCGGAATGCCGACCACTCCACGCGGCGCCGCGCTCCCGTCCAGGGGCTGATAGCGGAACAGGCGTGAAAGCTTCCAGGCAAAGAGGTTGGGAAGGGGCTCGGTGGACGCCGGCTCCCGCGCACCACCGGCGGCGCGAACGGCTTCACCACGGCCGGCGCGTGCGCCCCTTTCGCAGCGGTTCCC
>Ga0335070_10001991_pt1 | contig 23763 bp, 17 predicted proteins | sample Lox_Sample_13_FD_206722 | JGI IMG/M metagenome (GOLD analysis project Ga0335070, IMG submission 206722) | Soil microbial communities from Loxahatchee National Wildlife Refuge, Florida, United States - Lox_Sample_1.3 | ecosystem: Environmental > Terrestrial > Soil > Wetlands | place: USA...
TTCGTTGGATAGTTGAGCCTCATCGAACCTGCCAGGTCCGCCGCACTGTAGGCTCAATGCTCACAACAAAAGGCCAAGACGTCAGGCTCAAAACCCGTCGCGCGTGTCCGTGTCTCGTGTTCGCTCTCTAAACTCTTCTGAACCGCCTCTACCATCTCTGTCTCCATTTCAAATTGTAAATTGCAGATTTCAAATTTTGGAACAGTTTTAAATGCTTTTCAATTTGCAATCTAAAATCTGAAATTTGAAATTCTCTAATGCTATGCTCTTTGCTCTATGCGCTCTGCGCTTATGTCCATGATCAGGGCTTCGCACTTGGCCCACAATTGGGAATCCCTAAAGTGCATCAGCTCAATCGCCCTGGCAGGACACTCGGCAGCGCAACTGCCGCAGCCCTTGCACTTGGCCAGATCAATCTCTGCCTCACCCTTCGCATTGATGACAGGCACTTCATAGGGACATACCCTCACGCACGTCAAACAGGCTGCACACCGCTCCCCTTCCACCACGGCCACCACGCCACCGACCTGGAGCATTTCTTGAGAGAGGATAGTCGCCGCCCGGGCTGAAGCCCCCAAGCCATGGGCGATCGATTCATCGATCGGCTTGGGTGAATGGGCCAGACCGCAGACGAAGACTCCGTCCGTCGCAAAATCGATCGGTCGGAGTTTCACGTGGGCTTCCATAAAAAACCCATCACTGTTTACTGGGACCTTGAACAGATTGGCAACAGGATTCTCCTTGGGGGGTACGATGGCCGTTGCGAGAACCAACAGGTCAGGCCGAATTTCTATCTCCCGGTTCAAGACATAACTGGTGAAACGAAGCTCGAGGTCTTTTTGATCCCGGGTGACTCTCAATTCCTTCTGATCATCATAACGGATGAAGATGATCCCTTTGGCTCCGGCCTCACGATAAAGGTCTTCCCGCAGAGCATAGGTCCGCATATCCCGATAGACGATGAAGACATCCATCTCCGGGTTCATCTCTTTCAGTTTGAGAGCACTCAGAACCGAATGGGTGCAGCAGACCTTCGAGCAATACGGCCTCTCTTTGATTCGAGAGCCTACACACTGGATAAAGGCCACCGAGCGAAGAGATTTCAAAGAAGCGTCACGGTCGATCAGTTTCCGGTCTAACTCCAAGCTGGTGAGGACTCGAGGATCCTGACCGTAGAGGTACTGATCTGGCTTGAGCTCTGAAGCCCCTGTCGCAATGATGGCAATCCCATGCTCCAACACCTTCTCCGTTCCGTTGGTTTGAATCGTGGATTTGAAATTACCCACAGAACCCTCCACCTGCTTCAATTCAGTGTTGAGATAAACCTCAATCTTCGGTTTCGATCGAACCTCGTGAACGATCTGGTTCAGATGTTGTTGAACATCCTCACCCAGCCAAGTCTGATAGATGTTTCGAGCCTCCCCTCCTAAGACATTGCTTTTTTCAATGAGATAGGTGTGATAGCCCTGGTCTGCCATGCTTAGAGCCCCCACCATACCCGCCAAACCACCTCCCACAATAAGGCAGCTGTGATTCAGGCTTCTAGGCATTTGATGGAGAGGTTCCAAATTTCTGGAGCAGGCCGCAGCCATTCGAACGAGTTCTTTCGCCTTCTCCGTGGCCTCCTCCTTCTGATTCATATGGACCCAGGAACACTGGTCTCGAATATTGGCCATCTCAAAAAGATAGGGATTGAGACCCACTTCACGAATCGTATCTCGAAAGAGTGGTTCATGGGTCCTTGGCGTACAAGAAGCCACCACGACACGGTTGAGGTTCAGTTCTTTTACCCTTTCCTGGATCAACTTCAAGGAGTCTGCTGAACAGGTATAGATTGTGTTTTCAGCATGGACAACCCCTGGAAGCGATTTTGCAAACTCAACGACTTCTTTCACATCCACAGTCCCAGCGATATTTATTCCGCAACTGCAGATGAAGGCTCCAATTCGTGGTTCTTCATCAGCAGGGACTTCTCTTTCTGGAGGGTACTCCTTCTTCCTAACGAGCGTTCCTCGAGCTTCTCCAATGATGCAAAGCGCCTTGGACGCTGCACCACTGGCTTGGATCACACTCTCCGGGATGTCTTTGGGAGCCTGGAAGGCACCGCAAACGAAGACGCCCGGTCTTGAAGTCCGAACCGGTTCGAAACTGCTGGTCGAAGGAAAAGAGTATGGGTCCAGATGGATATCCAATTTTTTGGCGAGATCCACGGCATCCTTCGGGACCCCAATGCCTATGGATAAGACCACCAAATCAAATGTTTCCTCCACTCTCCTTCCTGCCTCGTTCGTGTAGTGGATGAGGAGGTCGCCCGTTTCCTTCACCGGAAGAATCTGAGTAATCCTCGATTTGATAAAACGAACTCCTGCCTCCTTCGCCCGGTTATAGTATGTCTCGAAATCTTTACCGTAGGTTCGCATATCAATATAGAAGATTGTGGTATCCAGGGGTTCCTTCGAATGCTCCTTCGCCACAACGGCCTCTTTGATCGCATAGGTACAACAGACAGCTGAACAATAAGCCTTGGCCCCCTCATGCACATCTCTCGATCCGACACATTGGAGAAAGGCAATTTTCTTCGGCTCTCGATGATCGGGCGACCGCCGGGTGACATGGCCTCCCCACGGACCAGAGGCGCTGAGTATCCTTTCAAATTCCATGCTCGTGACCACATTGGCATACCGTCCATAACCCAACTCGGAGGAGAGTTCCGGATTGTAGAGGCTGTAGCCAGGCGAGAGGATCACGGAACCTACTTCCAATTCTTCCAATACAGGGGCTTGCTGATGATCGACTGCTTCTCGTTTACAGACCTGAACACAGAGATGGCATTCTGAACAGATCCCGCAGGCGAGACAGCGTGCTGCCTCTCGCTTCGCCTGTTCTTCCGTAAGAACCAACTCCACCTCCCTGAAATCCCTGATCCTCTCTTCCTCTGGCAACTCCGGAACAACTGTCCTTGGCGTCAGGTCTACTTCACCTTCCTCTACCATCTGATCGATCTCTTCGCGCGAAAGATCAACCACAGGAAGGGGAATCTGCTCTCTTGGAGTGAGAAGAGGAACACCTCTCAGATAGCGATCGATGGAGAGAGCCCCTCTTCGGCCATCGGCAATGGCCTGGATCAATATCCAGGGCCCTCTTGCCACATCTCCTCCTGCAAAGACTGCGGGTCGGTTTGTGGCTAACGTAAGGGAGTCTACAGCAAATGTACCCTTGGGTGTAACCTCGAGCCCATGAGTCTCTTCGAGGAAGGAAATTTCTGGAGCCTGGGCCACGGCAGCAATCATCGTATCTGCTGGGATAACAAATTCTGAATCTTTGATAGGAATGGGTCTTCTCCGACCCGAAGCGTCGGGTTCACCGAGCTCCATCTTCAGACACTTAACACCTCTGACATGACCATCCTCCACGACCACCTCAGCGGGTGCTGTGAGAAGTTGAAGTTTAATCCCTTCCTTTTCTGCAGCTTCGATCTCCCACGAATTCGCAGGCATCTCATCCCGAGATCGCCTATAGACAATGTGGACTTCTTTAGCCCCTAGTCTCAAAGCGGTTCGGGAAGCGTCGATGGCAACATTTCCGCCACCAATCACAATCGTCCTCTCTCCCACTTTGGGAGCGATGGGAATCCCAAAGGCAATAATGAACCGATCTTCAAATCCTTCCATCAAACCATGTCTTTCAGCAAGGCTTACACCTTGAAGGAATGGGACGCCATGGTGGACGCCTAAGGCATCTTCTCCTGGGATGCCAAGTTTCTGCGGCTCATGGGCACCCATCGCCAGAAAGACAGCAGAATAACCTGCATCGAAGAGGCTATTGATATTTCGAATGGGGGTATTCAGTTTCAATTCCACATTTGAATGATGGATAATCTCATCAATCTCACTCTGGAGAACATCTCTTGGCAAACGGTAGGAGGGAATGCCCACTCTCATCATACCCCCTGCGACGGGAAGGGCCTCAAAGATTGTGACTTGATATCCCATCCGGGATAATTGATGAGCACAGCTGAGTCCTGCTGGCCCTGCGCCTATGATTGCAACCTTAGCTTTAGGTCTTTCTGGTTCCTCATGAAAATCGCGACCCGTGACGGGTGACTCGTAACTCGCAGCTTCTTTCCCCTTCAACTCATCACGATGCTCATAAACCCAATCTGCTACAAATCGCTTCAGGCTACAGATTGAAACTGGACTATCAAGTTTCCCCCGATTGCATTTCTCTTCACAAGGATGGTTACATACACGCCCTACTGAGGCAGGAAAGGGATTATACTCTTTGACCACATCGAGGGCTTCTTTATATCGGCCAGCCTGGATCAGAGCAATATAGCCTTGTGCGCTCGTCTCAGCTGGACAGGTATGTTTGCAGGGACTGGTTCCTCGTTTAGTGACCAGAAAAGTGTTGGGAACAGCCTGAGGATAAGGCCGATAAATGGCCTTCCTCTGATCCAATCTCTCATTGAATTCATTGGGCAAGAGGATGGGGCAGACCTCTGTGCAGTCATTGCAGCTTGTACATTTGCTCATATCCACATAGCGCGGATGTTTTCGAACCTTCGCTTTGAAATGGCCAGCCTCACCTTCCAAAGAGACGAGTTCTGAATTGGTGATGATCTCGATATTGAGATGCCTTCCTGCCTCGACTAACTTTGGAGAGACGATACACATGGCGCAATCATTGGTGGGGAAGGTTTTATCAAGCTGAGCCATCTTACCACCAATCGCCGGGGAACGCTCTAAGAGATAAACTCGGATTCCTGAATTGGCTAAATCAAGAGCGGCCTGAACCCCGGCGATTCCTCCCCCCACGACTAGCGCTGCACCGATTTTTCGATGTTCATTTGGAGTCATGGCGCTAAGATCCTTTCATGGTAAACCGTTTGGATCGTTGAGCTCGTTTAGATCGCTCATTCCCTTAAACGCTTAAACGTTCAAAACGATCATAATGTTCTAACTGCTTTAGGTTAGAGCGATGAAAGCTTTGCTGCATCGAGATATTTTGAAATTCGATCATCTGCTCCGATTGGAATAAAATGGACCCCCTGGCAAATATCCTTTAAGCCTTTCACCAAATCACTGACAATTTCAATGCTCGCTTTCTCTTTATCTGGAGCCTTGGCTAACTTTTCAATGATATGGTTGGGAACCATCCCTGGCTTGACATGTTTGTTGAGAAAGAGCCCCATCTCTGCTGATCTCACCAAAATGATTTCCGCAACCACCGGTATTTTTATCGGTCCCACCTTTTTCATGAACTCATGGAAGGAATCAAGATCAAAGATTGGAGTGGTGAGAAAATACTGAGTCCCTAAACCAGCCAATTCCTCCATCTCTTTTAACTCCAGATCAGGCACTTTCTTTCCCCAATTCGAATCAATTCCTGATCCCACAAAGAATTTAGGTTTGACCCGGATCTCTTTGCCCGAAATATCCTGACCATCACGAAGGCTCTCGATCACCGAAAAGAGTTTTCCCGAATCCACATGGAAGAACATGATTTCCTGGAGGCTATCTCCGGTGATACGATAATCTTCTGTGAAGGCGAGAATATTCTCTACTCCAGATTCCGAAGCACGCAGGAGATGTTCTTGGATATCAAGCCTATTTTTCTCCCGGCAGGTGGTCTGAAGGATCGGGTCGAATTTTTGGTCCTTTAGTGCCCGGCAGGTTCCCATCGTATCCGTCACCAAACCCTCAATCTTCAGTTCAGGGACGGTCAGGGCATCCACTCTCCCCCGAATCCGCTCCACATTTCGGATGAGGTCTTGAACACCTGTGCCGATAGGGGGTTGAATTTCTGAAGTCACGATAAATTTCTTATTTTTTAAATTCTCTTGTAGACTCATCGGCCTTTCCTCCTAATTATAAAATGACAATGGTTATATTCCAAAACCTCTCACTTCTTCAGACCCAGTAGTTTGGCTACCTCGAATTTCAATTGTTCTAAAGGAAGGGGTTTCGAGAAGCATGCATCTGCACCGTATTCTTTCATCTGATTGAAGGCATCGTCATCGAGATAGGCTGAGAGTACAATGATTTTGGTGTTCTTCGTTTCGGGGTCGGACTTGATCTTTTGACAGACTTCGTATCCATTGATGTCGGGCATCATGATATCCAAGATCAAGAGATCTGGTTTAAAATGGTTTACCTGAAGGCCTGCCTCAAAACCATCTGAAGCGGAAATCATCTCATATCCATACTCATCTTCCTCGAGGGCTTGGACGATGGTTTCCACGATGATCTTATCGTCATCCACAACAAGGATTTTCTTCCTCTCCTCTGCTCTTGTTTCTTCTGGCAAAGGCATTCCTTTCTCTTTGAGAAACTGATCCAAGTCTTCCTTCTTAATCCTTCGATGTCCGCCTACGGTTTTGTAAGCTTTGATATACCCTCCATCGATCCAGTTGATGATCGTTTTTGAAGAAACCTTGCAATATTTACTTGCCTGAGATACGGTTAGAATTTCCATAATTTTCTCCTTTTGCAGAATTTATTGAATTTACAAATACTACAGAATTTATAGTTTGTCAATAAAAATTTTTACGAGGGGCTATTTTATATGTAATTAATTGATTTTATTATATGAATTATCTATGATTTTCAGGTAAGAATCGGAGTGGAGAAGGATCTAATGTTATAGATATTACTCGCTTGTTTCCTATTTCATTTTTTCTACGTCACGATTTGAACTTTCAATTGGCAAGCTTATGGTGAAGGTGGTACCCTTCTCCTTTTCGCTCTCTACTTTGATCTCTCCGCTATGATCTCTAATGATTCCATAACAGACGGAAAGGCCTAAACCAACTCCCTTCACCTTCTGTTTGGTGGTGAAAAAGGCCTCGAAGATCCTATCCCTAATCTCTTCTGGAATTCCCATTCCTGTATCCTGGATATGAATCAATACCCTATTATCCTTCTTGCTCGTTCTGACGAAAAGGGCACCTCCCTTCGGCATGGCCTCCTTAGCATTCTTAAAGATGTTGAGAAAGACCTGTCTCATCTGGTTAGTAGAAGCCAGCACCTCCGGAATCTCCTCTCCGAAGGAAGTCTCCACTTTGATATTCGCTTCTCTCATCTGTTTCTCCATTACCAATAGAATTCCTTCAATGAGCTCGTCTACTTTGACAGGCCTTCGTTTTTCCTCTTCGGGCTTTGAGAAACTAAGCATATTCCGGAGCATCTCGGAAAGCCTCTGAATCTCCGAAAGCGATAATTCTAAAATCCTTCTCCTTTTACTCTCCGGAGGAATTTCCGTCTTGAGAAGCTCGAGGGTATTCATAATACCATAGATGGGGTTATTCAATTCATGAGCGATCTGGGAGGTGAGCCTTCCCATAGCAGCCAACTTTTCAGATTGAAGAAGGGCCTCCTGCATCTTCTGGAGTTCTCTCTCTATCCTCAATCTCTCCCTGAGGTCTTTGAAGATGCCAACGCTGGCAATCTCATTCCCCTTCTCATCAAATATGATGGAAGCGGAAAGATCTCCTTCGACCAGTTCTCCGTCTTTTCTTCGATGAAGAATAGGAAAGGAAGTCAATTTTCCAACCCCTCCAAAATCACGACTTCTCAGTTTATCCATCACCTCTTTTGCCACTCCAGGCTGATAGATGCTTCGGATATTCATTTTTCCCACTACTTCCTCTGTCTCATAGCCTAAGAGGTTTTCTGCGCCCTTGTTAAAGATTAGGATATCTCCCTTCATGTCGGTGACAATAATGCCATCCACAGAGCTCTGGATCATATTCATTAAGAAGTCGTTCGCCTCTTTCAATTCCCTTTCCATTCTTTTCCGGTCAGAGATATCGATATTGATCCCTTCATAACCCACGACCGTTCCTTCTTCATCCTTTTTTGCGTCGGCTGTGATGAGAACCGTTATTCTCTCCCCATTCTTCTTCTTCCAATCTGCCTCAAAATCTTTAACGAATCCCAGCTCCTCGACTAACCCCTGAAATGTTTTTCGATCTTCAGGATTCACATAGAGATCTTTTGCAATATCAATCTTTAAAAACTCTTCTTTGTCCTGGTATCCTATTAACCCCCACATGGCTTGGTTACAGTCTAAAAACTTGCCTTCCTTTGAGCTGATGAAGAGGCCGTGTCTCACCCTTTCAAAGAGGTTTCGATATTTCTCTTCGGATTCCCGTAAATCCTTCTCAAACTTCTTTCTCTCCGTAATATCGCGAACGTAGGCATAGGTCTTGGTCCGCCCATCCTCTGATTGTGTCGGTGCGATACAGACTTCCATCTCCTTGATTTCATTTTGTGGCGTGTGGAGGGACATCTGCGTACAGACCTTTTGACCCATGCCTTCCCCCCGCATCACCATCTCTTCCAAAAACTCTTCGTTCCGTTTACCGATGAGGGAGAAAAATTCTCGACCGAGGATCTGATCTTTAGGAATACCCATAATCTCAGAGGCCATTTGATTGGCAAATTCGATCCGCGAATCTTCATCGAAAACGATGATCCCATCATCTCCCATCTCGGCAATCTTCTCAAAGCGCTTTGTGGCCTCTCGGATCTCCCTCCCCATCCTCTTCCTTTCCGTGATATCCCTTAAATAGGCATACGTTTGGACACCGCCCTTCTCCTTTTTTGCGATCGTAATGCAGACTTCGGCATCCCGTTTCAGGCCTTTATCAGTTACGACCTCCATCTCCGTACAGACCCGTTTGCTCTCATCTGCTCCCACCTCAGAATGCATCTGCCCAAGATAACCGATATCCGCTTCACTCAAGAGACGTCGGAAGTCCATTCCCACCAATTTCTCTTTTAAATATCCAGTCAACTCGGAGGCGATGGTATTGGCAAACCCAATCTTATAATCCTCATCAAAAACGATGATACCGTCATCCCCCATTTCGGCAATCTTTTCCAGACGATTGGTCACCTCTTTGAGATTCTGATGAGCCTCTTTTCGCCCATACTCCTTTACCTTTCTCTCCAGTTCGGCTACCTTCTGTTTCAAAGCCTCATAATCGGGATTTTGCTCCATAGTTCAACCCACCTTTCTATTCTCCTAAAAGAGTCTCTTATTGCTATAAGAATGATTTGAAACCACCCCGCCGGCCCCGATACTACCCGGTACCATTTTACAATAACTGAAAGGATTTTTGTCAAATTTTAACAGAAAAAAGGGAGAGGGTCTTGAGAAAAAGAAATGAATACAAATCGCGCTGGAGCGCGCTAGGCCTACTTGCTGGAGCGCTTAGATTTTTTTCTCGCCTTACTCGCTGTTATCTTTTTGAGCTCCGCCACACGAACGATGAGTTTCTCCCATTCAGATTTTATCTGGTCCCGCTCCTTCTCAACTTTTACTATCCTACGATAGAGCGAGAGCACCCTCAGAAACATCTTGGCCTTCTCATCGTCCACCTGTTTTCCGTCGCAGTAGTCCCTGAGATATTTATCGGCCGTTGCCACTAATGGTTTAAACAGCTCCGAGTTTTTTTTCTTCATCTTTTTTTTTCGTCCCTTGATTAAAAGATTACGTGCCCGTGTCCCTGCCTACCGGCAGGCAGGCGTCTCATCTGTCCGCAAAATATTACCAACAAGTATGGGCAGACGCAAGAACGAATATTATCGGCGGGGCTGCCCTAACTTGGAAAAGGCATCACGTCTGACCATCCATTTTCTTTAGCACAAACTCTATGATATCCATCACAACAATCTGGATCCTTTTTCTTCTGGCATTACTCTGGATAGAACGGATGCATTGCTGGCAGGCAGTGATCACCATATCCGCCCCTGTCGCCTTAATCTCCTCTATCTTTGCCTGGGCCATGGCTGCGGAGAGATCCGGACGCACCATCTCAAGATTACCCCCTCCCCCACAACACTTGCATTGATCTCTGTTTCCCTCCATCTCCACCAGCTCTACCCCGGGAATGGCCCGCAGAATTTCCCGAGGGGCTTCATATACCCCGCTGGCCCTCCCAAGGTCGCAGGGATCATGATACGTCACCTTCGTTGTCTTCTCTTTAAAACGGATCTTGCCTTCGTCGATCAATTTCTTAAGGAACTGAGTCGAGTGAAAGAGCTGAAGACTATTCCCCGCCTCATGCGCCTCAGTCCATGTGTGATAGCAGGAGGGACAAGCAAAAACAACGCTTTCTGCTCCTTTTTCTCTCACCTTCTCCACATTGTGTTCCATGTAGGTCTCGGCCTTCTTCTTCATCCCTGCCGCGATCAACGGAAAACCACAGCACCACTCCTCCCCTCCGAGAAGGGTGAAATCGACTCCCGCCTTATCCAAAATTTGAACAAAGGATTGAGGGATCCTCTTCGTCATCGGGAAATAGGACGCGACACACCCAACGAAATAGACGACCTTGGCCTTTTCCCTCTGAAACATATTTTTGGGGAACTCGCCCATGGCCTGTACCCATGTCGACCGGTCCTCTTTCGGTTCACCGATAATGTTATGGACTCTTTTCAAAGTCTCCGCTAATTGATCCATGACACTGGGATACTCTCCCTTCTCAACCATGAATCCCCGCATCGCCATTCTCAAATCCTTTGTGCGGATAAACGCAGGGCATACCGTCGTGCACCTCCCGCATAAGGTGCATAGGTAGGGGTGGTCGGAATATTCTTTCAGCACATCCTTGGTCTTTGTGGGTCCGTGGAACATCCCCGGCAGTCCGTAGGCCTTCCTGATGAAAGACTTGAGGTTGGTAAACAGTCCTCCCATGGTGTTCTCTAACTTTTGCGTTTGTGCGTATACGGGACAGACCTCCACACAGCTGCCACATTTCACGCACGAATCCAGCGCAATAAGCTCTTTAACAGAAAGAGGAAGCGAGGCCTTTCTGGTTCCGGGCTTAAATGCCTCTTCGGGCATCAAGTTGATGAACATGACCGCCGGTATCGTGATGATGTGCCAAAGTTTTTTATTGAACGGAATGAAGGCAACAAGCGTAGCCAGGAACAATCCGGATATAGACCAAAGGGGATAGTTGAGAGAGGGCCACGATAATCCCAGAGGGGCAATGATTTTCGTCAGACCAAAGGACAAGAACCAATATTGGGCCACAGAGCTCGGAAGGGAATAGGTTAAAATACTGGTCGCCTCGCAGAAGAATCGAAGGATGAACCACCCTCCTAAAAGGTTGACCGCTACGATATCTCCGATCGATGTCTTAAAAGTTACAGATTTTGCTACGAATCTCCGGTAGATGGCGATGAATTCTCCCGTCAATATCATGGCTCCGAAGAGGTCGAAGGAAATCGCAAAAAGAGCATCGGCAAAACCCAGGGACGAACCGGCCAAATCACGAAAGTAATAAAAATCGCAGAAAGGTGCATAAAAAAACCTGATCAAGTGCGGGAAACTTTTAAATTGGGGCATTATCTCTACTTTCAGATGGCCCGCGATCAGTATCCCGGGGTAACCGATCATGATCAAAACCTTCATCAGCCACCTCAACTTATCCTGGCCAAAGATCTTTCTCTGGAGGATACCATCCATCAGCGTGATCTCGACCAGCTTTATAATCTTGGCGCTAAAAAGCACTGAGAATACTCCCTTCACAAGGGCCTTCCAATCCCATTGCCCCCGCCAGTAAAGGAATAGCCTCAAGGCGAGACCAGTGAAAAAGATGACCGCGCCCACCATAAAAAAGATCACAAAGAGCGGATGACTCATCACGATATACCCCTTCTTTTAGTTCATCGGCTAATTCTAACACTTATATCAAACTCCATCCATGAGAAATGTACCAACTTCCCCTTTAGTCTCCCCTTTGCCGGAGAAAGGAGACTTGGGTTGAACTTTCTTTTCCCCTTGTCCGATTGTGGGTTACATGTTATTTTACGTTAAAATACCAAGGAAATATGAATTCATCCATTCTGAAGGCAATTTTTGCCTCCATGGAACAGGGGGTTGTTTTTATTGACGATCGAAATCGGATCGCCTATTGCAATCCGGCGGCAGAGAAGATACGAAAGATTAAGATGGATGAAGTATTGGGCCAATCCGTTCTAAACTACCATCCACAAAAGGCCCATCCAAAGGTCCTGCAAATCATCAAGGACTTAAGGACCGGAAAGGCAAAAGGACATCGCCGGATGAATATTCGGATGGTGGAAGGAAAATTTTACGACAATACCTATACAGCCGTCTGGGACTCCAAAGACAAATACTTGGGCACCCTCGTTGTCAGCAAAGAAATCACACAACGAAAGAAAATGGAGGACGAACTCAAAGAGGCGTTGAAAAAACTGAAGGTCGCCAACGAAGAACTGAGGCAGCTCGATCAAGTGAAGGACGACTTCCTCTCTAACGTCAGCCATGAGCTGAAAACGCCGATGATCTCGGTGATGGGCTATATCGGATTGTTGTTCAAAGAGAAGACGGGGGCGCTGACGGAACAGCAGAAAAAGTTTTTGGAGATATCCTACAAAAATCTACGAAAACTAGAAAGAAGCATAGACGATCTTTTGGATTTGGCAGAGATCGGGGTGCCAAAACCATCGTGGATATTCGAGCCGGTCGATCTCGTCAAAGTCATCCAGTTTTCATGCTCCACCGTAGAGCCCCTGGCTAAGGAACATCAAATCGAAGTGGAAGTTCACCTCCCCCCGGAACCGGTCAAGATCTCCGGGGTTGAGGAAAAACTCAACCAACTCTTCGACAATCTTCTTACCAACGCGATCAAATATAACCGCCGGGGAGGGAAAATCTACGTGGGCCTTGAGCATGACCCTGAATTCATCTTCAGCCACATTGCCGATACAGGGGTTGGGATTCCATACCAGTCCCTGAAGGAAGTGTTTACGCGCCATTTCCAGGAAAAAACAAAACCTCTTGGAAAAACCAAGGGGTTAGGGATTGGTCTCTCCCTCGTTCAGGAAATCGTTAAACTCCATCGGGGAGATATCGAGATCGAAAGCGAATTGGGCAAGGGAACCACCTTCACGGTAAGGCTCCCTAAGAGTCATGTTAACCCCCATTCATCCCCCCTTAAATTAAGGGGGGAATAGAGGGGGGTTACTTAAGTTTAGGGGAGGGTAACCCACAAAAGGCGTGGAATAACTTTTAACTCATAACTCTTAACTATTATTCTTTCCCTCCTATTATTTTCCCTAAATCTTGTCTTTCGATTCCGCACTTCGCGGCGCTCAGGGTCTTAAGTTTATCGAAGAGCCTTCAGATGGTTAAATTCTGAATTCATTTTTCCCATATCCGATAAGACGATGAGGCATACCCATGTTCCAGTCTCGCCACGCCTGTTTGAATGGCTGCCTCTCTCACATTATTCGACACCTGTTCCGGGACCTTCCGGTTCAAGACACTTGGAATAATATAATCTTCGCTTAGTTCCTCCTCTGAAATAATGTTGGCAATCGCATTGGCCGCCGCGAACAACATCGGATCATTGATCTCTCTTGCTTGACAGTCTAAAACTCCCCGGAAAAGACCAGGAAAACAGAGAACGTTATTGATCTGGTTGGGATAATCTGAGCGTCCTGTGGCAATGATCCTCGCTAATCGCCCCACCTCCTCAGGCATGATCTCAGGATCGGGATTCGCCATGACGAAGAGAATCGGATTTCTTGCCATTTTCTTGATGTCCTTCGCATGAATGACGCCAGGTTGTGAAAGGCCAATAAAGAGATCTGCGCCATTTAGGGCCTTCGATATCGGTCCGCGAATCCTCTCTGGGTTTGTATTTTCCGCGATGAGTGCTTTGATAGGATTCATATTTTCCTTTCGACCTTTATAGAGAATACCACTTCGGTCGCATCCAATAATTTGTCTCACCCCTGTCGAAAGGAGAAGCCGTATCGAAGCAATTCCGGCTGCACCCAAACCGCAGACCACCACTCGGATGTTTTCCAATCTCTTGTTGACGACCTTCAAGGCGTTGATCAATCCTGCCAAAATCACCACGGCTGTTCCATGTTGATCATCATGAAAGACAGGAATATCCAGTTCATTCCTCAACCGTCTTTCGACCTCAAAACACCGGGGGGCAGAGATGTCTTCAAGGTTTATTCCGCCAAACCCGGGGGAGATCGATTTAACGACGGAGATGATTTCCTTCGGATCCTTCGTCCTTAAACAGATGGGAAAGGCATCTACGTCGCCAAATTCCTTGAAAAGCATCGCCTTCCCCTCCATCACGGGCATCGCTGCCTCCGGTCCGATATCTCCAAGGCCGAGCACCGCCGTCCCATCCGTCACGACGGCGACGGTATTCCTTTTTATGGTCAGGTCATAAACCTTGTTACGATCCTCATGGATGGTCATGCAAACCCTGGCCACTCCTGGCGTATAGGCCATGGAAAGATCTTCCCGGGTGCTCACCGGAATCTTATTCTTTATCTCGATCTTTCCTCCCTGGTGGATCATAAAGGTTCGATCCGTCACATTGACGATGTTGACCCCTTTGACCCGCTTCAGCCGGTCAACCACCGTCTGCCCCATTGGGATATCGGCTACACTGACGACAATGTCGCGGATAATGCTGTTCTTCTTAAATCCGACGATATCGATGGAGCCGATATCCCCTCCAGCTTTACCGATGGCGGAGGTGACTTTACCCAGCATCCCTGGATTATTGAGAATTTCCATTCGAATAAGGATGCTATAACTTGCACTGGGTGTTCTGATCATTGGATTGGCCCCCTTTGTTTCAACTTTCCCTTATCGCATCATCTTCCTGGTCTTACCCGTTTCTAAACCAGCTTCTTTTCCATCAAAAAATTCATTGCCGCCTGGCAGGACGTGGTGGCCATGGAGATTGCTTCGGAAAAAGAGGCTTGAGCCTCTTGAAATTGAGACATATGAATTCTGCCGATCACCTCCATCAACTTTCTTTCCAAGTCAGCAAAGGGCGTCGATTCCAGCACATTCTGTGCGATCCGAAGCTCCCGGAGTAACCCTTCTAAATACCACACCAATACCTTTACCCCTCCGGAGAGCTCTTCCTCTTTCTTGAGCGATGCCAGTTGATCCAGGAGGGTCGTTCCGATGATCAAGCCGGACTTCATCTTCTCCGCATACTGAAAATCCAAAATTGCCTTTCTCGTCTCCATTCACACCTCCTGAACCTCTCGCCTCTTCTTCTGAAGGTGAGAGCATCGGGTGGAATCCGGGTCAATCATCATGTTTGGACAATTATCAGAAAAAAGGGGAAAAATCAAGCTTTGGCCCGGAAGAAACTTACCCGAAAGATTGCGTGGTGATGGCGAAGGATAGGGTTTAACGATGGGGCTTGAGGTTTTCTAAGAATTTTGGATCAACGACGATCCCCAGCTTCCCGGCCTGATCACAATGCTCGATGGCTAACTTAAATTCCTGTTTTTCATAATAGACGACAGCCAAGCTATAGTGAGCCTCTGCAAACTTAGGATTGATTTCCAACGCCTTTTGAAAGGAAGCGATCGCTTCGTCTATTTTCTTCCTTTCCCGGTAGACGCTTCCAATATTATAATACCCGTTGGCATAGTCCGGCTTGATGTCGACCGTTCTCTGATACTCCGCCAGGGCCTGATCCAGCATTCCCTTTCTGAAGTAAAGAATTCCTATATTCGTATGGGCTTCGACATAATTCGGATAGATTTGAAGCGCTTTCTGATACTGGGCCATCGCTTCTTTGAGCTCTCCCCTGCCCTGGTAGGCTACCCCGAGATTAAAGTGGACCTCGGCAAAATTGGGCTGAATGCGGAGTGCTTCTTCATACTCCGAAATCTCTTTCCCCCACTTCTGCTGTCTTCCATAGACAATGCCGAGATTGAGATGGGCCTTTGCATTTTTCGAGTCCAAATTCAGCACTCTTCGATATTCAGTAACCGCCTCGTCCAAATTTCCCCTCTCGGCAGCGCTATAGGCCAATTGAAAATGTTCCTCGACAGTGACGTTTTTATCCTTCTTCTCGGTCTTGCTTCCTCCTGCACAGGAGATCAGAAGAAGGATGACCGTGAAAATAAGGAAATATGTCGCTATCGTTTTCAAGAGTTCCTCCGATGCTGAAATCTTTTGATTCATTAACAAAAAAATAGGAGTAAATCAAGAAATATTATTCCTTGATTGACGGCATAAAACCTGTCGGGGTGATTGTCAACCCCATTGACTCAAATCGCTAATCATTGTAAGTTTGGATTAAGAATAGAAGGGGTGATATCCGCATGAAGTCCATTCTGATCGTCGAGGACGAAAAAGACATTGTTGATCTGATTGCCTACCATCTCAAACAATCCGGCTTTTCTGTTCTCAGCGCCACGGACGGTGCTTCGGGACTGGAACGCGCAAGAAAAGAAAAGCCCAGTCTCATTATTCTGGATCTGATGCTTCCTGAAATGGACGGAAAGGATGTCTGCAGAGCACTCAAATCAAACCCGCTTACTCGATCTATCCCGGTCCTTATCCTCACGGCAAAGGCGGAAGAGATGGATCGCGTCGTAGGGCTCGAGTTGGGTGCGGATGATTATGTCACCAAACCCTTCAGTCCGAGGGAATTGGTTTTGAGGGTAAAGGCAATCCTCCGCAGAAAAGAGACTCCCCATGAAGGCGAAAAAACAATTCAGGTCAACGACCTCTTGATCAATATTGATCGTCATCTGGTTTCCTCCAAGAAAGGGCCTGTTCCCTTGACCGCCACCGAATTCAAGCTCTTGGTGGAACTCGTGACCAATAAGGGACGTGTTCAAACTCGTGAACGTCTTTTGGACAAGGTTTGGGGATACACGTATGAAGGGTATGCCCGGACCGTAGATACGCATATTCGCCGGTTAAGAGAAAAACTCGGGCCTTTGGGTAACGCCATCGAGACCATCCGGGGAGTAGGATATCGATTCCGGGAGGAGAAGGAATGAACCTTTCTTTCCGGAGGAAATGGATGGTTTCATTCTTCTTTCTCCTCTTTATTCTTTTCCTGATCCAAGGATACCTCCTCTATGTCCTCAAAAAGTCTTTTTTCTCCTCCTCTTTGATTACCCTCCTCGTCTCCCTTTCTCTTGCCTACCTTTTGTTGAGGGTCCTCACTCGACCGATCCAAAGGATGAGAGAGATGGCCAGGCGGTTAGACACCGGGAGTTTGGAGAGAGAGATTCAGATTTACTCACAGGATGAGTGGGGTGAATTCGCGAGAGCCGTCGACGAGATGAGAATCCGACTCAGGGAGAAAATCGATGAAGTCTCAAGAGAAAGGGATTATCTCAAAACGATCCTCAAAGGAATGGTCGAAGGGGTCCTGGTCGTGGATGAGAGGGGTCGCATCCTGATGGTGAACGATGCCCTTCGAACAATATTGTCTCTCTCTTCGGAGGTCGTTGACAAAGCACCTTTGGAAGCTATCCGTAATGCAGAGCTGGAGGAAGCGATCCGAGAGGCGATTCACGAAGGAAAGAACACAGCCTTTGAATTGACCTTCCCATTATCCGGAGGAAAGATAGTCGAGGTCAACGTGGTGGGAATTTCTCCCTCACCCGAAGAGACAGCCCAAGAGGCCGAAAAGATAGAAGGGGCGATTGCTGTCTTTCATGATATCAGCCGACTGAAGGAGCTGGAAAAAGTCAGGCAGGATTTTGTGGCCAATGTCTCTCACGAATTGAGAACCCCCTTGACGACCATCAAAGGTTATACGGAAACACTCTTGGATGGAGCTCTCAGGGAAGAGGTGGCACCCCAATTTCTCCAGGTCATCCAGAAACATGCCGATCGATTGACAAAGATTGTTGAAGACCTATTGGCGCTATCGAAGATCGAATCCAAAGAATTTTATCTGAAGAGGGAACGACTTCCCCTCTCTGAGCTGATCGATGACGTTTCGGGTTTTGTCAAAGAGGCGGCACAGAAGAAGAAAATATCCATCTCACGAAGCATCGTCCCCTCTACTCTTGAAATGATGGGAGACCGAAGTTATTTGGAACAGGTGTTCGTCAATCTTCTGGATAATGCCATCAAATATACTCCCGAAGGAGGGAGGGTTACGATCTCGGCCATTGAAAAAGATCAAAGAGAGATTCAATTTTCGATTGAGGATAATGGCATCGGTATTCCAAGGGAAGATATCCCCAGAATATTTGAACGGTTTTACAGAGTTGATAAAGGCAGGTCTCAGGAATTGGGTGGCACTGGTCTCGGACTCTCCATTGTGAAACATTTGGTTCAGGCTCATGGTGGAAGGGTCTGGGTCGAGAGTCAGCCCGGGAAGGGATCAACTTTCTATTTCACCCTGCCAAAAAGATCGGAGGCAGTTATATGAACCGCTCCCCCTCCCCCTCTCCCCGCCGGGGAGAGGGGGAGGGGAGCAAATTTAAAAGAATTTAAATTCGTTTGTATTAGACAGTATTAGGGCAGATGACGGCTGTTTTGTAGTCGTGATATTGAGAATTCTTCCCACCGCACATGATTTAACCCTGATCTTTAATTCGTAACAAAAATTTCACATGATGGTCATCAAACCTTAACATTTATGTATATATTAATAATTTGATCATAGTTCTATAGACACTGAAGACTAAATCCCTCCTGCCCTCCCTTTGCCAAAGGAAGGAATTCCCCTCTTTGGCTATCTTTTCCCTGCCGCACAGGCAGGCAAGAGGAGTTAGGGGAGATTTTTAGAGGAATGTGTTTTCTCAATTATGAACTCCTTAGTTAGTTGCCGGGTAATGACATTATTAGAAGTCATTAGAAACTTCTGTAGCCATAATGATATAGGATGAAAGGATGATGAATATCGTACCAGTGTTTCTTATATCCGCCATCATGGCAATGAATGTCAGCGCAAGTCAGGAAAACACAGTTCCTGTGAGATGGTTTAATGAAGTAGAGAGGAAACTCGCCCAAATTGATAATTACACTTCATTCTTTCATAAACAGGAACGAATCAAGGGAAAGCTTAAAGAAGAAGAGGTTGTATTTCTGAAGTTTAAGAAGCCCTTCAAGGTTTACATGAAGTGGGTTAAAGATCCGGGGAAGGGGCGTGAGGTGCTCTACGTAGAAGGATGGAATCACAACAAGATCAAGGTCCATGAAGTTTGGATGAAGACAGGTTCCACACTCGATCTTGATGCAAAAGGCTTTCTTGCCATGAGAGGCAGCCGCCACTCAATCACAGAGTCTGGGTTAGAGAACATTTTAAGGCTCCTTGGAAGAGACCTGTATGGCGGTATCCAATCCGGTCAGCTCACATACAGGGAATTTGGTGAGGAGATGGTCTATGGCTGTCAATCCCGAAAAGTCGAATACTTCTTCCCGAAAGATAAGACAAAGGGCTACTATTGCTGCCGTGCCGTCATCAATATCGACATCGAGACCAAGATTCCCATCAGAGTAAGGATATACGACTGGGAAGGGTTACTCGTCGAGGACTACGGATATGAGAGCCTCAAATTGAACGCAGGGTTAACGGATGCCGACTTTGCAATGGAAAACCCGGAATATCATTTTTCTTCGTCTGGTACGAAAGCTCCGCCCATTAGAACCCTTCAAGAATAAGGACGGTGGAGCCCCACGGGCAAAGCCCGTGGCACCTAACGAACGCCCAAGCGGGGCGACATCCCGGCCAAGAGCTGGCGCATTCATCCACGGCCAAAGGCCGTGGCTTTCTGCTGCCGGGGTAACTAAGACCGGCGATGAAAGTGCATGAAGAATACTGACTCGTATCAATCTTTCGCCCGGGAGTACCATTCCGAGGTAGGCTAATGAGGCATAAACCTGAAAAGTCTGCGTCCATATTTCGCTCCTTTGTTCTGGCAGATTTCATCACTCTGGCGAACGCCAGCTGTGGAATGGCGGCCATCTTTTTGTGTCTAAAACATGTAACCGGTAGCCACACTCCTTACCTTTGGTCTATCTTTGTACTCCTTCCTCTATCGCTCGTTTGTGACGTTCTGGACGGATTCACGGCTCGCCGTCTCACCCGCCACTCACCTCTGGGAGGTGATCTCGACTCTTTAGCCGATATTGTTTCCTTTGGCGTAGCGCCGGCTGCACTTGGATTCACATTGGGTTTGAGCGGCTTATGGGATGCGCTTGTTCTGATTTACTTTGTTGTTTGTGGAATTAGTCGACTGGCACGATTTAATGTGACAGCCGCGACGCTTGCAGACCAAACAGGGAAAGTAAAATATTACGAAGGGACTCCCATCCCCAGTAGCATCATCATTGTAGCCATTCTCGGAATTTTTTACTGGCAAGGGCGTATTGACCATCTCATCCCCCTTGGATCTTACCAGATCGGCCTTTGGGTATTTCATCCCCTCTCAGTCCTTTATGCGGTTAGCGGGAGTGCGATGATCACTACAATTCGTATTCCAAAACCATGAGGTCACTCGTGTTGTTAAACGGCCAACAGAGTTCTTCCAATTTTCTCATCCTGCCCTCCTCGTCCTGCGGGCGCCTATTGCCGAATTCTGAATTTCATGCGACTTGAAGTTAGTTATGAAACGACCCTCCTGCCCGTTCTCAGCAGCCGGGTCCTCTCACCATCAACGGTTTCTCTCCCAATAAGCCCTCAAGCGCAACCACGCTAGTGCAGTGCGTCAAAAGTCCCTTTACTTTGTTTGTCATTCCGGACATGATAAGCCTGCCCCGCGCTTGACACGGGGGAATCCAGTCTTTTCAACCGGATTCCCGCTTTCGCGGGAATGACGGCTTGAGAAATAATGTAAAGAAGTGTTGGGCGCACTACACTAGGCTATTCTCTATCTTAGGATATTTTGGAGAACCGCCCCGCTGGATCCTTAGACACCCTATCATGCTGGAAGTGTTAGATTTCTGTTTCGTTTCTGGGCGGAAGAACAGAAAAAACACCTCCATTCTATTCCAGAAAGTCAGATTCTCGTCACCAAAATTTAACCTAACCTTCATCGTTTCTTCATATGCCTTAGCCACTCTTGTCCAATCCTTGTCTCAAGAAAAAAATCTGAACAAAGCAGGTCAAGGAAATGTTGAAAGGAGAAAAGGAGGTGATGAGAAAGAACATTTCAAGAATAAGTAGAAAGGCAAATTTTTTTGAATGGGTTTGAGCTTGATCAGCACGAGGTAGAAAAAAATCCGAAAGAGAAAAATTAAAAATTTCAAAAGGAGGTCATCACGATGAAAAGTCAGAGGAAAAGATCATTTTGCTTCAGAATAGCGTTTCCGTTGGTTTTGGCGTTCGCAATATTCATAGGAGCCTCATCGGCATTGGCAGAATGCTGGAAATTCGGCGTCATGGGCGATACGCAGTGGACGATCGCCGACGACCCGGCCATCCAGAATCAAAACGGTGTCGCGGTGTCGTTCATTAACCAGGTCAATCAGCAGTTCATCAACCACGGGGTGAAGTTCGTAATCCAAGTCGGCGATTTGACCGAGAACGGCAACGACGCCGACATCGCCACTCGGGCCGCCGCCGCCCAGGCGCTCTACAAGGCTGGCATCGGTTTTTTCCCGATGCGCGGCAACCACGAGACGTATGGCAACCCACCCAATAACTTCGCGATCCCGGCCTTTCAATCGAACTTCCCGCAGACCCGCGGCATCGCACCAACCTGGGGCGCTACGAACTTCAGCAGCCCGACCAGCGTAGCCCTTCCGCCCCCTTATAATGCTCTTCACGAGCTCGACGGCATGAGCTACTCCTTTGATTACGGCAGCGCGGGCAACAAGGTTCGTTTTGTCATTATCGACAACTGGGTGACGCCCAGCATGAACTTTCCGAATCCCGATGGTTACAACTATGGTTACTCTATCGATTATCAGCAATCCTGGATCAGCAGCCGGCTTGACAAAGATACCCGCGGCACGGAGCACGCGCTTGTGTTCTCCCACCAGCCCCTTATGGCCGAAAACCACCAGGATTCGCCCTTCACCGGCTACACGAATGCGAATCCGGCCTGGCAGAACGCCTTCTTCGCCAGCCTGCAGCTGAACGGCGCCAAGTATGTCAGCGGCCACGACCATATAGACCAGCGCTCCATCATCACCAGCCCGAATGGGGCCTTCAAAGTCCAGGAACTCATCTGCGCCTCGCTCAGCAGCAAGTTTTACACCCCAAAGCCTTTAGTCTCCGGCTGTACCCCTAGCGGAATGCCCGCCCAACCAGACTGCTGGTTCGGTCAGAAAAGGGCTGAGACCTCCCTGTCCCAAGAAAGGTACACCCCGGGTTTTTACATCTTCACCATCGATGGGCCCCGCGTGACCGTCGATTACTACTCTGACGTGACAGGCAACTACGCGTCAGATAGATGCTACCCTAACAGTGTCGGCTCGACCCCCCAGTCGTGCCCCACCTCAGCTTCAGACGGCAGCCACATAACCCCCACCTTTAACTTTGTCAAGAAGGAGACCTGGGGATACAGCCTGAACGGCCATGAATTCCTGGTGGCCCAGGGCGAGCCGTATACAAATGTGGTAGACAGCTTTGAAAACACAATCGCCCGGATCCTCGGCGGTAAGAACGGAAGCACCGCGCAGGACTATAACTCCCGCCCGCTGACGAAGGCCGTCAATACTGGCTGGACTGATGCGGTTACCTGGCGCAACGAGTTCTTCCAGCGCTTGTTCAAAAAGCCCACGTTCGATTTTGCGAGCAACATTCTTACCCTCTGGGGCATGGCCGACTTGGGGACGAGCGACCAGACCGACGTCTATACCCTCTCGATGACTTACGACGGACTACCCTTACTCAAAGGCGATTTCGGCATCGCCACGACAGACGACAGCGGGAAGTGGGTTAATGCAGTGGATATGAATATCGGCAGCAGCATCAAGAAATTCGTAGCGGGCCCTTGGAAACCTGAATATGGACCGGGCACCTACGGCGTCGATCTGAAGACCAATACCGCCTGGGCGGTCATCGATTACAACGGTGATTTTGCGGTAGGCAGGTTCGAGAAATAGACCTTAAGCGTGGATTAAGATCACTGTGGACAGAGATCTAATCACCGAAATGTTGTCGACAACAGGCAACGAACAGTAAAGCGGAGATTTGATTAGTTAAAACTCAAGAGGGCCCGTGGGAAAAACTCACGGGCTCTCTTGTTATAATTTTCCAAGGCTGATTCAACGGGACGCCATGAGCGGCACGCAATCAGTTTCTGAGGGTGGGCGTTGGAGTGAAGGAGACCGATGATGTGCAGCAACTGGTCTCCCAGGTTAAGGAGTCTCTGCTTGCCATCGTGCGGCTGAGCCGCGATTTCGATGCGGCCTACAATCCCCTCCTTGCGATGGCCTTTCGGCTCTCCAAGATCGATGCTAAAGCAGGAGAGCAGCTTCTTGCAGACTTGGAGAAAGCAAATCCATACAGGCGCGACAGCAAATTACTTCGCACCGGAGGGATTCGCCAATTCAAAAACAGTGAGCGCTGAAGGGTAGTAATAGAGCCTCTTTTCCTTGTCGGATGAGTGATGTCGCAACGTATCGTATCGGCTCAGTCCACATCGCAAAGAAAGACCTCCTGTCAGGGCAAAGGACGGATTCACATCACAAGATCCTAACGAGGAGGTTTGTTCGTGTCTAAGGGTGTAACCCTCAAGGAATGCTTCTTGAGAGCAACGTCACCCGCGAATCATGAGAATGTTCAAGTACTCTTCTCCCCCTCTCCCACCAGAGGCTGTGTCGCAATTGTAGGGGCTTGATTTATCAAGCCCACCGATAGGGCTCAATAAATTGAGCCCCTACTCCATATTGTGCGTGCCTATTCGGCAAATGATATTGTGACACAGTCTCCCAGGGGAGAGGGAATGAAGGTGGGTATTCTTATCTTCTAGGTAGTATTCTGGAATCTACTGCGCAACTTCGAATACCATTCTTTGACTG
>Ga0335070_10001992_pt1 | contig 23763 bp, 23 predicted proteins | sample Lox_Sample_13_FD_206722 | JGI IMG/M metagenome (GOLD analysis project Ga0335070, IMG submission 206722) | Soil microbial communities from Loxahatchee National Wildlife Refuge, Florida, United States - Lox_Sample_1.3 | ecosystem: Environmental > Terrestrial > Soil > Wetlands | place: USA...
CGCCGGGGTCCGCCGCGTGCCTCGGGTGGACCGAGCCGACCGCGTACAGGCGGTCCTCGTGGCCGCGGACGTAGCGCGAGATCCAGTCGTTGGCCGACGCGTCGAAGCCCATCACCTCGGGCGCGACGTAGTTGATCAGCGCCGCGCGCTCGACGCCCTCGCGGTCGAGCAGGGCGAGCAGGCGGCCCGCGTCGGAGAGCGCCTCCTGGATCTCGGGCAGGTCGGGCCGGCCGGCCGCCATGAGCGCGCGCACGTCCGGGCGCATCTGCTCCCAGGGCTGGACGTGGACGTGGGCGTCGAAGACGCGCATGGCGCCGATAGGGTAATGCAGGCGGCCGACGCCTCGAGTCTGGTAGATTGACCGAAAGCCATGACGGGTTTGCGGGGCAGGAGACGCGGGCTCGCCGCCGCGGCGCTCGCGGCCGGAGCGGCCCTGGCCGGGGGCCTCGAGCCGCCCGCGGCGCCGCGCTCCCCGACGCCGGCGCCGACCGCGGTGCCGACGCCCGTGCCTCCCGAGCGGGCGCCCGCCTCCGCGCGCAAGGGCGCCTTCGCGGAGCGCCACCTGGCCCGCTACGAAAACCCGTACGTGGCCTTCTCGAAGATCACGCGGGTCGAGGAAGTGGACCTCGACAACGACGGCACCGCCGAAGCTCTGGTCGAGGGCATCGGGACGGTCAAGAACCTGCCGCCCGAGATGCTCGCGGTCGGTTTCGTGTCGCGCGCGAAGCTGCCGTTCGAGAACCCGATCTTCGCCGTCTTCGCCAGAGGCAAGGGGACCGAGTGGAACGTCCTGCTCGTCGGGCACCTGCCGCTGCGCTGCACCCAGAGCGACGACCCCGCCCGGTGCGACCAGCTCGAGTTCTTCCGGAGCGTCCCGTTCCGTTTCGACGACCGCCCGCAGGTGGCCCTCCAGATCGTGCACGCGGGCGAACCGCGGCTGGTCGAGACGCTGATCTTCCGGCTGGACAAAGGACGGCTCGACCCGACGTTCTCCGTCACCGCGCCGAAGGCCGGCGTCGAGGTCTCCGTCGGCCCCGACGGCGTGACGCGGCAGATCGCGGTCGACACGTTCATCAACAAGGAGCTGCCGTCCCGCTACCGGAGCTTCACGCTCGTCACGAACTTCGTGTTCGGGGAGCGCAAGTTCCGCATCCTCTCCGAGACCGTGGATCCCGAGTGGAACGAGCGCGAGGAGACCGACCTCGCGTACTGGGGCCTCGTGCGCCAGCCCGTGTTCGCGGGCGAGCTCGCGAAGATCGCGGAGCGCCAGAAAAAGGCGGAGGCCTGGGCGTTCGACCCGGTCGAAACCGTCAAGCGCCGCTTCGCCGACGCCCGCGACGTGCGGATCGGCGTCAAGCAGAGCGGCGTCGCCGTCGTCGAGTTCGAGCGCCCCGGCTGCGCCGCCCACGCGGTCCTCTACCAGCCGCTGCGCGCCGGGAGCGAGAAGGCGATCTGGGAATTCGCGGTGATCCGCGCGGCCGAGGAGCAGCCCTACGAGTGCGTCGGCGAGGCCTGGGTGGGCCGGCAGCCCTAGACCGGGGTCTCGGCGCGGCGGCGGAACGGGAACGCCGCCAGGAGCACGGCGGCGCTGACCGCGGTCCCGAGCAGCACCGGATCCCGCCCGCCGGAAAGCGACGGCACGAAGCGGCCGGCCGCCGCCGTGGCGCCCCCGGCGAGCATCGCGAGGATCGCGCCGCGCGTCGGCACGCGGTATCGCTCGGGCAGGAGCGCGGCGAGTGTGGGCAGGATCAGGCCGGCCGCGAAGATCGAGTAGCCGAGACGAAGCGTCCGCAGCACGTCGCGGTTCAACGCGAGCGCGGTCGTCAGGCCGAGCGCGCCGTAGAGGGCGGGCAGCGTCCGCGAGACGGAGAGCGGGAGCGTCTTCCCGCCGATCAGCGGCGGCACGAGGTCCCGGGCCGTCACGGCCGAAGCCGACAGGAGGACGATGTCGGCGGAAGTCTGCATGGTGGCGACGAGCGCGACCAGCACGAACGCCGCCAGCGCCGGCGGCGCGAAGGCGAGCACGGCGGCGGGCAGCGCCGCCGCCGGGTCGAGCGGCGGCAGCGCCTTGCGCGCGGCGAGCGCGATTGCGGCGACCGAGAGGCCGAAGAGCACTTTCGAGACGGAAGCCAGGAGCGCCGAGCGTCGGGCGGTGTCCTCGTCGCGGCACGACAGGAGCTTCAGATAGACGTCGCTGCCGACCATGTGGGGAAGACCGATGAGGACGAGCATGGCGGCGACGTCGCCGACGCCGAAACTCGTGGACGTCGGGAAGCTCCAGGCCTCGGCCGGCAGGCCGGACAACCCGTGCGCCCGCGACAGCGCGCAGGCGAGGCCCACGAGCGGAATGCCGGCCACCATGAGGCCGTACTGGAGCAGGTCCGTGCGGACCACCGCGTACTGGCCGCCGAGCGACGTGTAGGCCACGAAGACGGCGGTGGAGAGGACGACGGCCCGGGTGGGCTCCAGGCCGAAGGCGGCCGTCAGGACGACCTGCGTCGCCTCGGTCAGGAGCGCGAACCAGACGATCTCGGAGACGAGAACGAGAAAGCCCGCCACGCGCCGGGCCCCGGAGCCGTAGTGGCGCCCGAGGATCTCCGGCAGCGTCACGGCGCCCTCGCGCCGGACACGCCGCGCGAAGAAGAGGCCGAGGCAGAAGAGGCCGAGCGCGCCGGCGAGGTCGAGCCAGAGCCCCGAGACGCCGTGCGCGTAGACGAGGGAAGCGAGGGCGATCGTGGTCGAGCCGCCCGTCGTCAACGAGGCCAGACCGAGAAATCCCCAGAACGTGTCGAGCGAGCGGTCGGCGACGAAGTAGGACGCCTCGTCGCGGCCGGCGCGCCGGCGCCAGGCCGCGCCGATCGCGAGCACGGCGGCCAGATACGCGGCGAGGGCGGCGAGGGTCAGCGCGGACACGCGCGGATTATGGTCCGGGACCGCGCGACCGGCCGATTTGGCGCGAACGGGGCATTCGCGGATAATGCGCCGAACTCACGACGCATGACGGAACCGGATTCGAAAATCCCGCGGAAATTTCCGCGGGGCTGGCAGTGGCGCGCCCTGGCGGCGTCGGCTGTCGTCCTCCTTTCAGGTTCCCCGGCGGCGCGCGCCGAGTCGCTCCGCCTTTTCGACGCCGCCGCTCCCGCGCAGGCCGCGACGTCGGACCCCGGCGACGCCACGGCCTTGCGGCTCATCGACCTCGAGCGCTCGTACCCCGGGGCGGAGTCGACGGACGCCTTCCCGCGGGACGGCGGCGGCGCCGGGGAGGGGGCCTTCGCGGAGACAGCGCCAGAGCCCGCGCCCGCGGCTCCGGCCGCGCCGGACCGGCGGTGCGTGCTCTTCCAGTGCGTCCGCCTCACGCCGCCTCCGCCGCCGCCGGAAAAGCTCTTCACGGAGCCGGTCACGCTCTGGACCGCGGCGGCCCTCTTCATCGGCGTCGTCAACGCGGCGCAGGCGCCGATCCACTACGGGACGCAGCCATTCCACACGACCGACGAGGCTTTTTTCCAGTACTGGACGTATTCCGGAGGCGCCGACAAGGCGTCCCACTTCACGGTGTCCGCCAACACTTCCGGCCTCCTGTTCGACGCGTACCGATTGAACGGGCTTTCGCTCGACCAGGCCTTCGGGCTCTCGGTGGCGACGACGTTTCTCGCCGGCGTCATCGTGGAGATCGGAGACGGCATCAGCCCCTACGGCTTCTCGGCGCAGGACCTGACGGCCGACGCCGTCGGCACGCTCGCCGGCGCGCTGGTGAAGCGCTACGGCGTGGACGACCTCATCTGGTTCTCGCTCGGCAAGGTCCCGACGACGGTGCCGGTCGGCGACGACACGGCCTCCCTCGGCTCGGACTATTCGAACGAGATCTACACGCTCGACTTCCGGTTCGCGGGCCTTGCCCCTCGCCGGAACGCGACGCCCGGCCTCGAGCGCTTCTTCCAGTTCGACTTCGCGTTCTTCACCAAGGGCTTCGGCTACGATCCGCCCCTGCCGCGGCGCTACCAGGAAGTGGGGTTCGAGCTCGGCCTGAACTTCCACGAGATCCTGAAGGCCGTCGGAGTCAGCGAGGCGACGTGGTGGGGCGACCTTCTCCTGCGGGCCGCCAACTTCCTTCGGGTTCCCTACACGCAGATCGGCGCGTACTACAACCTGAGGAACGGAAAGTGGTACGGGCCGGGGGCGCCCTACCACTACTCACCCTAGCCTTCTCTCGCTCGGAAATCTGCGTGCTCGCGGCGCGCCGGCGAACGGCTCTCCCAAGGGGGCTCGACCGTTCGCCTGACTCCCTCGCTGCGTTCCGGCTGGCGAGGCCGGCGTCCCCTCAGAGCCGCTTCGCGGCTTCCCGGAGCACCGCTTCCATCACGACGGTTCCCACCATCAGGGCGCGCTCGTCCATGTCGAAGCGGGGCGAGTGGTGCGGGCGGAGGTTGCCCTCCGGCGCGCAGCCGACGAAGAAGAAGCAGCCGGGCACGCGGTCGAGGAAGACGGACATGTCCTCGCCGCCGAGCGTCCGGGTGTCGGTCTCCACGTTCTCCTCGCCGAGCAGACGGCCGGCGGTCTCGATGACGAGGTCGGCCATCTTCGGATCGTTGACGGTGGCGCCGTTGACTCGGGTGTAGCGGAGGACGGCCCGCACGCCCGAGGCCGCGGCCGTGCCCTCGACGATCCGGCGGATCTTTTCCGGCAGCGCGCGTCCCGTGGCCTCGGTGAACGACCGCGCCGTGCCGGTCAGCGTGACCGAGCCGGGGATGATGTTGAAGGCGGTGCCGCCGTGGATCGAGCCGATCGTGACGACGGCCGCGTCGAGGGGCGAGATCTCCCGGGCAACGACCGACTGGAGCGCATCGACGATGCGCGCGGCCGCGAGGATCGGGTCGTCCGTCTCGTGGGGCGCGGCCCCGTGACCGCCGCGGCCCTCGACGTCGATTTCGAAGTGGTCCACGGCCGCCATGAGCGCGCCGCGGTTGACGCCGATCTTGCCCACGGGCAGCGGCGTCCAGAGGTGGAGGCCGAACGCGGCGTCGACGCCGTCGAGCACGCCGTCGTCGGCGCACGCCTGGGCGCCGCCCTGGCCTTCCTCGGCCGGCTGGAAGAGGAAGCGCAGCCCCCGCGGCGGCGGCTGCCGGCAGAGGCGCCCGGCGACCGCGAGCCCCATCGCGACGTGGCCGTCGTGGCCGCACGCGTGCATGCGCCCGGGGACCTCCGAGGCGTACGGCGCGCCCGTGCCTTCGGTCAGCGGCAGCGCGTCCATGTCGGCGCGGAGCATCAGGCGCGGCCCATCGCCGCGGTCGGCCGTTACGCCGGTGCGCCCGACGCCTTCGCGCGGCGAGAGTTCGAGCGCGCGGAGCCGGTCGGCGACGAGGCCGGCGGTGCGCCGCTCCTCGAAGGCGAGCTCGGGGTGGCGGTGGAGATCGCGCCGCGTCGCGACGAGCGCGTCGCGCTCGGCGGCGGGGAACGTCTCGAGGAGGCGCGCGAGGGCGTTCGACGGCTTCGTCACGGGCGCCGATTATAGAATCGCCGCGTGGCCGACCTGATCGCTCCCGAGCTCGACCGCTACGTCCGCGATCTCGTCGCGCCCCGGCCCGAGGTCCTGGCGGCGATGGAGGCCTTCGCCGCCGAGCACGACGTCCCGATCGTGGGCCCCGCCGTCGGAACCCTGCTCGAGATCCTGGCGCGCTCGATCGGCGCCGAGCGGGTCTTCGAGATGGGCAGCGCCATCGGGTACTCGACCGCGTTCTTCGCCCGCGCCGTCGGCCGCGGCGGCCAGGTCTTCTACACCGACGGCGACCCGAAAAACGCCGAGAAGGCGACGGGCTACCTCCGGCGCCTGGACCTGCTCGACCGCGTCACGGTCAAGGTGGGCGACGCGATCGCCTCGCTCGAGGAGACGACGGGCTACTTCGACGTCGTCTTCATCGACGTGGACAAGGACGGCTATCCCGCGGCGCTGAAGGCCGCGGCGCCGCGCGTCCGCCGCGGCGGCTACCTCCTCGCCGACAACGTCCTCTGGTCGGGCAAGGTCGTGGACGCCGCCGTGACCGACGCCGCGACCGAGGGCATCCGCCAGTTCAACCGCGCGCTCTTCGCGCTCGAGGAGTTCCGCTCGGTGATCGTGCCGCTGCGCGACGGGGTCGCGATCGCCCGCCGGGAGAGCTAGCGTGCCCGCCGACGGCGGCCTTCTCGCGCGCTGGCGGGCCCTCGTCGAGCACGGCGAGCCGGACCTGTTCGAGGGCGCGCTCCTCGTTTCCCGTCTCGTCGATCCGGCGGAGGACCTCGACGCCGCTCGAAACCGGGTCGCCGAGCTCGCCGCGCTCGTGGGCGCCGGCGAGGAAGCGCCGCTCGAGGCGCTCCGGCGCGTTCTCTTCGTCGAGGAGGGCTTCCGGGGCGACGAGGAGTCCTACGACGAGCCGTCCAACTCCTCGGTCGCTCGCGTGCTCGCACGCCGCCGCGGCATGCCGATCACGCTCTCGATCGTGGCGATCGAAGTGGGCCGGCGCGCCGGCCTCGACCTCGCCGGCATCGGGCTGCCGGGCCACTTCGTCGTGGGCGGACCGGCGCTCGGCGGCCTCTACCTCGATCCGTTCGACGGCGGCACGCTGGGGGAGCCGGAGGCGCTCTCGGTCCGGCTCGCCGCGATCTTCGGAGCGCCCGTGGCGCTCGGCGACGACGCGCTCCGGCCCGACCCGCCGCGTCGGATCCTGGCCCGCGTGCTGCTGAACCTGCGGCGCTCCTACGAGCGCCGTCACCGGTGGGAAGAGGCGCTGGCGGCCCTCGAGCTCTCGGAGGCGCTCGACCCGGCGGAGGGCTCGGCGCTGCGGGAGCGCGGGCTGCTGCTCCTGAAAGTCGGCCGCAACGCCGACGCCGTCGAGGCCCTCGAGCGCTACGCGGCGGCGGCAAGCCCGGAGGACGCGGCGCCGGTCGCCCGGCTCGTCGCGACGCTGCGCGGCGAGGGCGGGGGAGCCGACGCCGACTCGGGCGAGGCGTCCGAGCCCGCCCCGCGCCGCGTCTTCTCGCTGGCGGAGGCGCGGGCGCTGCTGCCGCGCGTCCAGGACGTCACGGCCGACGCGGTCACGCGCTACGGGCGGCTGCCCGGAGAAGAGGAGCGCCGCGAGGTCGCCGAGGCGTGGGCGCGCGAGCTGACGTCGCTCGGCCTCGAGATCAAGGGGCTCTGGCTGGTCGACTTCGACTCGGGCGCCGGCTACTACTGCTGGAAGTACCCGGAGGCGGCGCTTTCGCACTTCCACGCGTACGAGGAAGGCTTCGCGGGCCGCGTCCCGCTCCAGTAGACGGTCAGGCCGGCCAGCTCTGGCCGGGGGAGAGCTCGACGACCTCCGTCTTCACCGCGCGCCCGGCGAGCTCCTGGCGGAGCGCGTCGGGCGTCCCCGTCAGGACCGGGAACGTCCCCCAGTGCATCGGGATGACGCGCGGCACGCCGAGGAGCTCGCAGGCTTTCGCCGCTTCGCGCGGCCCCATCGTGTAGAAGTCGCCGATCGGGAGCAGCGCGAGGTCCGGCGCGTAGAGCTCCCGGATGAGCGCCATGTCGGAGAACACGTTCGTGTCGCCGGCGTGGTAGATCCGGAAGCCGTCCTCGAACGTCATCACGTAGCCGCAGGGCTCGCCCGTGTAGACGACGCCGCCTCCGCCCGCCGCGCCCGCGGAATGGTCGGCGGCGACCATGCGGAACTCGACGCCCGCGACCGTCTGCCGGCCGCCCTTGTTCATGCCCGAGGTCTTCTCGATGCCGCGGCTTTGCGCCCAGAGGCCGAGCTCGTAGATGCCGACGACGGTGGCCCCGGTCTTCTTCGCGAGGCCGATCGCGTCGTCGCCGAAGTGGTCCGAGTGGCCGTGCGTGCCCGCGACGACGTCGAGCCTGCCGAAGGGGAAGCCCTTCGGGAACTTCGGATTGTGCTCGACGAACGGGTCGATCGCGATCCGCACGCCTTTGGGGGACTGAATCAGGAAAGAGGCATGTCCGAGCCAGGTGACGCTTCCGCCGAATGACTTCTTCGTCACCACGTCAACTCTCCGCCCTCGCCGGCGCGTCGAGCGCCGCTCCGAGTGTCTGCCCGAGCCAGGTGCCCTTGCCGCCGAGCTGCTTTTTCGACGTCATCGAACGTTCTCCGGTCGATCGGCGGCGGCCACGACGGCGACCGCCCCGATCTCGATCGTCGGGTCGGGCCCCGCACCCGGCGCGCCGCGTCTCACAGCCTGTTCCAGTCCACCCGCGGCGTCAGCGCCGCGACGAACGTCTCGAGGCCGGCGCGGTCCTCGGCGTCGAAGCGGCCCGTCGTCGGCGCGTCCACGTCGAGCACGCCGACGAGCGCGCCGCCGGAGAGAATCGGCACGACGATTTCCGACCGCGACGCGGCGTCGCACGCGATGTGCCCGGGAAACGCGTGGACGTCCGGCACGACGAGGGTCTCGCGCCGCGCGGCCGCGGTGCCGCAGACGCCCTGGCCGAGCGCGATGCGCACGCAGGCGGGCTTGCCCTGGAATGGCCCGAGGACGAGCCCGCCGTCGCGCAGCAGGTAGAAACCGCACCAGTTGACGCCGTCGAGCGCCTCCGCGAGAAGCCCCGAGGCGTTGGCGAGGTTGGCGAGGGCGTCGGTCTCGCCCTCGAGGAGCGCCGAAAGCGACGCCGTCAGGTCCCGGTAGAGCGCGGGCTTCGGCGCGCGGCGGTCGATCGAAGCCTCGAACACGACCGCGATTCTATCCGTATACGATGCGCGCGTGTCCGCGCTCTCCGGCCGCCGCCTCGCGATGTACGTGTTTCTCTGCGCGGTCTGGGGCTCGACGTGGCTCGCGATCAAGATCGGCCTGCGCGATCTGCCGCCGCTGCGCTTTGCGGGCGTGCGGATGGCTCTGGCGTGCGTCTTTCTGACTCCGTTCGCCGCCTGGAGGTCCGTCTCGGCCGGGCCGGCCGCGCCGCGGGCCGCCGACCGGGCGTGGGTGGCGTGGAGCGGCTTTCTCCAGATCGGCGTCGCTTACGCGTGCATCTTCCTCGCCGAGGAGCGGATCGACTCCGGGCTCTCGGCCCTGCTCTTTGCGACGTTCCCGATCTTCGTCGGTCTCTTCGGGCACTTTCTCCTGCCGGACGAGCCGTTCACCCGGCGCGCGATGCTGTCGGCGCTCCTCGGCCTGGTCGGCGTGGCGGTCGTGCAGGGCCGCGCGCTCATCGACGCGCTGTCCACCGCGGAGTCCCGCTCGCTCGCCGTCGGCGGCGCGCTCATCCTGGCCTCCGCGATCTCGGCGGCCTACGCCAACGTCGTCAACAAGAAGCACCTCCCGCGCGTCTCGCCTTTCCGGAACGTCTGGGGCCAGACGCTGACGGGCTCGGCGGCGCTGCTGCTCGCCGCGGCCGTCTTCGAGCGCGGCGCGCCGGCCCGGTGGACGCCGTCGGCGATCGGCGCCGTCCTCTACCTCGCGGTCGTCGGCACGGCGCTGCCGTTCGTGGGCCTCTTCTGGCTGCTCCGCCGCGTGCCGGTCGCCGTCATCGGCACGATTCCCGTCGTGGACACGGTCATCGCGGTCGTCCTCGGCAACGTCGTTCTCGGCGAGACGCTCTCGCCCCGGATCCTCGGCGGCGGGGCCCTGATCCTCGGGGGCGTGCTGCTGGCGGCCTTGCCGGGAGGGCGGGCGCCCGCCCGTGCCGCGCCGGCGGCCTGAGACGAGGCCCGGCTCCCCGGGGCGCCCGGAGCGCGCCGAGACGCGAGCCGGTGACGGCGACGGTTATCGGAAGTAGATCGGGATCCAGCGCCGCGTGAGGTAGTCCGAAGCGGTGACGAAGAGCAGGAACGCCAGAAAGAGGATGCTCGAGCCGACGACCATCGCCGTCAGCTTCGGCGAGTCCTTCAGGTGCATGAAGATCAGCGCGACGAGCGCCGCCTTCGTCGTCGCGATCGTGAGCGCGAGCGGCGTGTTCCAGATCCCGAGGTGCTGGTAGGCGGCCCAGACGGTCAGCGCCGTCAGGACCATCAGCGCCGCGAAGACGGCGAAGTAGGCGCCGAGCCCGCCGTGGCCTTTCCCGTGCCCGCTCACAGCGTGTGCCTCCCGAGGAGATACAGCAGCGGGAAGAGGAAGATCCAGACGATGTCCACGAAGTGCCAGTAGAGCCCGACCATGTCGACCGGCGTGTTGTACCGCACGGTGAAGTCGCCGCGCAGGGCCTTGCGCAGGAGCCACAGGAGCAGCCCGATCCCGATGATCATGTGGAGCGCGTGGAGCCCCGTCATGCAGAAATACAGGGAGAAGAACATCTCGCTCTGGCGGGGCAGGAGCTGGTGCGTCGCCTCGTCGAGGGGGACGACGAAGTGCGGGCCCGGGACCTCGTGGTTCTCGAACTTGTGCGCGTACTCGAAGTACTTGACGACGAGGAACGTCGTGCCGAGCGTCATCGTCAGGACGAGGAAGAGCCCGAGCAGCCTGGTCCTGCCCTGCTGGCTGGCCCAGACCGCGAGCGCCATCGTCAGGGACGACACGATCAGCACGACCGTGTTGAACGCGCCGAGCCTCAGGTCGAGGAGGTTCGAGGCGCCCTCGAAGGCGTGCCGGTAGGTCTCGCGGTAGATCGCGTACGCCGTGAACATGCCGCCGAAGAACAGCACCTCGGTGACGAGGAAGATCCACATCCCGAGCGACGAGGCCTCTTTCTGGGCCTCGAGGCTCGCGAAGTGATGCCGGAGCTCGGGCGGGGCGGCGGGCGCGGCGGGCGTCGAGCTAGCCAACGGCGGCCTCCTCTCCCCGTCCCGTCAGGTAGTCGTAAGGACGTCCGGTCACGACCGGCGTGTCCTCGAAGTTCTCGGTCGGAGGCGGCGACGAGGTCTGCCACTCGAGACCGGTCGCGCCCCACGGGTTGTCGGCGGCGTCCTGGCCGTAGCGCATCGACCAGATGAAGTAGACGAGCGGGATCAGGTAGCCGATGCCGAGGATCGAGGCGCCGGCCGTGGACATCACGTTCAGCACCTGGAACTCCTCGGGGTAGGCGTGGTAGCGGCGCGGCATGCCGAGGTAGCCGACGATGAACTGCGGGAAGAACGTCAGGTTGAAGCCGATGAAGATGACCCACGCCGAGACGCGCGACCAGTACTCCGGGTAGATCTTTCCCGAGATCTTCGGCCACCAGTAGTGGAGGCCGCCGAGGTACGCCATGATCGTGCCGCCCACCATGATGTAGTGGAAGTGCGCGACGATGAAGTACGTGTCGTGCACGTGGATGTCGAGGCCGAGGCACGCGAGGAAGAGGCCGGTCAGGCCGCCGAACGTGAAGAGACCGATGAAGCCGAGCGCGTAGAGCAGCGGCGTCTGGTACGACACCGAGCCCTTGTAGAGCGTGGCCGTCCAGTTGAAGACCTTGATCGCCGACGGGATCGCGACGAGGAACGACAGCACCGAGAAGACGAGGCCCGCGTAGACCGACTGGCCCGACACGAACATGTGGTGACCCCAGACGAGAAACGACAGCACCGCGATCGCGATCGAGGACCCGGCGATGAACTTGTAACCGAAGATCGGCTTGCGCGAGAAGGCCGTCACGAGCTCGCTGATGACGGCCATCGCCGGCAGGATCATGATGTAGACGGCCGGGTGCGAGTAGAACCAGAAGAGGTGCTGGAAGAGCACCGGGTCGCCGCCCTGCGCCGGGTCGAAGATGCCGAGGTGGAAGAGCCGCTCGGCGCCGACGAGCAGGATGGTGATCGCGACGACCGGCGTGCCGAGGATCTGGATGATCGCGGCGGCGTACATGCCCCAGCAGAAGAGGGGCATGCGCGTCCAGGTCATGCCGGGCGCGCGCATCGTGTGGATCGTGACGAGGAAGTTCAGGCCCGTCAGGATCGACGAGAAGCCGGCGATGAAGATGCCGACCGCCGTCACGACGACCCAGCCGTTGGAGTAGACGGTCGAGTACGGCGTGTAGAAGGTCCAGCCCGTGTCGAGCCCGCCGTGGACGACCGCCCAGAGGGCGATCAGGCCGCCGATGATGTAGAGGTACCACGACAGCAGGTTGATGCGCGGAAACGCGAGGTCACGGGCGCCGATCATCAGCGGCACGAGGAAATTGCCGAGCACGGCGGGAATGCCCGGGATCATGAAGAAGAAGACCATCATGACGCCGTGCGTGGTGAAGATCTTGTTGTACGTCTCGGCCTGGAACACGTCGCCCGCCGGCGTCAGGAGCTCGAGGCGGATGAGGGCCGCCGCGATGCCGCCGATCGCGAAGAAGACCGTCACGCCGATCAGGTAGAGGATCGCGATCCGCTTGTGGTCGATCGTGAGCAGCCACGACCGCACGCCGTAACTGGCGTTCAGGTAGTGGACGCGCTGGCCGGACGAGGGCGTCGGAGTGTTCATGGCCGGGAGACTTTCCTTTCGGGAGCCGGGGGCGTTTGGGACGGAGCGGCCGCCGGCACCGCGGCCGCGCCCGCGGGCGGCGGCGCCGACAGCGACTTGATGTAAGCGACGAGCTGGAGCAGGCCTTCCTCGCTGATGAGCCCCTGGAAGGTCGGCATGATCGCCGGATAGCCGGCGACGAGCTTGGCCTGCGGGTTGACGATCGACTCGCGGATGTAGCCCTCGTCGGCCACGATCGTCTGGCCGTTCGAGAGCTGGACGCGCCTGCCGAAGAGGCCGGTCAGCGACGGGCCGCGCGCGCCGGGCTGGTCGCCGTGGCACGTGTTGCAGGCGTTCTCGACGAAGCGCTTGGCGCCGCTGGCGGCGAGCGTCTCGCCGGGCGCGCCCCCGGCGAGCCAGGCCTGGTAGTCGGCCGGCGTCATCACGTAGACCCAGCCGATCATGTTCGAGTGGCGCGTGCCGCAGTACTCGGCGCAGAAGAGGTGGTACTTGCCCGGCTTCGTCGCCTCGAACCACGCGACCGAGAACCGGCCCGGGACGACGTCGCGCTTGAAGCGGAAGGCCGGCACGTAGAAGCTGTGGATCACGTCCTCCGACGCCATCGTCAGCCGCACCGGCTGGCCGATCGGGACGTGGAGCTCGTTCATCTCGCGGTGGCCGTCGGCGTGCTGGAGCTTCCACATCCACTGCTTGGCCGTGACGTAGACGTCGATGGCGTTCTGAGGCGGCCGCGTGATCTGGAAGAAGACGCGGGCGCCCCAGAAGAACATGATCATGACGATCCCGAACGGGATGACCGTCCAGACGATCTCGAGGACGCCGGACTCGTGCACCTCGGTCGCGACCTCGTCGGCGGACTTGCGCCGGTACTTGATCGCGAAGACGACGACGAGCACGCCGATCATCAGCGAGAAGAAAGCCGTCACGGCGATCAGGAACAGGTACAGCGAATCGACGTGGCGCGCGAACGTCGAGGCCTCCTCGGGGAAGAAATGCATCAGCGGGCCTCTCCGCCGACGAGGCGCAGGTGGCGGGCGCGCCGGCGCGACATCACCCAGAGGGAGGCGCCGAGGACGAGGAGCGTGGCGGCGCCGGCCAGCCGGATCACGCGCATCACGACGGCGCCGTACTTGCCGCTCGCCGGGTCGTAGTGGAAGCAGTAGAGGAGGATCTGGTCGACCGGCGTGCCGATCTTCCCGGCCGAGGCCTCGACGAGGCCCAGGCGCAGGTCGCGTGGCGCGTACTCGATGCCGTAGAAGTAGCGGGCGAGGCGGCCGTCCGGGGTCGCCACCATGATGGCGCTCGCGTGGGCGAACTGCTCGCGCGCCTCGTCGTACTTGAAGCGGAACCCGGCGGCCTTCGTGATCCGCGTGATCGCCGGCTCCCCGCCCGTCAGGAAGTGCCAGCCCTCCGACGCGTTCGGCCGCTTGTAGCGCGTCAGGTAGGCGTTCTTCTTGGCGGCGGCTCCGGCCGGCGTGTCGCGCGGGTCGAAGCTGACGGCGACGACGTCGAAGTCGCGCCCCGCCTCGAGCGACATGACGTTCAACGCCGCGACGAGGCCGTTCAAGACCTGCGTGCAGAGCATCGGACAGTTGTAGTAGACGAGCGCGAAGACGACCGGCCGCCTGCCGAAGTAGTCGCCGAGGCGGACCGCGCGCCCGGCCTCGTCGCGCAGCGGCGCGTCGAGCGGCAGCGGGGCGTCGAGGCGCTGGTCGATGCCGATGTCCTTCAGGATCTCGGGCTTCTGGCCGGCCGGGACCATGCCCTCGGGCGGGGGTTCCATGGATTGGGCGGAGAGCGTGGCGGAAAACGCGAGAAGGGCAATGGCCAGACCCCCCCTCACCCCGACCCTCTCCCCCCTGCGGGGGGCGAGTGAGTTCTTGAATGACTCGCTCCCAAAGAATTCCCCTCTCCCCCCAACGGGGGGCGAGGGCAGGGTGAGGGGGGAGAAACGCATCAAGCCCCTCACTTCTTCACCTCGGCCGCCGGCGCGGGCATCGCCATCGGGGCCGGAGGCAGCGGCCCCACGCCGCGCTCGGCGACGAGCTCGATCGCGCGCTCGATCGGGATGTGCACCGCGCCGCTGCCGCGGTCCATCCAGCCGTAGGAGTCGAGCCGGTCCCGCTCGGCCTCGCGGAAGTCCGTCCAGTGGCGCACGGGGTAGACCTGGAGCCGCGGCAGGGGCGGCAGCGAGGCCGGACGCTGCTCGAGCCCGGCCGCCTCGACGATGCCCGCGTCGCGCTGTGCGGCGCGCTTGTCGAGCCTCCAGAAGAGCGCCGCCATCAGCGCCCCGGCCAGGCACGCGGTCACCGTCAGGACGACCGCGAAGCCGACGACCAGGCGCGCCGGGACGTAGTCCGGCTCGGCCGCGACGCCGTGGACGACGCCGTGCTCGTGCTCAGTCGCGGCCATGCGCGAGCGCCTCCTCGAAGCCGGGGTCGTGGACGGGCAGCAGCGGCCGCGCCGCCAGCTGGCGGAAGTAGAAGCCGAGCCATACGCCGCCGATGCCGATCGGCACGGCGAGATCGGAAGGGTGGATCCGGAAGGCGCCCTTCGAGAACGCCGGCAGGACGAGCCAGGCGAGGTCGACGAAGCGCATGAGGACGAGCAGGACGGCCGCCGCCGTCAGCGTCCGCGGGTCGCGGTTCGAGCGCCGCGACAGGAGCAGCATGAACGGCAGCACGAAGTGGAGCAGCAGCACCGCCACGCCCACGTAGCCCCAGCCGCCGCGGAAGCGGGCCAGGTACCACGCGATCTCCTCGGGGAGGTTGCCGGACCAGACGATCAGGTACTGCGAGAAGTTGACGTAGGCCCAGATCATCGTGAAGGCGAACATCATCTTGCCGAGGTCGTGGAGGTGCTTGCCGCCGATGAACTCGGAGAGCGGGCGGGCGCCGGAGAGCCGCACGACGGCCAGGGTGGCGAGCGCCAGCGCGCCGAGGCCCTCGCCGACCATGAAGAGGACGCCGTACATCGTCGAGTACCAGTGCGGCTCGAGCGACATCACCCAGTCGACCGAGGTCCACGTGGTCGTCAGCGCGAAGAGGACGAGGCCGCCGCCCGACAGGAGCTGGAGCTTGCGGTCGGTCGCCTTGTGGTCGCCCTGGGAGTCCTGCTCGCGCGACCAGCGGTTCAGGAAGAAAGCGACGAGGATCCAGATCGCGAACGCGAGCGCCGTGCGGACCACGAAGAAGGGCGTGTTCAGGTACGCCGCCTTCTTCTGGAGGAGCTCGTCGTGCGCGAGGACGTCGGCGTGCGTCCACTCGTAGAGGCGCGGCATGCCGAAAACGATCGGCACGAACAGGACGGCCCCGACCGGAAGCGTCCGCGTGGCCGCCTCGAGCTCGCGGCGGATCGCGATGCCCCACGCGCCGCCCGTCAGGTACTGCAGCATCAGGACGGCGAGCGACCCGACGGCCAGGCCGTTCCAGAAGAGGAAGCCGAGCAGGTAGGACCGGAAGAACTGGTCCGGGTGCGCGGCGCCGTAGGCGAGCGCGCCGGCGATCGCGGCGATGCCGGTCGTCAACGCGGCCCGCGAGAGCCTCGCGGTCGCGGCCGTCGTCCTTGGATCCGTCGTGACGTCCACTCAGTGCTCCGGATGCTCGGACGGGTCGGTCTTCGCCTCGTCCGCCGCGTGTTTCCAGTCGTCCGTGTCCACCGGGAAAGGCGCCGCCTTGTCGGGCGCGCCGGCCGCCTCGAGCGCGGGCCGCGCGGAGGCCGGGACGTCGGCGACCGTCGTGCGCTGCGACAGCTGCAGGGCGCGCAGGTACGCCGCGATCGCCCAGCGGTCGGCCGGGGGAATCTGCGCCGCGTAGTCCGGCATCGCGCCGAAGCCGTGGCTGACGACGTCGTAGAAGTAGCCGACCGGCGCCTCGCGCAGCCGGTCGATGTCGAAGGACGGCGGCCGCCGGAATCCCCGCTGGACGACGATGCCGAGGCCGTTGCCCGTCAGGCCGTGGCAGGGCGTGCAGTAGATGCCGTAGCGGCCTCGGCCGCGCTCGAGGAGCTCCTTCGTCAGCGGCACGGGCAGCGTCGCCACGGGCTTGCCGTCTTCCTTGCCGGTCAGGAAGCGCCGGTCGGCGTAGAGGAACCCGCGCGCGACGGTGTCCTCGACGACCGGACGCGCCGAGCGGTGGTCGTCGAAGAAGGCCGACCCGCGCAGGTTCTTGTACTTCGGCTGGTCCTGCATGTCCTGCCGACAGGCGCCGAGGCCGCCGGCGAGCGCGGCGATCAGGACGAGAGGCGCGAGGCGCGAGGCGCGGCGCGCGATGAACATCCCGCATCCCGGATCCCGCATCGCGCGTCCCGACTTCTTCGTCATTCTTCCACGTCCATCACGACCAGCGGCCCGAGCTTCGACAGGAACGCCCACGTCGCGTCGTGGTCGAACCTGGGGTCGCGCTTCTCGATGCAGAGGAAGAAGCGGTCGCGCGAGGCGAGCGCGAATCGCGGCGCGTTGAAGACCGGGTGGTACGGCATCGGCAGGCCGTTCAGGCCGAGCATGCCGAGGACCGCCGCGAAGGCGGCGCAGAGGATCGTCGTCTCGAAGGTCGGGACGATGAACGCCGGCACGCTGTTGAAGGGCTTCCCGCCGACGTTGAGCGGATACGCGATCACCGAGCACCAGTAGCAGAGCGCGAAGCCGGCCAGGCCGCCGAGGATCCCGCCGCCGAGAACGACGGCCGGGAGCTTGCGGTCGTGGATGTCGAGCGCCTCGGTCAGCGCCTCGATCGGGTACGGGGAGTAGGCGTCGAGCTTCGTGAAGCCCGCCTCGCGTGCCTTGCGCGTCGCCTCGACGAGCTTCCCCGGCTCGTCGAACTCGGCCATCAGCCCGTACAGCCGCGCCTCCTTCATTCCTTCTCCTCGGCGACCTTCGCCTCGGGGAGGATCGCCCGCATCTCGAAGATCGAGATCATCGGCAGGATCCGGATGAACAGGAAGAGCAGCGCCAGGAACAGGCCGATCGTGCCGAGGAACATGGACCAGTCGAAGCGCGTGCCGTGGTACAGGCCCCACGACGACGGCAGGAAGTCGCGCGAGAGGCTGACGACGATGATGACGTAGCGCTCGAGCCACATGCCGACGTTGACGATCATGGCCATGCAGAAGAGCGCCGGGATGTTGCGCCGGAACTTCCGGAACCAGAGGGCCTGGGGCGCGATCACGTTGCAGAAGATCAGCGCGAAGTACATGTAGTGGTAGGGGCCGTTCAACCGGTTCCACATCATGTAGCGCTCGTAAACGTTGCCGCTGTACCAGGCCATGAAGGCCTCGACGCCGTAGCCGTAGGCGACGATCAGGCTCGTCGCGAGCGTGATCTTGGCCATGTTGTCGAGGTGCTTGAGGGTGATGAAGTCCTCGAGGCCGTAAATCTTGCGGAGCGGGATCGCGAGCGTGAGCACCATCGCGAAGCCCGCGTAGATCGCGCCGGCGACGAAGTAGGGCGGGAAGATCGTGGCGTGCCAGCCGGGCACGATGCCCGCGGCGAAGTCGAACGACACGACCGTGTGGACCGAGACGACGAGCGGTGTCGCGAGGCCGGCGAGCAGCAGCGAGGCCGTCTCGTAGCGCTGCCAGTGCCGCGCCGAGCCGCGCCAGCCCATGGCGAGCGCGCCGTAGAGGAGCTTGGCCCAGAGCTTCTTCGCGCGGTCCCGCAGCGTCGCCAGGTCCGGGATCATCCCGATGTACCAGAAGAGGAGCGACACCGTCGCGTACGTCGTCACCGCGAAGACGTCCCAGATGAGCGGGCTGCGGAAGTTCGGCCACATTCCCATCGTGTTCGGGTAGGGGACGAGCCAGTAGTCGAGCCACGGCCGGCCGGTGTGCAGCAGCGGGTAGAGGCCCGCGCACGAGACGGCGAAGATCGTCATCGCCTCGGCGAATCGGTTGATCGAGTTGCGCCACGGCTGGCGCAGGAGCAGCAGGATCGCCGAGATCAGCGTGCCGGCGTGGCCGATGCCGATCCACCAGACGAAGTTCAGGATGTCGAAGCCCCAGCCGACCGGAATCGTCACGCCCCAGATGCCGACGCCCTTGAACACGAGGTACGTGATCGTGGCGAGCAGCATCATCGTGCCGAGGAAGCCGACGGCCGCGCCGACGAACCAGGCCCGGGGCGTGCGCCGCGACAGCGCGATCGACGCGAGCTTGTCGGTCAGCGTCGTGAACGAGTAGCCGGGCGCGAGGATCCCGGTCGTCGTCGTCGCGGGCTTGCCCGCGGGCGGCGTCGTCGGCGCCTCAGCCATTCGTCTTCTCTCCGCCGCCGGCGGCCGGGCCGGCGCCCGCAAGAGTCGGGTTCGGGTTCGACAGCGAGGCGAGGTACGTCGTGCGCGGCCGCGTGCCGAGCTCGGTCAGCAGGCCGTAGCTGCGCTGTTCGGCCTTCGCCTTCGACACGCGGGACTCCGGATCCGCGACGTTGCCGAAGACGATCGCCTGCGCCGGGCACGCCTGCTGGCAGGCGGTGACGATCTCGCCGTCCCTGATCGGCCGGTTCTCCTTCTCCGCCTCGTAGCGCGCCCGGTTGATGCGCTGGACGCAATAGCTGCACTTCTCCATGACGCCGCGGCTCCGCACCGTGACGTCCGGGTTGCGCGCGAGCTTCAGGATCTCCGTGGTGTAGTCGGTGTAGAGGAAGAAGTTGAAGCGGCGGACCTTGTACGGGCAGTTGTTCGAGCAGTACCGCGTGCCGACGCAGCGGTTGTAGACCATCTGGTTCAGGCCTTCGGCGCTGTGGACCGTCGCGTTGACCGGGCAGACGACCTCGCACGGCGCGTTCTCGCAGTGCATGCAGGTCACCGGCTGGTGGACGGTCTCGGGCGCGTCGAGGCTGCCTTTGTAGTAGCGGTCGACCCGAATCCACTGGAGCGCGCGTCCGATCGCGACCTGTTCCTTGCCGACGATCGGGATGTTGTTCTCCGACTGGCAGGCGACGATGCAGGCGTTGCAGCCGACGCAGGTCGAAAGATCGATCGAGAGGCCCCACGCGTAAGCGCCGGCCGGCATCTTCGGGTAGAGCGTGTCGTCGGGGCCGGGCGGCTTCTCGCCCATCTTCGCGACCACGCCGGGGTCGCTCGCGTACGCGGCCGCGGTCGTGGCGCGGACCGGGTCGCGGCCCTCCATCGAGTACTGGTGCTGGGTCGTCGCGAGCGGGTAGCGCCCGAGCGTCTTGACGACCTCGAGGCCGGGCGCGGTCCAGAGCGCGTTGCTCGCGCGCAGGGCGTACGCGTCGAAGCCGCGGCCGCTGGCGACGCGTCCGCCGCGCGTGCGGCCGTAGCCCAGGTGGACCGTCACGCAGTCTTCGGCCTGGCCGGGCATGACCCAGACGGCCGCGGAGACCTTTCGGCCGCCGGCGGTGAGCGTGACGACGTCCTCGGTGGTGACGCCGAGGCGCTGCGCGGTCGCCGGCGCGATCAGCGCCGCGTTGTCCCACGTCAGCTTCGTCAGCGGCTTCGAGAGCTCCTGCATCCAGCCGTTGTTGGCGTACGCGCCGTCCCACACGGTCGGGTCCGCGCGGAAGACGAGCGTCAGGCCTTCGCCGGCGGGCGTCGGCGCGGGGATCTCGGACCCGAGGTCCGCGCGCAGCCTGACCGCCTTCGCGGGAGCGGCCGACCCGTCGACGAGGCCGTCGTGAAGCGCCTTGCGCCAGGCCGCGTCGAAGTCGGAGCCGGGGAGCCTGCCGCGCCAGGAGTCCTTGACGATGTCGTGGCCCGTGCGCTCGGGCTGGTCGGAGAAGGCCGCGAGGAGCTCGTGCGCGGACTTGCCCGAGAAGAGCGGCGCGATCAGAGGCTGGAGGATCGTGACGGTGCCGTCCTCGGCGCGCGCGTCGCTCCAGGTCTCCAGCGGGTGCGCCGCCGCGACGTGCCAGTGGCAGTGCCGCGAGGTCTCGTCGTCGTACAGGCTGAGGTGGATGCGCAGGCCCACCTTCTCGAGCGCCCTGGCGAACTCGAGGTCGGCGGGCGCGTCGTAGACGGGGTTGCCGTCGACGATGACGAGCGTGGTGACCTTGCCGGCGTTCATGTCGGCGACCAGCGCGCGGAGCGCCGCGGTCTGGTCGGCCGGGGCCGCCGCGGCCGGCGCGACGTAGGCGACGGTCTTGCCGACGTTGCCGAGCGCTTCGTTCATCGCGTGCGCCAGGGCGTGCACCGACGGCGGCTGCGTCTCTCCGGCGACGACGAGGCTCGAGCCCCTGTGCGCCTTCAGGTCCGCCGCGACCGCCTCGACGAACGGGTCGGTTCGCGACGCGCCGGCGATCGCGCCGACCGCCACCGCGACGGCGCGGGCGAAGGCCTCGATCTCGGCCGGCTTCATCGGGCGGCGGTGATCCGCCCGCGCGCCGGTCAGCGACGGGGTCGCCTCGACGACGTAGAGCCGGTTCGAGCCCTCGCCGCGGCGCCGCGCCGCGAAGTCGCGCACCGCGCGCGGCATCGACGGCCCGGAGCCGAGGAAATCCGCCTCGAGCGACAGGATCACGTCGGCGCGGTCGAAGGCGGGCTTGACCTCGACGGCCTCGCCGAAGGCGAGCTGCGCGCCCGCGAGGATGGCGTCGCGGTTGACGGGCTCCCACGAGACCCACTGCGCGGCCGGGAAGGCCGCGAGCACTTCGGCGAGCTGCTTCTGGAGCGTCGGCGACGTGACCGTCCGCGTCAGGAAGCGCAGGCCGGCGCCCTTGCCCGGCCGCTCCTTCTCGAGCGCGAGGCGCGCGGCCGCGAGAAACGAGCTCCACGCCCGGATCTCGCCCCGCTCGGTCAGCGTCTGCGACCGGTCGGGGTCGTACATGTTCAGGATGTAGCCCTGCGCGAAGACGTCCGTGCCGCCGAGGCTCGCCGGATGGAGCTCGTTGCCCTCGATCTTGATGGGCCGGCCCTCGTAGCTCTTGGCGAGCACGCCGCGCGCGTACCCGCCGTGGAGGTGCGCCGTGGCGTAGTAGAGCGGCACGCCCGGAATCAGCTCCTCGGGCGCCTGGACGTACGGGTAGATCTTCTCGGTCGGCTGTCGCGTGCAGCCCGTCAGCCCGGCGAGCGCGATCGAGGCGCCCATCAGCGTCAGGAGCTCGCGGCGGTTGAACCCGGACTCGATCGGGACGCGAAACTCGCGGTGGAGGTGCTCGCGGAAGTCCTCGGTGTCGAGGAGCTCCTCGAGGCTCCGCCAGTACTCGCGGCCCTCGAGCGCGCCCAGCCTCGAGCGCGCCTCGGCGACGTCGATCCGTGCGCCGGCGCTCATCGGTGGCACGTCGTGCAGTCGGTCAACTCGAGGCTCGGCCGGATGTGGTACTCGTCCTTCAGGCGCGCGCCGACTTCCTCCTGGCGGCCCGCGGGGACGTAGCCCATCGTGAACACGGCGTCGCGCGGCCGCAGGTACTTCTCCGGCGCGCGGTGGCAGTCGAGGCACCACGACATCTCGAGGGAGGGGTGCTGGGACACGAGCGGCATCCTGTCGATCCGGCCGTGGCAGGTCTCGCAGCCGACGCCCTTGGCGACGTGGATCGAGTGGTTGAAGTAGACGAAGTCCGGCAGGTCGTAGACCTTGACCCACTCGATCGACTTTCCGCTCCGCCAGCTCTCCCGCACGGGCTCGAGCTCCGGCGACTGGTTCCAGATCTGGGCGTGGCAGTTCATGCACGTCTTCGTCGGGGGGATGTTGGCGAAGGCCGCCTTCTCGACGCTCGTGTGGCAGTAGCGGCAGTCGATTCCCATGGCGCCGACGTGGTGCTGGTGCGAGAACTGGACCGGCTGCACGCGCGCCACGCCCTGCTGCGTCGTGTAGGGCGAGCGGTTCAGCGCGTCGAACAGCCAGCCGAGGAAGGCGACGAAGAAGACCGCCCCGAAGACCGATACGCGCGAGAGCGTGTTCGTGCTGCGGTGGAAAATCTGCGCCATGACCGGTTGCGGGGAATATATTTCATCCCTCGCGGCCCGGGTAGAACGCCGTGCAAAGCCGGGGCGTAGAATTCGCTTCCGGGGGTCTGCCATGAAGCGTTCCGCGCTCGTTTTGGCCGTTTTGCTTTGGACGGGCGCGCTGCAGGCCCAGTCCACGGTCGATCTCTTTCACAAGGCGAAGGCCCAGGTCCGGGGAGAGGACTACAAGGGCGCGCTCGCGACGCTCGACGCGCTCGACGCCGAGGCCGCCCGGCCCGGCAACGAGAAGGTCCAGCAGCAGCTCCGGGCGCCGGTCGCGTTCTACCGGGGCGTCTGCCAGGCGAGCCTCGACCAGACGGATGCTGCCCGAGCGAGCTTCGAGACCTTCCTCGAGCTCCAGCCGAACGCCTCGATCGACCCGTCGATGTACTCGAAAAAGGCCGTCGCGGCGTTTACGGCGGTGCAGAAAATGGCGCCGTCCGCCGGTCCGACCGGTGGCGGCTCGGCCTCGCTCTTCAACGCCTACCAGGAGTTCAAGCCGCCACCCAACATCAGCGAGCCGCCGAGCGCGACCTGGGCGGAGGGGCCGGTCCGGTGGATCATGACGGCCGAAGAAAAGAAGACCTGGGCCGGCCTGACGAGCGACGGCGAGCGCGTCGAGTTCGTCGACAGGTTCTGGGAGGCGCGTAACCCCAATCCCGGCAGCGCCGACAACGTCTACCGCACCGGCTTCGAGCGCCGCGCGGCGTTCGCCGACGCGTACTTCAACCAGGACGAGAAGAAGCGCGGGAGCATGACCGACCGCGGCATGGTGTTCGTCCTGCTCGGTCCGCCGACCTACGGCGGCCGCCGCCCCATCAAGAACGGGGAGGACTCGAGCGAGGCCCTCGGGATGTCCACGGTCACGAGCACCAACGTGGCCATGGCGCAGGCCGGCGCCGCCATGAGCTCGCCGAACGGCCGGATCACGACGGGTCAGTCCGCGGCGATCGCGGACCGCATGACGGGACCCGGCAGCCAGGCCGCCGAGTCGAACAACAACTACCAGGAGGTCTGGCACTACCGGAAGGAAGCGCTGCCAAAGAACGTGTCGTACCTGCAGGTCGACGTCGTCTTCGTGACGCGCCACGGCTACGGCTCGAACGTCCTGCAGCGCGACCCGACCATCCTGGCGACGCTCGACGCGGCCAGGAAGAGGCCGCAGTAGGGCGAGGGGTCCCGAAGTGAGCGCTCGTCATGGCGGAAAACTCGGCGTGATTCCGCCTGTTCAGGGGAAGACAAGCCGGAGGTGTCCATGAACGTGCTGGTGATTTTGCTCGCGGTGCTGCTCGCGCCGCCGCCTGGGCAGTCGGTGGCGGAGCTCTTCCAGAAGATGAAGGACGAGGTGAAGGCGCAGAAGTGGAACGACGCCCTGGTGACGATGGAAGTCATCGACGTCGAGGCGGCCAAGCCCGAGAACGCGAAGCTGCAGTCGCAGCTCGAGGGGCCGCTGGCGTTTTACCGGGGCGTCTGCGACGCCAACTCCGGCAACGCCGACAAGGCGCAGGCGGACTTCGAGGCGTTC
>Ga0335070_10001993_pt1 | contig 23740 bp, 14 predicted proteins | sample Lox_Sample_13_FD_206722 | JGI IMG/M metagenome (GOLD analysis project Ga0335070, IMG submission 206722) | Soil microbial communities from Loxahatchee National Wildlife Refuge, Florida, United States - Lox_Sample_1.3 | ecosystem: Environmental > Terrestrial > Soil > Wetlands | place: USA...
CAGCCTTAGGCTTGGCCTGATCTCGAATCGTGTATCCGTAAAGCCCACAGGCGAAGCCGCAAACGTCCCACCGCTCCCGACCGAAGAACTGGTTTTGCATGTAACTGGCATGTGGTGCACCTCGTGCGCGTGGCTCATCGAACATGCGTTGGGGGCGGTGCCGGGTGTTGTGCAAGCTGAAATTTCCTTCGCTTCGGACTTAGCCCGCGTGCGGTACCAGCCGCAGATCACTCCTCCTGAGCACATCACGAAGCGAATCGAGAGTCTGGGCTACAAGGCTCGGGAATATGCCGACCACGATGACACTGCGGACGTGGAGCGCCATGACCTGATTGTCCGCACCGGGATCTCTGCATTTTTATGGGCCAACATCATGAGCTACAGCCTGGCCCTCTACACCGGCTACTTCCAACAGATTCCGGGCAGCGTGCGCCGGGGATTACCGTTTCTGGTCATGGCGTTAGCCACTCCGGTCGTTTTCTACTGCGCGCAACCAGTCCTTCGTCTCGGTTGGCGTGGACTGCTGCACGGGACCATTCGCATGGAGTGTCTGCTGTCGCTTGGCATTCTCGCAGCCTACGGCTACAGCGTGGCGCAAGCATTCCGCGGCGAAATCCATCTTTACTTCGATACCGCAACGGCCATCGTGACTTTTGTGCTAGCCGGAAAACTTGTCGAACGCGGGGCAAAGGAAACAGTATCGCAATGGATCGGCCAACTCCATCGCATGATGCCGAACAAGGTTCGTCTGCTAGTGAAGGGAGTGGAGCGCTTCGTAGCTGTGGAGGCGCTTACACCCGGGCAGATTTTCATCGTGAAGGCCGGAGAGCGGATTCCTGCCGACGGCTGCGTCATCGAAGGTGAATCCCATAGCGATGAGTCGCTTCTTACCGGCGAATCGGCACCGGTAAGTAAAAAAGGCGGCGACCGCGCTGTCGCCGGCAGCATCAATCTCGATGGCGTTCTCAGCGTGCAGGCGACGAAGTCCCCAAGTGATTCAACGCTGTCCAACATCATTGCACTGGTCGAGCAGGCACTCAGCAGCCGCACAGACCTGGAACGCTCAGCCGATCGCGTGTCTCGTATTTTCGTTCCGTCTGTCGTATTGATTGCGCTGCTCACATTCTTCTTCACGTGGGCGACGGGATCTCTGACCCTGGGCGAGGCTCTAATGAGGTCGATCACAGTGCTGGTGATCGCGTGTCCCTGCGCGCTCGGCCTGGCGACTCCGTTGGCCGTCACCGCCGCCTTGGGCGCCGCATCCCGCGCCGGCATCCTGGTGCGGGAAGGTCGAGTACTCGAAACGCTACGGAAGATCGACACCATCATCCTCGACAAGACCGGCACCGTCACAGAAGGTAAGTTTTCCCTGTTGGATCTGGTGGCGTGCGAAGAAGCTTCCGCTGAACCGGTTTTGGCTGGAGTGATGCACTCGGAACAGGCTGCCTTGAAGGCTCCGCCTTACCCACAGTGCAAGGCGGCAGACGATCGGACCTTGTCTTTACTAGCGTCAATCGAGCGACACTCAGAGCACCCTCTCGGGGTAGCGGCTACCGAGTTGGCTCGTTGGCGTCGTACCCCGCTACTCGACGCGACTTCTGTGAAGATTCACAAGGGCCGCGGGATCAGCGGAGTGGTTGCTGGAACAAACGTCTTCGCCGGCAATCGCCGTCTGCTGGATGAATTCGCGATATCAATCGACGACGGTGCTCAACAGCAAGCCCATGCGTGGGAGGCAGAAGGCAAGACGGTTAGCTTCGTAGGGTGGGACGGTAGACTGCAGGCGCTGGCCGCCTTCGGCGATAGACCAAAACCAGAAGCGATCGATTTGGTTGCGGAATTAAAACGTAGAGGGCTCAACGTCCAATTGGTGTCTGGCGATTCCTGCTCTGCCACAAAGTGGATCGCCTCCTATCTCCACACCAATTCCTGCCAAGGCGAGGTTCTGCCGGAGGAGAAAGCAGACGTAGTCAAACATCTGCAGGAACAGGGTGCGGTAGTGGCAATGGTGGGCGACGGCATTAACGACGCCCCGGCCCTCGCTCAGGCGGACCTGGGTATCGCCATGGGGTCCGGCACTGACATCGCCATGAAGGCAGCCGCTGTTGTTCTCATGAACGGCTCGCTGCAAAAACTGCTCAATGTCTTTGATATCTCTCGACGAACCATGCAGGTAGTCCGGCAAAATCTCTTCTGGGCCTTTTTCTATAACACACTCGGCATCGCTCTCGCGGTGACCGGCGTCTTGAACCCAATCATGGCAGCTTCAGCAATGCTGCTTTCCAGCCTGTCAGTGGTGGGGAATTCCCTGCGGGTTGCCCGGAAGTAGTTGGTTCGATTCCGGCCCAGCGCCACTCTTCGCCCAAAAAACGCGCGTTAATCCGGGTTCGTAACGGATATTGCGTATAAAATTCATGTTGTTTTCGCGGCCATGACGCGCAGGGCATGCGATCGTGGAAATGCTGTCGTCGACAATTTTCTGGACGAGGACGAAAATGACCTACTGCCTCATTGCTCGGATCTGCGCGGTGAATTCTACACGGAAGCATTCCCCGGCCTCATCGGGGCGAGCGGCCGCAAGCCGCTGCGTTTCGCTCCTTCGCTGCTCGCTGGTTGTCACGGCTCTGTTCGGCATGATGTTGGCTGCACAGGTGCTGAGCGCGCAAAGGGTCGAAGTCTCGATCGATGCATCGAAGCCCGGAGCGAAGATTGACCGCAATATCTTTGGGCAATTCGCCGAGCATTTGGGACACGGCATTTATGAAGGGATATGGGTCGGCCCGGATTCCGCGATTCCCAACACCCGAGGCATCCGCAATGACGTGGTGGCCGCACTCAAGGAGTTGAAAGTGCCCAACGTGCGATGGCCCGGCGGTTGCTTCGCCGACGAATATCACTGGCGCAATGGAATCGGGCCGCAGAGGGCCGTCACCTTAAATCCAAATTGGGGTGGCGTGATCGAACCCAATACTTTCGGGACGCACGAGTTCATGGATTTTCTAAACCAGATCGGGGCGGAGGCATACGTCTCGGTCAACATCGGCTCGGGAACTCCGCGGGAAGCGTCGGAGTGGCTGGAGTACCTAACGACTGCGCAGCCCACGACCCTGGAGAAGGAGCGTGTGGCGAACGGTCACCCTGCGCCGTACAAGGTTGCGTATCTTGGCCTCGGCAACGAGAGTTGGGACTGCGGCGGCAACATGACGCCCGACTATTACCTGAGCCAAATGAAGATCTACAGCCGCTTTGTTCGCGACTTCAATCCCGCGCAGCAAGACAAAGATCAGATGCTGAAGATCGCCGTCGGCCCCGGTGGCGATGAGCCGCGCTGGACGGACTGGACTGAAGCCATCATGAAGGCCTACCAGAGCCACACCTGGAGTTGGGATATCAACGGGCTCTCCATGCATTCCTACACAGTGGTGAAATGGCCACCCTCGTTTGCATCGGTGGGATTCGGAGAGAACGAGTACAGCCAGATTCTGAAGTCGACGCTGGAAATGGAAGGCCTCATCAGCAAGCATTCGGCGATCATGGACAAGTACGATCCGCAGAAAAAAGTTGCGTTGGTCGTCGACGAGTGGGGCAGCTGGTACGCCCCGTTGCCGGGAAGCAATCCGGGCTTCCTCGTTCAGCAAAACAGTCTGCGCGACGCAATTCTGGCTGCATTAAACCTGAATATTTTTGCGCGTCATGCCGACCGCGTGCGCATGGCCAACATCGCACAGATGATCAATGTGCTCCAAGCGATGATCATGACGGACAAACAAAAGATGGTGCTGACGCCGACCTATTACGTGTACAAGATGTATGTGCCCTTCCAGGACGCGACGTTCGTGCCAGTCAGTTTCGATGCTGGAACGTACAAGCATGGTGACATTACATTGCCGCGGGTGGACGCAATCGCGGCGAAAGATAAGAACGGTGTGTTGTGGCTGGAACTTACGAACGTCGATCCGAATGAGCCCGTCGAAATCGAAGCAAGTGTGAAGAGCCTTACGGCAAAATCTGCCGCAGGGGAGACACTCACCGCACCGAAAGTGGACAGCGTGAACTCATTTGATGCGCCGGATACAGTCGTACCAAAACCCATTTCAGCCCAGATTCTGAGCGGCAAAGTGTCGCTGCGCCTGCCCCCGAAGTCGATCACCGTACTCTCAATTCAATAACGCTGCACATGACTGCCATGCGCCATCAAAAGGATTCCGTCAGCGCTGACCAGCCTCCGCCCGATGGGGAGCGAGTTCTTCGTCCGCTTCTCGCGCTAGCTGCGGGCTATGAAGGACTCCATCTTCCAGCAGCGGTTTTGCTCGACAATGTGCGCAGCATGTATAACGTCGGCGCATTTTTTCGCGCGGCAGACGGAGTCGGGTTGCAAAAGGTATGCCTTTGCGGCATTACCGCGCATCCACCGAAGAAGGCGATTTCGAAGACCGCACTGGGTGCCGAGGAAATTGTTCCGTGGGAGCACGATTGGGATGCGGTCAAGATGGCGGAGAAGATGCGCAGCAGCGGATTTGAAATCGCTGCGATTGAGACCAGTTCGCATTCGCTGGATTTGTTTGACTGGCAACCCAACTTTCCCGTCTGCGTCGCGTTTGGGAACGAGGTCGAAGGCCTGCGGCCGGAGTTGCTGGAACTGGCCGACATTAACGTACGCATCCCCATGCTGGGTCAGAAGACGTCGCTGAACGTAGCCACTGCAGCGGGGGTTGTGCTGTATGAACTGCTGCGCAAATATCGGATTCAGAAAATGCGTCGCACGTGACGCTCCGTATCCAAGTCTTCACTTCGTCAACGCCACGTTGCCTCGCAGTTCAATCTTGTCCGACGAGCCTCCAACCAGAATCGCGTAATCACCAGGCTCGGCATTCCAGTCCTTTTTCGTTACGTCGTAAAACGCAAATGCGCGCCGGTCGAGCTTGATCGTCACCCGCTGACTTTCGCCCGGCTTCAGGTTTACTTTGGCAAATCCCTTCAGCTCTTTCACTGGGCGAGGAACACTGGAATGCGATGGGCTCACGTATAGCTCGGCCACTTCGGCGCCTTCCCGGCGCCCGCTGTTCTTTACGTCGAACGAAACGGTAACTGAATCTTTCGCGCTGCTTTTCTCGGGTGAAATCGCCAGATTGCTATAGGTAAACATTGCGTAGGAAAGCCCGAATCCAAAGGGAAACAGCGGCTTAACGCTGGCACGATCGTAGTAGCGGTATCCCAGAAATACTCCCTCGGAATAGGAAACCTTCATTTGCCCCGCTGGGGGATAGTAGCTGTGAAAGACCGGATTGTCTTCCCACTGGCGCTCAAACGAGGCCGGGAGTTTGCCCGAGGGACTATAGTCGCCGAATAAAATTTGCGCCAGAGCCGTACCGCCTTCCTGCCCCGGATACCACGCGTGCAAAATCGCGGGCACCTTGTCGACCCACTGAGACATGTCGACGTTGCCGCCCGCAGTTACAACCACGATCGTGTTCTTGTTGACCGCGCTGATCTGCCGGATCAGCTCATCTTGTCCGCCGGGCAGTTGAAACGAGCGGTCGGAACCCTCGCTCTCCGTTTTGGGATCAAAGCCAACGCAAATCACAACTGCGTCAGACTTGGCCGCAAGCGCTTTCGTCTTGTTGCCCACGAACGCATCGGCCTGAGTTACACCGAGGCCCACAATCGCGCTGCCGACATCTTCGAAATATTCGAAGCGCACTGAGTACTCGTGCCCCGCCTCCAGATGCTTGATCGCCGTATCAACCGTTTGTGAGTGAGGCAGCCAATCTTCAATCACTCGGTCGGAATCGATATAGAGGCGAACCCCGTCGTCCGCCGAAGTGAAAAACTCGTAATCCGCTGTTGCTTTCGGGACGAAGTATCCAGTCCAACGAACCGAGAAATGATCGACGGGCTGGCCTTCGACAAAACTACCCTCGCCCCAGTCGAAGTGGACGCGCTTATCAACACGCGTCATGTTGGGCGGACCCTTCAACTCCTGATTGCTGAAATATTCGCCTTTCAGTCCCGCCTCGCCGTGGGGCGCAGTGACGAATTCGGAATTTTCGAATACTTCATCCAGCACCGGGAGATCGACGGCGTACAACACATTCGCCTTCGTGCCCAGGCGATTGCTGATTCCTTCGAGGAAACTCACCGAATTGAATGGCAGCGTTTGCGCACTCCCTCCGCCCGAGATCACGGCCGGATACGCATTTGGCCCGACGACGGCGATCGTCCTTAGTTTCGTGTCGTCGAGCGGTAATAGATTTCCTGTGTTCTTCAAAAGCACCATGCCACCGCGGGCTTCCTCCAGCGCGACCTGACGGCCTTCCTGACTGAGAACCGGAAGGCTGGTGTCAGTTTGCGGGCGGTCGAAGAATCCGAACTGGATCGCAATACGAAGAATTCTCCGGACCTTGTCGTCGAGCGTCGACCTGGCGAGCCGACCATCCTTCAACGCAGGCAGCAGAACGCTTCGGTTCATGAATGACGGTGATGGCATCTCCAAGTCCAGCCCGCCATTCGCGGCGGCGAGGCCGTCGTGAGTGGCGCCCCAATCCGACATTACGATTCCGTCGAATCCCCATTCCTTCTTGAGGATCTCGTTATTCAGGTGATTGTTCGCCGTCATGTAGGTGCCGTTCACCAGGTTGTAGGCATCCATCACGGCGCCAACCCTTCCCTCTTTCACAGATGCCTCGAACGCAGGCAAATAAATTTCGCGCAACGTCCGTTCATCGATATCGGAACTGAGGGTCATGCGCGCGAACTCGGAATTGTTCCCTGCGAAATGCTTGGCGGTCGCGACCACCCCTTGTTCCTGGATTCCTTGAATCGTGTTGACCGCAATTCGCGCGGCCAAAAACGGATCTTCCCCAAAGTATTCGAAATTTCTTCCATTCATGGGCGCACGATAAATGTTCATGCCCGGGCCAAGGATAAAATGGACGCCGCGAGTCCGCGCGTCTTTTCCCATTGCCATGCCAAAGCGATGCGCCAGTTCCATATCCCATGATGCAGCGAGTGCAATGCCTGCCGGATACGCGGTGGTCAGGCCGTAGTCGTGCACGCCCATGGGACCATCGGACATCCGCAGAGCCGGAATTCCAAGGCGAGGAATGGCCCGTGTGTAGAAATCGTTGATACCCCCGAGGATCTCGACTTTCTCATCCACGGTCATCTTGCTGAGAATCGATTCAACCCGAGTATCGACATCCGCCTTGGAGAGGGTGGCCTGCGCCAAGGCGAGTTGTACCAGTGAGACGCATAAGATCGCTACAGCCAGAGGCTTGGTCATGGTGGGAGTCCGTAAGATGCGCAGATTGTAACTCGCTAGAAAGCGGAAAGGATCGAGCCGAGGACTATTTTGGCGGTGAATACCTCGAAAGCATGGGACGCGCACTATACGGATGGACAATTCGGTGCGTACGCAAGACGATCAACCGATCACATGAATGCTAGACCGCAGTTTGCAGCGGTTCGATGTTGCTGTTCCTTTGCTGTAACGCAGCTTCGGGAACAGGGATCGTGACCAGAATCCTCGTTCCCGACTTATCGGAGCTGATTTCCATCGTTCCATCGAACCGCCGCAGGCGTTCCTTCATCCCTCGGATGCCCACGCCGGAGCGCCCCGACTGAATCTCGGCGAGCCGTTCGGGCGCCATGCCCTTGCCTTGATCGCCAATCTCTAACATGACCTGATTCGACCCTTGTGCCATTCGGATCGACGCCGTTTTGCTTTCCGCATGCCGGTGAATGTTCGTCAGACACTCTTGCACCACCCGAAAGATCACCAACTCCAAGTCGCGAGGCAATCTGGGGAAATCTTGCGGAATATCGAGCCGGATATCGAGGTTGCTCCGCTCGCGTAGACCGTCTACATACCAACCGAGAGCAGAGCCCAGCCCATTTTCGTCCAGCAGCGGTGGATGCAATAAGTACGAGGTTGTACGAATCTCGCGGTGCAATTGCTGGACGGTCCGCTGAATTGACTCAAGTTCATTTGCAAAGTCCGACGCGTTGACCTGCGCCTTCTGTGCCACTTGGGCCAGGTTCATACCGAGGATTGTCAGGGTCTGCCCGGCGCTGTCGTGCAATTCGCGCGCAATGCGGCGGCGTTCCTCGTCCTGAATCTTCATAAGGCGGAAATTGACATCGGCCATGCGCGCCTTTTCCGCAGCCTCTTCCCGCAGATCACGTTCCGTTTCAGCCGCCTTCCGTCGTATTCGCGCCATGTCGAGATGAGCTTTCACGCGGGCCAGCAGTTCACGAGCCGAAAAAGGTTTCACGAGGTAATCGTCGGCACCGGACTGAAGACCCTCGATGCGAGACTCTTCCCCCGCCCGAGCCGACAGCAGAATGAGGGGAGTGCTTCGGAGCGATTCGTCTCCACGAACGGCCTGCAACAATCCAAAGCCGTCCAACTTTGGCATCATCACATCGGACAGAATCAGGTCCGGACGCCGATCTCGCGCACTGCTCAACGCCGCTTCGCCGTCTGCCACCGCCACGACTTCATATTGCTCACTTAACAGCCGCGTGACATATTCGCGCATGTCCGCATTGTCGTCGGCCAGCAGGATCAGGGCTGCAGCACCGGATTCCCGGCGATGCCGTATCGAGTCAGCGGAGGAAAGCAACGCGGAAACCGAGATCTCATCCGCCATCGTCTCGCTGCCCGGCAACCAGCGCAACGCCTCTTGTACATACGCCTCGCCCCGGAGCCTGGTCGACTGCACGGACCGCTCCGCGCTGATCCGATCGGGGGGAAGATGCTCTTTCCCAAGCGGAATGGAGACGGTGAAGGTACTGCCCTGGTTGACCTCGCTCCTGACCCTCACGCTGCCACCGTGCAGCCTGGCCAATTCCTGCACCAGCGCCAGTCCGATGCCGCTACCTTCGAAGGTGCGGCCATGCGCGCTCTTGACCCGGTAGAACCGCTCGAAAAGATGTGGGATTTCCTGTTGGGGAATACCGGTGCCAGTATCCCGAACGGAGAGTTCCACCTGTCCGTCGACCTTCTTCAGAGAAACTTCAATTTCCCCGTCGAACGTGAACTTGAACGCATTGGAGAGAAGATTTAAGACGATCTTTTCCCACATCTCGCGATCGACGTACACCGGTCCATCAATCTCTGCGCAACGAATCACCAATTTCAATCCGGCGCGATCGGTTGCTGACCCGAAGAGGCTTGCAAGTTCGGTGGTGAATTGCCCTAGGTCGGTGGGCTCGTAGGATGCCTGAATTCGCCCTGCCTCGATGCGCGAGAAATCAAGCAAGTTGTTTACCAGACGAAGAAGGCGTACCGAGTTGCGGTGCGCCACTTCCAGTCGTTCGCGATGCTCCTGAGGCAAGGTGCTGGGTGAAGCCAGCGCATCCTCAAGCGGCCCCAGCATCAAGGTGAGGGGTGTCCGGAATTCATGACTCACATTGCTAAAGAAGATGGTCTTGGCACGATCGAGTTCGGCGAGGGCCTCGGCGCGCTTTCGTTCATCTTCGTAGGCACGCGCATTGGCAACGCTCGACGCGATCTGCCCGGCTACCAAGTTGAGGAATCCTGCATAACTAACGTCGAGCGGCCGATATGGGTTCAGGGCCGCAATAAACACGCCGGCTGGGTTGCCCTGCAATGCACTCGCCACGGGTAGCAGCAGCGCTCGGCCCGGGGAAATGTCCCACGCGCCCGAAGGAACCGAGTGGAAACGTTGCGCGAGATCGTCGACCATGACCGAGTCTTTGCCGTCCAGCAACGCGGCAAGCGGCCATTTGGAACCCGGATCGGATAACTCAATGACCTCTGGCGTGGCGGCGTGCCCGGCAGCTAAACCCGTCTGGCAACTAAGCCGGGCCTGCTTACCGTCGTCCGAAAGAAGGTAGGTCAGGGTGAATGGCAGGTCCTGCTGATTGTCCCCCAGAAGGCGCTGGACCGACTCGAACACATCCTGTTCGGTGATCGTCTTGCTCAATTCTGTGGCCAGAGAACGCAGAGTTCTCAGACGACGCTCCCCGATCACCCGATCTGTCTCTTCTGTGACAACGCACAAATGGCCCGAGATCTTTCCGTCATCTCCGGATAGGGGACTGTACGAAAAAGTGTGGTAGGTCTCTTCGCGGTATCCGCTGCGCTCTAAGAACAACAACAGTGCTTCGTCCCAGGTCGCTTCGCCCGTATCGAGCACTCGCCGGATGCGCGGACCGATATCGCTCCAAATCTCTTCCCAGACCACACGGGAGGGTTTTCCCAACGCCCACGGGTGCTTCTTCCCCAGGCTCATCTTGGCGTAGGCATCGTTGTATAGGAATGTGAGTTCCGGCCCCCAACTCATCCACATGGCAAATCGGGATGTGAGCATGACGCGGACGATGTTCTTCAAACTATGTGGCCACTTGTCGATTGCTCCCAGCGGCGTCTTTGCCCAATCGAAGTCGTCAACCAGTTTGCCCAGCGCCCCGCCGGCTGGTGGACGTTCCTGTACAGGAGCGTTCGTCGCCTGCCGCTGCGCTTCCGGTTTCGCATTGCCGAATAGCTTGTCAATCGTCGAGATTAATTCTCGAGTCAGATCGGATTTCGTGACCGAGCCCTTGGCATCGACCATGCGCGCTTGCTCACGAGCGATGGTGGCGTGATTTTGGGTAACGATGATTACATTGCATTCGGGGACTTCGCGCCGGATGATCCGGGTCGCCTCGAGTCCATCCATGCGGGGCATGTTGATGTCCATCAGGACAACATCGGGGCGTAATTGCCGAACCTTCTCTACGGCTTCGATTCCGTCGCCAGCTTCGCCACAGACCCGGTAGTCGGGCTGGGCTTCAATAAAGGAGCGCACCGTTCTCCGAAACAGTTCGTGGTCGTCCGCAATAAGAATGTTCACTGAACTCATGTGTTTGGTTGCTTCTCCCCCGCGAACACGACGCTGCGATATTGGCGGAGCAGGGTCTCAGGGAAGCCTGCTCCCAACGCCTCGTTCAGCTCCTATTTGCACTCAGACACACAAACTGACAGAGAAGAGGATGCCGGAAAGCCGGGGTCGCGGCATATACCGTGTTTGCTGTATTGACGGCCTGGCCGGGGCAGCCCGAAACCCAGTGGTATCGGGGGCCTTTCTATTGCGCCTCTGCGAGTATGTTCCGACCCCGTGGCAGCCCAGCTATCGGCCCACCTTGCCTTAATCCCCGCCCACTCTCTACACTCGCTATTTCGCTTGGTCCGCACTGCGGCTGCGTGCGGAATTTCTTATGGCCGAGGTGCAGCGTTTGATCTGGTATTTCATTTTCTTTTTCGTTTCCGGATTCTGCAGCGTTCTGTACGAACTGGTCTGGCTTCGACTTTCCATGGCGCAGTTTGGAGTCACGACCGCCATGGTCTCCATCGTCCTTTCCGTCTTCATGGCTGGACTCGGCATCGGATCGTGGATCAGCGGGCGCTGGCTGCGCGACCCCGACTCAACCATCTCGCGGGCAGCGCTCCGCACATACGCCATCATCGAGTGCCTGATTGGCATATCGGGCATCGTAGTGCCCTATGCGCTGGTATGGGGCGGACGCGTTCTTGGCAACACCGGGCTGTTATCGTCGTTCACGTTTTATGTAGCTGCAGGACTATGGGTTGCTCTCACGCTGATTCCATGGTGCTGCCTGATGGGCGCTACGATTCCCGTGGCCATGCGCGCCATCCGGCAGAGCCTTCCTGCGGAATCCAGCCGGTCGTTCAGCTATCTCTATATGGCCAACGTGGCGGGTGCTGTTGCCGGCACGACGCTGCCGTTGCTGCTGATCGAACTGTTCGGATTTCGCGGAACATTACGCGTCGGGACAGTCTGCAATTTTCTGATCGGGATCTCGGCTCTGGCTCTTTCAGCCAAAGGTGTGCAGAAATTCTCCGCAACCGAGTTGTCTAGCGAACCAATACGGCCCGCCTCCACGGACGGCAACACAAACACCCTCTTCTTTCTCTTTCTCACCGGCCTTACTTCCATGGCGATGGAGGTGGTGTGGGTACGCCGTTACACTCCATTTTTGGGTACTGTCGTTTACGCGTTCGCGGCCATCCTGTGCATTTACCTCGTGGCGACGCTTCTGGGTTCGGTCATTTATCGACGATGGAGCGCGCAAGCGCGGCAAGAGAGTCCTGTCCTGTGGATCTGGCTGGCGTCGACTGCCCTGCTCCCGCTGATGGCAGCGAATCCCAACGTTGGGATCCCCGAGGGCTCGGAAGTCGCGGCGCAAATCGGGTTCTCCTCCATTTTGCGCCTCGTGGTAGGCATCGCCCCGTTCACAGGCCTCTTGGGTCTGATTACTCCGATGTTAGTCGACCGCTATTCCGGCGGAGATTCGACAAGAGCGGGGAAAGCGTACGCCATCAATGTGGCAGGATGCATTCTGGGGCCGCTCGTCGCAGGATTTGGGCTGCTCCCGTTTCTCCCCGAGCGTTGGGCTCTGGTTCTGCTTACGCTGCCCTGGATCGTGATTGGTCTGGCACCCCTTGTTCCCAGCCGCAAATCGCAGTTGCACACGCGTGTAGGAGTCTATGTTTCGCTTGCGTTGGCCGTATCGCTGATCAGTGGGGGCCGGGGAATTGACGAAGACTACAACCATCGTCGCGTCTTGCGCGACTCAACTGCGACGGTTATCGCGACTGGGACCGGATTCGACCGGCAACTGCTGGTCAACGGCTACGGCATGACTTCTCTGACGCCCATCACAAAAGTGATGGCACACTTTCCTCTCGCCACACTCGACCGCGCCCCGCAAAATGCGCTCGTGATCTGTTTCGGCATGGGCACCACGTTTCGCGCGCTGCACTCCTGGGGGATTCCGGTAACCGCGGTTGAACTGGTCCCCAGCGTGCCGAAAATGTTCAGCTACTATCACGACGATGCCGATCAGGTGATGCAATCTCCGTTGTCTCACGTTGTCATCGACGACGGTCGGCGCTTCTTGCAGCGCACCCGCGAACAATTCGACCTGATCACCATCGATCCTCCACCGCCGTTGCAGGCTGCGGCCTCAAGCCTGCTCTACTCGGAAGACTTCTACCGGGTGGCCCGCATGCGCCTGCGGCCGGGAGGTATCCTGCAGCAGTGGGTGCCGACGACCAGCGACGAACACCTGGTGGATACCGTGGCCGTCGCCCGTTCTGTTCGCGATTCGTTTCCCTACGTCCGTGTCTTCGGCGACGAGTTCGGCTTGCATTTTCTCTGCAGTGATCGTCCCTTGCCCGTTCGCAATGCGTTTCAACTTGTCGCCCGTATGCCGGGCGCGGCGATCATCGACTTTGTGGAATGGGAGCGCCCTTTGCCCGAAGGCCCAATGGCCGAGGCAAGCGTCAAATTCGCCGGATTACTGCAGCAGGAAATCGATTTGGATCGGCTCATCGCGGCATCGCCCGACACACCGGCCATCACCGACGATCGTCCGATCAACGAGTATTACGTTTTGCGCCGACTGCGGCGGGGAGAAACATCCACAGCGCCACAAAGGGAAGACTGACAACAACGGGGAAAATCAGAATGCAGATCCGCAGCGCGCTCGGGACGTTCCTTCTACTAATCGCCGCCATCACAGCGTTTGCGCAGAACACGGACAGGTCCGCCGTCTCCGAATACGTGAAGTCCGAGATGCAGCGGCAGCACATCCCTGGACTTTCGTTGCTCGTCATCAGCAAAGGCCAAATCGTGATGGCCGAGGGATTCGGCCTGGCAAACGTGGAACTGCAAGTTCCTGTAAAGCCGGAAACAGTGTTCCAATCCGGTTCGGTGGGAAAACAGTTCACTGCGACCGCCGTGATGATGTTGGTAGAACAAGGCAAGATCGCACTCGACGATCCCTTGACGAAGTTCTTCCCCGACGCTCCCGCCACGTGGAAGGAAGTGACGGTCCGCGAACTACTCAGCCACACCGCCGGGTTCGGCGACTATCCCAAGAATTTCGATTTCCGCAAAGACTGGACCGAAGACGAAGAATTGAAACTGATCGAGAGCATTCCGCTTTCGTACAGTCCCGGCACGAGTTGGAGTTACAGCAATTTCGGATACGTCACCCTGGGAATTCTGATTCATCGCGTCACCGGTGAGTTCTATGGAGATTTTCTGCAGGAACACATCTTCAAACCACTCGGCATGTCGAGCATCCGGATCATCAGCGAAGCCGATATCGTTCCCAATCGCGCCGCCGGTTATCGGCTGGTGAAGGGTGAACTGAAGAACCAGGAGTGGGTGGCGCCGGTGGTGAACACAACGGCTGATGGGAGCCTTTACTTTTCGATTCTCGATTTAGCTAAGTGGGATGCGGCACTTTATACAGACAAACTGCTGAAGCGTTCCAGCCTCGACCTGATGTGGACTCGCGTGAAGTTGAAGAACGGCGAGTCGAACAAGGGCAATTACGGTTTCGGCTGGTTCATCGAAGAGCGCAAAGGACATCGCTGCATTCATCACGACGGTTCATGGCAGGGATTTGAGACGGCAATCGACCGTTACGTGGACGACCAACTCACTGTGGTAGCTCTGTGCAACCTCGCCGACGCAAAGCCAGGAAAGATCACGGAACATGTGGCTGAGATGTATATGAGCGCGAAATAACTCTGGCGCTCAGCACTTTTAAGGGTTCAGCGCGCTTCCACGATCATCTTCATCCCGTACTTCGGCCGCAACGTGATCAACGGCTCCGGCTCTACTGGATGCCCGGGCACAAGATTCAATTTCCATTTCTGTCCCAGCGTTGCCAATAACAGCACGCCCTCCATCCATGCCAGCGACTCACCGATGCACTGCCGCGCTCCGGCGCCGAATGGAAAATAAGTGAACTTGGTTCGCCGTGCCTTGGCTTCCGGTGTGAACCGCCCCGGATCGAATCGCAGCGGATCCGGGAAGAACCGCGGATCGCGATGCATCACAAACTGGCTCATAAGCACAGTCGTCTTCGCAGGCAAAAAGAATTCTCCCAGGCGAAAATCGTTCAGCGCATAACGCCCCATGGCCCACGCCGGAGGAAAGAGTCGCATCGACTCGGCCAGCACCATCTCGGTATAGCGTAGTTTCGGGATGTCCTCATAACACGGCAACCGGCCTTGCACTTCACGGTCAATTTCCTCATGGAAGCGCCTCTCGCATTCCGGATTCTGTGAGAGCAGGTACCAGGTCCAGGCAAGCGCGTTCGCCACCGTCTCGTAACCGGCCAGAAAAATCGTAATCACTTGATCGCGCAACGACTGTTCAGAGGCCTCGCTGCGATCGGGCGACGCGGCCAACATCAGGTCAAGCAGGCTGCCGCTATCGGAGTGTTCCTTGCGGTGCGCCTCGATCATGCGATAGACCACGGCGTCGATTCGCTTGCGCGCCCGCACAAACGCCGCCAGCCCCGGAGGCCGCACATGCACCAGCCACTCCGCACCCGGCAACAGTACCAGAAAATTGTAGAGCCCCATGATGCGGTTGATCGCGTCGGCCAATTCGTGAACTTCGTCGTGAAGGTCGGTCGCAAACAACGTCGTCGCCACGATGTTCAGCGTAAGGTGCATCATCTCGCGCGAGATATCTTTCTGGTCCCCGCTTCGCCAGCTCGCGCGCATAGTGACGGCTTCTCTGACCATGGCGCTGGCGTATTCCGGGATGCGCTGCCGGTGAAACGCAGGCTGCGCAACTTGGCGCTGCATCCGGTGCCGCGCACCTTCCGCAGTGATCATGCCTTCGCCGAGCAACATCTTCGAGCGCTGTACCGTGCGTTCTTTGATGAAGTTATCGTTCTGGACGACAAGAATTTCGCGAATGTAATCCGGATGGTTGAGGAACAGGATGTGATTCCATCCGATCTTGTAATGCGCGATGTCCCCATACTCGTCGGCCAGGTGCTGGAACAGCAAGATGGGGTTCGCCGGACGAAACCGGCGAAATGCGAACCACAGCAGATTCCGCTGGAAACCGGGTGGGAAGCGGTATTCACGCGACTGGGTCACTTCATTGCGAACGGCAGTCCCCATGGCACTAGTGTAGCCCCGCACCCTAGGGTTCGGGTGGCCGCGACGCATGCCATGATCATCGTATGAACAATTCGTGCCGCAAGGTGCAGGAATTTGCCGGAGAGGAACATCAGGTCAGCTTTTTCGAGGAAGATTCAACCAGCTACATCAGAGGTCTCTGCAGTGAGTCCAACTCCGCCAGCACCTCCGCGCTGTGCTTCACCGGGTCCACACTGGTATACACCTTCGCAATCCGTCCCCGTGGATCGATCAGGAACGTGTGCCGCGCCGCGAACTTGACCACGCCGAGATTCGTCAACGATCCATAGGCATCGGTCACTTTGTGTTCGGTGTCGGCCAGCAACTTGAAATTCAAACCCTCTTTCGTGCAGAACTTCTTGTGCGAATCCACGCTGTCCACGCTCACACCTAGTACTACAGCATGGCGCTCATCATACTTAGGCTGGTCGACCTGGAAATTATGCGCCTCGCGCGAGCACCCCGGCGTCTGATCCTTGGGATAGAAATAAAGCACCACCCACTTGCCGCGGTAGTCCGTCAAACTGACGGAGGCGCCTTCCTGCGAAGGAAGGGTGAATTCGGGGGCGCTAGAGCCTGCTGCCGGAGTGGCCGAACGAGAGAGCAATCTCGGCACCAGCAGTAGAATCGCGATCACCACGACCACCAGCAATACGATCTTCAACATGCGCCCTCCACGATAACGGCAAAACAAAAGCCGCCCCGATTCTAACTCAGGGCGGCGGAGGGCGAGCGCTACTTTATGCTCTCTGTTCCAGTTCCAGAAGTGTCTTCTTGCGTTCAATGCCCCAGCGGTATCCGCCCATGCTGCCATCTTCGCGAACCACACGGTGGCACGGGATGGCTACGGCAATCCGATTCGTGGCGCAAGCCCGAGCCACGGCACGAACCGCCGTCGGCTGACCGATTCCCTTCGCCACTTCGCTGTAAGACTGCGTCGAGCCAAACGGAATGGACTGCAGATACGTCCACACTCGCCGTTGGAATGCTGTGGCACGAATGTCGAGGGGCAGCGAAGAATCCAGATCCTTGCCACGCATGTGCTTCAACAATGCGTTGACCCACGACTGCAGCCCGCCACCATCAGTCTTGCGCGTGGCAAACGGAAACTCACGGCGCAACCCTTCGATCAGCTCGCCGTCGTTTCGCGCGAATTGGATCGCACAGATACCTCGCTCCGTCGCCGCCACCAACATCCGCCCGAGAGGCGAATCGGCGCAGGTGTAACGGATGGCTGCGGCAATCGCACCACGTCGATACTTGTCAGGAGTCATGCCCAGCTGCGACGCCGTTCGCTCGTACAGGCGGCTGCTCGAACCGTATCCGGCTTCGTACATGGCGCGCGTGACCGAATCGCCGGCCTGCAGATTCCGCTTCAGCAGGCGCAGGCGGCAAGAGTCCGCATACTCGCGGGGCGTGATTCCTAGCGAGGCTTTGAAGCGCCGCTGTAAGTGAAACGGACTCTGGCGGAATTCCTTCCCCAGCCGTTCCAGCGTGATGGGTTCGTCAATATGCTGCTCGATGAACCGGCAGATGGCCTTGACCGCATCGGCCTGAGCGTTGCCGCTGAGAGATTTGGGCTTGCAGCGCAGGCAGGCGCGATATCCGCCCCGCTCCGCCAATTCCGGCGTCGCGAAGAACTCCACGTTCTCGCGTCGCGGACGCCGCGCCGCGCATGACGGCCGGCAATACACACCGGTGGTCCGAACGGCAAAAACATACTGCCCGTCCCGAGCTGCGTCGCGCGCGACCACGGCATTCCAGCGTGCGTCCTCTGCGCTGGTGCGTGGCTTCGTAGACATGGTTTGAGCGGCCATCAGTTCCAAACTTTCCTGTGCGAGTATGGCATCGGTTGTCATAGTAAGGAAAGCCTACCGGGAAGCCGCCCAGTGGACTATCCGCTTCTTGCGGTCAAACTAAATTCGACGTAATAGGGCCTTCCCCGGCGCTCTCGCGGAACACAGCGCTCTTCGCGGTCATTCGTTGTGTGAGATTTGCGCAGGTGGGTGGAAACGATTAGAGTTCCTCTGAGCATTCCTGATCCCTTTATCCTGAGGAATACCGCTATGAAAACGCATCGCATCGCCGCACTAGCTGTATTGATCCTTGTTACGCTGGGCGCAGTCGCCCAGTCCAAGCACTTGCTGAGCGCCGACGAACTCAAGAAGGTCGTCCCCGCCGAATATTTCTACCGCGGACAGAAAGCGCCCGTGCAACTCCGCAACGCTGTCGGATTCCAGACCGCCGACGGCAAGATGGCGATCGCCTCTCTAGTCGACGCCTCTGGATACTCCACCGCCATCCAGCAGAAATATCAGGGCCTGCTGATCACCGAAGTAAAGCTCAACATTGGCGGATCGAGTCTCCCTCCCGGACAATACGGGTTTGGATTCACTGCCGAGGGCAAATTTATCGTGATGGACGTGGCCAACAGCGACGTGCTAAGCGTTCCTTCGCAGGCTGACGCCGCCATGCAACACGCCGTGCCGCTGAAACTGGAAGCGGATGGTGACGGCTACAAGCTTTACGCCGGAAAGAAGTGGGTAGGAATCAAGATCGAATAGAGAGGCGAACGCGTTAATCCGACAAAGGCTGGAACGGCCCCATCACCGAGTTCAATCCGGCACGCTTGCGTAGTTCGGTCAGCATAGCGTTCGCCGCATTCTGATAGGTCTTGCTTGGGTCCGAAGGGTCGGCCCAGACCGCGTCGTAGATGATCTGCGCGGCTTCTTTCAAATCGATGTGAAGCGCCGCTTCGCAAACATCCAACCGCTCTTGCAGGCGTTCGTAGCACGCCTTGCAGACTTCCGCAGGCGCGGCCGCGTCGCGATGTTCTCCCACCTGGCAGACGGTCCCCGAAGCGTTCACTACTTCAGTGTGCGCTTCCATGAGCTGCGACTTGAACTGCTTCAGGAATTCCTCGCGCTCCTGCTCGATGGCGGAGGTGTCGGGGGCGACTTCCGCGGAAGGCTGCGCAACCTTCGGAGTCACCTTAGGCACCATGGGTGAAACTCGCTCGTTGTGTTGGCAGGTCGGACAAATATCGAGGTCGGCAGGATAATACAACCGGCACTTTGAACACGGCAGGCCGTATCCGGCAGGCTTGCGTGACGATTCCGGCGAAGCGGGCGCAGACGAGTTGCTCAATCGCCGCACCCCGGCATCCTTCCCCAATGCCGCATGTGGCGCGCTTTGCGCTGTAGCTGCCGGTTGTGTTCGTGGAGCGTTGGTCGCCATCAAAATCTCCGGCCCATAGCCGATTCCAGCTCAGTCTAAGTTCTCGTAGCCGTTCCGCCTATGCACCGGAGTACAACGGACGCACTGTCCACCGGTGTCGTCCCCGGCCAGTTACCGCGAACTGGTTTCCTTCATCAGCTTCAAGAGTTCTTCGCGCCGTGCGCGATATAACGAACGCTGCGGATCCATGCGGGCCGCGGCATTCAGCTCTTCCAGGGCCTCGTCGTAGCGGTCCTGGCTCATCAGGCAAGCCGCCAGCGAATAATGATTGTCGGCCGACGCATTCAGCCGAAGCGCTTCGCGAAATTCTTTCTCTGCCGCCGGCAGCAGTTGCTGCTGAAACAGGGCCGTGCCCAGCAAATGGTGTGCGCTATCCGAATCCGGATTCAGCGAGACCGCCAGTTGCAATTCCCGCACCGCTTCATCGACCCGATTGTCGAGCATGAGCGCCTGCCCTAACACTCGGTGCTCCGCCGATCCTGTCGGATTTTGCCGCAGCGCCATCTTCAACTCTTCCACGGCTGCGTCATAATTCTTCTTCGCCATGTAGGCGCTGGCCATGCAGGCATGTCCCTGCTGCCATTCCGGATGCTGCTTATACAGCTCTTTCAATTCCGCGATGGCCGCATCGAAATTTCCCTGGTCGCAATAGGTGTTGCCCAGGTTGTTGCGAACTGATGCCTCTTGTGGCGCGATCTTGGCCGCCTCGCGATACTCGCCTACGGCCTTCGCCAGGTCACCGTTCTCATGCATGATCAGGCCGAGATTGGAATGGGCTTCCCAAAATTCGGGACGCAACTTGATGGCTTGGCGATATGCCTCGATAGCCTTGGGCACGTTTCCGTCGGCGTGCAGGGCGATGCCCATGTCATAGTACGTATCTGCGTTGCCAGGGTCGTGAGCTAAAGACTCCAGGTACGCGTGCACCGCGGCGCCGTACTGGCCGTTCGAGTACAGTCCGAGACCAAGAAACTGGTAGGCCTCGGCATTCTTCGGATCGATGCTCAACGCCGTCCGCGCTTCCGAAATTGCATTCGGACCATCATCTAACCGGTAAAACAGGTAAGCCAACGCACTGTGATTTTCAGGAAGACCCGGGCTCAGCTTCGTCGCCGCAGCCAACTCGTCGTACGCGTCATCCCACTCCTCCTGGTGACGCAGCATTACCCCCAAGGCGAAATGCAGGGCAGAGCTATCCGGATGCGTTTGCAGGACGTCGCGCAGCGCCAGCTCGGCTTCGTGAGACTCTTGCTTTCGTGCGTCCGCAGCGGCCTTCAGGAGGCCTTCTGGAACTGCGGGGCCGATCTCTGCAGACAGCACATTTCCGGAGCACAGGACCTTCATCAGATCCTTATCCGCCCCCACTGCCTGCACCGCCGCTAATTCGGCATGGGTCGGCAGGGTTGCCAGCCCGCGTTCTCCGACCAATCGCACCAGCCGGGAACTCGACACCCCGCCGGTCAGCCATGCGGCTATGTCGGTCGTGGTAAGAGCTTTATTTTGTGCAGATTGCGCGGCAGCAGTCGCCGCGATCGAAAACCACAGGAATAATGAAGCCTTGACTCTCACCGGACTCCCCAAAAGGGTGGAATGGCTTACTGGCGGCGGCTTTTGAAGGAACAGTCGGATCAGTTCCTTCTAGAGACCACCCCAGAACGATATCCCGCCGGCTCCGGCGCGGTAAGGTCACGAAGGTAACGGCTCGGCATCGCTTCTCTTCCCAAACATGCACCCTAGAGCGCCGTCTCAACTGTGATCAAAATCACAGCGAGCCGTGGCCTCATTCACCGTCCCATCCTCAAATTCCCGCGAAAATGTTCGAAAGCTGTCACAAGGATGGAGTGGGGCCGAGCGGTCTTTCCCCCTCCTCAGCGATAGCGTATGATTAGAAATTGCAGTCTGTCCCTTGGAGGCTCAGATGTTTGAAGGTCTATTTCAACCGATGCACCTGCTTGTGATCTTCTTTATTGCCCTGCTGGTGTTCGGTCCAAAGAAGCTGCCGGAACTGGGCAAGGGTTTGGGCGAGGGAATTCGTGCTCTGAAAGACGGCATGAAGGATCAGCCCGCGCAGGCTTCGAACGAGCAGAACAAGAACACTGAATCCAAGAGCTAACCCGGTGCCTCCGTACTGCGCCGAGCTTCGGAGTGACGCCACCGCTTCGTCTGTGTCTGCTATTCGCTCCATTTAAAATTCGGGCCCATCAAATCTCATTTGCATCTCACTTCTCTCTTTCGTGGAGGTACGCCGTGCTACGCAAACTTCTGCTGTTGACCCTACTCGCGTTTCTTGGACTGTCATCCTTTTGCTTTGCCGACCAGATCACCCTGAAAAATGGCGATCGCATGACTGGAACTGTCGTCAAATCTGACGGCAAGTCGCTCGTTCTGCATACCGACGCCGCGGGCGACGTCACCTTCCAGTACTCCGCGATTCAGCAGATCACGACGGACGCAGACCTCCACGTCAGTTCGAAAGATGGCAAAACTGCAGTCGGACACGTGACCACCACAGACGATAAGATCGAAATCGCGACCAAGTCAGGAGGCATCGTCGAAGTTCCCAAGGGAGACGTGACCCTGATTCGCAACGACGCCGAGCAGACCGCCTACGATAAGTCGCTGCACCCCGGCCTCAGGCATGGCTGGACCGGCGGCGCCAATGTTGGCTTCTCGGTTGCTCGCGGCAACAGTGAGACGGAGAATCTGGCCCTGGCGTTCAACGCGGTCCACGCTTCGCTCAACGACAAAATCACGCTTTACGCCAGCGCCATCGACACCAAGAACGATCTCGCGACTCCATCGACGGTCGCAAACCTCACCACAGGTGGCATCCGCTACGACCGCAACTTCAATCCGAAGCTCTTCGTCTATGCGTCCGCCGACTTCATGAGCAACGCCCTGCAGTATCTCGATCTTCGCGGCGTGTACGGCGGCGGCTTCGGATACCATGCCATCAGTAACGACCGCACCACGTTGAATTTCCTGGGCGGTCTCAACTACACGCACGAAACTTACTCCAACGGCGCACTGGTTCCGAATGTGACGCCACCGGTGTTCGTTTCTTACGGCAAAACCAACCGCTTCGTCGCTATTTCGCTTGGGGAAGAATTGAATAAGAAACTGGGTAAGAGCACGGTCGTCACGCAGAATTTGGGGTTCTTTCCCGATTTGCAGCAGACCGGTGAGTACCGTTTCACTTTCAACCTTGGGACGGTTACGAAGATCAGCAAGTGGCTTGGCTGGCAGAACCAGTTCAGCGACATCAATGTTTCGAACCCACCCGTGGGCTCGAAAAAGAATGACGTGATCTTCACCACCGGATTGAACATAGCCTTCACCCACTAGTACGAAAACGCTTAAGGGCGGACTCATTCGTCCGCCCTTCAAGAACCCAAGGCCTAACACCCAAGACCCGGCGCACAAGTCCTAACCTTCCTACTCGCGGCCCGCCGGTCTAGCACAACTGTATTGACCCCGCCTCCAACCTGTGATTAGATGCCCGAATCCCTGACGGACTGCGCCAGAGTCCGCCACACAACTAACGAACGCATGCGACCGAGGTGAAAGGTATGAAGTCTTCACTGATCCACTCGGCCCTGGCAGCAAGCGTGCTAGGTCTGACTCTTTTCTCGTTGTGTTTGAGCGCCAGCGCACGGGACACCGTCCTGCCCGCCGGCACTCTCCTGCAATGCACGCTCAACGAACCCAATTTCTCCTCGGCCACTGTCGACGTCGGGGATCCCGTACTTTGCCACTTGCGCGCCCAGACCGTTTTCGGTCAGCAGGCGTTTCCGCGCGGGAGCTATCTCGTCGGCCACCTCGAATCGGCGAAGAATCCCGGCCACTTCTGGGGCAAGGGATATCTGCAGCTGCAATTCGATCGCATCGGGCTACCTTCGGGCGATCTTCCGCTGGAAGCCAAAGTCATTTCCACTCGCGGCTACAAGGTCGACAAAACCGGCAAGATCGACGGCAAAGGTCACCCCAAGCGCGACGTCGTGGAATGGATGCTGCCTCCGCTCTGGCCATGGAAAGTCATCATGCTGCCGGCGCGCGGCCCGCGTCCAACGCTCAAGGGCGAAACGCAACTCAGTCTCCGCCTGATGGACGACGTGCAGATCCCGCAGGTTGCCCAGACCTATGGGCCGAACTGGCACTTCTTCACTCATGCACAACGCGAATCGTACGACAACGCCCAACTGAGCAATCCCACGCCGCAACTCTCAGTCCGGTCCGCGTCGGCCACGGTTTCGCAGAATGGCGCCCAACTCTCGTACGCTTCGTACGTGACCACCGCCGCTGCTCTGCCCAACCCGCAGGAGGTGGTGAGTCTGCCGGGTATGCCAGTCTTTGTGCTGAACTCAGGCTCGGTGCTTTCCGTCAGCGGCTACGGCTACCAGGACAACCGCATCAGTTATCAACTGATCGGCGGAGGTTCCGGGGTCGTGGGCAGCGACGAAATCAACTGGGACGCCACCACGCGCCTCAACAACCAACGGGGAGTCCGCCTGACGTTGCACA
>Ga0335070_10001994_pt1 | contig 23739 bp, 23 predicted proteins | sample Lox_Sample_13_FD_206722 | JGI IMG/M metagenome (GOLD analysis project Ga0335070, IMG submission 206722) | Soil microbial communities from Loxahatchee National Wildlife Refuge, Florida, United States - Lox_Sample_1.3 | ecosystem: Environmental > Terrestrial > Soil > Wetlands | place: USA...
CGGTTCTCTTTCCCCTTGCTTTTCTTCTTAACTTCCTCTACATTCTCCATGGGTACACTCCTTTCTCTCTCAGGAGTGTCACCCATTTTACCCTTCTTCTTTACATTACGATCTGGTAGTTAGCCCAAAGATTTGCCATATCTTCAGCGAAGGTAAGGTTCGTCTCTTAATAGCCGAAGCTGATAAGGCTTTCAGCTCTATCGGGAAAAAGGATTGCCTCTGGAGATCCAGATTTATCCGTGTATAATGAGAGTACGGGAGACTGGTTCTTTGTTGAAATTAAGAAAAATGATCAGGTTATAAATAATCAGAGAATTTTGTTTCCATTAATCCAGAAATTTCTTTGCCCGATATTTGTAGCTCGGGTTATTGGAAAATGAGACCAACGCTCCTAAGGCGGGGCGAAACGCAACGGCCCCTGATGTCAGCCAAAGAAAGGAGATGTTATGAAAAGGGTTGATATACCTCTTTCCGAACTTTCGTTTACGGAGAAGCTGAACTTGATGGAGGCGCTCTGGGCGGACCTGAGCCGAGACGAGAAGAAACTTAAATCACCAGCTTGGCATGAGACCGTCCTCAAGGATCGCGAGGAAGCCTTTATGGCCGGCAAAGTGAGCGTATCTGATTGGGAACAAGCTAAACGGAGAATTAAAAAGAAGGTCTCATGAGGGTAAGAATCCTAAGTTTAGCTGAAGAGGATCTTGAGGAAGGATTTCGATTCTACGAGTCTCAGCTTCCTGGTCTTGGATCGTATTTCCTCGATTCCCTTTATTCCGATATTGACTCACTGGCATACTTCGGAGGCATTCACCAGCTCGTTTTTGGACATCACCGCCAGCTCTCCAAGCGGTTCCCGTTCGCCGTGTATTACCGCATTATCGACGACGTGGTTGTGGTCTTTGCTGTCCTCGATTGTCGTCGGAACCCAAGTTGGATAAGAGAAAGACTGATGAAGGGCCAACAAGCGGCTCCACCGGATCGCCGATAAATCCGGCTCCCGGTGAGCAGCAGCGTTAGGCATGGACAAGGAGCGACTTTTTCAGATGTGAGTTGAAGAGGCAGAAAGTATCTGCCAAGTACGAAGACAAAAATTACCCGGCACCGCATCGAGCAAACCACCTACATTCTTGACAGTTGACCTGTTTTCGGACTATATTTAGTCATGCTTAAGAAATGGAGGTATTCCCATGAAACTGTCCAGCCAGATCAAGCCCATCAGTTACCTGAAGGCCCATGCAGCCGAAATTGTAAGAACGCTGGGCGAACACCGTGAGCCGCTGGTCATCACCCAGAATGGCGAAGCCAAGGTGGTCATACAGGACATCGAAAGCTACGAGCATACCCAGGAGACCATGGCTCTCCTGAAGATCCTGGCGCTCGGAGCACGTCAGATCGAGGAAGGCAAGGTCCAGCCCGCTGCGGATGTGATCAAACATCTGCGCGAGCGACAGTAGGCTCACGATGCCCTTCGCGGTTTTCCTAACCAATGATGCAGCACGTGATCTCGATGAGCTTTATGACTATATCGCTTTGCACGATGCACCTCAAAAGGCGAAACATGTTTTGGGGCAGATCGAGAGAGCCTTCTCCAGGCTCTCCAAATTTCCCGAGCGAGGTGCATATCCTAAAGAACTCCTGGCACTCGGAATTCTTGAGTACCGCGAGATTTTATTCAAACCCTACCGCATCATTTACCGAATTATGGATAAGAACGTCTACGTTTTGCTGATTGCCGATGGCCGTCGTGACATGCAGACGCTGTTGCAGCGACGATTGTTAGACGCTTAATGCATCGTGCCGGGTTGCTGAACGAGTGTGCTGTCTGAGAGCGCTTGAAACAAAAGGGAACAGGATAATATGACCGAGCAATGGAAGTCAGCGGATGCCGAAATAGCGGGGTCGGGAGTCTGTGGTCACGTAAGATGGCGCCACTGATTCCCAAGTTAGGGCTGCGGGAAAAGTCATTTCTGTACCTAATAGCTGATGGCTAAACCTTAATCAATTCGTAATTTCTTGTTCCCATCCCGATCTCTTCGGCGTAGGCAAGCTGAATGTTCCAGTCCACTTCTGGATAAATGGCACGAAATTTATCCCCCTCGGGCTCCCAATTCTTCGGCAGTTTAGAGGATCGATTCCCTTCCTCCTTGTTGACAAGATCAACCGAGGCCTGATCGATGGCTACGGGGTCTTCAGAGGAGAGAATTCCGATATCCCTGACGATCGGCGTGTCCGAGTATCCATAACAATCGCACGCAGGGGAGATCTGTGTGAGAAAATTGATGTAGAGAACCTTTCCCTTTTTCTTCTGGATGGCCCCACATGCATGTTCTACCATTTTCTTTTGGAAAATGGGGATGCTTTCGTTCCATTGAATCTGAATGGCACCCGAAGGGCAGCTGAGGATGCATTCTCCGCAACCGACGCATTTTTTCGGGTCGATCGAGGCAACCCCCTGTTTAGTCTCGACTCCTGATTTCAACGGCAGCATCGAAATCGCCTCCTGTGCGCACCAGGTGAGACAGGTTTCGCATCCCTTACAGACCTTTCCTTTAACTTTCGGCGAGATATTCGAATGTTGGCTCAATTTTCCTTCTCGGTTCGAGCATCCCATCCCCAAATTCTTTAAGGCTCCTCCAAATCCAGACAATTCATGACCCTTGAAATGGGTGACCACGACAAGGGCGTCGGTCATGCAGATCTCTCGGGCGATGGAGACTGTCTTGAAAATAGGCTTGTCAATCCGGACTTTCACAGCGCTATTCCCCCTCAAGCCATCGGCGATTACGATCGGAGCATTGACCACTGACTCTGTGAATCCATTTTCAAAAGCAGTGATGAGATGGGAGACTGCCTCGCTCCGGCTTCCGGTATAGAGGGTGTTGGTGTCCGTTAAGAAGGGTTTCCCCCTGTATTGCTTGATTCGATCTACCACCCTTCTCAAAAAGATGGGTCGAACATAGGCGGTGTTCCCTTTCTCTCCGAAGTGGAGCTTGACGGCCACCAAATCCTTCTCTCTGATCTTTCCAGCCAGATCAGCTCGATCCAAAAGGATGTCCAATTTATCCAAAAGGGTTTTACCCGATTCAACCTTCAGATCTGAAAAATAGACAGGACACTTCATGATGGAATCTCCTTTTGCCGACCATTCTAAGGAAAAGCTACTTCTGTGTCAACACTCCTCTCCCACTCCTCTCCCGTCTGTAGCCGCACCCTTTAGGGTGCGCCATTTTCATTGAGGGATTTGTAGAGACGTTTGAAAAAGTTGACTTTTTATCGGGAAAAAGGATATTTTAATACATTACTTCTCAGATGGAAGAGGATGACTGAAAGGAGAGGAAATGAAGCGAGTTGAATTAACGCAGATACGTAATATAGGAACCTTCGGCCACGGTGGTGAAGGGAAGACCTCCTTGGTTGAGGCAATTCTCTTCGATACGGGCGAGAACAGCCGTCTTGGTCGCGTTGACGATGGTTCCTCTTTAATGGATTTTGAACCGGAGGAGATTAACCGAAAAATCAGTATCAGTGCGTCTCTGGCTCACTTCGAGTGGGACAAACATCAGTTTCATATGATCGATACGCCTGGATATTCAAACTTTATCGCCGAAGCAAAAGCCGCCATGCGGGTTGTGGATGGAGGCGTTATTGTGGTGGGAGGAAATTCAGGGGTCAAGGTCAATACCGAAGCGGTTTGGGGATATGCGAATGAGTTTAAAGTTCCAAGGATCGTCTATGTTAGCAAAATGGACGCGGAGCGCGCTAATTTTCTTCGGGTGGTGGAGGAGGTAAGAAAGACATTCCCTTCCCAACCGGCTGTTCCTGTGCAACTTCCGATCGGAAGCGAAGCAAATTTTAAAGGAATCGTGGACCTGATTCAGAGGAAGGCCTATTTCTATCGTGAGGACGGAAGCGGTCAGTTTGAGGTGAAGGAGGTCCCGCCAGAGATGAAGGAAGAGGTGGACCGACTCCGGGAGAAGTTGGTCGAGACCGCTGTGGAAATGGAAGATGAGTTGATGGAGAAGTATCTGGAGTCAGGGGAGATTACAATCGAGGAACTTCTTCGATGTCTGCGAAAGGGGACCTTAGAAAGGAAACTGGTCCCTGCCGTTTGTGGCTCCTACGTCCGGAATATTGGTATCCAGCCTCTTTTGGATGTCGCGATTTCCTGTTTCCCTTCACCTTCGGAAAGAGGGCCGGTTCAGGGGAAGAATCTCAAAACAGGGGAGCCTGAAGTTCGTGAACCCAAAGAAGACGGGCCGTTCTCTGCTTTTGTATTTAAGACAATCGCCGATCCTTTTGCGGGAAAACTGAACCTCTTTCGGGTGTACTCTGGATCTGTCAATGCCGATTCCACCATCTACAATTCCAAAAAGGATGTGAGAGAGAGGATTGGCCAAATTTTCCTCCTGGAGGGAAAAAAGCAGAAACCGATAGGCTTTGCGGGGGTGGGCGATATCGTTGCTGTCGCCAAATTGAAAGAGACGACCACAGGAGACACATTTTGTGACGATAAGAAGCCCATTGTTTTTGAAGAGACGAAGCTTCCCCTTCCGATGATCACCTACGCCCTGACGCCGAAAAGCAAAGGGGATGAAGAAAAAATTACTGCTGCCCTGGCACGTATTCACGAAGAAGATCCGACCATGACGGTGGGCCGTGATGAGCAGACCGGAGAAATTCTCCTTTCGGGGATGGGACAGACGCATGTGGAAGTGATCGTTGAGAAATTGAAGAGAAAATTTGGCGTAGAGGTGACCCTCAGTACCCCGAAAGTTCCTTACAAGGAAACGATTCGGGGCGCCAAGACAGGCGTCATCTATCGCCACAAAAAGCAGACAGGTGGCCGCGGACAGTTTGCAGAAGTTCACTTTGATATTTCCCCTCTGCCACGGGGAACGGGATTCGAATTTGAGAACGCCCTGGTCGGTATGAATGTTCCCAGGAACTTCGTTCCGGCGGTTGAGAAGGGAGTGGTTGAGGCGATGCAAAGCGGGGTCGTAGCCGGCTATCCTGTCGTAGATGTTAAGGTCAGGTTCTATGATGGTAAATCTCACGAGGTCGATTCTTCGGAAATGGCTTTCAAAATCGCTGCGATCATGGCCTTCAAGAAAGGAGTGCAAGAAGCCAATCCCGTTCTCCTCGAGCCTGTCATGAAAGTGGAAGTGATCGTTCCCGAGGAAAATATCGGAGATGTGATCGGCGATCTGAACAGCCGGCGGGGCAGGGTTCTAGGAGTGGAATCAAAAGGAAATTATCAAATGATCCAGGCCAATGTCCCCATGTCAGAAATGCTTAAATATGCTCCGGACCTCAATGCAAAAACAGGGGGCCGGGGCACTTTCACGATGGAGTTTTCCCACTACGAAGAGCTTCCTGCCCAGTTAACGGACAAAGTGGTTGCTCAGATAAAGAAGGATAAAGAAAAGGAAGACTGAGCAACAAGGTGAGCTAAAGTTCGAAATGCTAAACGTACCTAAAATTGGAAACGCAAGAATTTTCAACTTTATTACTAATCGGTCCATAATAGAGCAGACATATTTATGTGCTGAAGATTAGAGAAGTTTTTGTAAAATCCCTCCCAACCTCCCTTTTCCAAAGGGAGGAATTACCCCTCTTTGGAAAAGAGGGGACGGGGAGATTTTCCGAAGATTGTGTCTATTCAATTATGGACTCCTTAGTAATTTTAGTTCACTTTAGTCACTCGGGTTAAACCATGAGGGCTGTGATTCAGCGGGTGAAATCTGCCCATGTGTGTGTGGACAATCGGGTGATAGGAAGTATTGAGAAAGGCCTTCTCCTTCTTCTTGGCGTAGGGAAGGGTGACAGCGAAAGCGATATTTCTTTTTTGTCCTCCAAGATACCTGAACTCAGAATCTTCGAAGATGAATCTGGAAAATTCAATCTTTCATTAAAAGAAATAGGCGGAGAGATGTTGGTTGTCTCGCAGTTCACCCTCTACGCCGATTATCGGAGAGGGAGGAGGCCTTCTTTTACGGAAGCAGAGGAACCGAATACTGCAAAGCATCTCTACGAAAAGTTCATTTTAAGACTGAGAGACCAGGGCATCAAGGTCCAAACAGGAGAATTTCACGCGAAAATGGAGGTTCATCTGATCAATGATGGGCCCGTAACACTTCTGTTGGACAGCAGGCAATAAGCAGATTTCACGGTTGAGCGATTCAAGGGCTCAATTCGTTGGAAGGTTCAAACAAAGGAGAAAGACGGTGAAAAGATTCGCCTCTCTTTTCTTAATCAGCTTGTTTTTCCTCTCGGGTTCAATAGCAATAGCCCAGATCTCAAAGGGAGGAAAGGAGATGGGGATGAAAGAAATCAGGGAGCCCGCCGTGGCAGGAGCATTTTACCCCGATAAGCCTGAAATCCTCCAGCGGGATTTGTCAAAATACTTGGAGAATGCGAAAAAGGAAAAGTTGGAAGGAGAGATCATTGCCCTGGTTTCGCCCCATGCCGGGTATATGTACTCCGGCCAGGTAGCTGCTTATGCTTACAAATTAATAGAAGGAAAAAGCTTCGAATCTGTGGTCGTGGTTGCGCCCAGTCATTATGCTCTTTTTAAGGGAGCCTCCCTTTATGATCGAGGAGGATTCAGAACCCCTCTGGGTGTAGTGCCCGTTGACACCGAACTCTCCAGAAAGATGATGGAGAAACGAAAAGAGATTCAATTTCTTCCCGAAGCGCATCGCCAGGAGCATTCATTAGAAGTTCAGATCCCTTTCCTGCAAGTTGCCTTAAAATCATTCAAACTCGTCCCCATTGTGATGGAACCCGACTGGAGTTGGGAGACCTGTCAATACCTCGCCTCAGCGATTGCAGAGGCCGTGAGAGGGAAAAAGGTTCTGTTGGTCGCGAGTACGGACTTATCGCATTTTTATTCCTATCACATCGCTGTTGAGCTGGATCGGATTTTTTTAAACCATATCGATCGGTTTGACGCAGAAGGGCTAAACCGTGACCTGAAGGGAAACCGGACAGAGGCCTGCGGAGGAGGGCCTGTGGTCACAGTCATGCTGGCGGCAAAAGCGTTAGGGGCGAACCGAGGCAAGGTGCTCAAATATAGCAATTCCGGAGATGTGACCGGGGATCGGAGTCGAGTCGTAGGATATGGGGCTGGGGTTTTCTATAGGACAGCCGAGGGGAAAGAGAAGATGAAAGAGGAAAAAAGAGAAGAGAAAAAGGTGGGTGTTGATTTAGGTCTAAGCGAGCAGGACAAAAAGACCCTCCATCAGATCGCAAAGACGGTGATTGAAAATAAGGCGAGGGGGAAACCTATTCCGGAGTTCAAGATCGAATCCGCTATTCTGAAAGAGAACCGGGGAGCTTTTGTGACGATTCAAAAGAAAGGGCAATTAAGAGGGTGCATCGGATATATCAAAGGCTACGAGCCGCTTCATAAGACTGTCGAGAAAATGGCTGCGGAGGCGGCTTTCCGGGACCCACGCTTTCCCCCTGTCAAGGAGAAAGAACTCCCAGAGCTTGACATTGAGATATCCGTTTTAACCCCTCTCAGAAGGATCACTGAATTTAATGAGATTGAAGTGGGGAAACACGGCATCTATATTATTAAAGGAGGTTGGTCCGGTCTCCTTCTGCCGCAAGTTGCAACAGAGTATGGATGGGATCGCCAGACGTTTCTGGAGCATACCTGCCAAAAAGCAGGTCTGCCTCCTAACGCATGGAGAGAAAAAGACGCGGAGATCTATATTTTTTCGGCCGATATTTTTTAAGGAGATCTCTGAAGAGTCCAGAAATCTCCGATTACGCCCCTGCCTGCGGGCAGGCACGGATGATGAATATGGTCGGTTCAAGGTTAGGGTTAGGAGGCCCGTATCGTTTAGCGTCAAAAGGTAAGGGCAAGTATTTAAGACAATTAACGTAACCGAAGGACGAAAGGGCATCTTTCCCCTCACCGTTAGACGAAACCTATTTTCTGCGTAATCTTCCTTAAGTATTGACAGGGGGGACAGTTTTTTATTTAATAGAGATAGGCCGAATTGAAATGAGCGGGGGACCCGATTTTTTGGGGTGAATTCCAAAGATGTTGGAAAGGATATCCCTTAATCCTAACCCGTCAGCTAACTCCGCAGGCGACTAAGGGAAGAGGTGGAAGCTAGGGGATCTCCTCCTGGCTTTTTTTTTAAACGGACATGGAGAAAGAAGCAGAGATCGCAGCGTCTTGTCCTGTTGAGAAAGTGGAACTCCGCAGAGATGTTACCGTTTGGGGCTCCTACATGTGGGGGTATGCGGATGTCGGAGCGGACATCTATGCTGCGCTGGGGCTGGTGATGGGGGCTGCTCACGGTGGGGCGAGCCTTGCTTTTTTTGTGGCCGGTCTCATCTATATCATGATCGGACTCTCCTATACGGAAATGGCTTCTACCTACCCAGTGGCGGGAGGAGGCCACTACTATGCTTTGAGGGGACTCGGAGATTTCTGGGGATATGCCGCGGGGGTGGCTCTTCTGCTGGATTACACCATCGACATTGCCCTTTTTGCCACGGCCTCCGCGGGTTATATGAACTTTTTTATGCCCTACGTCTTAGGTGTCCCTCCCGAATATTTTGCCATGGATTTCTGGGTCTTTAAAAAGGTCAATCCTGTCTGGGCAGCCGAAGCCATCGTCCTCATTGTCTTCCTTATCTATCTCAATATCCGCGGAGTTCGGGAGTCTTCCCTTTTCAATGAAATTATTGGTGCCATCGACATCATCACCGAATCATCGATTATTGTCCTTGGTTTTCTCTTAGCCTGGAAACCCGAGCTTTTTGTCTTCCAATGGAAGACCCAGTTCCCGAGCATGAAGGAATTTATGTATGGTTCTTCTCTGGCCATCATCTCCTTTGTTGGGTTAGAATCGATTTCACAAGCAGCTCAAGAGACCAAAAGACCAGCCACGATCATTCCTCGAACTTCGATCACTTTGATTTTTACAGTGTTCATCTTTGCTTTGGCGTTTTCGACCATGGGTCTTGGGGTTCTCCCTTGGCAGGAGTTTCCTCAAGGGGATCCTGTGGCCAAACTCGCCCACGCCATTCCTGTTTTTGGTGTGATGGCTGGGCCCTTTGCAGCCATCCTCGGTGCAACGATTCTGCTCATCTCTTCAAACACAGGTGTAATGGGAGCATCGCGGCTCACCTATTCAATGAGCGAACTCCATCTGATCACTCCCTGGTTTGACAAAGTTCATCCAAAATATCGAACTCCAGTACGCACCATTGTATTCTTCTCGCTCATCGGAATGTTTGAGGCACTCCTGGCCTTTCTTACGCCCAGTGCTATGGATACCCTGGGGAATATGTATGCCTTTGGGGCAGCCAGCGGTTATCTCCTTGTCTTCATCTCCATGATCAAACTCCGTTTCTCCGATCCTTATTCTCCGCGGCCCTATAAGATGCCTCTTAACGTCAAGTGGAACTATAAAGGGAAGATCGTAGATGTTCCCATTCTCGGTTTCATCGGGATGATCGGAGTCAGTTTTATTCTTTTTGAAGTTATTCTGACCCATGAGATAGGCCGCATTGCAGGCCCAGGATGGGTTTTGGCCTGCTTGATTTACTATTTCTGGTTTCGAAAGAAAAAAGGGTTTCCTATACTTGGGAGTGTGAAACACAACTGGGAAGAGGAGCAGAAAAAGATATTGACCTCCGCGGAGGAATTCGATCTGCTTGAGCAGTATAATATTGCCTTGGCAGAAAGAGATAAACGGGAAAAGAGGAAGGCCGTTGAGAAAAGCACCAGAGCAACCTGAACAACCTGGATGGCGGGATTATTTTCAAGTCGTGACAACCATTCTTATGGTGGGATTAGGGGTTTATATTCTGTGGCAAACTATTTTTGTTAGATGGGCCATCCCTTCGTTGATTTTCAGCATTGCCCTTTTACTTTATTGCCTATTTCGAATCAGGATGATCTGGATTTACTTTCAGCAAAGAGGCAGGAGAAATGGGATCTGAAATTCAGATCAGTTTTTTAGGGGCCTTGCTGGCTTTTTGCTTTGCAGCCTCCATGGGAATTTTACTCTGGTGGATGTTCCATGTCCCGATGGTCATCCCCTTGGCTGCAGCGAAGGCCAGGAGAGCAGTAGGAGCGATTAAAAAAATTCTGGTTCCAACCTCAGGGACTCTTTATTCTGAGCGGGGAATTGAACTGGCATGTCGTTTGGGAGAGGAACAGAAGGCGGAGATTTATCTCGTTACTGTTCTTGAAGTCCCGAGAACACTTCCATTAGAAGCGCCCATGCCTGAAGCAGAAGCTCGGGCCGAGGATATCATTAAGCGTGGAGAAGAGATTATTAATTTGAGAGGACTGCCAGGTAAAGGGGAAGTCAGGCGGGGAAGGGTAGCGGGGGAGGAGATTATAAGAGCAGCCAAAGATTGGGAGGCGGATTTGATCGTGATGGGTATTCGATCCCAAGTCACGATGGCCCAGGATATCCTGGGCCGGAATTCTGATCTGGTTCTGCGTCGGGCTCCCTGCGAAGTGATTGTGGATAAACTCTCTGGGTAGATAAAATGGGAGGAGTTGGATGAAGGTGATGATTATCGGTTGTGGCAGAGTAGGATCGGTTCTGGCGAACCGGTTAGATGAGGTTGGACATCAAGTGGTTGTTCTCGACAGGAATCAGCAGGCCTTTAGGAGGCTCTCTGAAAAATTCTCAGGGGAACGAATTGTGGGCAATGGCCTGGTAGAGGAGTATGTGCGTCCGACACTTCAAGAAAAGGCTGATATCCTTTTTGCCATGACGGATAGGGATAATGTTAATCTGATGATCGTCCAGAGAGTGAAGCAAAATTTCCAAATGGAAAGGGTGGTCGCAGTGGTCCACGACTCCATTCTTGCAGGACTCTATAAAGAACTGGGTGTGGAGACGGTTTGTCCCACTGACTTGGTCATAAAAGATTTATTGCAGACGATTCAGGAAAGTTGAAAGGGGAGATCATGTACATCATCATTGTGGGCGCAGGAAAGGTCGGGTATCACCTCGGAAGTTTGTTGATGGTCGAGGGTCATGAGGTGATGCTGATTGAGAAAGATCGTTCCAAGGTAGATCTTCTCTCTTTTGAATTTCATGATGCAGTCATGGAAGGGGATGCCTCGACCGTGGAGGTGTTGAGAGAGGCCGGGGCGAACCGCGCGGATGTGGTTGTGGCGACAACAGGAAATGATGAAGACAATCTCGTGATCTGTCAAATTGCAAAATTGATGTTCCTTCGGCCCCGGACGATTGCACGGGTTAACAATCCAAGGAACGAGGAACTTTTTGCTGGTTTGGGAGTCGATGCCTCCGTCAGCGCAACGAAGATCATCAATGCTGTGATTCAGGAGCAGGTCAAGGCCGGAGATATGATGATTCCTCTTCTTACCTTAAAGGCAGGAGACGTGGAGATCGTCGAAGTGGAACTCTCCCGATCCTCCCATATCGTGAAGAAGAAGGTTAAGGATTTGTCACTGCCCCCGGGATCGATTTTTATCGCCGTGATAAGGGGAGAAGAGGTCATCATCCCTTACGGGGAAACAGAATTTCAGCCGGAAGATAAGGTCATCGCGCTTGTGAAGCGCGAAAGCGAGCCAGCCCTACGAAAGATTTTATAATTCAGGAATAGATGACGCCAACAATAAATCAGTCGTTAAATATCCTTATCATAGACGATGAGGTTAACATCCGCAAGACCCTATCCGTCTGCCTTGAGACCGAAGGTCACAAAGTGATTGCTGTCAGCAACTTTCAGGATGCCTTAGCGGAGGCGTCACGAAAGTCCTTTGAACTTGCATTCGTAGATCTAAGGCTTGGTACGGAAGACGGACTGGATTTAATCCGTCCTTTGATGGCAGCAGCGCCATGGCTTAAGATTATTGTCATTACAGCCTACGCTTCTATTGATACGGCCGTCGAGGCCATGCGACGTGGGGCAACCGACTACATCCCGAAACCTTTTACTCCTGCTCAAGTAAAGCTTGCCCTCCACAAGGTATTTGAGATGCAAACTTTGGAACAGAGAGTTGCTTCCCTGCAGGAAGACCTGGGTCGATTAAACCCTGAGGCGGATTTTTCGACCACAAACGCTGTCATGCAGCGAGTGATTAACCTTTCACGCCGGGTTGCTTCCACTGACGCCACCATTCTTCTGCGTGGGGAAAGCGGAACCGGTAAATCGGTTCTCGCCCGCGCCATCCATTACTGGAGCCATCGAACCAGCAAACCGATTTGTATTGTTTCATGCCCTGCCTTTTCTCCCGAACTCTTGGAAAGCGAATTATTCGGACATGTAAAAGGGGCGTTCACAGGCGCCGTGCGGGATAATCCTGGCCGCATCTCAACATGTGAAGGTGGGACCCTTTTATTAGATGAGATCGGCGACTTGCCGGCAAATCTGCAGCCAAAACTTCTGCGCTTTCTTCAGGACAGAGAGTATGAAAGGGTGGGAGATTTTGCAACACGGAAAGCGGACATCCGCATCATTGCCAGCACCAACAGGGATCTCGATAGAGCAGTCAAAGAAGGTCAGTTTCGTGAAGACCTCTTTTATCGACTCAACGTGATCCAGATCGACATTCCACCTTTGCGTAAACGGCCGGAGGATGTGACGACCCTTGCTGAGAGGTTATTGGCCTTTTTTGGTCGAGCCAGGCATCATCTCTTTCTCGGTTTTACCCCAGAGGCGCTTCAAGCCCTCAAACAATACGATTGGCCGGGAAACCTCAGAGAACTACGAAACGTTGTTGAACGCGCAGCCATTCTCTGCCAAACAGACAAGGTTGGTATTGAATGTCTTCCTGAGAATCTCTTGCCAAGTGATTCAAGCGCAATAGCTGGCGACAGGGATTCTTTGGGGAAAATAGAAGAGGAACATATCCGGCGGGTGTTGGCTACGACAAAATCGCTTCAAGAGGCCGCAGATATACTCGGCATAGATCAGGCGACCCTATGGCGCCGCAGGAAGAAGTACGGAATTTGACATTAGTGGAAGGAAGGATTCGGTGCTTTGTTACACTAATATTTAGATACTTCAAGACCGGACGGTCAGCGATTACTGAGGGGAAGTGTGCACAATACCTTCAGGATAATTGAATTTCCGCACTTCTTTTCACCAAAGTCACTACGACCACCGCGACCTAATGATATAGGTCCTTCTGCCCGAGTTCAAGGATGAAGTAGATAATGGGGACAATGGCAAACCTATACGCTGACTTGAGTAACAAGCCCCATGGGCGAAACCCAAATATCGGGCAAGTACTTCGATGCAATCACCTCATTTTCCACCGTTCTAACGATAACCAGTTGAAATATAAACCTTCTTACAGAAATTGTGAACCATTTAGTTCTGAAAGAAATACTGACCTTCGCATTTCCGAAGAACCCAATTTTTGGAAGAATCTCCTTGCTGATCTCTCCTGTTTTCTTCCGCCTTGCAATTTTCAAGGTTCCTTCTTTATCTTTTGCAATTTGCAAGAACCCTTGGTAGAAATAATAAGAAAATAACATTGCGCTTAGAGCATAGCGTATATCGTAACTATATAAAGTTAAAACCATTTTAAAATTGGAGGATGCTTCGGGAGCATAAGTGATTAGGGAAAAACCTATAGGCATGAAGTTTGCTGTATAGATTAGAGGAAAGGAGCAAAGCATATGCTTGGGCTTCGGCAGAAGTTGTCTCTTGGGTTCGGCGGATTATTAGTGATCATCTTGATCATAGGCATCCAGAGTATCATCTATCTCACTAAGCTGGGAGAATCCATCGACGTCATCTTAAGGGAAAACTACCGGAGTGTCATTGCATGTCAACAGATGAAAGAAGCCCTGGAGCGGATGGATAGTGGAATACTTTTCGAACTTCTCGGATATACCCAAAAAGGGGACGAACTCATTCGCAAGAATGAGCTGGCTTTTGAGATGGCACTTGGAGTTGAGTTGCATAACATCACCGTTCCGGGAGAAGGGGAGAGGGCAAATCATCTCCAGGATCTTTTTGGCCGATATAAAACAACGCTTAAGAGGATAGAGGATTCGAGGTCGTCGATCACTGACCGGCGAAACGCCTATTTTACTGAGCTATTCCCGTTGTTCTTACAGATTAAGGACACGGCCGGCGAGATCCTCAGGATGAATCAGCAGAATATGAGTGATGCGAACGATCTGGCGCGAAATAGCGCAGCCGCAGCTCGAAAGCAGATGTATATTCTTCTGTTTGCCGGTACGATTGTTGCTATCGGTTTTATTTTCTTTACCGGCAGGTGGATTCTTCGCCCAATCAATCGCCTCATTCAATCAGCAGATGAGATCAGGCGGGGGAATCTTGATCTTGTCGTGGAGAGAGAATCCCGGGATGAAGTCGGGCACCTTTCCGAAGCTTTCAATGCAATGGCGGCAAGCCTTCGGGAATTTCGCCGTTCCGACCAGGCCAAATTAGTTCGGATTCAACGCGCAACCCAGCAGGCATTCGATAGTCTCCCTGATGCAGTTGCGGTCGTCGACCTTCAAGGAAAAGTGGAAGTGGCAACGGGAGCAGCCGGAAACATTTTTGGGCTAAGACCCAACACACCCATATTTGACTTGCCATTGGGATGGATGGCTGATCTCTACAAAGACGCCGTGAAGGATGGCCGTGCTGTGCAGCAAAAAGTGGTTCAACATTTTGTGGGGGGAGAGGAGCGATACTATCGTCCAGAGGCAATCCCAATCTTAGACAACGACAAGCAACTCACAGGGATAATCTTTGTGCTTCAGGATGTGACACAGCTCCGACAACAGGAAGAGATAAAGAGGGGAGTCGTCTCAACGGTCTCCCATCAACTGAAGACACCACTTACCTCCATTCGTATGGCGATCCACCTGTTGTTGGATGAGAAGGTAGGACCCCTTACCGAGAAGCAGGTCGAGCTTCTGGTGGCGGCCAATGAGGACAGTGAGCGATTGCACAACATCCTCAATAACCTGCTCGACATAAGCCGAATCGAATCCGGGAGGGCTCAGATTGAATTTCGAGCGGTGTCTCCTCATTCGATGGTGTCAGAGGTGGTGGAATCTTTTCGGAGGGCTGCCCAAGACCAAGGGGTGTCTTTAAGTGTTGATCTCCCGGATAATTTGCCTGGAGTTCGGGCCGACACGACCCGAATCAACCATGTCTTTGGCAACCTGCTCTCGAACGCCCTCAAGTATACGCAACCTGGAGGCAAGATTACTATTTCAGCGAAGGCTGACGAGGAACGGGTCCAGTTCTTCGTCTCGGATACGGGCAGGGGCATTCCAAGTAAGTATCTTCCGAAGATTTTCGAACAGTTCTTCCGCGTTCCTGATCAGGGAAAAGAGACAGGAGCAGGGCTTGGACTTGCCATCGTTAAAGAGATCGTTGAGGCTCACGGCGGGACGGTCGGTGTCGAAAGCACTGAAGGGAAGGGGACCACATTCACTTTTACTCTTAGGAGGGCGGACCGAATTCCGAAAGAGGAGAATCATGGTTGAAGATAGAGCCAATTCTTTTCTCAGGATGATCCGCCGGAGCCAGCGAGGGCGGTTAAAGGTTTACCTCGGCTACTGCCCAGGAGTGGGGAAAACTTATCAGATGCTTCAGGAAGGCCACCGGCTCAAGAAAGAAGGGATAGATGTGGTGATCGGACTGCTCGAAACACATGGCCGTGCCGATATCGCAAAACTTGCCGAAGGACTGGAAGTTATCCCAAGGCGACGGCAGGAGTATCACAGTGTGATTGTGGAAGAAATGGACGTGGATGCAATCTTAGCCCGCAAACCTCAGGTCGCTCTCATTGACGAACTCGCACATACGAATGTTCCGGGGAGTACGAATCCAAAAAGATACCAGGACGTCCAGGACATTCTTGCAGCAGGCATACATGTTATCACTACGATAAACGTTCAGCATCTCGAGAGCCTTTACAACACCGTTGAGAACGTGGTGGGGGTGAAGGTGCGCGAGCGCCTTCCTGATTCGGTTCTCGCTGAGGCGGACCAGATCGTTGATGTGGACGTGAGCACGGAAGATTTACAGAAACGTCTGACAGAAGGCAAAATTTATCCAAAGGAACGGATCGAGACGGCTTTAATCAATTTCTTTAAGATCTCGAATCTGGAGAAGCTTCGTGAACTCACTCTCCGTGAACTTGCCTCACAGATTGATTTAAGAAGGCGCGAAGCTACTGATGAAGAAATTAGTACCACTCAGGACCAGGTGATGGTTTGCCTGAGTTCGCGAGGCCCAAACAGTGACAAACTTCTGCGCTATGCTTCGCGCCTGGCAGGAAAGCTCAATCGGAACTGGTATGGTGTCTATGTTCAAACTCCTTCCGAGGAAGCCGCAGTCATCGATGCCCAAACCCAGCGCTTCATCTCTAATACATTGACCCTGGCCAAACAACTGGGCGCAATGGTTTTCACTTACAAAGGAGAAGATGTTGCAGATACTCTCCTCAGGTTTGCAAAGGAATATCGTGTGGGTCATATCGTCATTGGAAGACCGACCCCGAAACCATTTTGGAAACAGTTTGGGAAGAATAAAAATATAGTTAAGGATCTGATCAAAAATGCCAAAGCAGTCACCATCATCGTTCTCGATACGCGTAAAGAGGAACCCGTTGTCACAAGGCCTCGTTTAGAAGTTTCAGAAGAAAGGGTGCCAATCCTAGCAACTTCTCAAGCTGAGGCTCAGTTTCCGGATCAACTGAGGCTGAGTCGACTGCTCTCCCCTCGACGTGTTGTCATCTGGGATCAACCTGTTCGAAAAGAAATTGTTCTTCGAACATTGGCGGAGGCTATCGGAAAAGACGACGGGATAGAAGATATTGAGGTATTATTCAAGTCCATCATGAAGAGGGAGGAACAGGGCTCGACCTTTTTTAATGAAGGTGTGGCTTTCCCCCATGTTCGGTTTAATGGTATGACCACTCCGGTAATTGCTATTGGTTTAACAAAACAAGGGATCTCCGACATATCCACGGAAAAACCTGTTGAACTTGTTTTTCTGATTCTCTCCCCGGCCCGGACTCTGGATACTCAAGTTCAGATTTTAGGTCTTGCCAGCCGGGCAGGCCAAAACAGGCATCTTCTTCAGAGTCTTAGGTCCGTCCAGACCCCTCAAGAAGCGATGAAGGTGATTTTTGATTGGGAGGCATCCAATGAATTCAGCCCTTCAAAATTGTCCTGATGTGTTTGAGCTTAAGAAACCGCTGGCCAGCTTTCCGGCCCGTGGTCGAATTGTGACGCTGTTTACAGCAGTCGTAACCCTCATATTGGCTATGAGCTTTGTATACGGATGTGCCAAAGAGAATAAAGACCTTGCTAAGCTTCAGGAAGAAAACAGGGTCTTGAAGGAGAAAATAGCATCGCTTGAAACTCAGACGAATGAAAGTCAGATGAAACCCGCAGTAACCTCAAAGCCTGAAATGAAGGGGGAGCTTCTTGTCCTGGCGAGGAGATTGAAGGCATCGCCAAATGACTTCGTGGGGCAGCAAATAAAATTACATTGCAGGTTTGGCGGTTTTGAAAATAAATTCCTGAATGACACGAATGGTCCCAAATTCCTCTCTAACTACTACGTTGGGTTCATCGCTCAGAGCGGGAAAGAAATAGAGGAGCCTCTGTTTGATCATTTATTCATAAGTAAAAAGGAAGCTAAGGAGCAAGGTGTTTATCACTTAGGTGTAAATGATCTCATTACGGTTTATGGAATGGTAAACAGCGCATACAATAAAGAACCCTGGATTGAGGTCTATGTGGTAAAAAAGGGATGGGAATAGATGTTGTGCTTTGCAGTTTTCAATGCATCTGTCTGCAGTTTCTTGCGAAATGCAATATCTCAAATCTGTCCCGTAAATGAAAACCATTGATTTCTCAATATCATATTTCAGCGACCCTTTTGGCATACTATTTGCTCCTCTTAAAATGGTTTGACTATGGAGAAACAAACGGTGTATCTGGGATATTGTGGCAATTATTATATATTAAACTCACCCTAACGTGAGTTCTTATTTAACGAGCTCTTATTAAAAGTTTAGGAGGTATCCCGAAATGAACCTTGGATTTTGGTTGCCGGCGATGTTTGTCTTGGGCCTTGTAGCGATGGGACTGTGTTACCTGTTCATGATAGCTTGCGAGAAAATGTAAGAGACGAGGTGATACCAATGATGATCTATCTGACAGCAGTTGTAGCAGTCTTCTTGTTCGTTTACCTGGTTGTGGCCCTTGTAAGACCGGAATGGTTTTGAGCAAGGGCAGCGGATACTGAGATACTGAAAGGAGATAAAATATGTTTATTCAAACCTGGCTTCATCCTTTTGCGCTTCTTGCAGCAGCGACTCTCATCGCGATCCCCTTAAGTCGCTACGCGGCGTGGATCATGAACGGGAAATACCGGCCCTTGCCGGTCTTCGGCTGGTTCGAAAAAAGCTTGGACAGCGGCCCGCAGAACTGGAAGCAATATACCGGCTCCTTGCTGGTTTTCAACATCGTGATGTTCGTCTTTGGCTATCTTGTCCTGGCGCTCCAGCCGTGGATGCCGCTGAACCCGGATGGCAAGGGAATGCTGTTCCCTACCACCATCTTTAACAGCGTGATCTCATTCATGACGAACACGAACATCCAGCACTATGCCGGGGACGTGCATTTGTCGAACTTCAGTCAGATCTTCTTTTGCATCTTTAATATGTTTGTATCGGCCGCCGTCGGATTTTCCGCGCTGGTGGCGATCATCCGGGCTTTACGAAGCGATTCCACGCTCGGCAACTATTTCGTGGACATGTGGCGGATTATCGTTTACATGTTTGCGCCGACCGCCTTGATCATCAGCCTCATTTTTCTGGTGCAGGGCGGCCCGATGACCTTGAAGAGCTCTTACCATGTCTCGACCCTCGAACCTGCAGCCATGGGAACCACGGACAAGGGCGAGGTGAAGCAGCAGACCATCGTGGTGGGGCCGGTGGCGGCCCTTGAGTCCATCAAGATGCTCGGGACCAACGGGGGCGGATTCTTTGGTATGAACTCCGCGCACCCCTTTGAAAATCCTACCGGGTTGTCGAACTTTTGGGTCTGTCTGTCCATGATGATTTTCCCGTTCACCTTGGTGCTGATGTACGGCCGGATGCTGGGTCGGATGCGGCATGCTTGGGTCATTTTTTCGGTGATGTTGCTGTTGATGGCCGGCACCATCTTTATGTCGGTCTACTATGACACACTGAAACCGAACCCTGGATTGACCAGCCATCCCGTGGCCCGAACCTACGAAATCCCCAGCGCGACGGCGCCGGGCGGAAAACGGGTGGTGACCCTGCCCGCGGTCGCGGGCTTGCCGGTGGACCAGCACCTGGGCAATCTCGAAGGCAAAGAAATGCGCTTCGGGACCTCCGCAGGCGCCACCTTCGCAGCGGTAACAACAGACGTGACCTGCGGCGCGGTGAACGCAGAGGCCGATAGCCTCCACCCGATGGCCGGACTCTCGCCAATGATCGGCATGTGGCTGAACTGCATCTACGGCGGCAAAGGTGTGGGGATGATCAACCTGTTGCTGTACTTAATCATCGGGATCTTTGTGGCCGGCATGATGGTGGGACGGACGCCCGAATATTTAGGGAAGAAAATCGGCGCCCGTGAGGTGAAGCTCGCGATCATCGCTATGCTGGTCCATCCCTTCATGATTCTCTTCCCCACAGGACTCTTTGCTGCAACGAGTTGGGGACTCCAAGCCGTCAGCAATCCGGGCGCCCATGGTTTTTCACAGATGCTCTACCAATTCTCCTCAGCCTCCGCCAATAATGGCTCGGCCTTCGATGGATTGGGGGTAGTCTACGGTTTCGCAAGTAATCCGAGTCCGGCGCCGATGGCGATTCCATGGGATATTGCGGCGGGCCTGGTCATGCTCTTCAGCCGCTATCTGCCGATTGTGGCGCCGATTGCCATGGCGGCGTTTCTCGGAGCGAAGAAATCGAGCCCGCATGGCCTGGGGACTCTGCGCGATGACGGCATTACCTTTGGCCTCCTCTTGCTCGGTACGATTCTTATCGTCGGGGCCCTGCTCTTCCTGCCGGTTGCCGTACTTGGACCGCTGGCAGAGCACTTAGGTCCCATCCCTTTTGGAGGCTAACTGAGAAGCCTTTACAATCGCTTATGGAAACTTCATTGGAGACCTAATAGTGATGAAATGCGAAATGAATGAAATGCTCAAAGGAGTGCAACATGAATAAAGTACTCAATACAACAGAAACCGTACGGGAGGTCCATTTGCTTCCGGAGCAGCCGCGGCCAGCGCGCCGTTTGAAACGAAGAGCACTACTGGAGAAGGAGACAACGATAGCGGCATTGAAGCAGGCGTTCCTCATGCTCCGGCCGGACATCCAGTGGAAGAATCCTGTAATGTTTGTGGTTGAGGTCGGTGCCTTCCTGACTCTATTTTTTATTTTGCAGGCGGCATGGGGAGGGTTGGCGAGTCAGGTGCCGATTACGTATTTTATCGCGCTTGACGCATGGCTTTTCCTAACCGTGTTGTTTGCGAACTTTGCCACGGCCCTTGCCGAGGCTCGCGGGAAAGCCCAGGCCGATTCGCTCAGGCGGGCCCGTCACGACACGGCGGCGTATCGCCTGAATGCGGTGGGCGCCATTGAGGAGGTCTCCTCGACGGTTTTGAATCCGGGCGATCGGGTGGTCGTGCAGGCGGGTCAGACGATTCCCGGCGATGGGGAGATCATCGAAGGGATCGCTTCCGTCGACGAATCGGCGATCACCGGCGAGTCGGCGCCGGTCATTCGCGCCGCTGGCGGCGACCGATCCGGTGTGACAGGGGGGACGGTTGTACTCTCCGATCGGATCATAGTTCAGATTACCAGTGGAACAGGTGATTCATTCCTCGACCGGATGATCGCGCTGGTAGAGGGCGCCATCCGTCAGCGAAGTCCGAATGAGATCGCTCTCACGCTGTTGTTATCTGCCTTTACGCTGCTCTTCTTGATCGTGGTGATTCCGCTTTGGCCCATGGCCTGGAACGCCGAGCAATACATGATGGTCTACCTGGGCATCCAGCAACCTTTGAAGAGTCTCGGCACTGATATACCCACTCTGGTCGCGCTCCTGGTCTGCCTCATTCCCACCACTATTGGTGCTTTGCTTGCTGCTATTGGAATTGCGGGCATGGATCGCGCTCTGCAGGCCAACATCATCGCCAAGAGCGGCAAGGCTGTGGAATTGGCTGGTGACATCGATGTCGTGCTTCTCGATAAGACAGGCACGATCACGATAGGGAACCGGAACGCAACAACGTTCTTGCCGATCGGAAATTATTCGGCTGCCGATGTTGGGCGGCTGGCTGCCCTGGCGTCCGCCGCCGATGAGACCCCCGAGGGAAAGAGCATTATCAGGTTATTCGAGAAGCAAAGCAAAACCCCGGTCAGCGTGCCAGCGAACGCACAGTCTCTGCCATTTACAGCCCAAACGCGCATGAGCGGCATCGATCTTCCTGACGGTCGGAGAATACGAAAAGGAGCACCAGATGCCATCATTAAATTCATTGAGGATAAGCGTGGCAGTGTACCGGGCGATCTGAACGCGATGATTGATAGTGTGGCCTCCAAAGGCGCAACCCCTCTGGTCATTGCCGATGATGGCCGCATTGCGGGTTTGGTCGTTCTTGAGGATATTTTGAAACCCCATATGCATGAGCGCTTCGAGCGTCTGAGAAAGATGGGGTTGCGAACGGTCATGATCACCGGAGATAACCCTTTAACGGCTGCAACCATCGCCGCACGGGCGGGGGTCGATGACTTTCTCGCTCAGGCCACGCCGGAGACCAAGCTCGCTTATATCCGGAAGGAGCAGGATGGCGGAAAGCTGGTGGCCATGATGGGAGATGGCACGAACGACGCTCCGGCCTTGGCCCAGGCAGACGTTGCGCTGGCCATGAACGCAGGCACGCAGGCAGCTAAAGAAGCGGCCAACATGGTCGATTTGGACAGTGACCCCACCAAGTTGATCGAAGTTGTAGAAGTCGGAAAGCAGCTCTTGATAACGCGAGGCGCCCTGACGACCTTCTCAATCGCCAATGACGTGGCCAAATACTTCGCGATTATCCCGGCGCTTTTTGCAGGGACTTTGCCGTGGCTGAAGGCGATCGACATCATGCATCTGCATTCACCGACCTCAGCCATTCTGTCAGCAGTCATCTTCAACGCGATCATCATCCCTTTGCTTATCCCGGTCGCGCTTAAAGGAATCAAATACCGTCCTCTCGGTGCCGATGCTTTGTTGCGCAGGAACCTGCTGATCTGGGGACTAGGAGGCGTGATTCTACCCTTTATCGGCATCAAACTGATTGATCTCATCATGGTGGGTTTCAATTTGACTATTTGATGTTTCAGTGAATCAAGTGTGCCTACTGGCCCCGGTCCTGACCGAGGGCGGGCAGGCAGGGAGGCATAAGCATGTTACGAATCCTTTCGAAGAGCATCTGGCTATTGTTATTCTCAGTAGGCATCTGCTGCTGTCTATATCCGCTACTCTTATGGGTCATCGGACAGGCGGTCTTTCCCTTCCAGGCTAACGGCAGCCTGCTCTCAGGTCCGGACGGCAAACCGGTGGGATCGCGACTCATTGCACAGCCGTTTACCAAGGACGAATACTTTCAGCCCCGTCCCTCTGCAGCTTCCTATGACGCATCGGCGTCGGCCTCGTCGAGTCTGGCCGCCTCCAACTACGCACTGCGCGACCGGATTGCCCGTGTGCTTGGTCCGATTGTGACATATCGAAACGGTCCCAAAGCAGGAAAACTCGTGGCACTGGATATCGATACGTGGTTTCAGAAAGATATGTATCAAGGGAGCCCGAACATCGTTGCTCAGTGGGCAGACCTGCACAACTCCCTGGCCCAGGCCTGGGTGAAGGCAGACCCGACACACAGCGCATACGTGGACAATTGGGCGAAGACACATCCCTCCTTAGTCGCTAAGTGGATTAAGGAAAATCCGGGCACTCCGCAGCCAAAAGCAGATGATCTTGCCGTCATTTTCTTCGAGAACTTTTCCAGGGAGAACCCAGGGAAGTTTCCCTCCGCCGTTACTCGCAAAGGGGCTGACGGCAAGGATCAAACAACAATTGAACCGGTCAAGGACGGCTCGGACATTCAATCGATCTTCTTTGACATGTGGCGACAGGACCATCCTGACGCTGACCTCCAGGATATCCCCGGGGATCTGGTAACCACTTCTGGTTCCGGTCTCGATCCCCATATCACACTTCAAAACGCCGAGTATCAGCTCGATCGGGTTGCGTCCAAATGGGCGACAAACTTAAAACGCGACCCGACCACAGTCCGAAAAGAGATCGAGCAGCTATTGCAGGAAAATGCGTCGGCACCATGGTTTGGCCTCGCGGGCGAAAAGTTCGTTAACGTGCTCGAAGTCAATCTCGAACTTCGCAAGCGGTACGGAGCACCATCGCCATAGCCGGTTATCGCTTCTTTGCTCTGTCCCAGGCAATCACCATTGTTGGTCTTGTGAGTGTGACCCTTAAGAAAAGACAAGATTCGATTTGAAAGGTAGAAGGGTAGAGATGAAAAAGAAATTATTAGGCTTAATTCTGACGGTCCTGATGATGTTCTCATTTGCAATGAACGCAAGCACTGAAGAGGCATCAGCACCGACGTCAGACAAAGAGACCCAGGAGGTAAAGCCACCGGAGGCCCCGGCACCGCCACCCGGGCTGTTGATGAGTACTTTAGGCAAAGCGGGACTGG
>Ga0335070_10001995_pt1 | contig 23738 bp, 30 predicted proteins | sample Lox_Sample_13_FD_206722 | JGI IMG/M metagenome (GOLD analysis project Ga0335070, IMG submission 206722) | Soil microbial communities from Loxahatchee National Wildlife Refuge, Florida, United States - Lox_Sample_1.3 | ecosystem: Environmental > Terrestrial > Soil > Wetlands | place: USA...
TTGGGTTGAAAGCAATCCAATGTTTCCGGCTGCTCAAGGCCTCTTTTTTCGGGAGAATCAACGTCCCGATTTCCTTTCCCTTCAGGATCTGATGGAGGACTCCTTCCTTGGTCCCCCGTGCCACCACCGTCGGAATTCCGAATCGAGATGCCTTTCTGGCGGCTTGAATTTTGCTGATCATTCCTCCAACGCTGATCTCGCTCTTCGTCTCCCCCACGATGCCGTCCAGGTCCGCATCAATTTCCTCCACCAGGGGGATGCATCGAGCATGCGGGTTGGCTCTCGGGTCTGAATCACAAAGGCCATCAATGTCTGTCAAAATGATCAGAAGATCCGCCCCGATCAGATTGGTGATGAGTGCTGAAAGGTTGTCATTATCCCCAAATTTGATCTCGTCTACCACCACGGTATCGTTTTCGTTGATGATCGGGATGATCCCGAGCTCGAGAAGGGTCAGCAGGGTATTGCGGGCATTGAGGAACCTCCGTCGATGGCTCAAATCATCGTGAGTCAACAGAATTTGCGCGACCATCTGCTGATAGCGCGAGAAGTAATCTTCATAGATCTTCATCAGCCGGGTCTGACCCACGGCGGCGGTGGCCTGTTTCTGTGTGATGGCCTGCGGACGGGTCTTGTAGCCCAATTTCTCCATCCCCGCCGCAATGGCGCCCGAGGAGACCAGGACGATCTCGTACCCCTGGCGCTTTAGATCCGAAATCTCTTTGGTCAGGTGAGAGAAGACATCGTAGAGAAGCCCTCTCTCGACAGAGGCCAGGATACTGGAGCCTACCTTGACGACGATCCTTCTTGATCTTCCCAGTATCTTTCGACGGATGTCCTTATCGCTCATTCGGCTGGTCCGAGATGGAGTCGAGTGTGCGAGACACTGCCTCCATCAATTCTTCCACACCTTGTCCTGTTTGGCCGGAGATCAAATAAAGGCGGTGTCCCATCTTCCGAAATTCATTTTCAGTCGTCCTTGCCCTCTCCCGCACCGATGGAAGATCTATTTTGTTCAGGGCAACGAGCTGCCTTTTTTTTTGAAGGGATGGGTCATAGGCCCCCAGCTCACGGTTGAGAGCATGGAAGTCCTTGACCGGATCGCGGGAGTGTCCTTCCGAAATATCCAAGAGATGAAGGAGAAGACGTGTTCGATCCACATGTCGAAGAAACGTCAGCCCGAGCCCGGCTCCTTTGGATGCCCCTTCGATCAATCCTGGAATGTCTGCAACGACAAAGGGTCGGCGATCCTCTCGTTCCACCACGCCCAGATTTGGCGCGAGGGTGGTGAATGGATAGTCTGCGATTTTCGGCCTGGCGGAGGAAATTCTCGAGAGGAGCGTTGATTTTCCAACATTGGGATAGCCGATGAGGCCCACATCCGCGAGGAGCTTCAGTTCGAGTCTAAACCAAAGCTCCTGTCCTTTCTCCCCCGTTTCGGCACGGCGGGGAGCACGCCGTGTGGGGGTGGCAAACCGGGCATTTCCTCGGCCCCCCCGGCCTCCTTCAGCTACCACAAACCGTTGGCCTTCGAAGAGAAGGTCTTGTAGCACTTCCCCCGTCTGATCATCTCGAACAAGAGTGCCGACCGGAACTCGAACCAAGAAATCCTCTCCGTTCTTTCCGGTTTGATCTTTTCCTTTACCGTGGCTTCCCTTTTGAGCGCGAATTTGTCTTGGGTAGGTTAAATCAAGAAGGGTAGCGAGTTGAGCATCGGCTTGAAGGATCACGTCCCCGCCTTTCCCTCCATCACCGCCGTCCGGGCCTCCTCTGGGGATGAACCGTTCTCTCCGAAAACTGATGCACCCATTTCCCCCATCGCCTGCCTTCACATGGATTCTTGCTTCATCCACAAATTTCATCTTCACCCCGTTAGAAATCCCCGCTTCTAGAAGTGAGGATAAACCTTACTTAGAATTTCAATACCTTCAGAAAGGACGCCGATTAGAGTTACGTCCTTTCTAACGGGGTTGACTATCACAGGCGAAATGGAGGCCCCCAAACCATGTCAGGTTAGGGGTTAACCTGAACCAAATAGAATTCAGAGCATCAGTCCTGAAGCGGCATTGTTGAGGAGCAGAATCCTGAACCCAACGTGGTTCAGGAGGCGTAAACGCTTACTAGTTTCTTATCCCTTCCTTTCTTCTCATACTTGACAATCCCATCAATGGTGGCAAAAAGGGTGAAATCCTTTCCCACCCCTACATTCTCTCCAGGATGGATCCGGGTCCCTTTCTGGCGGACCAGGATGTTTCCTGCCTGGACCCATTGCCCGCTAAATCGTTTGACGCCCAATCGCTGTCCAGCACTATCTCTGCCATTCCGAGAACTTCCGCCAGCTTTCTTGTGTGCCATAACTGCCTCCCCCTGAACTATGTGGAGTTCAGGGTTTCACTTCATGTAGTTCAGAATAGATAAAAATCGTTCTTAGCTTAATGCGATATCGTTTACTTTCAAATAAGTATACGTTTGGCGATGTCCTTTGAATCGCCGATAATTCTTTCTCTTTTTCATCTTGTAGGTCAGGACTTTTTTTCCTTTACCCTCTTGGACGATCTCTCCTTTGATGACGACATTGGGCAGGTGTGGGGTTCCTAACTGTGTCTCACCTTCTTTGGAGACCATGAGGACATCTTTCAATTCCACCTGATCCCCTACTTTTCCTTCCAGTTTTTCTACCCGGATGAAGTCTCCTTTGGAAACCCGGTATTCCTTTCCACCTGTTTTCACCACTGCATACATCGGACGCCTCCAGATCAGATAATCATTGAATACTAATCGATTTCCAGGGCATTGTCAAATCCCCGTTCCAAACAGTGATAGAACGAGACATCAAATCTCGATGATGTTGAATTGCTCTTGGTGGAACCCAGGTTTGCTTTTAATGACAATTTTTTTCCTCAGTTTTTTCTCGAGCTCCTCCACCCCAGCTCGCTCCTCTTCGTAAAGAAGGTCGGCGACTTCGGGATTGGTTTCCACCACGATGTTATGTCCTCCCAATTCCGTGGACGTTCTTGCGATCTCCCGGAAGATGTCATAACAGACCGTCGTCTTCGATTTGATCAGTCCTGCTCCTTCACAATAAGAACAGGGCTCGCCCAGGATTCGGGAGATGTTTTCCCGCGTTCGTTTTCGAGTCATCTCCACGAGGCCCAACTCTGAGATTTTGAAGATATTGGTCTTTTGACGATCTTTCTTCAAAACTTCTTCCAATGCTTGATAGACCTTTTCCCGGTCTCCCTCTCTTTCCATATCGATAAAGTCGATGATGATGATGCCTCCGATATTCCGTAATCTCAATTGGTAGGCAATCTCTTTAGCTGCCTCCAAGTTCGTCTTAAGGATTGTGTCCGCTAAGTTTCTCTTTCCCACATACCTTCCCGTATTCACATCGATCGCCACTAACGCTTCGCTCATATCGATGACGATGTACCCGCCGGATTTGAGCCAAACCTTCCTGCCCAGGATTTTGTCAATCTCCATTTCAATCCCGTAGGCGTCAAAGATCGGCTCGGTCTTCTCATAGAGGATCATCTCGTATTTTAGCTTCGGCATGTAGGTGTTGACGAAATTAACAATGTTATCATATTCCTCTTTAGAGTCGATGATGATCCGGTTGACCTGAGGAGAGAGGATATCCCGGATGACCCGAAGAACCATCGTCAGGTCGCTGTGGATCAGAGAGGGGGCGGGTGAATTTTCTTTTTTCTTCTGAATGTTATTCCAGAGATGGAGAAGAAATTCCATATCGATTCGAATTTCTTCTGCCTCTCCCCCTTCACTGGCTGTCCGCACGATAAAACCGCCAGCCGGTGGCTTGATCGCTTGGACAATCTCTCTTAGCCGTCTTCGTTCTTTTTCATCCTTAATCCTTCTTGACACACCGATATGATCGACAAGGGGCATATAGACCAGATACCTGCCGGGCAACGTGACATGAGAAGTGATTCGGGTTCCTTTTGTGCCCAAGGGTTCTTTGGAGACTTGAACCAAAATCTCCTGACCTTCGAAGAGAAGATCTTCGATCTGTGAGGAAGGGTTGTTCAAATAAGCGGGCATCTCTTCCCCGGGAAACCCCATCTCCTCATAGTCCTCGATTCCTCCGTGGACATCCGATACATAAAGGAAAGCGGCTTTTTCCAAGCCGATGTCGACAAAGGCCGCCTGCATCCCGGGCAAGACCTTCACCACCTTTCCCTTGTAGATATTTCCCATAATTCCCCGGTCTTTGGTGCGCTCGATATAGAGCTCGGCCAGGACACGGTCTTCCAAGAGAGCCACCCTTGTCTCGTATGGCGTCACATTGACGATGAGCTCGTTTGACATCAGTTCTACCTATTTGGGGTGATCAGGATGCCCCTGCCTGCCGGTAGGCAGGGGATAATCAGATACCCTGATCACCTGGTCTCCTGACTCCCTGCCATCGCTCATTCTGTCTTAACGATCTTCAGCTGGGCTAGAGTCTCTCCTTCCAAATCCAGCACGGCCCCAACCATCTCAGTAGGTTTTGCCGTTCTCCCTGCCGTCTTTCGGATGACCAGTTCCACTCCCCACTGTGGCGCCTCACCCGGTCGTTCCTTCGTCTCCAACCTTTCGATCAAGGGCCGAATGTCCACACTCCTCTTCTTTCCATCTCTCTCCTGATAGATGAAAAATTCTTTTTTGTCCAATGCCTTCTTGATCTTTGCGATGGCCTCTTCTCTTAGGATGAGATGATCCAACGGAATCCAGTAGGCCGACGGATGGGATGAAGAGGAAAGGTCAAAGAAGAGCGGGACTTCTCCGGCGTCCATGATCTCGATTCCCGGGGGCAGGGTTTGATTGAGTCTCTCCGTGACTTCGGGAGGAGTGATTTTTCCCTCAACCTCCATATCGACGACTTCCATCAAACTCTCCATTCCAACGGGAAGGGCCGTGGCGAAGACGATTCTGGGCATCGGGTGAAACCCCTCAGAGAAGCAGAGGGGAACGTCAGCCCTCTTTGATGCACGATAGAAGAGATGTACCAGCTCTAAGTGGCTGAGGAATCGCATCGCTCCTTGCTTTTTGAATCTCAATCGTATCTTTTTCTTCGCTCCTTTTTTTCGGCTCTCTCTTTTCGTGAATCTTTCCAGACCTCTCATCGCGGACGGATCGCTTTCTTTCACCGTAATCTTCTTCCCATCGCAAATCCCGCAGCGATGGCAACTTTCTTTCACACAGGGAGGGCTAATCTTTTCTTCGAGACCTCTTCGATAATCATCCCAAAGAAATTGAACGTTGACCCCTGTGTCGATGAAAGACCATGGAAGGGGATCTCCGAAGTTTTTCTTGTGGGTGTGCAAATCCATCTTCACCGCCGCTTTCTCAAAGGCTTCTTTCCACAGGGGATAACGGAATTGGTCACTCCATCCATCGAAGCGGCATCCCAACCGGAAGGCCTCCACCAAGACACGGGAGAGATTTCTATTCCCTGTTGAAAAAATTCCCTCCAAATAGCTTAGATGGGGATTTTGCCACTTAAAGTGGAGATGATTCTTCCTTACCCCCTCCCGCATCAGATGAAGTTTTTCCCTCATCTCCTCCAAAGATATTTGGGATTCCCATTGGAAAGGGGTATGGGGTTTGGGGACGAATGTGGAGAGACTGACATTGATGTTGGGATGAATCTTCTCCCTCTCTCCCAGGGAGGCAATCTTTTTAGTCAGCTCAAGAATCCCCCTTAAATCCTCCTCCCTTTCCGTCGGAAGCCCCATCATGAAGTAGAGTTTGATGTTCTTCCATCCTTTTGAGAAGAGATCCGATAGTCCCTGGAAGAAAACCCGTTCCTCCAACTCCTTATTGATCACCCTTCGAAGACGCTCCGTTCCGGCCTCCGGTGCCACGGTAAATCCGGTTTTTCTGACCCTTTTTACTTCTTCAGCCAGGCGTCCCACTACACTCTCAATCCTTAAAGAAGGAAATGAGACAGCCACCTTCCTGGTTTCATATCGATCCATCAAGTCGGAGAGAAGAGGCGTGATGGAAGAATAATCCCCGGCGCTTAGAGAGAGTAAGGAAAGCTCCTCGTAACCTGTTCGTTTGAGAGAGGCATTGATCATCTCCTCAATTAATTCCGGATTCCTCTCACGATAAGGCCGGTGGATGAACCCTGCCTCACAAAACCGGCATCCCCTTTTGCAACCCCTTGCGATCTCGATACTGAGACGGTCATGAACGACCTTCATGTAAGGGACGATCGGGCAGGTGGGAAAAAAGGCTTGATTGAGGTCGGCAGCCAGTCTTTTACGAATCCTCTCCCTCTCTATGTGTAAACTGGGGACGTAGACCCCTTCCAGTTGAGAGAGGGATTTTAAGATATCCTCCCTCTTTCCTTGTGCCTCTTTCCATCGAAGGGCGAGATCGCAGATTTCGAGGATCACGTCTTCCCCGTCTCCGATGACCAGGGCATCAAAAAAATCGGCAACCGGTGCTGGATTGAAGCTTAAAGGCCCTCCGGCAATGACAAGAGGAAACGTGTCATCCCTGTCTTTTGAGAGGAGAGGGATGTTGGAGAGGTCGAGCATATTGAGGACATTAGTAAGGCAGAGTTCATACTGCAGAGAGAAACCCACGATATCGAATTGCTTGAGCGGCGTCGAGGATTCAAGGGAAGAAAGAGGGATCTTTTTTCCCCTTAAAATTCCCTCCATATCCACCCAGGGAGCAAACACCCGTTCACATGCAATCCCATTTTTCCCATTCAACAAGTGGTAGAGAATCTGAATCCCGAGATGAGACATCCCCACTTCGTAGACATCTGGGAAGGCGAGACAGAACCTCAATTTGACCTCGGCAGGATCTTTTCTGATCGAATGGATCTCTTCGCCAAGATACCTGACAGGTTTTGAAACGATGGAAAGAAACTCTTTCAATCCGTCCCCTCAAAAAAGATATTTTGATTTGTGAATTTCAATGAGTGAGAATGTCTTGACAACGATTTATCTTATTAAAAATACTATAATTTTATTGGACTGTCAATTTCGGAAAGATGACGGAGCCAAAGACAGACAATCTTATTGACACACCTATGGCGGCTTGCTACATTTTTTTGAGATTGCCGTTTCGGCAAAGCAGGCGAACGAAGGTGAGATGAACCCGATCAATCAGCTTATTCTGTCTGTGATTCGGCTTCTTCCGAGATCTGTGGTGAGGCGGTTTGCCATGCGTTACATCGCCGGCGAGGAGCTTGACGATGCCGTCCGTGCCGTCAGAGCGATCAATTCGAAGAAGATGACGGGGACAATAGACGTCCTCGGTGAGAACGTATCGACACGGGAAGAATCTCTGGCGGCCGTCAGAGAATGCGAAGCAGTTCTCCATTCGATCCAGAAAAATGATCTGGATTCAAATCTCTCGATTAAACTCACTCAGTTCGGACTTAAGATGGATGAGGAGTTTTGTTATTCAAATGTGAAGCGCTTGCTCGAGACTGCCTCCGGGTGCAACAATTTTGTACGGATCGATATGGAAGATTCATCAACCACGAGCGCGACACTAAAATTATATGAGAGGCTGCGCTCCGATGGCTTGGCAAATGTGGGGCTGGTTATCCAGGCCAATATGAGACGAGGCTTGGAGGACGTTCAGAGATTGATTCCGATGAAGGCGAATATCCGACTTTGCAAGGGAGCCTATCTTGAACCAGAATCAATTGCATTTAGAAATAGAGAAGAGATCCGTCTTCGCTATCTGAAACTCTTAAGGACGCTTCTAGAAGGGAAATGCTATGTCGGCATCGCAACCCATGACGATTTCCTAATAGGAAGTGCTTATCAATATATCCACGAGATGAATCTCGCAAAATCCACTTACGAGTTTCAGATGCTTCACGGCGTAAGAACTAAACTTCGTGACCAGATCGTTGATCGTGGACACCGATTGCGCGTTTATGTCCCTTTTGGGCAATACTGGTATGCCTACTCGATTCGACGATTCAAGGAGAATCCCCAGATTGCCTGGTACGTGTTTCAAGCAATCTTTTCCAGAAGTTAGACTCTGCCGGAAGCATCCCCAAATCCATGACCGGGAAGTGCCCCACAAGCCCGCCTTGCAGGCGAGGCCAAGAGGCACAATATAATAATGATATTACATTCCCCGGAAGCCCCGGCTTTTGGCCGAGGAGTTTCAAATGACGAAGACGCAGCGATTTCGAAAGTCTTAGAATCGCGGGGCATTAGAACGTGATGGGTTATCTTCGTCGTCCATGAAGTCGTCAGGTTAGGATGGATTTAGATTTGACATCGGCTCAGAAACTGTGGTATGGTGTATAAAAAATTGGATTCGTGTTCAGGTGGCTGTAAGCCGAAAAGGGAACCTCGTGAAATTCGGGGACGGCCACGCCGCTGTAATCGGGTACGAAACTTGCCAGATCCACTACCCGAAGTCCTGAGTTGGTCGAAGGATCGAAGGGACAGGGTGGGAAGGGGCAAGGAGGCCTGAGGCAGAAAGAAGACTTCAGGCCAAGTAGGAAGATCCGTAAGCCAGAAAACCTGCCTGAATGCGCTTCACAATAGGTCTTCGGTGGAGGACTGTGAAGGTGTGCTAGCAGAAAAACCCAGTCTTTCATCCGGAGACTGGGTTTTTTTTCGAGGGATCGAACGATGTTCGGAGATTCCAACCTGAAGATTACGGCCCTGATGTCACTGGGTATCCATCTCCTCATCATCGCCGTTGTTTCAGGATCATTCCGAAGCGCTGACACCCATCGGAGCACCGCACTTTATAACGTCAGGGTTACTCTTCTTCCCTTGGTGAAGAAGGAGGAGCCCAACCCCCCCAAGTCCAAGCTGATTGCCGACACCAAGATAACTCTCCCCGTTCCCTTAAAGGTTGGAAATCGGGATCAAGAGGACTCTGCTCATGATTTTAAGGGATTGGCGGAGGAGCCGATTTCGCCTCAGCCGTCTGTGTCAAGGAATATTGCTCCAGAAAAGCTTAAATTGGTTTCAAAATATGAGGAAGAAGAGGAGATATCGATTCGTCCTCTTGACAGAGGAACGACTCCGGCATTTGTCTCGCATGGGGATTTGAATCCTGGAAATGGAGGCAATACGGTTCCCAAAGAAGGCGATTCATCTGGAGGAGGTCTTTCCGTCTCTTTGCCCGTTTTGCATTCTGGAGAATCGTCCGGGAATGGCTTGTCGTACCATAGCTCTGGCAATAGCCCCGGCGGACGGGGAGGATCGGGTTCTGGGACAGGGTCAGGATCTGGCACTGGAAGTCCCGGCAATGGAGGCTCTGGAAAGGGAAGGGGAATCTTTGGCAAATTCTTATATGCTCACGGAGGGGGAAACGGCGCTCAGCCCAGATATGCTCAGAATCCGAAACCCACCTACCCGCAGGAAGCAAAAGAGAAGGGATACGAAGGTGAGGTGATCTTAAGGGTAGAAGTCCTTCCGAACGGCAGGGTGGGACAGATCGAGATAAAAAATTCTTCCGGTTATGAACTTCTCGACCGCTCTGCCCTGACTGCTGTGAAGCAATGGAAGTTCGTCCCTGCCAAGAAAGGCGAGACTCCCATTCCTCTTTGGGTAAATGTTCCCGTCAAGTTTCAGCTTCAATGAAAAAGCGATGTCCCGATGAAACGGAGGAGATAATTAGCAGCATGCGCAAGGGGGATCCGTTGTCACTCTCGCAAAAGCGGGAGTCCAGAAAGGATCCAAACAAATGGATTCTCCGCATCAAGCGCGGGGCAGGCCTGCTGGAGTTTACCCCGATGAAAATCGGGGCGGGGATGACATTCCTCTCGATACTCACTCTTCTCTGGGCCTCCATCTCATTTCCTTCCCCGAGAACATTTGTCGATGAAGTCGGAAGAGAAGTGACTTTCCCTTTTCCTCCGAAAAGGATCGTTTCCCTGGCTCCCAATATCACTGAAATCCTCTTCAGCCTCGGCCTGGACGAAGAGATTGCGGGAATCTCCATCCATTGCAACTTTCCTGAAAAGACCAAGAGCAAAGTTCGCGTGGGAAGTTATATCAGCCTCGATTTTGAAAAGATCACCTCCCTTAACCCGGATCTGATCATTGCCACGGGAGCGGGAAATACAAGGGACATGGTGGAGCGTTTGGGGAAATTAGGCTTTCCGTCGTATGTCATCTACCCCAAGAATTTCGACGACATTCTTAAAAGCATCCTGCATATCGGTGAGGTCGTGAATCGGGAGAAGGAGGCAAAGCAGATCACTGAGGAAATGAGAAAGAGAAGTCAGAGGGTGGTCAAACTCACAAAGGGTCTTCCGCGGCCTAAGGTTTTTATCCAGATAGGAGATACGCCGATTGTGACGGTGGGAAGGGGAAGCTTTGCCGATGACCTGATCCGGCTTGCCGGGGGCGAAAATATTGCAGGAAAAGAGAAAGAGGTATATCCTCGATTTGGAATGGAGGAGATTTTGAAAAGGTCTCCGGAGGTGATCGTCATCAGCTCCATGAATCCGAAAGGGGATTATCAGAAGATCCTTCGGGAATGGAATCAATGGAAGACCATTCCTGCCGTGAAGGATGGTCGCATTCATCTTATTGACTCCGATCTACTTGACCGGCCGTCTCCCCGTATCATCGACGGGCTGGAAGAGCTCGCGAAAGTTCTCCATCCTGACCGATTTAAGAAACCGCTGCAAAATTAGCATTTAACAGTTATCATTGCAAAATGAGAATTGAACTCAAAAATCATGATGCCGACACTCATGTTGCGAAATTGGAATTTGCACTGTTAACTGTTAATTTTTCAATTTGAAATGGAATTTTGATGAAGATTATCACCTTCAAAAAAGTCCTCACCATTTCGATTCTTCTTGGCCTCCTGCTCATCCTCGTCATCCTTCTATCCACCACGATGGGAAGCGTAAGAGTTCCGCCACTCCGTTCGATCCGTATTCTCTTCCAATCGATCCTAGGCCTGAAGGGAGGAGGCACTGAGACCGAACGGACGATCATTCTCTCCCTCAGGCTGCCTCGAGCCATTCTGGCAGGTTTGGTGGGAGCAGGACTTTCCGTTTCAGGGGCCACTTTTCAGGCTCTTTTGAGAAATCCTCTGGCCGATCCTTATATTCTTGGAGTCTCGAGCGGTGCAGCCGTAGGCGCCATCATTGCCATCCTGTTAGGACTCAGTACATTTTCCATTGGCCTTCCTCTGGCTTCCTTCCTGGGAGCCCTTCTGACCGTCCTGATCGTTTTCTACTTCGGAAGACAGGATGGGAAGATCCATCCCAATACGCTTTTGCTCGCAGGAGTCATCACCGGTTCCTTTCTCTCAGCCCTCATCATGTTTTTCATCTCCGTCTCCCAGAAAGAGGAACTCCATACGATCATCTTCTGGCTGATGGGAGACTTCAGTTTCTCCAATGCCCGAGCGATTCTGATCATCTTTCCTTATATCTTGTTGGGTTTCTTTCTTCTTTACATCCGCTCCCGCCATTTAAACCTCATCCTTTCCGGGGAGGAAAATGCCGTCCAGTTGGGCGTGGATGTGGAGAGATTAAAACTGATTTCCTACCTCTCCGCCTCACTGATCACGGCAGCGTCGGTCTCCGTCTGCGGTCTGATTGGTTTCGTGGGCCTGGTCATTCCCCATGCAGTGCGACTGATTTTTGGACCCGACCATCGGCTTCTCTTTCCCGCCTCGGCACTCGTCGGGGCTTCTTTTCTCATCGCCTCTGACACCGTCGCCAGAACCCTCCTTGCGCCGACGGAATTACCGGTGGGCGTCATCACGGCCGCCTTCGGAGGCCCTTTCTTCATCTATCTTTTAAGAACGAGAAAGGTGGTGAAGATATTATGATCGAGGCCAACTCTGTCTCCTTCCGTTATCATGAGGATTGGGTCCTTGAGGATGTCTCTTTTCGAGCGGAGAGGGGAGAGTTCGTGGGAGTGATCGGACCGAACGGATCGGGGAAGACCACCCTTCTGAAGATCCTCTATCGCCTTCTGACCCCTCAGAAGGGGGAGATTCTCTTCGAGCTTGTTCCGATGAAGAAGATGGAGCGGGCCGACATCGCCAAAAGGATTGCAGTCGTCGCCCAGGAGACTCAGCTTCTCTTTCCCTTCAGTGTCCTCGAAACGGTTTTGATGGGAAGATCTCCCTACCTCGGCCATTTAATGTTCGAAAACGAAAAGGATCTTGAGATCGCAAAGAAGGCGATGGAGTGGACAAAGATCGTTCCGTTTTCTGAAAGACCCATGGATGAGCTCTCCGGTGGAGAAAGAAAAAGGGTCTTCATCGCCAGGGCCCTGGCCCAGGAACCGGAGGTCATTCTTCTGGATGAGCCCACGGCCAGCTTAGACATCCAGCACCAGATCGATTTTCTTGATCTCATCCTTACGCTCAATCGAGAGAGAGGTCTGACGATCATCATGGCCTCTCATGATATCAACATTGCCTCCGAATTTTGTGATCGTCTTATCCTTCTACGGGGAGGAAGAATTTATAAAATGGGAACCCCTGAGGAAGTCATCACCAGAGAAAATATCGAGACGGTTTATGGTTGTGAGGTATGGATAGATCAGAATCCGATCTCAGGAATGCCACGGATCAGTGTACTGAAAAAAGGGAGGTCATGAAGAGATGACGCTTTGGAAAGAGATCGAAGCCGCACACGATAGGATTCAAAAAGTCATCCTCCGGACGCCAACAATCTATTGCGATACGCTTTCAAAATTGGTCGGCAAGGAGGTCTTTCTCAAACTGGAGAATCTTCAGAAGACCGGTTCTTTCAAGATCCGTGGGGCCTACAATAAATTGTCCCAACTGCCTCCTTCGGTGAGAAAAAAGGGAGTGGTGGCAGCCTCTGCGGGAAACCATGCCCAGGGGGTTGCATTGGCTTCTTCTATCTTGGGAATCCCTTCGACGATTGTCATGCCCGAGGGAGTCTCTCTTGCCAAGCAGATGGCGACCCAAGCCTACGGTGGAGAGATCATCCTCTTCGGCCAAAATACGGATGAGGCCTTGGGTTATGCGAAAAAAATGGCAAGGGGCGGAAAGCCCCTGATTCATCCTTTTGACGATGAGCAGATCATCGCGGGTCAGGGGACGATCGGGCTCGAAATCTTAGAGGAGGTCCCACGGGTCGACGCCATCGTCGTGCCCATGGGGGGTGGCGGGTTGATCTCTGGAATTGCTGCCATTATCAAAAAAAGGAGACCCGAGATAAAGATAATTGGCGTGCAGTCTGCCCATGCCCCTTCTGCCTTCTATTCTGTGAAGAAGAAAAAGATTGTGGAGGCGAACGCGAGGCCTACGTTAGCTGACGGGATTGCCATCCGGAAGGTGGGACAGATCACCTTTCCGATGATTCAAAGGTGGGTGGATGAGATCGTCACGGTTGAAGAGAATGAGATCGCCTCGGCGATTCTCCTCTTGATGGAGAGGACGCGCATTGTGGCAGAGGGTGCGGGGGCCGTTCCATTGGCTGCGCTCCTGTCGAAAAGATTGAAGACCAGGTCGAAGAGGACCGTGTTGGTCATCAGTGGAGGAAACATTGATTTTCACCTCCTCGATCGGATCATCGAGAAAGGCCTTGCCCAGACAGGAAGGGTTGTTCGAATGAGGATTCTCTTAAGGGATATTCCCGGAGCGCTGGCAAAGCTGACGAATCTGATCGGTCAACACCGCGCCAACATTCTCCATATCATCCATGAGCGGGTAGCCAGGGATATCCCCATCGGATTCTCTAAAGTGATATTGGTCCTGGAGACTCGCGGTTCCGACCATATCCGGGAGATTAAAAAGGGACTTAACGAGAAAGGATACGCTCTCCAGGTTCTGAGTTAAGATTTCCTCACCCGTTGTTTTTTTCTTCCTGTCCGTCGGTAGGTGGGCGTAGGCGGGGACACTTTTTTAATATAAGAGGATTAAACTACGATCCCGGCGAAGAATGACAGAAAAATAACCGCTCACTATGTGGAAGGCCATTTGCCTATGGATAATACTGTATAGCCTGCCTTTTCTAAATCTTTAAGGATCGGTTCGTATTCTTCCGTTCTAATCCGGATGGCAGCAATCCTCATCCCCTCCACCATAAAAGAGGGCGATACCATACTGGTAACACTCACATTGTGCTTTTTGAAAATTTCAAACACTCCAAGCATCATACCGGGTTTGTCTTCAAGGGCGATGGTCAACCGGGTGCCCTTCTCCTTGAAACCAAATACATCCACAAGATGATCTAAGGCATCCGTCTCTGTAAAGATCCCGTGTAGCTCATCCCCTTCTAAAACAGGGAGGCACCCAATTTTATGGTCACGCATCAGTTGGACTGCTTCTTCAATGAGTGTGTCAGGAGTAATTGTGATTAGCTTTTCCTTTGGTGTCATAAAGCTCGAAACTTTCAAGTTTTTCAAAAGAGAACTAAGTTCTTGGACACTGAGCGGTGTAGCATCGGAAGGGGCTGCTTCTCGAATGTCCCGGTCTGTCACGAGTCCAACCAATCTATCGTTCTTATCAACCACCGGCAGATGCCGGATCCCTTTCACATGGATGTAGGCCTGAGCATCAAAAAAGGATGCATCGGGTCTGATGCTGACCGGATTCCTTCGTATCTTTTCTCTGATAAATCCTTTATATTGAATTTTCATGACTTCCCTCTTCTTTCCGGCTTCGAAATTCATATCGTATTTGACAAAGGGTCAGCATGAGTCGTCAGGTATTCCCTTCTTTTCTTCTTCCCAATTTCTGTCTTGCCGTCCCAGCCTGACGGTTTTCCAGTATTACCTCATCCAAGATTTCTCCGCACTGGATACATCTCCATCCCAAAAAGTTTTCACTGGGACCATAGAATCTTTCATAAACCATCACACTACCACAACGATGACACTTCATAGGACACTCCTTTATTGATTTTTGCTCCAATAAAAAACCCTTTTATAAAATCTAATGGCCGGATTGTCAAATATTTTTGGTGGCCATCTAATCATCCTTTCAATTCCCCCCAAATTCCACACCTGTCAATTTCCAATTGACACCCTGCGCCAAATTGAATACACTGCTATCGGATTTAAAGCCCGCCGTCATTAACCTCTAACCCAATGAGTAGGTATATGGTCTGGAGATAGATTGAGACCTCATTTCTGGAGAAGGAATGGGTTTCTTGTTTTTTAGAATCTCGAGGCCAAACGGAGGACAGTATGCCAGCGATTGCACCGATTGAAGATTTAAGGAGTGCTCAGGAAGAGCTTCTTGCAGCAAAGGACCTTGATGAATTAAAAAGGGTTTTTAAAAAATGGCGGCGTATTGGCTGGAAAAATATCTGCAGGCTGTGGCTCGAAGAGAGCACACCGGAGAAATTGAAAGGTGAGGGTGGATAGGCTTTTAATTAATGATCCATGAGTGACTCAATGACCCCTTTGAAAGTCCTACAGAACTCAGGATCTGCTTGCCAAAGGTAGGGCCATATGATATCCTTGATATAAGATATATCATTCGGAGGTCTGAAGATGGTCTCACAGGTGTTGATCAGGGTGGATAAAGAACTCAAGAATAGATTCCAGCGATTAAGCAGAACAGAACAAAAGTCCGTCAATCAGAAGGTTCGGGAACTCATGGAAGAATACGTAAAGGAGCACGACATGGAGGCCGCCATGAGAAGCCTGTGGGACGAGCTGGGGCAGTCCCTGAGAAAGAAAGGGTACAAGGCATCGGATGTGGGTAAGATGATCAAAAGGGTCCGTAGAGGCGAATGAAGGTTGTGATTGATACAAACGTCTTCGTTTCATCTTTTTTCGGAGGGAATCCGCGGCGGATCATTGACCATTGGTTTTCGGGGAAACTTATTCTCTGCGTTTCCAGGCCGATCCTTAAAGAATATTTCGACGTCCTGGCGCGTTTTCAGTTTGATCGGGAAGATCTTTTTAGAAGGCTCATGACTTCTTTTGAGAAAGGTCTGAATACCTTTTTTGTAGACGCCCCCAAGGAACAGAATTGGATAGAAGATGACCCTGAAGATAATAAATTTATCGCCTGTGCCATTTCGCTTCATGCCGAATACATCGTGTCCGGGGATCCACACTTAAAAAGGGCGGGTAGGATTGGAGGGGTGGAAATTGTGCCTCCCCGGGAGATGCTGAAATTGATCGAAGCCGGATAGTTATCTCATGGCTTTTAATTACCAAATAACGCAATAACCTAATAACCAATGAATGCTTTGACCTTTGAGCTACAGCTTTGTGCCTTGCCTGTCCGCCGAAACTTCAGTGCAGGCGGAAGCTTTCAGCTCTTAATGACTCAATGACCTAATTAGCCAATGACCAATGCATGGATTGAAAGGTGAGGGTGGATAATGAAGGGGTGATCAGATTCGGTGATAAAGAGGAATGACTAAGAAAGTCATGAGAGAAATGAAAGTTAAATCCGTGGCGCTTCAAGGCTATATCGGTCTGTTAAACAGTGTCAGTCAGTTGTTGGAGCCAGCTCGGTATGCGGCAGTCAAAGAGGGGAACGGATGAAGCAAGTTCCAAATGCATTGCTACTGGAAAGGGAAATATTTATAAAAATTTCGACGGGATGCGGAGTGCCAGAACCGCCCCATTTATATTATTCAACCTGCTGGATTGCCGATAATTGCCAGGATTTATTTCCTACCGGTCGGGTAAATGTCCAGTGCTCTTCAAATTTAACGGGTTCTGTTTTGCTCCCGGATACCACCTGGCCTGTTGTCTCATCAGTGGTATAATCCAATAAATTGGCATAGAACTTCACGGTGATGTAATCCCTCCCCGATTCCTGCCAGGCCTCTAGAATATCCACTGACCGGACGGCAATATTTTCAAGCTTATTAATCTTTTTATCCAGCTTCAATTTTGCGATATCATCTCCGATCAATCCGAACATCTCATCGGTCAATAAGTTTTTTGCTCCAGACATATCTCCATTGGTCCAGGCTCCCTGAATCTTGAAGAAATGATCCATGCATAAATCCTGAAATTTCTTTTCATCAAAAGATGGATCCATCTGCCGGACGTAACTCAACCCTTTGCCCAAGTCCCCTTCTCCGCTGCGCTGTTGTTCGTAACCTTGCCCATAAGAGGTTTGATAGGATGGCTCTGTCGTTCCTGTTGAACTTCGGTAGTAGGCATTGGCAAGGGCTGCCTGGCGCCTTCTCTTGATGTACCAGTAGACCCCGAAGAGTAAGGCACCGATCAGAAAAATCTCAAAGAGTCCGATGCCACTCTCTCCCTCGGTCCCCAAATCACTTCCAAATCCCAGGCTTCTGAAAAGCATTCCCCCTAATATCCCACCCATCATGCCACCCATCACGCCTCTCCAGAGGCTGCTTTGTGGTTGGGGTGCGGGTTGTGAAAGTGGTTGTGATGGCGGAGGGGTAGGCTGTGCCTGTCTTGGGGTTGAATAGGACCCTGGGGGTGTTGATGACCGCGATCCCCGACTGCCCATTGATCTTCCACCACCTGCCCTTGCAAAGGCATCCATTGGCAGAACATAGAAACATAAAAAGGAAAAGATTAATAAAACTAAACATCCTTTTGCCCATTGATTTTTAAACATACATCCCCCGCTAATCATTTATTTTCATGTATTCTAACATCTTTAATTTCTCTTATACACTCCCTTGAGCTGAGCCCGGGATAGGATATGACCTTCCGTGGCCTTTTCCAGATCTTTTTTGCTTAAATTGGGATCCGGATTGAGAAGGATATCAAGGGCATAAATTTTAAAAACATATTGGTGAACCCGCCTGGGTGGGCACGGCCCTCCGTAATTGCGTTTTTTAAAATCATTCGTCCCCTGAACCGCCCCCTCTGGGGAAGAATTCTCTTTGATCTCTCTTATATTGGGATCGATGTTCCATAAAATCCAGTGGACATAGCTCCCTCTGGGCGCATCGATGTCATCAAAGACGAGGGCTAATGATTTTGTATTCGACGGAACATTTTCAATCTTAAGGAATGGGTTCACATTCGCCCCATCGCAAGTGTATTTCTTCGGAATTTCTCCGCCATTCTCAAAAGCAGGGCTGGAAATCCTGAATGCATCTGTCTTGGCTCCACTTTGACCCATGGCATTGGAAACAATCAAAACCAAAACAAACCACCGGATAATAATGACTCGATGCCACACTTTCTATTCCTTGCCGGAAAAACCATGAGCTGAAAAAATTGGCCTGCAAAATCTATTGAAATAGATCAGCAGGCCAAGTGATTAAACTGTCGGAGGCGGCACGATTCGAACCCGCCTTCTACCCTGTAAGCTGTAGAGATTTAAAGGGAAGTTTTCAAGAAACTTCTTCCGGAATCCGTTTGGAATCCGTTTTTTGAACCCTTCCGCAATCTTCCTCCGTTCAAACATTTACGATCGTGCCGTATTACTTCTTCGGAGGAACGATTGCATCCTTGCAAGCCTTGGCGACACGCATCTTCACCACGGTCTTGGCCGGGATATTAATCGACTCACCGGTGGCGGGATTTCTTCCTACACGTGCCTTACGTTTCACAAGGACAAGTTTACCAATGCCGGGGAATGTGAAGGCTCCAGTTTTCTTGGTTTCATTGGTGGCTAACATCGCCATCTCATCAATGATTGAAGAAGCAGTCTTTTTGGAGAGTTCAAACTTCTCAGCAAAGTGAGTAACAATCTGGTTCTTTGTAATGGGCTTCTTTGATGTAGGCATATTCCCTCCTTTTGAATTTGATTTTTCCCTTTTTACTAAAAGGTCATTTGTAAGATTTAATCGCTCGGTTGTCAAATTTTTATTTTTTGGCCGCTATTTAATTTCCCTTCCCAATCCTCATTGACACCCCTCTCATAATCCAGTACTCTTCAATTGAGACCGAAGCCATCCCTTACAGGTTAATTCTTTAAGGAAACTCCCAGCATGGATGAGAATACCATCATAGACCAGCTTGAGGAATTAATAAAAAGCTTTGGCGTACAAATCCGCCGTGAACCCATTAAACAGGATGAAGATTTAGTCAAGGTGGTTGGAGGTTTGTGCCTATTGAGAGGGGAGTACATATTGATCATCAATTCTAAGGCAACAACAATGGAAAGGATTAACACCTTGGCGACGGCATTGAAGCATTTCGATCTCGATCCGATCTATTTACGACCTGTTCTGAGGGAGTTATTGGATAGGATCCCCGAACAAAGGCCATTCAAAAAGGAGGATTAACCAAGAAAAGCCAGACGCCGTCTGACCGATTAATGGGTGAGAAACTCCGGTCGCACGCTGGCATCATAATTCCTCAGGCAGCGTCTGGAGAATTTCCCCTCTCCTGGTCACATGGGAGGTTAAAAGTGATAATCGTGATCAACGTTCCCTCAGACGTTTTTTAAGGGTGGATGAGGTTTCTGAAACTGAAAGGACAAGAGTAAATGAGAGAATTAAATCATTTCCCACAGGCCTTCCTGAGTTGACCCATTCGGCGGCGCCAAGCTCCGCCCTTTAGGGCGGTGTGGAAAACGCCGCTCAGGGTCAACCCTGAGCCCTTCGGTTGCTCTCAGGGCCTTGAGCTTGTCGAAAGGCAAGCCCCGACATTTATGCCAGGGAGTCGAAGGGTTGACTTAACCGATCATTTTTTGCTTGAGTTATTTAAATTAATGGTTTAAAATACTCAAGATGAAATACATTCCCCGACAGATCGAATCAGAATTCCTGTTAGCATCCAAACATTTTTCAGGGCTGATTCTCACAGGTCCCCGACGAGCAGGGAAAACTACCCTCCTCAGGAAGCTCTTCCCCCAAGCCCAGTATTATTTGCTGGAGGATCCAGATATCATTGCACGCCTCCGGGCAGACCCCCATTCGTTTATTGAGGAAATTCACCCTCCTGCAATCCTTGATGAAATTCAGAATGTTCCGGAAATCCTCGGATATGTAAGGACTCAGATTGACCGATCCCCGAATAAAAAGGGCCAATGGTTGCTCACAGGCTCCCAGGAGTCTCCCCTCATGAAAGGGGCGACTGAATCGATGGCAGGTCGAGCAGCTGTGTTTCATCTGTTGCCACTTTCTGTTTTGGAGACCCCCAAGGTTTCTCTCTTGAATGGAGGATTCCCAGAAGTCCTCGCTCATCCTTCGGTCTCTCAGACCTGGTTTCGCTCATATATCCTGACCTATTTGGAGAGAGATGTTCGGGCCATCAGCTCCATACGGGATCTGGCAACATTTCGCCGTTTTCTGTCGCTCTTAGCGGGCCGCTGTGGACAAATCCTGAACCGCACGGATTTAGCTGCTCCTCTCGGGGTGACGGTGCCAACGATTTCCGAATGGCTAAACATTCTTGAAATTACCTCTCAAATCATTCGGGTACCTCCCTTCTACGAAAATTTTGGGAAACGGCTTATCAAATCGCCAAAACTCTATTTCTACGATTCAGGTCTTGTTTGCCACTTACTGGGAATCGAGTCTGAAAATATGTTGAACCACTCTACGTTTCTGGGAGCTATTTTTGAAGGATTCGTTGCGTCGGAAATTATTAAGCTACAAATGAATTCGGGAAGAACAAGGCAGCTCTACTATTTTAGGGACCAGCAAGGCCTTGAGGTAGATTTTTTGGTTCCCGGGGGGGATCATAAACTCATCCTCCTTGAGGCGAAAGCCTCCCGGACCGTTTGGCCTGAGACAGCGGAGTCTCTTAATCGTCTGTCAAAAGCGGTATCCAATTATCATGTCGATCGATTTCTGATCTATCGTCCTTCGAAGGGAAAGGAGTTCATCTCGGCGCTTCGTCCTGGCATAAAGGCGTTATCGATAGAAAAGCTATTAGCTGCCCTTTCATAAGAGATACAATTGAAGGGTGAAGGTGGATGAGGTTTCTGGAAGGGAAAATAAGTGAAGGAATTCAACAACGTCCCCCTGATTTTATATCGGGCTTTCTATCGGGCATACCCGCAAATTTTGCGGACAGTGTCCGCAAAATCCAAAGAGTTACTCCACACGATCGTACAACCTGCCGAGAAATTGCGGACAGCGTCCGCAAAATTGGCAATAGATCCTGCAAAACTAGTGAGCAGCCTTTCATACAGTCATTTTGAGTTACTTGTTGAGATTGAAGATCCGCTCAAACGGGCTTTTTACGAGGTCGAAGGCATCAGGGCTAACTAATCGGTTCTATCCTGCATTGTTATTTCTATTTTTTGCAATTTGATGTATATAATAGCAAAAAGGTTAGGAGATTAAACCTATGAAAGAACTCGATCGGATAACCATTGATCCAGAAGTTTGCCTCGGTCAACCGACTATTCGAGGAATGAGGATAACCGTTTCAGTTATCCTCAAACTCGTTGCCAGTGGGATGACAACACGGGAAATTGTGAAGGCTTATCCGGAACTTGAAGAAGAGGACATCGTTCAAGCATTAAAGTATGCAGCTTGGCTCTCTTCAGAAAAGGCAAAACCGATTCCATTAAAAGGAGTCGTAGGTGCCTAGGCTTGAATTCCTCACCAATATGAATATCTCTCCTTTGACTGTTGAACAGTTGAGGAAAAACGGGTGGAATATTGTTCGGGTTTCTGAGGTAATGGACAGAGGGAGCAAAGATATAGACATTCTTATCTATGCGCAAAAGCGAAACAAGGTAGTCATCACACAAGATCTTGATTTTTCTGCAATCCTGGCATTAAGCGGATATGGAAAGCCAAGCCTCATCAACCTTCGTCTTGAGAATCCAAGCCCTGATCTTGTTACATCTCGTATCATTGAAGTCGTATCCACTATGGAGAAGGAGTTAGAGGAGGGGGTTGTCATCACCGTTGATGAGACATCTGCCAGATACAGGAATTTGCCTATCAGGTTAGAATAATATGGTCACTTATTTTAGGTCAAATTGAGCCTATTCTCAAAAAGAATGGGCTTTTGTTTTGAAATCACAAATTGTGACTTCGAAACAACTTGCTCTCGCGTTTAAGGTCACAATCTGTGACCCCACGGAAGAGGAGAAGAGTGAGGTGGTCGCAAATTGCGACCACCACTGACCCCCAAACCACATTTGTAGAAATCCTATCATCCTCGAGGACGTCTTATGACAGAGGAATTAAAAAGATACGAGACGCAGCCGATCGAGCAAATGATCGTGACCGTTCGCGGACAGAGGGTGATCTTGGATGCAGACCTCGCGCGTATTTATGGAGTACCCACCAGGAGACTCAATGAACAGGTTCGCCGCAACGCCGATCGGTTTCCACCAGACTTCGCTTTTGTTCTTACAGAACAAGAGGTTGCAAACTTGAAGTCGCAATTTGCGACTTCAAGTTCACGTCTGAATCGGTCACTATTTGTGACCGGTTCGACACATGGCGGGCGACGGAAGGCACTTATGGTTTTTACTGAGCATGGTGTCATTATGGCTGCGAATGTCCTTCGCAGTAAGCGAGCTATTCAGATGAGCGTGTTTGTGGTGCGCGCGTTCATTCGTATGCGGCAGATGTTGATTGAACAACGGGATCTCGCTCGCAAGCTTGCGGAGTTGGAAAAAGAGCTGACCGCAAGGCTTGATATTCACGAGACTGCAATCAACGAAATATTGGGGCATGTAAGACGATTGCTGAGTCCGCCACCAGAGCCTGAACTGCCAAAGAAACGAATAGGTTTTGTCGTTGAGGAACCTAAAGTTCCTTATATCGCAAAAATGAAGAGGAAAAGTTAGTGGTTGCGCCTTACGGTTCGCGCCTTTCGGCTCAAAACCTCTGGTATATGCGGCAGTTCTATCTCGCTTATTACGGCCACGAAAAACTCCAACCGCTGGTTGGAGAAATCAGTTGGGCCAAACATCTGGTTATCCTCGGCAAGTGCAAAGACATCCTCGAACGCGAGTTCTATATCCGCATGACGAAAAAGTTCGGTTGGACCAAGAACGTGCTTATCCATCAGATCGAGAATCAGAGCTATGAGAAGACCCTGCTCGGCCAGACCAATTTCGATTTTTTTGTTGACAAAAGGTATCAATTGATACCATAATGGGAATGGGTCGACCTTCGCACAAAGAGATCAATCGCAGGATTAAAGAAGCAAAGGAAGCGGTATCAGAGAATCGGGTTTCTATCTTGAGCCCGGCTAACGTTGCTGCCGATGCGTTGGAGTTAGGGCTTGACTTCGGAACTGTTTCAAATATCCTTATCGAAATTTTAGAAGAAATAACACCGGCTCATTATGTTGGGTTTTATCCTCCCCAACGTTCTTATGAGGATGAGATAAAAGATTGTGAGCTTTTTGCATTCCGGTGGTTAAGCAAAAGATTGGGATGCCGGACCTATTTGAAGTTTACGATCAAAGACAATAGGATGTGGCTCGTGTCATTTCACGAAGACCGCAAAGGGAAGAAGAGGAAATGAAATGGAAGAAGTGAGAATGAAATGCCCGGCCGGGCACGGGGAAATGAGGATTAAGAAGGCAAAGAAAAAGGTGACCTTCCGCGGTGTGAACTTGTTAGTTCCAGTGGAGCAATTTGTATGCACGGTTTGTGGTGCTGAGGCAGGGACGGTTCAGCAGACGGCGGCGATTCAGAAAGCGATTTCAGATACCTATCGAAAAGCGGTTAGTTTGCTAACAGGGGATCAGATCGTTGAGAAGAGAAAGAGGTTAAAGCTGACTCAGGAGGCCCTTGCGAAGAGGATGAACGTCGGCATTGCAAGCATCAAGAGGTGGGAAGGGGGGACGATCCAGAGCAAATCTATGGACCATGCCCTTCGGATCGCGCTTGGAGGTCAAAGTGTTGGAGATAGCTGCACTGGAAATCGGGCTTTTTCAATCCCGAGGATAAAATTAGTACTG
>Ga0335070_10001996_pt1 | contig 23732 bp, 24 predicted proteins | sample Lox_Sample_13_FD_206722 | JGI IMG/M metagenome (GOLD analysis project Ga0335070, IMG submission 206722) | Soil microbial communities from Loxahatchee National Wildlife Refuge, Florida, United States - Lox_Sample_1.3 | ecosystem: Environmental > Terrestrial > Soil > Wetlands | place: USA...
CCGCGTTGTTGCTGATGTAGAACGCGCCCGCCTGGGTCACCGTCGGCGCGACCGCGAGCAGCACGTTCGAGAAGATCACGCCGGTCAGGATCTTCATGTTGTCGTCCTTGAGGAAGCGCTCGGCGATCTGCTTGCCCTTGCCGGGCTGCAGGCCATCGTCCTCGACCGTGACCGCGACCGGCACGCCGCCGAGCTTGCCGCCGCCCAGTTTGACCGCGAGCAGGAACGCGTCGCGGCTGTCCTCGCCGATATAGCCAGCCGGGCCGGACAGGGTGGTGATGAAGCCGATCTTGACCGGATCGGCGGCCTGGCTCGCGCCCGCGCTCAGCGCCAGCGCCGCCACTGCCCCTAGCACTACCTTACGCATCGATGGTTCTCCCCTCGCTTCGATCGTTACACATGAGATATCCAGAGGCCCGGCCCATCGGGCGGCCCCGGCTGGGACTGAAAATTATTTTAGACTTGAAATATCCTAGGGCGAAGGTCGTGGCAGTTCAAGGCCCGCCGGCCTAGAGCGGCTTCTTGAGCGCGCGGCCGATCTCGCCGATCAGGCCGCGGCGGAAGGTCAGGACGCAGATCACGAAGATCGCGCCCTGCGCGACGACGACCCAGCTGCCGATCTGGGCCAGGTAGTTCTGCATGGCGACGATGACGAAGGCGCCGACGACCGGCCCGAATACCGTGCCGAGGCCGCCGAGCAGCGTCATCAGCACGACCTCGCCCGACATGCCCCAGTGCACGTCGGTCAGCGAGGCGAGCTGGAAGACGACCGCCTTGGTGCTGCCGGCGATGCCCGAGAGCGCGGCCGACAGCACGAACGCCACCAGCTTGTACTGGTCCGGCTTGTAGCCGAGCGAGAGCGCGCGCGGCTCGTTCTCGCGGATTGCCTTCAATATCTGGCCGAACGGCGAGTGGATGGCGCGGTAGATCAGCAGGAAGCCGGCCAGGAATATCGCCAGGACGACGGCATAGAGCGCGAGCGGCTGGCGCAGGTCGATGACGCCGAACATCATGCCCTGCGGCACCGCCTGAATGCCGTCCTCGCCGCCGGTCCACGGCGCTTGCAGCGCGTAGAAATAGACCATCTGCGCCAGCGCGAGCGTGATCATGGCGAAGTAGATGCCCTGGCGGCGGATCGCGATCAGGCCGAAGACCAGGCCGAGCAGCGTCGCCGCCGCCGTGCCGGTCAGGATCGCCAGCTCCGGCGGCAGGCCCCAGACCTTGGCGGCGTGGGCGCAGACATAGCCGCCCGTGCCGAGGAACGCCGCGTGGCCGAACGACAAGAGCCCGACATAGCCGATCAGCAGGTTGAACGCGCAGGCGAAGAGGGCGAAGCACAGCACGTTCATCAGGAACACGGGATACATGAAGCTCGGCGCGACCAGAAGAAACGCGACCAGCAGCGCGAAGGCGTAGTACTGGTGCACGGGACGCGCCTCGCCCGCGGGCCGGACAAGCGCCGCGCTGCGGTTGCTCGCCATCTCAGGCTGCCCGCCCGAACAGACCGGCCGGCTTGACGAACAGCACGACGGCCATGATCACGAAGATCACCGTGTTGGAGGCTTCGGGATAGAACACCTTGGTCAAGCCCTCGATCACGCCGAGGCCGAAACCGGTGATCGTCGAGCCGAGGATCGAGCCCATGCCGCCGATCACCACCACGGCGAAGACGACGATGATCAGGTCGGCGCCCATCAGCGGGCTGACCCGATAGATCGGTGCGGCGAGCACGCCGGCGATGGCGGCGAGCGCCACGCCGAACGCATAGGTCAGCGAGATTAGCCGCGGCACATTGATGCCGAAGGCCTGCACCAGCGACGGATTTTCCGTCGCGGCGCGCAGATAGGCGCCGAGCTTGGTGCGCTCGATGGCATACCAGGTGGCGAGGCACAGCACGAGCGAGACCACGATCACCCAGGCGCGGTAGTTGGGCAGGAACATGAACCCGAGGTTCTGGCCGCCCTGCAGCGCCTCGGGAATCTGATAGGGCAGGCCCGAGGAGCCGAACTCGTTGCGGAAGAGCCCCTGGATGACGAGCGCAAGGCCGAAAGTAAGCAGCAGGCCGTAGAGATGGTCGAGCTTGTAGAGCTGCTTGAGCATGGTGCGCTCAATTATGAGGCCGACCAGCCCGACCGCGACCGGCGCGACGATCAGCGCCCACCAATAGGAGATCCCGGCGTATTCCAGCAGGAACCATGCGACGAACGCGCCCAGCATGTAGAGCGCGCCGTGCGCGAAGTTGATGATGTTGAGCATGCCGAAGATGACGGCCAGCCCGAGGCTCAGCAGCGCGTAGAACGAGCCGTTGATCAGGCCGATCAACAGCTGTCCGAACAGCGCCTGGGGCGGAATGCCGAGCAGGTCGAACATGGCTTGTGGCTCGCCGGCGTTGGTATGGCGCCCCCGCGCCAGCCCTGCCCGTCTACGGGCGTGGGCTGGGCGGGGATTCGATCACCTCATGCGCCGAAGCCTTATCCCTTTTTGACCAGCGGGCAACCGCCCTCGTCGATCGGGCGGAACGCCTCGTTGGCCGGGATCGTCGCGCGCAGCTTGTAGTAGTCCCACGGTCCCTTGGACTCGGCCGGCGTCTTCACCTGGAAAAGATACATCGGGTGGATGTGCCGGCCGTCGGCGCGCACCATGCCCTTGCCGAATAGCGAGTCTTCGGTCGGCATCTCCTTCATCTTGGCGACCACGGCCTTGCCGTCGGCGTCGCTCTTGAGCGCCTCGACCGCCTTGAGATAGTGCAGGACGGCCGAGTAGACGCCGGCGTGGACCATGGTCGGATGGATGCCCTTGTCCTGCGGCGCGAAGCGCTTGGTGAAGGCGCGTGTCGCGTCGTTCATATCCCAGTAGAACGCCTCTGTCATGATTAGGCCTTGGGCGGTCTGCAGGCCGAGGCCGTTAACGTCGGTGATGAACACGAGCAGGCCGGCCAGGCTCTGTCCGCCCTTGACGATGCCGAATTCGGCGGCCTGCTTGATCGAGTTGATGGTGTCGCCGCCGGCATTGGCGAGGCCGATGATCTTGGCCTTCGACGCCTGGGCCTGCAGCAGGAACGACGAGAAGTCGGCGGTGTTGAGCGGATGGCGCACCTCGCCAAGCACCTTGCCGCCATTGGCCTTGACCACGTTGGCGGTGTCGCGCTCGAGCGCGTAGCCGAAGGCGTAGTCGGCGGTCAGGAAGAACCAGGTATCGCCGCCTGTCTTGACGATGGCCTTGCCGGTGCCGTTGGCAAGCGCCCAGGTGTCGTAGGTCCAGTGGATCGTGTTGGGAGAGCACTTCGCGCCGGTCAGGTCCGACGCCGCCGCGCCCGATACGAGAAATACCTTGTTCTTCTCGCGCGCGACCTCGTTGACCGCGAGCGCGACGCCGGAATTCGGCACGTCGACGATGACGTCGACCTTGTCGACGTCGAACCATTGCCGGGCAATGTTCGAGCCGACGTCCGGCTTGTTCTGGTGGTCAGCCGAGACGATCTCGACCTTCATGCCCTTCTTGGCGGCGCCGAAATCCTCGACCGCCATGCGCGCGGCGATGACCGAGCCCTCGCCGGAGAGATCCGCATAGAGGCCCGACCGGTCGTTGAGCACGCCGATCTTGATGACCCCGTCCGACATTTCGGCGTGGGCCGCGCCCGACCCGATCAGCAGGGCCGCCGCCAGTAGCGCTGTCCGTTTCATTCGCGTCTCTCCTCTCGCTGTCGTTGCCGTCAATTCGCGCTAGACGCCGAGATACTCGTGCAGCTTCGCCATGTTGGCGTCGAGCGCCTCGTTGGGAATCATGTCGACCACGCGGCCGTGCTCCATCAGATAGTGCCGGTCGGCGACGGTCGCGCCGAAGCGGAAATTCTGCTCGACCAGCAGCACGGTGAAACCCTGCTCCTTGAGCAGGCGCACGGTGCGGCCGATCTGCTGGACGATGACCGGCGCCAGGCCCTCGGTCGGCTCGTCGAGCAGGAGGAGGCGCGCGCCCGTGCGCAGGATGCGGCCGATCGCCAGCATCTGCTGCTCGCCGCCCGAGAGCTTGGTCCCCGGGCTCCTGAGCCGCTCCTGGAGATTGGGAAAGAGCTCGAAGATGGTCGCGACGCTCATGCCGCCCGGCTTCACCTCGGGCGGCAGCAGCAGATTCTCCTCGACGTTGAGGCTGGCGAAGATGCCGCGCTCCTCGGGACAGAAGGCGAGGCCGAGCCGCGCGATCTGGTTCGAGGCGAGGCCGATCGTCTCCCTTTCCTCGAAGACGATCGAGCCGGTGCGCCGGCCGACCATGCCCATGATCGATTTCATCGTCGTGGTCTTGCCGGCGCCGTTGCGGCCGAGCAGCGTAACCACCTCGCCGCGCCGCACCTCGAGATCGACGCCGTGCAGGATGTGCGATTCGCCGTACCAAGCGTGCAGGCCCTGGACGCGCAGCAGCGGATCGCCCGCGGGCACGGGCTCCGGGTAGGACAGCTTGCGCGCCGTCGCCTCAACCATTGGTGCTGCCCATATAGGCCTGGATCACCGCGGGATTCTTCGAGACATACGCGTACTCGCCCTCGGCCAGCACCTCGCCGCGCGCGAGCACGGTGATGCGGTTCGACAGCGTCGAGACGACCGACAGATTGTGCTCGACCATGAGCACGGTGCGGTTGACGGCGACGCGCCGGATCAGCTCGGTGACGCGCTCGATGTCCTCATGGCCCATGCCCGCGGTCGGCTCGTCGAGCAGCATCATCTCGGGATCGAGGGCGAGCGTGGTGGCGAGCTCGAGCGCGCGCTTGCGCCCATAGGGCAGTTCGACCGCGATCGCGCGGTCGAGCCCGGCGAGGCCGACGGCCTCGAGCAGCTCGAGCGCCCGGCTGTTGTAGCCGTCGAGCACCGATTCGGAGCGCCAGAAGTCGAACGAGCCGCCGCGCTTGCGCTGCAGCGCCAGGCGCACGTTCTCGAGCACGGTCAGATGCGGAAAGACGGCCGAGATCTGGAACGAGCGGACGAGGCCGAGCCGCGCGATGTCGGCCGGAGCGGTATGCGTGATCTCGCGGCCGTTGTAAACGATGCGCCCGCGCGACGGCGTCAGGAACTTGGTGAGGAGGTTGAAGCAGGTCGTCTTGCCGGCGCCGTTCGGCCCGATCAGGGCGTGAATGGAGCCGCGCGCGACGCGGAGCGCCACGTTGTTGACCGCGACGAAGCCGCGGAACTCCTTGGTCAGACCCTCGGTTTCGAGGATGTAATCCGTCACGCCGTCTCCCCAAATTTCTACAGCCGATTCTTGGTTCTCGTCGGCTTGGCCGGCTATCGCGGCGGCGAGCCGGACCGTATCATAGGCCGCGCGCGGGCGGCCAGCGTCCTCGGCCGCATGGTTTGCAATTTCGGCCGCATGGGTTAGCCTGACCCGCGGTCGCTAATGGGAAATCTATCATGACTCTTTCGTTCCGCGATGTCTCGGTGCGGCCGGTCGCCCCGACGGAGACGCCGCGCGGTGTCGGGCGCTGATCATGGCCGCCGACACGCCGCTGAACCGGCTGACGGCGTCCGGCGCGGCCGCCCTCGTCGCCGAGGGCAAGATCTCGGCGCGCCAACTGGTCGAGACCTGCCTGCTGCACATCGAGGCGCGCGAGCCCACGGTCGGCGCGTGGGTCTGGCTCGATCCCGAGCAGGCGCTGGTCGAGGCCGACGCGCGCGATGCCGAGCGGCCGCGCGGTCCGCTGCACGGCGTGCCGGTCGGCATCAAGGACATCATGGACACGGCCGACATGCCGACCGAGCACGGCTCGCCGATCTATCGCGGCAACCGGCCGGCGGCCGACGCCTCGGTGGTGGCGGCGCTGCGCGCGGCCGGCGCCGTGATCATGGGCAAGACCGTGACGACGGAGTTCGCCGCCTTCCATCCCGGCCGCACGACCAATCCGCACAACCCGGCGCACACGCCGGGCGGCTCGTCGAGCGGCTCGGCCGCCGCCGTTGCCGATGTCATGGTGCCGTTGGCGCTCGGCACCCAGACCATGGGCTCGGTGATCCGGCCGGCCGCGTTCTGCGGCGTCATCGGCTACAAGCCGAGCTTCGGTACGTTCGCCCGCGCTGGCGTCAAGCCGTCGTCCGACTCGGTCGATACCATCGGCCTGTTCGCGCGCTCGCTTGACGACGTCGTGCTGATGAGCGCGGTCCTGACCGGCGGCGAGCGCGGCGATTTCGACGGCAGCCTCGACCGGCCGCCGCGCCTCGCGCTGTTCCGCGGGCCGCACTGGTCGAAGGCCGAGCCGGCCGCGGCCGCGCATCTGGAGAACGCGGCGCGCACACTGGCCGCCGCCGGCGCCGCGGTCAGCGAAATCGCCGCGCCGCCGCTGCTCGCCGAGGCGTTCGAGGCGCACCGCACCATCGTCGTCTACGAGATGGCGCTGGCGCTGGCCTATGAGCGGCAGGTACACGCCGCGCTGCTCAGCCCGGCGCTCGCCGACATGCTGGCGACCGGCGCGGCGACGCCGTTCGCCCGCTACCTCGCCGCCCAGCAGACGGTCGACCGCGCGCGCGCCTGGCTTGCCGAGAATTTCGGCGCCGCCGACGCATGGCTCACGCCGAGCGCGCCCGGCGAGGCGCCCGAGGGACTCGCCGCGACGGGCGATCCGGTGTTCAACCGCCTGTGGACCGTGCTGCACACGCCGTGCCTGACCTTGCCGGCCGGGCGCGGCCCGCGCGGCCTGCCGCTCGGCGTGCAGCTGGTCGGCCGGTTCCGCGACGACGCGCGGCTAATCGCCGCGGCGCGCTGGGTCGAGCGCCGGGTCGGCTGAACGCCGGGGGGCCGGCGGATCTGCACCGGCGGTCCTGTGGCCAAGTGCCGGCTTCTGCGTTAGGGTCCGGCCGCTCCACAGGCTGGCCCGGAATCTCCGATGACTCCACGCGATACCGTCCCGACCACGCACTGGGCGCTGGTCGCCCTGCTCGTCGGCGCGGGCATCGTCAGCGCGACGCAGTCGGGCAAGGCGCCGCTCGCGGTGCCGGCGATCCGCGCCGACCTCGGCATGGGCCTGGTCGCGGCCGGCTTCGTGGTCTCGATGTTTCATCTCATCACCGGCCTGCTCGGCGCGTCGGCGGGCGTGATCGGCGACCGCTTCGGCCATCGCCGCGTGCTGCTCGCGGGCTATCTGCTGCTCATGGCCGGCGGCGTGCTCGGCTGGCTGGCGCCGAGCGGCACCGTCCTGCTGCTGTCGCGCTTCGTCGAGGGCTGCGGTTTCGTCGGCATCACCGTGGCGGCGCCGAGCCTGCTCGCCCGCGTCGCGGCGCCGCGCCACCACAAGCTGGTGTTCGGGCTCTATGGCGTGAACGTGCCGGCCGGCTTTGCGATCATGATGGTGGTCGCGGCGATCCTCCTGCCGCCCTTCGGCTGGCGCGGCCTGTGGCTCGCCAATGTGGTGTTGTGCGGCGTGATGCTGGTGTTGCTGTTCGGCGCGACGCGGCCGCTCGGCCAAGCGGCGGGCGCGCCGGTCGCACGGCGCAGCTTCCGCGATCTCAAGGCGGTGGTGGTGCGGCCCGGGCCGTGGCTGCTCTCGCTCAGTTTCGTCACCTACGGCACGCTGTGGGCCGCGGTCGTCTTGTGGATGCCGACCTATATGGTCGAGGAGCAGCACCGCTCGGTGCTGTTCGCCTCGCTGGTCGGCGCGGCGATCGTCGGCGCTAACGCCGTCGGCAACGTCGTCGGCGCCCGGCTCAGCCACGCCGGAGCGCCGGCCTGGCTGATGGTCGCGATCGGCGGTGCCTCGATGGGCGTGCTGGCGCGCTTCATCTTTCCGCCCGAGATGCCCGAGCTCGGCAAATACGCGCTCGCCTTCGCCTTCTCGCTGGCCGGCGGGCTGATTCCGGCGTCGCTGCTCGGCTCGGCGGCGCAGCACGCGCCGTCGCCTGCGCTGGTCGGCAGCACGCTCGGCCTGATCTTCCAGGGCGCCCACGCCGGCAACTTCGCCGGGCCGCCCTTGCTGGCGGCGGCGGTGGCGGTGGGCGGCGGCTGGTCCAAGGCCGACTGGCCGCTGCTCGGCTGCGGCCTGCTCATCGTGACGCTCGCCCTCGGCCTGCGCCGCGTCGAGCGGCGCCGGCGCAGGCCGGCGGTCGAGGCCGCGCTCTAGGCGGCGCGACGGCCGTACCGCCGCTCCGGGCGCCGGCCGCGCGGCGGACGGCCGCGCTGCTGGCCCGAGGGCCGGGCATTGCCGTTGGCCGCCTGGGCGGTGGCGCAGTGATAGGGATGGTCGTCGACCACCTCGATCGGTTGGCGGATCAGGCGCTCGATGGCGCGCAGATAGTCGCGCTCGTCGGCGCTGCAGAACGAAATCGCCGAACCCGAGGCGCCGGCGCGCGCGGTGCGGCCGATGCGGTGGACGTAGCTCTCGGGCTCGTTCGGCAGGTCGAAGTTGATGACGTGGCTGATGCCATCGACGTCGATGCCGCGCGCGGCAATGTCGGTCGCGACCAGCACGCGGCAGCGGCCGCGGCGGAAATTGTCGAGGGCACGCTCGCGCTGCGCCTGCGACTTGTTGCCGTGGATCGCGTCGGCGCTGATGCCGCCGCGGCCGAGCTGATCGGCTAGGCGGCTGGCGCCGTGCTTGGTGCGGGTGAAGACGATGGCGCGGCTGATGCCCGTGCCCTTGATCAGGTCGGCCAGCAGCGCCCGCTTGTTGGCGGTGTCGACGAACAGCACGTGCTGCTTGACCCGCTCGGCGGTGGTCGCGACCGGGGTCACGGCGACCTTGACGGGGTTGGCGAGGATGCGGTCGGCGAGCACGGCGATGTCCTGCGGCATGGTCGCCGAGAACAGGAGCGTCTGGCGCAGCTTGGGCAGCGTCGCGATGATGCGCTTGACGTCGGGCGCGAAGCCCATGTCGAGCATGCGATCGGCCTCGTCGAGCACCAGCACCTCGAGGCCCTCGGTGCGCACGCAGTTGTCGCCCATCAGGTCGAGCAGGCGGCCGGGCGTCGCGATCAGGATGTCGACGCCGGCGCGCAGCGCGCGGATCTGCGGCACCTTGCCGACGCCGCCGTAGACGACGGCGTGGCTGAGCTTCAGATGGCGGCCGTAGCGCGCGAAGCTGTCGGCGATCTGCGCCGCGAGCTCGCGGGTCGGGGTCAGGATCAGCGCCCGCACCGAGCGCCGGCCGCGCGGCTGGCCCTGGGCCAGGCGCTGCAGGATGGGCAGCGCGAATGCCGCGGTCTTGCCTGTGCCGGTCTGGGCGACGCCCAGCAGGTCGCGGCCCTGAAGCAGGGGCGGGATGGCCTGGGACTGGATGGGGGTGGGGGTGGTGTAGCCCTCTTCGGCAAGGGCGCGTTGCAGGGACTCGATCAGGTCGAGCTCAGAAAAAGTGGTCAATTCGGTTCCTTGTTGATATGCGGCAGCGTGGGCGCGACGCCGGGACGGCGCCGAGCGGACACGGTACAGTCATGTTGGAGTCCGTCCCGCGCACCGGCGTGGACTCGAGGTTTCAGTGGGAAAATCTCGGGACGGAGGGACTGCTGGCAGAAAGCCAAAAGCCGCTTGCGCGGTCGCGAGAAAATCAAATCTAGGCGCACAAATGGGCCGTTATTCCGGTCAAGTCAAGGACTATATTCGTGGGCGCCCGGATTTCCTTGATATTACGTCGGCGAATCCTAATTTATAGTTAAACATTCGCTAAGATTAACTCCCGCCCGCTGGCGCCGGTCCGGCAGACCGGCGCCCGTGTCGAGCCGCAATGCCGCGGCGACCAACTGCGCCTTCCAGCACCCGAAGGTCGGGCGTTCGACCGGCGGATCGTGACGGCTCGGGCCCGGCATTCGGCCGGCTCCGTCCGGGTTGACCGTAGGCGCCGCCTGGCGCCGAGGCGGCGGTCGCAGCGACTGCAGAGGCGGAACCATGCAAGAATTCGAGAAACAGGACATCGAATTGCTGGAAAAAGTGGCCGTGGCCAAGCTGCGCCGATGCCTGATGTGCAGCACGGATTTCCGCAGCGCCCATTCCGGCGAACGGGTCTGCCCGAAGTGCCGCCACTCCAAGGCCTGGCGCGAGGGCGAGACGCCGTCCTATGGTGGCGGCCGGCGCGGCTGATTTGACAGGAGTTTATCTGACCGACATTCCGACGAAAGTCGCCGACCGCGCGCTGACGCGCGCGCTGCTCGGCTATCAACGCCCCGTGGCCTGGAAGAGCTGGTGGCAATTCGCCAATTCGTTCGCGCCGTTCCTGGCGATCGCCACGCTCATGCAGCTGAGCCTGGCCTATTCCTACTGGATCACCCTGGCGCTGGCGCCGCTCGCCGCCGGCCTGCTGGTGCGCATCTTCATCATCCAGCACGATTGCGGCCACGGCTCGTTTTTCCGGTCGCGCCGGCTGAACAATCTGGTCGGCACGATCTGCGGCGTCCTGACGCTGACGCCCTATCATAACTGGCGCCGCCAGCACGCCAACCATCACGCGAAGTGGAACAACCTCGACCGGCGCGGCGCCGACGTCGATCTCTATTCGCGCTGCCTGACGGTGCGCGAATATCAGGCGTTGTCGTTCTGGGGCCGCCAGCGCTACCGGCTGCTGCGCAACCCGCTGCTGCTGTTCGTGCTCCTGCCGCCGCTGGTGTTCTTCGTGCTCTACCGCTTTCCGTTCGACACGCCGGCATCGTGGCGGCGCGAGCGGCGCAGCGTCCATCTCAACAACCTGGTGATCGCCGCGATCGTGGGCGCGCTCGGCTGGGCGATCGGCTTTGCCGACCTGGCGCTGGTCTACGGCCCGATCATGATCTTTGCCTCGATCGCCGGCATCTGGCTGTTCTTCGTGCAGCACCAGTTCGAGAACACGTCCTGGCAGCGCACCGACAAGTGGAGCTTCATGGGCGCGGCGCTCAAGGGCAGCTCGTTCCTGCGCCTGCCCGGCGTGCTGCGCTGGTTCACCGGCAATATCGGCTTTCACCACGTCCACCATCTGAACCCGCGCATCCCGAACTATCGTTTGGCGCGCTGCCACGCGGACAACGCGGCGCTTCAGGTGGCGCCGGTGGTGACGCTGTGGTCCGGCCTCAAGGCGACGCTGCTCTGCCTGTGGGATGAGGAGAAAATGCGCATGGTGCGCCTGCGCGACGCGGTCGTCGCCTGACGGCCGACCGCGCGCGGCGGCGCCGTTGCTTGCAATCGCCGCCGCGACGCACTATGTCTTCGTCATCAATCTTCGCCTTGGCCGCCTTGCCGCTCTCCTTCGTTGGGCGAACGCACAAGACATTTCCAATGCCCTGATTGCCGACGGCGCGCGTGCCGCGTGCCGTGCCGAATCCCATTCGAAGGAAAGACGTAAATGATCAATGGTACCGTGAAATTCTTCAACGCCGCCCGCGGCTATGGCTTCATCACGCCCGAGGACGGCAGCAAGGACGTGTTCGTCCATATCTCGGCGGTCGAGCGCGCCGGCTGGCGCGGCCTCGCCGAGGGCCAGAAGCTGAGCTTCCAGATCCTCAACGAGGAGCGTGGCCGGAAGGCAGTGGACCTGGCCGCAGCCGAGTAACGACAGCCCGCCGCGCGGCGACGCGCGGCGCGGCGGTTCTTCTCGTCCCTTCCGAAGCACCGATATAGGCCGCGACGCGGTTTGGCGTCCGGCACGGCATTTGCAAAAAAGATTTACGTACGGGCGGAAGCCCGACGCATCCCGTGCGCCGCGCGGCCGGCTGGCATTTGACCGCGGGCGCACTTCGAACCATGCTGGGCACCGCGACTGCGGTTCGGCAAGAGGGCGGAGGGCGGTGCTTACCCGAGAGAACATCCGCGACGGCTTGTTTCGGCGCATGATCATCGACGCCAATCTGCCCGTGCCGCTGCTGAGCGAGGCCGAGGTCGAGGCGTCCCGCCGCACGACGCTGGCGCGCGCCGACGCCGGCGAGGACATCTGGGTCTTCGGCTACGGCTCGCTCATGTGGAACCCGGCGTTCCACCATGTCGAGCGGCGGGTCGGCACGGTGCACGGCTTCCACCGGCAATTCTGTCTCTGGACCCATCTCGGGCGCGGCAGCCCCGAGCGGCCGGGCCTGACCCTCGGCCTCGAGCGCGGCGGCTCGTGCCACGGCATCGTGCTGCGCATCGCCGCCGCGGCGGTCGAGGAGGAGACGACCATCCTCTGGGGCCGCGAGATGCTGAGCGGCGCCTACATCCCGAGCTGGGTCAAGGTGCGCAGCGCCGCGGGCGACGTGCGGGCGATCGCCTTCGCCATCAACCGCGCCCATCCGCGCTATACCGGCCGCATCTCCGAGGACCTGATCGTCGAGACGATCGCGCTCGCCGCGGGCCCGGTCGGCCCCTGCTCCGACTATCTCTTCAACACCGTCGCGCATCTCGAGGAGGTCGGCGTCACAGACCACCGGATGCGCCGCCTGCGCGACCGCGTCGCCGAGCGCTGCCGCGAGAAGAATCCGCAGCCCTAGGCGAGGCTCACGACCGGAACAGGCTGTCGGGCAGGCGCTGGGCCAGGCGCGCGGCGCGGCGCACGTGCTTGCGCATGGCGTCCTCGGCGCGCTTCGGCTGGCCGTCGATGATGGCGCCGATGATGGCGCCGTGCTCGGTGAGCGAGGCGGCGCGCTCGGCCTCGTCGAAGACGCGGAAGAACGAGGCGCGGAACGCCGGAAATTCGAGCTGCGCCAGCAGCCGGTGCAGATGGATGTTGCCGGCCAGCGCCAGGATCGCCTCGTGGAAGCGCTGGTTCTCGCGCACATAGGCGTCGACCGCGAGCTGGTCGCGGCTGCCCTGCATCTCGGCGCGCGCGCGTTGCGCCAGCGCGCGGTTGCCGGCCTCGTCGATCAGCTCGGCCGCGCGCCGCGCGGCCAGCGCCTCGAGCGCCTCGCGCGCATCGAACAGGCCAGCGACCTCGGCGCGCGACGGCCGCGCCACCACCGCGCCGCGGTGCGAGATCAGCTCGACGATGCCGTCGGCGGCGAGCCGCCGCAGCGCCTCGCGCACCGGCCCGCGGCTGATCGCCAGGTCGCGCGTCAGGTCGGCCTCGATCAGCCGCTGGCCGGGGGCGAAGCGGCCGTCGTAGATGCCGGACTTGATGGTCTCGATGGCGAATTCGACGACGGTTTGCGCGCTCTTGTCTCTGATGGTGACGGTCATGCGTCGTGCCGCTTCCTGCGCCGGGTTGACTCGCGAACAAAATTGTAGGACAAGTTTGTAGTCAGAAGCAAGGCCCCAGGAGCTGGGACCAAGAACCGATCCGACAGGGGATGGCGATGAGCGAGAGACAGCTGGTCGATCCGGCGGTGCTGGAGCAGGTGCGCGGTTGGCGGCCCTATGTCGAGGCCAAGCTCGGGTTCCGCAATCATTGGTACCCGGCGCGCCTCGCCAAGGACGTCAGGGAGGGCCAGCCGGTCGAGGTCAAGCTGCTCGGCGAAAGCATCCTGGTCAACCGCATCGACGGCAAGCTGCACGCCATCAAGAACCGCTGCCTGCATCGCGGCGTCGCCTTCACCCGGCGCATCGAGTGCTTCACCAAGGGCACGATCACCTGCTGGTATCACGGCTGGACCTATCGTTGGGACAGCGGCGAGCTGTGCGACATCATCACCAACCCGCAGAGCGCGCAGATCGGCAAGCACCACCTCAAGACCTATCCGGTGCAGGAGGCCAAGGGCCTGGTGTTCATCTTCGTCGGCGAGATCGAGCCGCCGGCGCTCGCGTGCGACGTGCCGCCGGAGTTCCTCGACGCCGACATGGCGATCCACGGCAAGATCCGCACCGTGAAGTCGAACTGGCGCGTCGGCGTCGAGAACGGCTTCGACTCGGGGCACATCTGGATCCACAAGAATTCGAAATTGGTGACCGGCAACGACCTCGCGCTGCCGCTCGGCTTCGCGCCGATCGAGGCCGGCGCCTCGACGCGCAATGTCGAGGCCGAGGGCGGGCCCAAGGGCGTCTACGACCTGCTCGGCGACACCTCGATCCCGGTGTTCGAGGGCTATCTCGGCGACCAGAAGGTCGCCGAGGGCCATTTCGGCAGCAAGCGCGTCGCCAACAACATCTCGATTTGGCTGCCCGGCGTGCTCAAGGTCGATCCCTGGCCGCAGGAGGGCATGATCCAGTTCGAGTGGTACGTGCCCGCCGACGAAAACACCCACTATTACATCCAGACGCTCGGCCGCCGTGTCACCAGCGAGGCGGAAGCTGCGGCCTATGAGAAGGAGTTCAACGAGCGCTGGATCGATCTCGCGCTCGACGGCTTCAACGACGACGACGTCTGGGCCCGCGAGGCGGTCGAGGAGTTCTATGCCGACGACAGCGGCTGGGTCGAGGAGATCCTCTACGAGTCCGATCTCGCCATCGTCGAATGGCGCAAGCTCGCCAGCCGGCACAATCGCGGCATCCAGCAGCTCTCGCATCTCTGAGCCGCGGCGCGCGCACGCCGAAGGAGGAACCATGGCGCCCTATCGCGTCCATCGCCTGATCCTGGGCCTGTTCAAGGTGCCCGGGCTGCTCGAGCGGCTGAGCACCGACCAACGCGCGGTGTTCGACGAATACGGCCTGGCCGAGAACGAGCGCAAGGCGCTCGCCGACGGCAGCCCCGAGGCGCTCGCCGGCCTCGGCGTCCACCCGATCCTGCAGATGCACTACATGCTGGCGCGCGACCCGGCGATGGCCGGGCAGATCACCATCCGCGCCTATGCCGACCAGATCGGGAGGAGCTGAGATGGGCAAGATCGCGGGCGCCTTCGCCACCTCGCACATCCTGATGTCGCCGGCCGGCGTCGAGGAACGCGCCGGTCGCATCGTCGGCGGCATGAAGGAGATCGGCCGGCGCGTCGCCGCGGCGCGTCCCGACGTCATCGTGATCATCAGCACCGATCACATGTTCAACATCAACATGGGCCTCCAGCCCCCCTTCGCGGTCGGCGTCGCCGGCGAATACGTGCCGTTCGGCGACATGGACATCCCGCGCGTGCCGTTCCCCGGCCACCGGGCGTTCGCCGAGGCGTTCGTCGAGCGCGCCGCCGAGCACGGCTTCGACCTCGCCAAGGCCGAGGAGCTCAATCCCGATCACGGCGTGGCGCTGCCGCTGCTGTTCGCCAATCCCGAGCGACGCGTGCCGGTCGTGCCGATCCTGGTCAACATCAATATGCAGCCGATCCCCGCGCCGAAACGCTGCCTCAGGCTCGCCGGCGTGCTGCGCGAGAGCATCGAGCGGGATCTGCCCGCGGGCGCGCGCGCCGTCGTGCTCGGCGCGGGCGGGCTGTCGCACTGGCTCAACGTGCCGGGCATGGGCACGGTCAACACTGATTTCGATCGCAAGGTGCTGGACCTGTTCGCGGCCGGCCGGTCGGGCGAGCTCGGCGCGCTCAGCGTGGCCGAGATCGTCGAGCAGGGCGGCAATGGCGGCATCGAGATCGTGACCTGGATGATGGCGGCGGCGACCTGTCCCGGCGCGCCGAGCGAGGAGATCTACTACGAGGCCATGCCGGAATGGTTCACCGGTATGGGCGGCATCGCGCTGCGCCTCTAGCCCCGATCGAGGAGTACATGGAACAAGCGTTTCCCAGCCGCTATGCCGACGCCGGCGGCATCCGCACCCACTATCTCGAGGCCGGCAGCGGCGAGCCGGTCGTGCTTATCCACGGCGGCGGGGCCGGCGCGGACGCCCACGGCAATTGGCGCACGGTCATGCCGATGCTGGCCGAGCATTTCCGGGTCGTGGCGCTCGACATGGTCGGCTTCGGCCGCACCGACAAGCCGGCCGGCAACGGCTTCGTCTATTCCCAGGACGCGCGCAACCGTCACCTCGCCGATTTCCTCGACGCGCTCAAGCTCGGCCCGGCGACGCTGATCGGCAATTCCATGGGTGGTGCCACCGCCATCGGCGTCGCGATCGCGCGGCCCGATTTGGTCAGGCGTCTCGTGCTCATGGGCAGCGCCGGGCTCAACACCAAGCTGCACGCCGACCTGATGCCGGTGATCAACTACGACTTCACGCGCGAGGGCATGGTGCGGCTGATCCGCGCGCTGGTGAACGACAATTTCGTGATCGACGACGCGCTGGTGTCCTACCGCTACGCGCTCGCGACCGATCCCGACACGCGCCGCGCCTACACGGCGATGATGGGCTGGATTCGCGAGCAGGGCGGCCTCGCCTACGACGCGGATACCCTGCGCCGGGTCAAGGTGCCGACCCTCGTCGTCAACGGCAAGATGGACAAGGTCGTGCCGCTCGAGAACGCCTACACCTTTCTGTCGCTGATCGACCGCTCCTGGGGCTACATCATTCCCGATTGCGGCCACTGGGCGATGATCGAGCATCCGCGCGATTTCGCCAGCGCCGCGCTCAACTTCATTCGCGCGGAGGCCCGATGAACGGCGCGCCGCAGCGCGTGATGGCGCGGCCGGCGCCGCGGCCCGACCGCGTCGACCGCCTGTGCGGCGTCGACGAGGTGCCGGAGGGCGAGGTCAAGCGCGTCAAGGTCGAGGGCCGGCCGCCGCTCGCCGTCTTCAATATCGGCGGCGAATTTTTCGTCACCGACGATACCTGCACCCATGGCATGGCCTCGCTGGCCGAGGGCCTGGTCGAGGACGGTGTCGTCGAATGTCCCTGGCATGGCGGCGCCTTCGACATACGCACCGGCGCCCCGCTGCGCCATCCGTGCACCGTCGCGCTGCGCTGCTACGCGGTCGAGGTGCGCGACGGCGCGGTCTATGCCGGTCCGGCGCGCAAGACGGAGACGGGAGGAGGCCAAGCATGAACGTCGCACAGCTCACCGAGCGGGTCCGCTCGGCGGTCGGCGCCGAATCGGGACTCGACGCCACGATCAAGTTCAATTTCGGCGACGAGGGCGTGATCTATATCGACGGCAAGTCGACGCCCAACGCCGTGACCAACGACAATCGCGACTCGCAGATCGTCATCAGCTTCACGCCCGAGACGCTGACGCGCATCCTCGACAAGCAGCTCAATCCCAAGGTCGCGCTGATGACCGGCAAGATGAAGCTGCGCGGCGACCTGCGCATCGCCATGCGCCTCGACAAGGTGTTCGGCACCGGCTGAGAGCGCCGGGCTACTGCCAGACGAAGCCCTGCAGCGGCGGCAGGCCGAGCAGATAGCCGGCCTCGAAGCCGAGCCCGCGGACGTGCGCATATTCCGGCACGACGCGGAACAGCGGCACGACATAGGCCTCGGCCGCGACCTTGCGGAAGCCCTCGGCGTAGAGCGCCTCGCGCCGTTTCGGATCGGTCTCCGTGGCGGCCGATTTCATGAGCTCGGCGAGCGCGGTGTCGCCGGTCATGTCGTTGCCGATGCCCTCGAAAAACGTCGCGGCCGTGCCCGAGACGTCAAGCAGGCCGCCGCCGTTCCACTGCGCGACCACCGCGTCGAGCGTGCCCTGCGACCGCTTCTTGTTGAACGCGGCGAGGGTCAGGGGCTCGGCGCGCGCGTTGATCGTCACCTGGAACAGATTGTCGGCGACCGCCTGGGCGATCGGCTTGAACGGCCCGAAGGTGTCGATCGTCAGGTCGATGTCGTCGGTCAGGCGCACGGTCTTGAGCAGCGTGCGCGCCTGTTGGGTGTCGTAGGCCGGGCTCGGCGCATCGGCGGGACAGCCGAGCTGGGCCGGATGGCAGAATGCCGCATGCGCCGGCGTGACCGGCTCCATGCCGAACTTGCGCGCGATGCCGGCGCGGTCGAGCGCGTGGGCGATCGCTTGGCGCACCTCCGGCCGCGCGGTCGGGCGTTTCGCGCCGTTGTGCTCGGCGGCGTTCACGGCCAGATAGGCGAAGGCCAGCGAATCGCCGCGGGTCAGCGCCACGCCCGGGCGGGCGGAGAGCTCCTGCGCCTGAGCCGGGGTGACGCCGCCGATGAAATCCGCGCGGCCGCCGCTCAGCGCCGCGACCTGCGCCGCCTCGTCCTTGACCGTGGACACGACGATGCGCTCGATCTTGCCGCCGCTCTTGGCGCCGCCCCAGTAATTGCCGAAACGCACCAGCGTCATGCGCCCGTCGTCGCCGGCCGTCGCCTTGTAGGGGCCGGTGCCGATCGGCCGCCGGCCGAAGTCCTTGGGGTTGCCGAGCTTGCGGTGATAGTCGCCCGGCATGATCGGCAGGTTGATGGCGAGCTGCTGGAGCGCCGGCGGATAGCTGCGGCGCAGGAACAGGCGCACCTTGTAGGGACCGACCTTCTTGGCGCCGGCGAACCACGAGAAGCGGCCGGGCAGGGGCAGCTGGTGCTCCTTGAACTTGCTGAGGAAGGAGAAGGTGTAGACCACGTCGTCGGCATCGAAGCGCGAGCCGTCGTGAAAGGTCACGCCCTGGCGCAGGTCGAGCTCGAGGGTGCGCGGGTCGACCCAGGTCCACGCCGTCGCCAACCCCGGCCGGAGCGCGCCGGTCGCGCCGTCGATCTCGATCAGGGTGTCGAACACGGCGCGCGCGATCCATTGGGTCTCGGCGCCGGGCGCGTAGTAGGGGTCCGCCGTCGCCAGCGGCGTGGCGACCGAGACCGCTAACGAATTATTAGCCTTGTCGGCCCAGGCCGGCGTGCTGCCCGCGGCGATCGCCGCCACGAGTGCCGCAACCAATCGCTGGAGCCTGCGAATTGCCATTTATTCGGTCCCGTTCCGGTCCATCGCCGCGCCGGCCGGGCAGTTTTTAGCATATTGTCGGCCTCGGCAAGAGAGCCGTCGGAACCACCCCGGACGACGCCTGTACAACGAAAAGCTGAACAACCCCCAGACATAAGTTATATGCGCTAAAGCGCGGATTTAACGGGGTTTTAATTAACCTGCTGCCATTGTTGCCCGGCAAAAAGGACCTTTGGGATGTCGAGCGCAAGCAGCCTTCGCGCCAAGGCGGTCGGCACCGAGCCGCCTCGGACAGCAGGCGCCGCGGCGGCGGCCGGGACCAAGCCGGCCGCCGTCAACGGCGCGGCGAACAAGATCGGAGCGGCGGCCGCCGCGGACGCCGGCAAGGGCGCGAGCGTCGCGCCGTTCCGCGCGCGGCTGCACGCCTGGTGGCACGGCCTCGACACCGAGGACGTCGCGCCGCCGCCCGCCGAGGCCAAGGCCGCGACCCAGCCCGAACCCGAGCCCGAGGCACCGGCGGCGAGCCAGGTGCCGGATGCCGCCGCCTGGTCCGAGGTGCGCGTCAAGGCCGCCGAGATCGTCGTCGGCGACGATTGCCGCACGCCGATCGGCCCGGACAAGGCGGTCGAGGCGCTCAAGCCGCTCGGCCTGACCAACGCCAAAGGCGTAATCGACATCAGCGCCGGCCTGGGCAACGCCGCGCGGCAGATCGCCGCGACCTACGGCGCCTGGGTCTCGGGCTTCGAGAGCTCCGCCTGCCTCGCGGCCCAGGGCATGGCGCGCTCGGTCGAGGCCGGCGTCGCCAAGAAGGTGCCAATCGTCCAGGTCGACCTCGAGAACATGCCCAAGCCGGCCAAGCCGGTCGATTGCGTCTACGGCCGCGAGGCCTTCTATACCGTCAAGAACAAGAAGGAACTGCTCACCGGCCTGGTCGGCGCGCTCAAGACCGGCGGCGAGCTGGTGTTCACCGACTATGTGCTGCGCGCGCCCGGCCTGAAGTCGGCGGCGGTCACCGAGTGGGCCGAGGGCGAGCCGGCCAAGCCGCAACCCTGGTCGGTCGAGGAGATGATCGCGCAACTGCGCGAGCTGCGCCTGGACGTGCGCGTCACCGAAGACTATTCGAAGCAGTTCCGCGACCTGATCGTGCGGCGCCTCGAGGCGCTGGTGACCAAGAACGAGCTGGTCGCGGGCGATCCGGCCCAGGCCGAGCAGCTGCTGCACGAGGTCGAGCTGTGGGGCCGCCGGGTCAAGGCGCTCGACAGCGGCGACGTCCAGGTCTATCGCATCTACGCCCGCAAGACGACCAGCCCGGACGGCAAGGTCAAGGCCATGTCCAACTGGTAGCCGGGCCGGCCGGGGCACCGGCCGTCGGTTGACAGGGTGGGGCCGAAGCCCTATGGTCCGGCGCTCAAATCCCGGACATCGTCGGATTCTTCGAAAACGGACCGGTCATGAAGATCGTCAATTCGCTCAAGTCGGCGAAAAAGCGCCATAAGGACAGCCGGATCGTGCGGCGCAAGGGCCGGCTCTACGTCATCAACAAGACCAACCCGCGCTTCAAGGCCCGCCAGGGCTGAGCTTTCGGCCTCGGGCTCGACGCAGGCGCGCCCTCGGGGCGCGCTTTTGCTTCCGGGCCCGGCTTGTTGAAGGCACGTCTTTGGAGCCCGGCTTGAAGCCGGGCGGGGCGCGCCGTACCTTGGCCTCATGCTGATGCCCGCCCCCGACCAGGCGATCATCGCCCGGCGCGCCGAGATCGCCGCGCGGCTGCGCGCCATCGTGCCGGGCGAGGGCGTCATCGACAACGCCGACGCGCTGCGCGCCTATGAGAGCGACGGCCTCGCCGTCTATCGCCAGCCGCCCATGCTGGTCGTATTGCCGAGCACGACCGATCAGGTCGCGCAGGCCCTGCGCTATTGCCGGGACGAGGGCATTAGGGTCGTGCCGCGCGGCGCCGGCACCTCGCTCTCGGGCGGCGCGCTGCCGCTCGCCGACGGCGTTCTCCTCGGCCTCGGCAAGTTCAACCGCATCCTCGAGATCGACTACGACAACCGCGCCGTCGTCGCCCAGCCGGGCGTGACCAACCTGGCGATCAGCCAGGCGGTCGAAGGCCGCGGCTTCTACTACGCGCCCGATCCGTCGAGCCAGATCGCCTGCTCGATCGGCGGCAACGTCGCCGAGAACGCGGGCGGCGTGCACTGTCTCAAATACGGCGTCACCACGAACAACGTGCTCGGCGTCGAGCTCGTCCTGATGACCGGCGAGATCGTGCGCCTGGGCGGCAAGCAGCTCGACGCCGGGGGCTACGATCTGCTCGGCCTGATCACCGGCTCCGAGGGCCTGCTCGGCGTCATCACCGAGGTGACGGTGCGCATCCTGCCCAAGCCGGAATGCGCGCGCGCGCTGCTCATCGGCTTTCCCTCGAACGAGGCGGCGGGCGATTGCGTCGCCGGCATCATCGCCGCCGGCATCATCCCGGGCGGCATGGAGATGATGGACAAGCCGGCGATCCACGCGGTCGAGGAATTCGTCCACGCCGGCTATCCGCTCGACGTCGAGGCGCTCTTGATCGTCGAGCTCGACGGACCGGTCGCCGAGGTCGATTACTTGTTCGGCACGGTCGAGGCGATCGCGCGCCGGAACGGCGCCTGCTCGCTGCGCGCCAGCCGCGACGAAGCCGAGCGGCTGACCTTCTGGGCCGGACGCAAGGCGGCGTTCCCGGCGATCGGCCGCCTCTCGCCCGACTATTTGTGCATGGACGGCACCATCCCGCGCCGCCAGCTCGCCCCTGTGCTGAAGGAGATGGCGGCGCTGTCGAAGAAATACGGGCTCGGCCTCGCCAACGTGTTCCATGCGGGCGACGGCAATCTCCATCCGCTCATCATGTTCGACGCCAACAAGCCCGGCGAGACCGAACGCGCCGAAGAGTTCGGCGCCGACATCCTCAGGCTTTGCGTGCGCGTCGGCGGCGTGCTCACCGGCGAGCACGGCGTCGGCATCGAGAAGCGCGACCTGATGGGCGAGATGTTCGACGCCGCCGACCTCGCGCATCAGGAGCGCGTCAAATGCGCGTTCGACGACCGCTCGCTGCTCAATCCCGGCAAGGTGTTCCCGACGCTGCATCGCTGCGCCGAGCTCGGCAAGATGCACGTCCACAAAGGCGAGCTGCGCTTCCCCGACCTGCCGCGCTTCTAGGCAAGAATGTGACGGCGCGTGATAGCTCCAATGCCCCTAGGTCGTCATGCTCGGGCTTGTCCCGAGCATCCACGACTTCTTTGGCGCCGTCGATATGAGCGGAGGCAGAAAAAGACGTGGATGGTCGGCCTAAAGCCGACCATGACGACCTGAGTTTGGCGTTCGCGGTATTGCGAGCCGGTCGGCATGCACGGTCCCGTGATCTGGCAATTGACGAGACTTCGTAGATGCGGACAACACCGGCGCGTCTCAGGCGCCGAGCGCCGCCGCTATCCCGCCTTCGTCGCCGGCGTCGGCTTGATGACGCGGTGCAGGTCGAGCTCGGGCGGCGCGACGTCGGTCTGCGACAGGAGATCGTGAACCTGGCCGCGATGATGGGTCTGGTGATTGAAGAAATGCGCGACCAGCATGGGCAGCGAGTCCTCGAACAATCTGCCCTGGTGATTGACGTAGCGCACCGTGCATTCGAGGAACAGGTCGGTCAGGCCGGCCGCGAAGGTCTCGATGCGCGCGTCTTCCTTGTCGCGCGCCGCCCGCAAGGCGTCGAAATCGTCGTAGAGGATGGCGTCGAGCGCGGTCGACGGCGCTTCGCTGCCCGAGAAGCGCGTCAGCCAGATGCGGTCGCCGATCAGGATGTGGTTCAGCGTGCCGTGGATGCTCTTGAAGAAAGCCGGTCGCGGGCGCTTGCGCTCGGCGTCGCTCAGCCGCGCGCAGGCGTCGTAGAGCCGCCGGTTGGCCAGAGAGTTATAGCGCGCGAGCATCCGGAAATGATCGGTCAGCGATGAGCTCACGGGGCCTGCCCTTTGCGTCGCGACGTCAGCCGCACAACTATGGGCCGAGCGGACGATCTTTTGTCGTTACATTTACGCAATGTGGGATGCCGCCGCAGGCATGCCTCGGGCGCCGCGTTAATGAACGCCTGGACCGCGACGCCGGCGGCGAAAACCTGCTCGGAAGGCGGGCATTTCTGCTAGAGAGGGTGCGGGGAGGCCCGAGACCAATGGCTGAGTTCATGAACGGCGGCCGGCAGGGCAGGGCGGGCGCGCGGGCGAGGACGGCGTGACCGAGGCGATGCATCCGGCCGATGCGGAGGCGGTGCGCGCGGCGGTCGCCGCGGCGGCCGCGGACGGCACGCCGCTCGAGGTGCGCGGCGCCGGCACCAAGCGCGCGCTCGGTCGACCGGTGCAGGCGCGCGCCGAGCTGGCGCTCGACCGCCTCGCCGGCATCGTGTCCTACGAGCCCGCCGAGCTGGTACTGAGGGCGCGCCCCGGCACGAAGCTCGCCGAGGTCGAGGCGGCGCTCGCCGAGCAGCGCCAATGCCTCGCATTCGAGCCCGCCGACTACGGCACGCTGCTCGGCGGAACACCCGGCGGGCAGACGCTGGGCGGCGTCATCGCCTGCAATCTCTCGGGGCCGAGGCGCATCAAGGCGGGCGCGGCGCGCGACCATTTCCTCGGCTTCAGCGCGGTGAGCGGCCGCGGCGAGGCGTTCAAGGCCGGCGGACACGTGGTCAAGAACGTCACCGGCTACGATCTATGCAAGCTCATGGCCGGCTCGTGGGGCACGCTCGCGGTGCTGACCGAGGTGACGGTCAAGGTGCTGCCGGCGTCCGAGAAAGCGCGCACGGTCGTGATCTATGGCCTCGACGAGGCGGCCGCGATCAAGGCGCTCGGCGCCGCGCTCGCGACCGCGCACGAGGTGTCGGGCGCTGCCCATTTGCCGGCGCGCCTCGCCGCGCAGTCCGCGGTTTCCTATGTGCGCGACGCCGGCGCGTCGGTGACCGCGCTGCGCGTCGAGGGGCCGGGGCCGTCGGCCGAGCATCGCTGCGCGGCGCTGCGCGCGATGTTCGGCGGGGCCAGGCGGCATGAAGAGCTGCACAGCATGAACAGCCGCAAGCTTTGGGCCGAGATTCGCGACGCCGCGCTGCTCGCGCGCCCGGCCGAGCGCCTGGTCTGGCGACTTTCCGTTCCGCCTGCAGCCGGAGCGAGAGTCGGCACGCGGCTCGCCGCGGCGCTCGGCGGCGAC
>Ga0335070_10001998_pt1 | contig 23723 bp, 11 predicted proteins | sample Lox_Sample_13_FD_206722 | JGI IMG/M metagenome (GOLD analysis project Ga0335070, IMG submission 206722) | Soil microbial communities from Loxahatchee National Wildlife Refuge, Florida, United States - Lox_Sample_1.3 | ecosystem: Environmental > Terrestrial > Soil > Wetlands | place: USA...
CTCGTGGCGGCGTTCCATGCCAAAGGCAAGGAGTTTGCGCGCATTCTGAAAATGGGCCGCACCCAGCTGCAGGACGCGGTGCCCATGACGCTGGGCCAGGAGTTCGACGCATGGGCCGTGAGCCTTGAAGGCGAGGTGGAAGCGCTCCGCCGGATCGAAAACGTGCTGCTCGAGGTCAACATGGGCGGCACGGCGATCGGCACCGGACTCAACGCGCCGAAGGGCTACGCGGCAAAGTGTGTGCGGCATCTCGCACAGATTACCGCCAAGGAGTTCCGCCTCGCGGCGAACCTCGTCGAGGCGACGCAGGACACCCAACCCTTCGTGCTCTACTCCTCGGTGCTGAAGAGCCTGGCGATCAAGCTGTCGAAGGTTTGCAATGATCTGCGCCTGCTCTCGTCCGGGCCCCGCGCCGGTCTGAACGAGATCAACCTGCCGCCGAAACAGCCCGGCTCCACCATCATGCCGGGCAAAGTCAACCCTGTCATCCCGGAGGTCGTGAACCAGGCGTGTTATCGCGTAATCGGCAACGATCTGACGGTGACCCTCGCGGCCGAGGCCGGCCAGTTGCAACTGAATGTCATGGAGCCGGTCATCGCCGCGTGCATTCTGGACTCGCAGACGCTGTTCATGAACTCCGCTCGGACGCTGCGCGAGCACTGCGTCGTTGGCATCACCGCGAACGCGGACGTCTGCCGGTATCACGTCGAGCATAGCATCGGGCTTGTCACCGCCCTTAACCCGGTAATCGGCTATGACACCGCGACCGAACTCGCCGCCGAGGCGCTCCGGACCGGGCGCGGCATTGTCGAGTTGGTGCGTGAGAAAGGGCTTCTCACGGAGGAGCAGATCGCTGAAGTATTGGATCCGGCCAAAATGACCGGCGGCGCCTAGCCCGCCGAAAGACGCCGTTCGCATGAGCATCACACGTAAAGGGCGGGCGCACGGGGTCCTGGAACGGGGTTCGTCGTACTGGCGGCTATTCTCTTCGGAGCAAGCACGGACCGAGAGCATCGATCTGGTCGTGATCGCCAGGCTCGGCTTGGCAGGAGGGCGGCGCGAGCGCCCGCTCTCGATTGCGGTGATTGCTTCCCAGCAGGCGATCACAGCCGGCCCGATTTCCGCGGCGACAGGCGAACACGAAGACCGGCGTCATGAAGCGCACCTGCGATCACAGGGATGCCCTCCCAATCCGCTACGCGACAGTATTTGTCGGAACGTCGCCTTGAAGAGCAGGTATCGGCGATACGGCGAAGCAGAAATAGAATGGTAGTACTACCACAAAATGCGTCAAAACGCTCCGAAACATGACGATCTGCGAACACTGGGAAAAACACTAACCTGCTGTGGACACAGGCGTTGAGACCCAGTCGCGCGGGCTCGGCATTCGCTTCTCAACTTGGACGTGGCTAGTTCTAATCCCATCGCCCGGTGTTTCACATTCTGCCGACGGCAAATAGATTACGGAACCGTGTCTCAAAAGCATAGTGCGACGCCGCACATTGAACCCGCCTTGGGCGTTCGCTCCACCGTGCGCACGGCCGGGCACAGGTGTAGCAACATCCCCCCGCGCAGTAGCAACTGCTGGGAAGAACGGAGGCTAAGGCCTATGAAGACTCCTAACCTCTATCTTGTCGTGGCAGGGTTGATGCTCTCGGTCAGTCCCGGAATCGGCTTCGCCCAGTTCCCCGAGCCGGCGTCGAAGTCCGGCGACGGGCGGACCGTCGGAAGGGTGTTCGATGGCTACGAGCTCCAACGATTCTCGCTTACCCCCGGCGATGCAGATCTCTCCAGACGATGCCGGCCCGCGACCTACTTCGATGCCGTGGGCAACCGGTCGTACATCTGCGGTACGGAAGATGGTCCCTACGAGGCCTGGATCTGGCCGCTGCAAGTGCTGGTAGGCGGCAGCCTGTCCTTTCGGCCGGCCGACAAGCTGGACTTCTTTGAGCTGCACCGCTACGCCCACACCATCGAATCGGCACCCGACCACACAACTATCCGCTACTTACAGGCCGAGATCGCCGTAAACGCGACATTTGTCACGCCGGACGATGAACCTGTGATCCTCATCCTCCTCGCCGTCAACATCGACAAGCCCGGGACCCTGGCTTTCTCTTTCACCCCACGGCTCGCGCCGCAGTGGCCTGCTTCCCTGGGCGGCGTCGCTGCCCAGTGGGATGGTGATCTCCGCGCATTTCGCATTTCCGAGCCGTCCGCGCGTTTCGCCGCAATCGTCGGATCGCCCCATGCCGTCCGGGGAAGCCAGGGAATCCAGTATCTGCTGCCCAACGCGCCGATGCGTCTGGAGATAGACGTCGATCCCGACCAGTGTCGCAAGGCGTTCATTCCTCTCGTCTTCACCGCGGCCGACGGTGCCGCCGCGCCGCAGCGGGCTGCAAGCGATTACCAGCGCGTGGTGCAGGGAGCTCGCGGTATTGTCGAGCGGCATCATGCCTCCTGGCGAGAAAAGCTGACGGAGATGACCCGCATCACGACGCCCGACAAGCAACTCGATCAGGCGTTCCTCCGCAACGCGGTGTCGTTGAGCCAGTCCCTGGTCCGCTCAGAAGCGCTCGGTGACGGCCTGGTCGCCGGCTATGGGCCGGCAGGGCCGACCTCCCAGCGCCCGGGATTTGCCTGGTTCTTCACCGGCGACGTGTCACTCAACGCTCCGGCCTATCTGGCGGCCGGTCTCCACAACCATCTTGCAGTCGGCCTGCGATTTGCCGCCCGGCACCAGCGCACGGACGGCAAGATCCCCCACGAGGTCGTGCTCTCGGCGCACCTGTGCGATTGGTTCAAGGCCTACCCGTTTGCATATATCCACGGCGACACAACCGGCCTGTGGATCCATGCCTGCCGTTCGTACGTCGATGCGACGGGCGATCGGGCGTTCCTCGATGAGATCTGGCCCGCCATGCTCAAGGGCTACCGCTGGATACTGGCCCAGGACGAGGACGGCGACGGTCTACCGGACAACACTCGGGCCGGAATGGGCGCATCGGAGATCGGCGTTCTGCTGAACGATCTTCGGACGGACATACTTCTGGCCTCGGTGTCGGCGGCCGCCTTCCGGGACGTCGCAGAGTTGGCCGCACGAAGGAATGAGAACGCCCTCGCCGACGAAGCACGTGGCCACGCCGAGCGAGCGGCGAAGCGGATTGCCGACGGATTCTGGGATCCGCAGGCCAAGATCCTTGCCCATTGCCTCCGTACCGACGGAACCCTCTCCCGCGAGCGGACTGCCTGGCCGGCTGTACCGATCATGCTGGCTCTGGTGGACGGCGCCATCGCCGATCCTACGCTCGACTACATCGACTCAGACGCGATCACCACTCCGTGGGGCTGCCGCCTGCTTTCCCGAGAGTCGCCGCATTTTAATCCCATGGGCTACAACCAGGGCGCCGTCTGGCCGTTCATCACCGGGCTCGTCGCCTACGCGGATTTCGAGAGAGGTCGCGCCGACGCCGGATACGCCAAAGTCAGCAGCGTCGTTGAGCTCACCTTCGCCGAGGCCCTCGGGCGCGTGCCGGAACTGCTGTCAGGCACCCGGCAACGCTCCCTTGATGCGGCGGTACCGAATCAGATGTTCTCCGCGATGACCACCGTCGGCCCTGTGGTTCGCGGCATGCTGGGTCTGCGGCCGAGAGTCTTGGACAATACCCTGGAATTAATGCCGTGCTTCCCGGCCGGCTGGGAGGAGGTCCGGGTCGAGAACTTCAAGTTCGGTGACACACGACTGCACCTCAAGATCCGCCGACGGCAGGAAACCTACGAGGTCGACTGTACCTACGAACCGCGAGATGGCGCCGAACCGCCGCGGATTGCACTCAGTCCCAGGAACGGCAAGGCCGGCCGGGTCACGACGACGCCGGGTGCGCGTCAAAACGAACTTGAAGATAATGATCAGATACCCTGATTCCAGACCAGGTTAAGATCGGCACACGCTCGACCTGACCATGACCAATAGCATTACGCGCGGACACCGACTCAGGCCGCGAGATCGGGACTGGGTTTGCATACGACCCTCCGCCGAAAGCGAATCTGAACCGCCCCCGCGCAGCATTCGCGGTGCCCTTTGCGGTATGATGGAGCGCAGTGGCACCCACGCGCACAACCCACGCAAGTCCGAAGCCGGACAGGAGTCTGCTGATGTCTCGCCGCTTCAGTGATCGATCGTTGCACCTGGTGTGGCGAACGGCAGCGGTTGGTCTGGCAGCCGCGGTGTGCTTTTCGACGCCTGCCGAGCTGTTCGCGCAAGCGTATCCGGTGCGCAAGAGCGCCAACAGCCGATACCTTGTCGACCAGTTGAATCGTCCCTTTCTCATCACCGGCGATGCCCCGCAATCGCTGATGGTCAATCTCTCGACCAGCGAGGCGGAGATGTATTTCGCGAACCGCGCCTCACATGGGTTCAACGCCGTGTGGATCAACCTGCTCTGCTCCACGTACACAGCCGGCCGTGAGGATGCCGGAACCTACGACGGCATCATTCCGTTCACGAGCTACCTGCCGGGCCACGCCGGCGACCCGCTGTATTACGACCTGGCCACGCCCAATCCCGCGTACTTCGCCCGGTGCGATCAGATGCTCGCCCTCGCCGCCAACCACGGACTCGTGGTATTGCTCGATCCAATCGAGACCGGGTCATTCCTGCCGGCCTTCGGAGGCGGTGATGCGATCATGCCGCACAATGGCGCCGCCGCCTGCCGGGACTATGGCCGGTACCTCGGCAACCGATACCGGGATGTTCCCAACATCATCTGGATGAGCGGCAACGACTATCAGGTGTGGAGTGACGGCATCAGCGATTCGTTCGTGACGGCGGTGGCCCTGGGAATTCAGGAGAACGATCCAAACCACATTCACACGGTCGAGCTCAATTATCTTTCCAGCGGCTCGCTGGATGATCAGAACTGGGCGTCGATCATCCAGCTCAATGCGTCCTATACCTATTTCCCGACGTACGCGCAGGTGTTGAACGACTATAACCGCCCCAATTTCCAGCCGGTGTTCATGGTCGAGGCCAACTACGAGTTTGAGCATTTGCAGGGCACGGTGGATACGACGCCGTTGAATCTGCGGAAGCAGGAATACTGGAGCATCCTGAGCGGCGCTACCGGGCAGCTCTACGGGAATCACTACACATGGACTTTTACCGGCGGCTGGGAAAGTCACCTGGACACGCCCGGGGCGATCCAGATGGCATACCTCAAGGCCCTGTTCGAGCCGCGCGCCTGGTGCAACTTGATCCCGGACCAGGACCATACCCTGGTCACGGCCGGCAATGGCACGTTTTCGAGCAGCGGATATGTCGAGGACAATAGTTACTTGACGGCCGCTCGCACGGCTGACGGCACACTGGCCATGGCGTACATGCCGACCATCCGCGACATCACAGTTAACCTCGCGGAAATGAGTGCGCCGGTTACAGCCCGCTGGTATGACCCGACGAACGGCTTGTTTGCGCCGATCGCCGGCTCTCCCTTTCCGAATTCCGGCTCGCATGTTTTCTCCCCGCCGGGCAACAATGGGGATGGCGACGGAGACTGGCTGCTGGTCCTCGAAACACTGACGGGCGACACCGATTGCGACGGCTTGGTCAGCATCTCGGACATACCCGCCTTCGTCCTCGCGCTGGTCAACCCCTCCGCCTACGTCGCCGCGTACCCCGGCTGTGACCCGACCCACGCCGACATCAATCACGACGGCCAGATCGATGGTCGCGATATTCAGGGCTTTTGCATATTGGTGACCGGTTCGTCTGCGAACCTCCCGCCGATCCCCATCGTCAGTGCCAATCCCACGGAAGGCGTGGTGCCCCTGACGGTGGATTTCTCCAGCGCCGGGTCCTCGGACCCCGAGGGCCAGTCCCTCACGTACCTCTGGATGTTCGGCGACAGCGCGACATCGACGGAGGTTAATCCGGTTCACACCTATTCTCTGGACGGGCAGTATCTGGCGCGGCTGACGGTCTCCGATGGCGTGAATTTCGCCACATCGGCTTCGCTCCTCATCAGCGCCATGCTGGCCCCGGGGACAATTAGAATCGGCGAGACGACCGTGTTCAGTGGCAATGACAGCGGCAACGGTAACCTGCTTGTCGTGCAGGACGCGACGCTGTCGCAAACCGCGACCATTCAGAGCCTTTCGTTTTACGTGAACGCAGCAAGCGGTAATCTGCGACTTGGCATCTACGACGCGAGCGGTCCCGGTGGCGGACCGGGCGGACTCCGGGCGCAGACGAACGCATTTGCTCCCGTCGTCGGGTGGAACACCGGGAACGTTGTCACGCCCGTGTCCCTGCCGCCGGCCAATTACTGGCTTGCCTATCTGCCAAGCAGCAGTGACTTGAACTTCGCGGCGAACTACAGCATCGGCTCATACAAATATGCTACGTTCGCATTTGGCCCGATGCCCTCGACGTTCCCGGCAATCGCAGGTCAGGGAACGACCCATTGGTCTCTCTACGCGACGCTCACGCTTCCCTAGCCGCTACTGCCCATCTGTGTGGCGGTAAAGTGGCCGACCTGGGTAACGCCGTTTCGGTTAGCGAGCAGGAGGAAACGGTGCCAAGCAGCAGCGCCGGGATTCCCGTGAACGGCCCACACGTAGGGTTACCGTTGCCGGGATATGCACAGTCGCTTGGCTACGTCGGCGCCGGTAGCCGCGTCGCGGCCGTAGCCGTCGGCTCCGATCTCGTTGGCATATTCCTGCGTCACCGGCGCGCCGCCGATGATGATGTGCGGAGGCGGGTCGAGCGACCGCCGGATCTGACTTACGATCTTCTCCATTTCCGGCATGGTCGTGGTAAGAAGCGCGCTCATGGCCACAATCTGGGCCGGTTTCCGGCGACATGCCTCGATGAATTTCTCCGGCGAAACGTCCACACCGAGATCCTCGACCTCGAAACCGGCGCTCTCCAACATGGTGGCGACTAGGTTCTTGCCGATGTCGTGCAGATCACCGCGAACGGTGCCTATGACCGCGCGGGCCTCCGCATGGACACCCTGGGACAGCAGTGCCGGCCGGAGGACGTCCATGGCCGCCTTCATCGCTTCAGCGGCGATCAACACTTCGGGCAGAAAGTACTCCCCCTCGCGGAATCGCTTGCCGACCTCCGTCATTCCGGCCAGGAGACCCTGATCCAGAATCTGCTTGGCCAGCCGCTTTTCGGCCAAGGCCTCTCGTACGCATTGCACGGCAGCTTGCTCGTCACCGTTGAGGACGGCATCAGCGATCTTCTCCAATGCGCTCATCATGGTCTCCCGATCGCCGTCTGAGGGACAACGGCGGCGTCATCCCGGCCGGCGACGGCTCGGATTGTACGCCGTTGTCGCGCAGTCTCCAAGCGGCCGGCGGCTGGCCGGGCCCATGAAGCCCCGATAAACTTGCGGCCACGTACGTCTCTAGCGGCAGCAAACGCCGCGCGAGGCGAAGTGGAGCTACGCCCATGACCGGCAGAGAACGCGTGCGACGATGCCTGGAGTTCGACCACCCGGATCGCGTGCCGCGCGATCTGTGGGTTCTGCCGATTACCACCCGGGAGCAGGGGGCCGAGGCCGTCGAGGCGCTGCAGCGCCGCTGGCCGAACGATTTCGACAAGCCGGCCGTCGTGAACGAGAAAGCACTCGCCCTGGTCGAGGGTGATCGTTACGCCATCGGCCGGTATCGCGACGAGTGGGGCTGCGTCTTCGAGAACATCCACGGGGGGGTCATCGGGCAGGTCAAGCGGCCGATCCTCGACGACTGGTCCAAGCTCGACCACCTTCGCGTGCCGGTCGAAGTGCTGGACATCGATGCCGAGGCGATCGATCGGGCGTGCGCGGCGTCGGACAAATTCATGCTGTCAGGTTGCTGCCCGCGGCCGTTCGAGCGGATGCAGTTCCTGCGGGGCACGGAAAACCTGTACCGCGATCTGGCCAGGGAGCCGCCGGAGCTTGGCGAGCTGCTGCGCCGCGTCCACGACCTGAATTGCAGAGAGATGGAAGTCTGGTCAAAGACGCGCGTTGACGCCATCAGCTTCATGGACGACTGGGGTTCACAGCAGAACCTGTTGATCGCCCCGGCGAAGTGGCGGCGCCTGTTCAAGCCGCTCTACGCCGACTACGCCCGGATCGCCCACGCGGCGGGCAAGAAGTTATTCATGCACTCTGACGGGCACATCTTCGCCATCCTTGAAGATCTGATCGAGGTCGGCATAGATGCGATCAACAGTCAGCTCTTCTGCATGGACATCGAGGAGATCGGACGCCGCTTTGCCGGGCGAATCACCTTCTGGGGCGAGATCGACCGGCAGCACGTGTTGCCCAGCCCGGACCCGGACAGGGTGCGTGACGCGGTGCGGCGGGTCGTGGACAACTTGTACCGCCCTCAAGGTGGCGTGATCGCACAATTCGAGGTCGGCGCCGGCGCGCGGATTGAAAACGCGGACAGGATTTTCCAGGCGTGGCTTGACTTGACCGCGGGGGCGAGCCCTGGCAAGTAGGAGCGATTGCCATGGACAAGGGGTGGTGCATGTTCCTGCTGATAGTCGTGGGGTTGGTACTGATGAATGTCCTCGTCGTGGGCTGTGCGGCGCCACATGCATCATCAATTGGGGAGTTGAGGGCGCCGCAGCATCTCCGCTGCGAGTATCTGGTTGATCCCTTGGGAATTGACGAGACCGCGCCGCGGCTGTCATGGGAGATGGACGATCCACGCCGCGGGGCCGCGCAGCGCGCCTATCAAATCATGGCCGCAAGCAGCGAGACGGCCCTGGAGCAGGACTCGGGCGATCTCTGGGATACCGGCAAGGTCGCATCCGACGAGTCAGTGCAGATCGTTTACAGCGGTCGGCCGTTGCGTTCAGGCATGGAGGTGTACTGGACGGTTCGCCTGTGGGATGCCAACGGCAAGCCCTCACCCTGGAGCCGGCCGGCCCGCTGGTCGATGGGGCTGCTGAGCCCGTCGGATTGGGACGCCTGCTGGATCGGAGACACCCGAACACCGCCGCTCGACCAGAACGAACCGTTGCCCTCGCCGCGATTGCGTACGGAGTTCGCCATTCCCGGCGAGGGCGGGAAAGTCCGCAGGGCCATTGCTTTCGTCAGTGCGCTGGGGCTGTACGAATTGCGGCTGAATGGACAGCGTGTCGGTGACCATTTGCTGGCGCCGGAGTGGACGGATTATCACAGGCGCGTTCAGTATCAGACTTACGATGTGACCGCGCAACTGCACCCGGGAGCGAATACCCTGGCCGCCCAGCTCGGTGACGGCTGGTATGCCGGGAGAATCGGGCTTGCCGACCTGGTGCCCGGTATGCCGAAGCGCAGCCTCTACGGCAGGCAGCCCCGGCTCCTGGTCCGTCTGGCGATAGAGTTCGCCGATGGCCACACCCAGATCATCGTTTCGGATGACGCCTGGCGGCTCAGCACCGACGGGCCGATCCGCGTCAGCGACATCCTGGACGGGGAGACATACGACGCCCGACGCGAGACGCCGGGATGGGACATGCCGGGCTTTGATGACTCGGCCTGGCTGCCTGTGGGAGTATTCGAGAAGGTAGACGCCGCGTATGCCGGACCAAGACTGGTCGCCCAACCGAACGAACCGATTCGGATTGTCCGGCAGATTCATCCGGTCGCTGTCACCGAGCCGCAGACCGGAGTCTATGTCTTCGATCTCGGGCAGAACATGGCGGGCTGGTGCCGCATCAGGCTTCGCGGGCCGGCGGGCACGACCGTCACGCTTCGCCACGCAGAAGTGCTGAATCCCGATGGCACGATCTATACGGCGAACCTGCGCTCCGCCGCGCAAACCGACCATTACACGTTGCGCGGCGGTGACGGCGAAGTGTTCGAGCCGCACTTCACCTATCACGGCTTTCGCTATGTCGAGGTAACGGGCTTGACCGGGAAACCGGCTATCGATGACCTGATCGGATGCGTGTTTTGCTCCGCCGCACCGGAGGCCGGTCGCTTCGAGTGCTCCAGCCCGATGCTCAACAAGCTGTGGTCGAACATCGTCTGGACGCAACGGGCCAATCTGATGAGCATTCCGACCGATTGCCCGCAGCGCAACGAGCGGCTGGGCTGGATGGGTGACATTCTGGCCTTCGCCCAGACTGCCTGCTTCGACATGGACATGACGGCGTTCTTCACGAAATGGCTGCCGGATGTCCGTGACGCCCAGGCCGAGGATGGGCGTTACCCCGATTTCGCGCCGCACCCATTCGACCCCAACGCGCGCTTTTCCAGCGTGCCCGCATGGGGTGATGCCGGCGTATTCGTGCCGTGGTGCGCCTATGTGAACTACGGCGACAAGCGGATGTTGGAGCGGCACTTCGAGTCCGCCCGGCGCTGGGTGGACTGCATTCAGCAGAAGAACCCCGACCTGCTCTGGAAAAACAGCCGCGGCAATGATTACGGCGACTGGCTGAACGCGGATACCTTGAAACTGGAAGGGTGGCCGGCATCCGGGGCGGAGGTACCGAAGGAAGTCTTTGCGACCATGTTCTTCGCCCGCTCGACTGAGCTTGTGGCCCGCATGGCCGACGTGCTGGGGCGCCCGGATGAGACCGAGCACTACCGGGCTCTCGCCGCCGACATCAGGGCTGCGTTCAATCGAGCATATGTCGCATCGGACGGCCGCATCCAAGGCAATACGCAGGCTGGTTATGCCATCGCCCTTGCTTTTGATCTACTGCCCGAATCGCAACGTGCCGCGGCCAAGCACTATCTCCTGGAGGGCTTTCAAACGTATGGCGGCCTGATCTCGACCGGCTTTCACAGCACGATCTGCCTGATGAACGAGCTGACCCGATGTGGCCGCAGCGACGAGGCCTACCGGTTGATCAACAACCGCCGGATGCCGTCATGGGGCTATGCCATCGACCATGGGGCGACCACCATCTGGGAACGGTGGGACGGTTACGTCGAAGGTCGCGGCTTCCAGGACCCGGGGATGAACTCCTTCAGCCACTATGCCATCGGCTCGGTCGGGGAGTGGATGTACCGCACGATCATTGGCATCAACCCGGACGAGTCAAAGCCCGGCTACAAACACTTCTTCATCCGCCCGCGACCGGGCGGCGGGCTGACCTGGGCGCGGGGCGAGTATCGCTCGTTGTATGGGCAAATCGAATGTGCCTGGCGAAAGAAGGATGGCCGCCTGACGATCGATCTGACCGTGCCCCCCAATACCACTGCCACGGTCAGCGTGCCGACGAATGACGCAGCGAAGGTAAAGGAAGGCGGGCATCCGGCTGCGATTGCAGAGAACGTGAAGTGCCTCGGCACGGAGGACGGCGCTGCGTGTTACTTCGTCCCCGCCGGGCGGTACACGTTCTCCGCGCCTTGCGGTGACCCAGGCGCGGCAAAGTGAATAGCCGGTTCCCATGACCGGCGTTAACCCGTCCTTCCTACCTCTATTTGTGGAGCCGACGCCAAGTGGGGCCGGTGCCCTCACCGGCCGCGTGGCGATAGGGCAAGCCGGCAGCACCTGGAAAAGCCGCAGAAGGCCGACGAGGGCGTCGGCCCCACTTACGCCGTGACGCTCTGGCACTGGAAATGTCTTTAGGCCATGGCGATGCAGTCGATTTCGATCCTGGCCCCAGCCAGAACCAGGGCTTTGACGATGACGGTGGAACGGGCCGGTGGGTCGGCCGGGAAGTACTTCATGTACACTTTGTTGAACACAGGGAAGTCCGCGGCCTCAGTGAGAAACGCCCCGCACTTCACCACTCGCTCCATCTTCGAGCCCGACGCCTCCACCGCGGCCTTCAGGTTCTCCATCGCCTGCCGGGCCTGGGCCTCGAAGTCCTCCCCAACCAAGTCGGTCTTGCCCGGCACCTGAGGCAATACGCCGGAAACGTACACCATGCCCCCGCAGCGAACCGCCCGCGAAAAGGCCGGGGAGGGACTTCCCGGCACGATCTCTTTCTTCGGTTCCGGCCCGTGCTCCACGGGTTTTTCTTGCGCGTTCAGGGCGGAGGTCAAGGCGCCGCCGGCCAGGGCTGCCGCACCGAGGCGGGCGATGAACGTTCGTCGGTCTTCAGGGTTCATGGAAGGCTCCTTCGGGCGAGAATCCTCGCGTCTTTGGCCGCGAACTTGTCCGTGCAAGAGGCGCGCTGCGCACCTCTGCGGATGATGCATTTGCCAATTGAAGGCGATTGTACAGGAGCGTCGCTTGCGTTGTAATGCCGGAGAAAAGAGCGAAAGAAGAAAAGACCGGGTCCGCGAAGGGAAAGGAGATCGCTGCGGTGGATGTCAAGGAACATATCTACGCGGACGACCCCGCAAGAGGTCCTCGTGACGTCCGGACGAACCTGGACGGCGTTGACTATTTCTTCGTGGGCAATGGGTTCATTCAGGCCGCCGTGCAGGTCTGTGACTCAGGAGCAGGCACGCCGGTCGGTCTGCTGGTGATGCGCCCGGACAGGCTCGGGCCGAAGCGTGATGTCTTGACGATGGATCCCGAGGCCGGGTTGGAGCCGACGATGATCCGCATTCATCAAGGAGGCGGGGTCTCACAGCCGGTGCCGGGGCGGATAAGAGCGTGCTGGGTCGAGTCCACAGGCGTCCCGACGGTCAGCGTGACGTGGCAGGCGGAGGACTTGGAAGTCGAGGAACGGTTCTGGTGCCCGGATCGCTCACTGCCGCAGCTCCGGCGCGAGGTTCGCCTGCGGAACACGGGGAATGCCTGCAACGTTGCCATCCGGACTGGACGCGAGGACCAGCCGCTGGAGCAGCCGATTACGCTCGCGGCCAGCGAGGAGCGAACGATCGCCCTGGTGTATCGTACTGTGGAGCAAGGTGGAAGACCGCTGCTGGAGACGGAATGGTGCCACGATGCGAGTCTGTCGGATGCCGCGCCCTACTGGCGCAAACTGAGCGAATGCCGGTTCTCGTCGGACTTGCTTAACCACGTCTTCACCGCGGCCCGCAATCAGCTTCCGGCGGCGATCACTTCGTCGGGCCGCGTGGACGGCAGCATCTGGCAGTACAACCTGGAGTGGGTCCGAGACCAGTCGGTGGTGGCCGCAGCGCTGGTGCTATTGGGCGATTTCGAGCTGGCTCGTACCATGCTGGATCGGTTGCTCCGTGACTTCGTGACCGACGACGGCGACACCGTGGACTCCAGCCGGCGCCGCGAAGCGGAGGATGTGGAACTTGATCAGAACGGCGCGTTGCTGCTGGCGATAAAGGCTTACGTGGAGTGGACTGGCGATGTGTCCATCCTCGGCGCCTACCGGCAGCGAATCCGCGCCCTGGCCGAATTCCCGTTGCGCAGCGTGTTTCGGCATTCGCCATCCGGTCTGCTGCACAACCGGCGGGAATACTGGGAGCGTCATGCGGTCTACGGCATAGAAGACGGGATGGAACTCACCCATCAACTCTTTGCCTCGCTCGGGCTCTCGGCGGCCGCCGATCTGGCCCGCCACGCGGGTTGGACAGAGGAAGCAACTCGCTGGGAGGCTGACGCCGGCCGCATCAAGCGGGCGATGCTGTCTGATGATCGCTATGGAATGGTCCACGACGGCTGCTTCATCAAGCGACGCAAGGTCAGCGGGGATGTTCACTGGGAAATCGAGCCGGCCGCAGGTGCCAACCTGCCCCCGGGGACGCCGCTGGCAGGGCGCGGTCCTCATCTCCTGAACCCTGACACCTCGTCGGTTCTGCCGATTGCCCTGGAGTTCGTCGATCCCCGCGGCGAGTTGGCCCGCAACACCCTGGCCTCTATGGAGGAGCTCTGGAATCAAAGTTGGACCGGCGGAGGCTACAGCCGTTATCACGTGAGCTCGGAGCCGGATTCGCCGGGGCCCTGGCCGTTCGCGTCGATTTTCGTCGCCCGGGCATATTGGGAAGCGGGCGAGGATGAAAAAGTCTGGCGCATCCTGCGGTGGCTGGGTGAAGCGGGCCGTTCGAAAGCCGGGTCGTGGTTCGAGTTCTATGGCCCCCGACCGGTGCCGCCGTGCCCGCAGAACGGCATCATCCCCTGGACCTGGGCGGAGATCGTGGTCTTCTTCATTAATCACGTCCTCGGCGTGCGACCGGGCCTGAATGATCTGCTGCTGCGACCGCGGCTGCCTTCCGGCGTTGATCGGGCAGAGGCGACATTGTCCCTGGACGCGCACCGCCTGCACCTCGAGCTGCGCCGGGCTCGATCGGGAGAGAGCAACACGATCACGGTCAATGGGGCCACGAGTGCTTACCCTGCCGGTGGGCTGCACTTACCGCGGCCGCGGGCGGACCTGAACGTCAAGATCATTTTGAGATGACGAATGCGCAAGAACACAATCCATCTGATCTGTAACTCGCACATTGATCCGGTCTGGTTGTGGGAGTGGCCGGAGGGAGCGGCTGTTGCGCTGGCGACGTTCCGGACGGCCGCGGACCTCTGCGAGGAATTCAACGGGTTCGTCTTCAATCACAACGAGGCGATCCTGTACAAGTGGATCGAGGAATACGATCCCGACCTGTTCGAGCGTCTCCGCAAGCTGGTCAAGGCCGGCAAGTGGCACATCATGGGGGGATGGTATCTCCAGCCGGATTGCAACATGCCGAGCGGTGAGTCCTTCGTTCGTCAGATACTGCTGGGGCGGGGATACTTCCGGGAGAAGTTCGGCGTCAAAGTCTCGACCGGCGTGAATCTCGATCCCTTCGGCCACACGCGCGGGCTGGTGCAGATCCTGGCGAAGAGCGGCTACGACTCATACCTGTTCTGCCGCCCCACTCAGCAGGACAGCGGCTTGCGAAAGCCGGAGTTCGTGTGGGTGGGGTACGACGGCTCGCAGATTGTCGGCGGCCTGGCGACCGCACACTATAACTCTGCGCCCGGCGGAGCCCGGCTGAAGGTCGAGGACTGGCTGCAAAAACATGCGGGCGAGCCTTGCGGCGTCCTTCTCTGGGGCGTGGGCAATCATGGTGGCGGACCGTCACGGAAGGATCTGCGAGACCTCGCCGGTTTGATTCGAAGAACACCGCAACCCGAGATCCGCCATTCGACTCCCGAGGATTACTTCCGCGACCTCCGGCGACGCAGGGCGGCATTGCCAGGACATCGCCGCGATTTGAATCCTTGGGCGGTCGGCTGTTACACATCGATGGCTCGCGTGAAACAAAAGCACCGCCGGCTCGAGAACGAGCTCTATTCAACGGAGAAAATGGCCACGGCGGCGGCGATCGCGGGGTCAATGGATTATCCGCGAGCGGCACTGCACGAGGCGGCGTGCGACCTGCTGGCCGGCGAGTTCCATGACGCCCTGCCGGGCTCGTCGATCGCCCCCGTCGAAGAGGCTACCGTCCAACTGCTCGATCATGGGCTGGAGACACTGTCCCGGATCAAGACGAAGGCTTTCTTTGCGTTGTCATCTGGGCAGCGGCGGGCCCGCGAGGGTGAGTTCCCGATCCTGGTGTACAACCCGCATCCTTACCGCGTGGCCACCATAGTTGAGTGCGAATTGCAGCCGCCCTGGCCGCACCCGCAGGAGTACTATGCCAAGCCTCTGGTCTTCCACCGCGGGCGGCCGCTGGCCGCGCAGGCGGAAAAAGAGCACGCGAACATCAACGAGGACAACCGTAAGCGGGTCGTGTTCGCGGTGGTTCTGGAGCCCAGCAGCATGAACCGGTTTGACTGCCGGCTAACAAAACTGCCGCGTCAGCCCGCGAGGTCGTTGCGCGTTCGAGGCGATCGGATTCGCTTCAAAACGAAGGACCTGGACGTCGTCATCAACTCGCGAACCGGCCTGTTGGATCGGTATCGCGCGCATGGCGTCGATTTTGTACTCCGCGGTGCCTGCCAGCCGTTGGTCATGAAGGACAACGCCGATCCCTGGGGCATGACCGTCCGGAGCTTCCGGGCTTTGGCCGGGCGGTTCCGGCTGATGTCCGCGAAGGAAGGCAGCCTGTTCTCCGGAGTCCGGGACACGACGATCCCGTCCGTTCGCGTGATCGAGGACGGGCCTGTGCGAACCGTGGTCGAGGCGGTGATGGCCTTCGAGCATTCGTTCATCTGCCAGCGTTACAAGTTGCCCCGCCAGGGAACCGAGATAGAGGTCGAGACGCGCGTTTTCTGGAACGAGAAGGATCGAATGCTGAAGCTGTCGATTCCGACGCCGTTTCCCAACGCGCGGCACGTCGGCCAGGTGGCCTACGGAACCGACGAGCTTCTCAATAGCGGCGACGAAGCCGTGGCTCAAAAGTGGGGGGCGGTCGTGGCCCGGGATCGCCGCGTTGCCCTCACCTGTATCAACGACGGTACGCACGGCGCCGACATGCTCGACGGCGAGCTGCGGCTTTCGCTGCTCCGGTCGCCGGCCCATGCCGGGCACCCCACCGGCCCCGGGCGACCGATCGTCCGCGCCGACCGATTCACGCCACGCATGGACCAGGGCGAACGGGTCTTCCGTTTCTGGCTCAACGGTGGATCATCGGCCGAGCGGCTGGCGCAGGTCGACCGGGAGGCTCTGGTCAGGAACGAGCGGCCGTTCGCGTTGAACTTCTTCCCGTCCAGACAGGGGCACGTTGTAGGGCGGGCTCTGCCCGCCGCCTCCGGCCAGGGTCGCATCCCCAAGCCAGCCCTCGTTCTCGGAGATGACGTGGTGCAAGCGACCGTCTTCAAGAAGGCCGAAGACGGCGAGGATCTGATCATCCGCCTGTTTGAGCCGACCGGACGCGCCAGAGCGACGACGGTGGCGTTGCCGGCTTTTGCAGCGCGGATAAAGGCGAAACTAGGAGCCTTCGAGATCAAGACCCTGCGTTTCAATGTCCGCCGTCGGCGGTTCACTGAAGTGAACCTGTTGGAAGAACCGCTGAGGTGATGCACTCGTGAACGAACCTGTTTCGGTCATCCTGGTCGGGATCGGCGGCTACGGGGAGGTCTATCTCTCTGCCCTGCCGGATGAGATGCGAAGGGGCCGCTGTCGCCTGACGGCAGCAGTCGACCCGTCGCCCGAGCGATGTTCACGCCTCGCGGAACTGCGCACCCAAGGTGTGCCCATCTACTCGTCGATGGAGGACCTCCCCGCGCCCGCCGGGCCGGCCGAGCTGATGGTCATCTCGTCGCCGATCCATCTCCACTGCCCCCACACCTGTCAGGCCCTCTCGCGGGGCAGCTATGTTCTGTGCGAGAAGCCCGCCGCGGCTACGGTTCAGGAAGTCGATCAGATGATCGAGTCCCGGGATCACGCCGGGCGATTCGTGGCCATCGGCTATCAATGGTCCTACAGCAGCCCCATCCAGCGGCTCAAGCAGGACATCCAGGCGGGTTTGTTCGGGCAGCCGCGACGCCTGAAGAGTCTGTGCCTCTGGCCGCGAGACGCATCCTACTACGGACGGAACAACTGGGCCGGGCGATTGCGCGATGATCAGGGTCGATGGGTCCTCGACAGCCCGGCCAACAACGCCATGGCCCACGATCTGCATAACATGCTCTACGTGCTCGGCGATCGCGTTGAGACGAGTGCCGTTTCCAGCAGTGCCACCTCGCACGGCAAGGTAGCGGCCGACGTCCTCGTCGGCCGTTCTGCAGGGCAGGAACGGAACCCGCCAAGTGGAAGTGACACCAGCGCCAACCCCGCCGAGGTGACTGCGGAGACCTATCGCGCCAATCCGATCGAGAACTTCGACACCGCCGCCGTTCGAATCCGCACGACCAGCGGCGTAGAAGTCCTCTTCTTCGGCTCGCACGCCGTCCGCGAAAACATGGACCCGGTCTTCAACTTCGAATTCGATGACGCCGTGGTGAGCTTCGCCGGCGGCCAGTCGCCGATTGCGGCCAGATTCAAGAATGGGACGCACAAGGAGTATGCCTCGCCGTTAAGCGAGCCGCAGGCCGCCAAACTCTCAATCTGTCTGGATGCCATTGCGAACGGCGGCACGATCCCGTGCGGCTTGGAGGCGGCCAAGTCCCAGACGATTTGCGTCAACGGCATCTACGAGTCAATGCCCCAGGCCACGGAGTTCCCCGCGGAACTCGTCAGCCAAACCGGCGAAGGACCGAAACGCCTCGTCTATGTCGAAGCGCTGGCAGAAATCCTTCGAAGGTCGTTTGATAGTGGCCTGCTCCCCAGCGAAATCGGGGTTCCATGGGCGCGCCGTGGGTGGGCGATCGATGTGCGAGATTACGGTTGGTTTCCAGGGGGCGGGCCACCTCGCCGCTGAAGTCTCGCCGTCAGTCAGGGCACGTCAACCGTATCCTCCCAATACCGCCACTTCGGCGGACCGTAGCCCGTGGAGAGGTCATCCGGTTGCAGGCCGAACGTCGAAGGTCCGGCGGCGAAGATATCCTTGTCCTGGTAACGCACCTTGACCATCTGTGTCGCGGCGAAGGTCAGTTTCTTGTCGGCCAGCCGGCCGTACAGAAAATAGGCATCCGTCTCGAACGGGCCGTACCGCACCTTTCCCGAGTCGAACGTGTAACGCGGCCGAACATTCTCGGGGAGCAGCTCCCTCTTCAGGTCCGTCTTCACGCACAGATAGGACGTCTGTCCGCCGATGTCCAACTGCACGCCGACCCCGTCGCGCGCCGCGCTGACTTCAAGCGGTCGGATGGACCGGAGCAACGACTCAAGATCCTTACCTTGCTGATGCGGCGCGAGCACGGTCACGAAGGTCTCGATCTGCCCCGCGCAATAACGGCTCGCCAGCGTCTGATAGACGGCCGTTTCTTCCTGGTTGTGCCGGCGAATGGGAAACGTACCGGTCTGACGCGTGCCCGCCTGGAGGAAATCAATGAGCAGCGCCCGGTCGTGCGGCGGCGGACCCGCCTGGCTGGCATCCGCCGCAGTCACAAAGTGCTGCGGACCCTGGCCCAGCACTGCGGGAGCGTGCCACAGGGTGGCGAACGTGTAGTAGTCCGTCTCCAGGATCTTGATGATGTCGAACACCACGAAGATGTCCTCGGGCTTCAGATAGGCGATGACGCGGTCGGCAACGTAGCCGTGAGTCTTGTCGGTTAGTCGCGTCCGGCTGACATCCACGTACTGCGATGTGAAGAAGTCTATTTTGTCCGTGGTGACCGGCAGATATGCGCCGGAATATCGCAGAAACTCGAACAGCGGCTGCTCTCTTTCCCGCTTCTGGCGACGAGCAACGAGACGGTTGTGGAAATAATCCGCTCGATACGCGCCGTATGGGCCCGAGGGCAGGCGCTCGCGATAGCCCGCGTCGTCCAGCAGCACAGCTCCCTGGTTCATCAGCAGGCAGATGGAGTTCTCGTCCGCATGGCCGTGGTGGGCCTTTTCCTCCTCGACTGGAATCGTGTCTCGCAGATAGTCGCGCGCCAGCCGGGCGAAATCGCCTTCGTCGCGATAGTTCAGCAGCAGATAGGTGGCGTTGCTGTCCCAGCTGGTGCGGAAGACGATCTTCTTGCCAACGAGATCCTCCAACACTTCTTCGCTTTTCGCCGTCGGCTCCTGCGGCACGACCGAGTCGTCCGCCCAACGGTACGCATCGACCAGGGCCACGGCGGGAGAGCTGGAGAGCGGGCCTTGCTGCCGGGCCATGGCGGCTTCAAATATCCGCTGGGCGCCCCACTTCAAATCGCCGCGCCGATACTCTGTCGCCGCCCGTTCGAGGCAGCCGATGTATTGCGCCCAGTTCTCGTTCCAGCGGGCGTCGCCGAAGTCGGGCACCATGCCCGTCGGGGCCAGGAGATGAAGGAAGTAGTCGAAGTAGTAACGCGTGGTGACATGGGAAAAAAGCGAGCGATCGGGCACGCCGTCCGCGTACCGCACCAGTGCCCCCAGCCAGATCGGATGATATATCTGGCTGTCCTCCTCCGACCATCGCTCCCAGCTATCCGAAGCCAGGGCCTGGGCAAGCTTGCGCCACATCGCCGCGTGCGGATGGTCAGGCATGGCCCTGGCGGACCAGATGAGCGCCTCCGCGCGGAGCATGGCGCGGTTCATCGGCCCCCATTCGGGAAAGCTGCGAACGTAGTCGGCGCTCTCGGCAATGCTCTGCTCGATCTCCTTCCGCTGCTCGGGGAGCAGGACGGGAGAGCCCTTGATCTCGCAGTACGCCCGACTGAAGCAGGGCAGGTGGAAGAAATTGGTCATGGTCGGCAGGCCGTTGGCGTACTCCGGCCGTTGCTTGCGCATCTCTTCCGGAAACTTGTCCTTGTACTGATGATGCGCGGCCAGCCAGCGTGCCGCTTCTCGGGCGTATTGATCATCCTTGGTGATGTCGTACAGACCGGCCGCGAGGCGCGCGAACCAGATGGCGCCGTCTGGCGGCGCGTAGCCCTCGTCGACGTTCGGCTTGTAAGTCTCCTGCCATTTCTGCACCGCGGCGGGGCAGGATTCGAGCCCGGCCTGATAGGCAGCCTTGGCGAGATCGAGGTACTCCTGCCGGGAGTGTTGCGGGCCAGCATTGACAGGGATCACGAAAGCGAGAGACAACAGAATCGCGGCGGACAACATGTTGCGAGACATAGGCGTCTTCCTTGGTTTCATGCTCCGAGAAGTTTCGTCACGGCGGCGACGAGCCGGTCCATCTGGGCGACGTCGTTGAAAACATGGGCGCAGACGCGGATCGCGGCGAGCTTGTGCTCGGTCACCGGCCGCACGCGCACATGATACTCCTTGCTAAGCCGATTGGCCCACTCCCCGGGATCAATCGGCGGGTCAACCTGAAACGTGAGAATCGACGCCGAGTGCTCGGGTTCTTCCGGCGTGAGCACTTCCACCTGGCTCAGGGCCTGCAGTTTCTGCCGCAGGTACTGCGTCAGCTCCCAACCATGCCGGGCAACGACGTCCATCCCGAGCTCGTTCAAAAACTCCACGGCCGCTCCCAGCCCCACGATCAGGGAAGCGTTACGCGTGCCGATCTCAACCGATCGCGCCGCCGGCAGGCGTTCAAATTTCCCTTCATCGAGGCTGAAAACCTTGTCGGCATACGCCCCCGCATACGTGGCGTGCCAGTGCGACAGCATGTTCTTGTTGACATAGAGCAAGCCCGTTCCCTTGGGCCCCAGCAACCACTTGTGCCCCGAGGTCGCATAGAACTGGCAACCGAGAAAATGGAGATCCACGGGTATCATCCCGACGGCTTGAGCTCCGTCGACTACCAGGATGATTTTCCGATCGTGGCAAACTCGGGCGATCGCCCTGATAGGCATAACCGCACCGGTGGTGCAGGTGATGTGACTCATCGACACCACGCGGGTTTTCGGCGTCAGACTGGAGGCCAACCGTTCCATCGTGTCTGCGCCGCCACTCCCCGGTTCAAATGTCTTTACCACAACGCCTTCATCCTGGGCAAGGGCAAACCAGGGCATCGCTCCGCCGACGTGTTCGTGGGTGGTGAGGAGCACCTCGTCGCCCGCCTTCAAGCCCAGGCCGCGAGCAACAATGTTGATCCCCTCCGTTGTATTACCCGTGAATCCCAATTCTTCTTCTTCGCAGTTCAGGAACAGGCACAGCCTGCGTCGGACCTCGTCGAACTTCTCACGGCCGGTCTCGGACACCCGTTCCAGCTCCGCCGTGCTGCGATTGACAGCGTCGATCACGGGGAGTGGCGACGGCCCGAGCCCACCAGTGTTGAAGTAGGCCAATTCCGGGTCCAGCAAGAACTGCTTGGGGACGTCGGCCCAGGGATCACTCCGGGGCCGGCTTGCCGCAGATCTCATCTGCGAATCCATCGGCCGGACCGGTTGACTGGCCGGCTGCGCCACGACCGCGTCCTGGGCGATCACCGAGGCGGTCAGTCCGGCGAGACATTGCCCCATAAACGTTCGCCGGTCGGGATTGGAGTTCGAGAACGTCATAGGTGTTCTCCAGTCATGAGACAAGAGTCGATCGGTTCTCCTACGCACCGATCCTGGTCAACAACCAAAGCAACAGCAGCAGGACACACACCAGCAGCCAACAGCCGCCGAAACCGAAAACGTCGGACCGACCGGGCTTCAGGATTTCCCAGTTCGTTCCCGGGAAGATCTTGTCCCGCTCGAAGATCTCCGGATGCCGCGCCGCGTGCTCGATGGCTTCGTGTTCCCGCTCCGGCGTCGGTTGGACGGGCGTATGCAGGCGGCCGTAGAACCGGTCCAGTCTTCTTTTGACCGCAGGTCGCGTGATCAGGCTGATGGCAAACAGCAGGACAAACGGGAACAGAGCGTCGAAGGCGAAGCGGATCGCCACCAATTGCGCCTTGGTGCAGCCCGTGAAGTCGAAGCCCAGCCAGCTCAACACCCACACTTCCGCCGCGAACCGGTCCTTGCCCATCCTCGGCGAGTTCGGATCGGTTGGATCCATACGGACAATATTGTCAAAGAAAATGCCCGTCGGCGGAACATAGTGCGGCTTGCGAATCACCTGCCCGACTCGTTCCGCTCGTCCGGCAGCCACGTCTTCAGTCAGCGCTCCGCTGGATATCATCACCTCCTGGGACTGAGTCTCGATCAGAAAAGCCGGGCGATAGCGGGTGCAATCCATGTTGGCGAAGAGGTTGGGGACGATTGCGTACAGGGTGAAGCAGATGGCGGCCTGGATGATCACCGCCCACCTGGTCAACCGCCGCCAGGTAAAGCCCAGCCAGATGGATGCGCCGAAGACGGCGGGCAGAGCGATGAAATACTTGTACAATTCCAGCAGGTTATTCACCATCAAAGCCGCGCAGATGCCGCCCAGCAGGATAAACACGATGGCCGCGCGCCCCAGGTTCAGGTAGTGACGCTCCGACTTGCCGGGCCGGATGGGCTCGTACAAATTGCGTACAAACAAGGCCGAGCCCGTGACCGAAATCATGCCCAGCGAGGCCATGTTGGCGGACCACACCCCGGCCAGCATCAGTCCGATGGCCCCCGGAAAGAGCAGCTTGCTCGTCATGTAGCCCCAGATCAGATCGGGATCGTCCAACGCCCCTCCGAACAAAGCGATCGCCAGCAGGCCGGTGAGGGCCCAGAACAGCATGACAAAGCGCTTGAGATACATGCCGCCCAGCATCCCGAAGCGGGCGGTCATCTCGTCCTTGGCCGAACCGGCCGTGGCCATCATCGGAGCGGCGGCAACGATCGACACGAGATTGGCCACCACCATCGCCAGAATCGTGTACCACGCGTATTCGCTCGTCGCGGCCGAGCCGAACAATTCAAACATGTAGTCCGGAACCGAGGCGTGCAGACCCTCGAAGCCGCCGATGGCCCGCAGCCCGACGGGGATAAGCATGCAGGAGAAAACCAGGATGAGCATGCCCTGGATGGCGTCGGTGATGGCCGCCGCGGTGAATCCGCCCAGCACGGTGTAGCCTGCCACGATCACAGCGTAGGTGATATAGAAAGCCGTGGGATTCGTGTAGGAGATGAACGCCCTCAACTCGCCGCGCTTGTAGCGGTCATGCAGTTCGTCATAGCGCTGCTTCTCCGCCGCGGATAGGCCGCTCGCCCGCCGGGCCTCGAGGGCACGATATTCGCGGAAACGGTCGACGCTGACCCGCTCTTCGGGCGTGTAGCGGTCCTCGGGTTTCGGCGTCATGGCCATCATGGTCTTGCCGGCGACCATGTAGCTGGCCCCGCCCCCGATGACGTTCATCGTCAGGGTGAAGGCGGCGAACGCCCCGCCCAGGAAGCGACTGTCGAACCGCTCGGCGAAGAACTCCCCCATCGTCACCAGCCGGCAGCGCCGGCACAGCATCGTCGTGAACCAGTAGAAAGGCGTCAGAAACAGCACCAGGTACTGGATCCACATGCCTCCGATGCCCTGGCGGTAGATCTCGCGCGAAACGCCGACGGCCTGGTTGGCA